>Ga0207416_1000312_pt1 | contig 87076 bp, 92 predicted proteins | sample PaiPotPPM11metaG_FD_184107 | JGI IMG/M metagenome (GOLD analysis project Ga0207416, IMG submission 184107) | Iron sulfur acid spring bacterial and archeal communities from Banff, Canada, to study Microbial Dark Matter (Phase II) - Paint Pots PPM... ... | reverse complement strand
ACGACGGCCCCCTCGAGCTGTCGCTCTTCGGCTGAACCGACGGGCGTCCGGCCCGCCTTGCAGCGGGAACCCTCCTCGGTCCCTCCTAATTATAGCAACCACCCGCACCGAGGACCCACGGAGGCCCGGGCGCGGACTCTCGGGAGTACGTCCATGCACGAGCAGACCCTCGTCCTCATCAAGCCCGACGCAATCGAACGCGGCCTGGTCGGAGAAATCCTCGCGCGCTACGAGCGACGCGGGCTCAAGATCGCGCAGATGAAGCTGCTCGCGCCGAGCGAGGAGCTGATCCGCGCTCACTACGCGGAACACGCCGGCAACGCCGTGCTGATCGAATCGCTCGTGCTGTTCATGGCAGACGCACCGGTCCTCGCGCTGCTCGTCGTCGGCCCGAGCGCGATCGCGATCGCACGCGCGACGAACGGCGCGACGGATCCCGTCAAAGCCGCCTCCGGCACGATTCGCGGCGACTTCGGAAATCTCATCAGCCGCAACTGCGTGCATGCCTCCGACGGCCCGGACGCCGCGCGACGCGAGATCGGGCTCTGGTTCCCGGAGCATCCCGACGGCGCCGACGACGTCGGAACACCGGCCGGCCGTCTGACGGACTGGACCGTCCTCGCGGCGTTCCTGCGCTGGTTCGACCTCGCGGAGAACGGCCTCATGACTTGCGACGCGAACCGGATCACCTCGGCCGTGCTGGGCAGAGACGCTGCCGCGTGGGAGCGCGACACCGCAAGCGAGGAGGAGAGCTTCGCCGCGAAGATGCGGTACATCGGGCACCGGCTCATGGCCGACTTCGGCTTGCCGAAGGCGTGCATCGACGAGCGTTTCGCGCACCTCGCCGCCGCACTGCGCGTGGTTCGCCAGGCGACCGACGCCGCCGCGTTCCTGTACCTCGACACGCTCGAGATAACCACCGGTCAGTACGAGCGTCCGCCGGACGAGATCACGGCGCTGCGCCTGGAATGCGAAGCGCTGCGTTCGCGCCGCGGCCTGGAATGCGCGCGCGACGCGCTGTTCTACCGCGCGGACGCCGTGCGCTTCCACGGCAGCGTCGATCCGGCGCCGGCGACGTGGCTCGGCTTCTCCGAGACGTCGTGGGACACCGAGCTCGACACCATCCCGTTCTAATCGCCCGGCCGCACGGCTTCGCCGGATGCGCGCACCGAGGCGCCGCCGCTTCGCGACGGCGCGCGCGCACCGGCTTCGCGCGCACGGCGTGGTCTGAGCATCTTCGCTCCCACCATACGAGGACCGCCGCCATGAACATCGTTCCGATCGTCCCGCAGCTCACCGTCGACCGCGCCTCGCTCGATGACGGCCACGCCGTGAGGACGCGCTTCTCGGCCACGCAAGCACCGAAGATCGTCGTCCTGCTGCGCCACCAGCAGACCTTCAGCAACCGCGGCCAGAGCTACAACTCCTACGGCGTGCGCGTGACGCTGGCCGGTCTGGTCGTGCTCGACGCGATCATGGACTACCCGATCATCGCCGACCCGCACGCGCCGCTCGACCTGCGCCGCTACGACGGACCGACGGCGTTCGCGCTCGAGAACGCGATCCAGGGGATCTACGACTCCGCCATCCCGGTGATCGCGGCGCACCAGACGTACACGCGCAACGCGCTCCAAGCCGCACTCGACGCCCTCGCGCCCGCGCAGGCGCTCCGCGCCGCGGCCTGACGTGACGCTGCGCCACTTCCTCGCGTATCTCGAATACCGCGCTCGAGAGCAATCGCTCACCGACGCGGAGCACGAGCGTGCGCGACGAGGTGACCCGCCCGATCCCGCACTCTACACGGTATTGCGCGCGCGGAGCCGCCGGATGCTGCTGCGCGAGCTCAACCTCGGCGATCGCGCGCTGACCGACTCGCACCGCGGCGCCGTTCCGGCGACTCTCGTCGTGCTCGTCGCGCAGCGGGCGTTCGAGTGCGCCAACAGCGGGATGAGCCGCATGGCCGTCACGCATCTCGCCTTCAACGCATCGGAACCCATCGCCGAGATCGGTTTCAACTAGCCGTGCTCCACCGGAGGTACGCCTCGTGCCCAGCACCATCCAGCACGGCGAACCGGAGTTCGTCGCGTGGGGCCTGCTGTTCCGACGCATCGGCGACGAGTACGCCGTCCGGCGCGCGACGCCGGCGGAACGCGCCCACTACGCAAGAGCCCCACGCCGCACCACTCGCGAGCCGCTGACGAGCAGCTCGGCCCCGGCCAGGAGACACCGCCGTGACGACCACCGCTAATCCGCCCGACCTGCAACAGCCCGACGTACTGGCCGCGTGCGAAGCTATCGCGAAGCGCCTGTGCGCGGCGGACGGCACGCAGCACTGGCCGACGGCCGCGCGCATCCTCGCCGCTGCGATCGCGGATCCGGCCTACCTCCGACTAACGTTCCCAACCGCGGCGCACGACGCCGCTCCTGCGCCGTCCTCGCACGCCGTGATCCTCAGCGCCGACGACCTCGCGCCGTGCATCGCCGTCGCGAACGGGACCGAGTACGGCTCGTCGCCCGCGGCGAACATCGTCCACCACATCGCGCGCCGCGCGCTGCAGGCAACGCCGGACCCCCGCGATCGCGTGCAAGTCTACGTCGATATCGACGGCGGCATGATGCAGACCGTGTACGCCACGACCGGCGTGACCGTCGACGTCGAGCTCGTCGACGCGGACCTCGAAGGCGGCTTGAACGAAGAGGTCCCCGCCGAACGCGAGGAGCTTCTGGAACGCGAGGCGACACGCGCTGCGATGGACGCCGACCGCAAAAGCGGCGCCGTCTCGGCGGTCTGGTAGCGGGCGGACCACTTCGTGAGGCACCGGATTGCGGGCGTGTTCCCCTCGCGCAGCCAGCGCGCCGCCAACAGCATTCTAGCGCACGCGCTGGCGCTCGGATACACGAGCGGGAGCCCGAGCGCAGACGCGTACTACGCCGAGCAGGCCGCCGCCCTTGGCTGGACGCCCGGAGATCGCTCGCTCGCGCTCACGCGCAGCGACGGTGAGGCGATCGCGATCGCCGCGGTCGTCGTGCGACTCTACCGCGTAACACCACTGAGCGCTACATCCGTACTCGTGAACGAGCGACCCGTACCGCGCATGCAATTCGCGCTCGAACACGGTACGATGCGCCGCTTCTCGACCGCATACGATCACTACACGATCATGCGCGAGATGGACGCGCGCAGCGCCGCACGGCGCCGTCCGAATCCGTGACCCACCTTCTTCGCCTTGCCACGCGGCTTCGCCGGATGCAGCGCGCAGAGGCGCCGGCGCAACGCGCCGTCGCGCGCGCCCCGGCTGCGCTCGCGTGGCGAGGAGTGCGCATCCCGCTCGGGATCACTTCGCTCACCGAAGGAGGCCATCATGGCCGGCGTGCTCGTCTTCACGTCCCTCTCCGCAGCCCTGAAAGCGGGCTTCCGAGTCGTCGATCGCAACGACGACGGCTACACGGTCGCGACGAACACCGCGCAGGGCCTGCAAATGGCGCTCGTGCGCGTGCGCAGCTGACCCGGCTTCGGCCGCTGACACCACACCGTCGCGAGAGGTGCGCGTAACGCGCGGTAGCGACGCGTCGCCACGGCCGGCACCGCCGGAGAAAGCCCGCGCACGTGAGTAAAACCACGAGCACCAAGCCCCGCAAACTGCGCGCCGACGACGTGCGCTCGGGCGAATCGTACAACCTCGGCGGCGAAATCGTCCGCGTGACGCACGTCGAGGTGAACCTCTCGAGCCCACGTCGCAGCCAGGTCAGATTCGAGACGCTCGTCGCGAAGAGTCCCACGGGGCGCCAACGCGGCGCGTCGGCGACCTGGGGCATCGTCAACTTCACCAACGTCGCCAAGATCCACGCGGGGGCGTCGTGAGCGAGCCTGCTGCGCCGCGGCGCTTCACGCTCGAAGATCTGGCGTCGACCGACTTCATCTCCCGCTCGACGGCGGCCGACCCCGCAGGCGTCGCGGCTCTGCGCGCAACGCTCGCGTCGATCACGCCGGAGACGGTCGTCGCGGACGACAGCGGGGAACCCCGCACGTTGGCCCAGCTCGCGGAAGACCACCGATCGACGGCCGCTCACTCTGGCCACCATCCGATGAGCGAGGCCGACGCATGGCAGTGGGCCGTGCGAGACCTGGTGTTCGGCGGGTTTGCTCCCGTCGGACCCGCGACCGCCGCCGACGACACCGCACTCGTGATCGTGCGCTGCTCGCTCGCGGAGGCGCACGCCATCATCGCCGGCCGCACGGACGGCTTCGCGGTCTACACGGGCGCGGCGCTGGACGACTTGCGCCGCGGCAGCGGCAAAGACGCTCGCGCAGCGCTGTTCGGCGCACCTGCGGCAGAGCAGACGCCCGCGCCAAAGACTTCCCTTCGGTCGCTGCGAGGCTCGATCTCGTAAGCGAACCCGCACGCGGTTTGCCCGAGCGCCGTCACGGACGGCGTTCCAGCGAGCCTCGCGCTCACCGAGCCCGCGCGCCTGCCCTTCACTCCTTGGGGTTTCCGCGCCGCACCTTGGGTCGAACCTGACGAGCCTCGGACAGTTTTCCGTAGGCGGGGGTCGCGTTGCAGAACGCGATCGACAAGGGCGGCGGGACGTACAACAAGAGGCGCGCGCGCTCGGACCTCCTCACCCGGAGATCGCAACAATGAGACGCTGACATTCGCCCCGGCACGCATCCGGGCGCCGCCGTCGCTGACAACCGACAATGTCGCCGGCGGCGCCACCCCACCCACGCACGTCCCTTCAGCGAGGGCCGGACGAGCTCTCTCCGTCCGACCCTCACTCAAGCGACGCGCTCACTCCGCCACGAGGGCTTCACCATGCACAGCTTCGGCAACGACGAGCTGATCGACAACGCGCGCCGCGCCACCGCGACCGACTGCCACCTCATGCTCGAGCACCGCAAGCGCCACGGCACACTCACGAACGCGGATACCTCCGACGCGGCCGCGCTGCTCGATCGGGCATCGAGTGCGGAAACCGCGGAGCTCTCGGACACGTTCGTCACCGCGGCGGCCGTGATTCTGCTCGCCGATGACGCCGGCGCCGCCGCCTGGGACGCCGTCCGCTGATGCACGTCGACGTCGCGCGACCGCTGGTGCTCACGACGAGGCACGAGCAGACCGGCGCCCCCATCACGATCGAGACGACCGACCTCGCGACCTTCCACGACGGCTTCGCATTCGGCGTCGAAGACGAGCTCACCGCGTTTCGCGCGGCCTACCTGTACCGGCACTGCACCGACACAAAGGTCCGACACGGACCAAGCGGGTGGCGCGTCTCGGTCTACACCACGATGCTCTCCCCGCAGTCGAGCGACTCGCCGGAAAGCCAGTAGAACAGCCACACCCGGGCGCGTGTCGTCGGGCTTCGGCTCGCCATGCGCCCTTTCTATTGCTAGGCCACGCGGCTTCGGCTCGCGGCGCGGACGAAGCGCCGGACGCGACGCGCCGGCGCCCGCCGCTCACCTGCGCGCGCGTGGCGTGATACAGACCTCTCGCTCACCCATAGAGGTCTTCACCGATGAACGCCGCTGCACCGCACTCCGACGCCGAGATCCTCGGCCTCGCAAAGACCGTCAACAACGTCGCGCTGCGCGTCGCCGGCAGCATCGGTGACGGCTTCCCGATCGCCGACGCGCGCCAAGCTGCCTGGGAAGGCGCGATCCGCGCCGTCCACTCGTACGACCCATCGCGCGGGGCGGCACTCGCAACCTACGCGTACCGGTGCGCCATGAACAGCGCGCTCACCGAAGCTCGCCGCTTCGTCGGCTGCCAGTCGCGCACGTTCACCACGCTCGGCACCGCCGACGCGTTCCGCGATTCGTACGTCGCAGAGCACGGATGCGAGCCGAGCGATGAAACGATCGACGCCGCGGTACCCGGCTACCTCTGCGCGGCCGCCGCGATGAACGTCGGCGAGTTCAACGACGCGATCGCGCCGCCCACGCCATCGCCGACGCCGGAGGATCTCGCCGTCAACAAGATCACCGTTGACGCCGCACTCGCACCGCTCGACCCGCGCCGCCGCCGCGTGCTGATTTCGCGCGCGGTGCTCGAGCAGACCTACGACGAGATCGCAACGCCGCTCGGCATCGCACGTGAACGCGCGCGGCAGCTGTTCGTGCGCGCGAGCGCGATCGCGATGGCGGCTACCGCCTAGCGCGCACCGCCGACTCCCCCGTCCCGCCTCGGCCTGACCCGCCGGGGCTTCCTTTTTCTCGCCCGCGCCGCGCGGCGAGCAGCACTCTCCTACCCCTTCGAGGTGTCCCACCATGTTCCGAGTCCTCATCGGCGCGCTCGTCATCGCGCTCGGCGCTCCGTTTCCCGCGCTCGCCGGCGACACGACGCTCACGACGCAACCGCAGACGGTTCTCGTCGGCGCGCAGCTGGGCCCCAACCTCTTCCACGTCGGCGCAGGCGTGATCATCCGCGCCAGCGGCTCGCTCACGATCGTCACCGCCGCGCACGTCGTACGCGATGCGAAGTCGATCACGATTCAGACGGCCGCCGGCACGCATCTCGACGTCGTCGGATCGACCGTCTTCGTCCCCGGGCACGACCTCGCGCTCGTGCGCACGACTCTGCCCGAGGACGGGTTGCACGTCGCGACGCCGGACGACCAAGTCGCCGACAACGCTCCGCTGTACGTGTGGGGCCACCCGCACAGCAAGCCGTTTGTGCTCTCCGAGGCGCACTTCCTCACGGAGAACATCAAGAACGCTCCGGGGCTGTTCGCGATCACCTGTCCGACCTGCGCCGTCGGCGACTCGGGCGGCGGCGTCTTCGACCAGCGCGGCCACCTGCTCGGCATCGTCTCGAAATCGGCCGAGGACGTGGGATCGATCACCGGCATCGTCGTCGCTGAGCCCATCGGCCCAGCGCTCACGGCCGCCGGCATCGCGCTGAACCACTAACGCATCGAGGGGGCTCCGCGCACGCGGTTGCCCTCTTCCTTGCCACGCGGCTTCGGCGCTCGCGGGGACGAGGCGCCGGCGCACGCGCCGGGCGCCCCGCGCTCGCCTACGCCCGCGTGGCGTCAGCGCGTCAACGAACCTCGCTCCCTCGGAGATCCGCGATGACATTCACCGCCTACGTCTGCGTCATGCCCACGAAGCCGCACGAGGCCATCGGCCCGAACAAGCGCCGCTACCCGAAAGTCCACGACGAGCTTTTCCTCGAGCGCGAAGACGCGGTCGAATGGGCGTACTTCCAGAACGCGGACGAGCCGGCGCCCGACGCCGTGGCCTGGATCGTCGTTCCGATCGAGGTCCCCGCGCTGCGCAACTACGCCGGCGACACGCCATTCGTGCCTGCCGACGCAGCCGCGGAACCGACGCCGGCCTAGCGTGCCGCTCGGTCCCGCTCCAGCGGAGCTCGCCGCCGCGCAACCCGTCTTCGACGGCGTTGCGATCGCTCTAGGCGTCCTCATCGTGCTCGCGCTCGTCGCGTGCGCGTGGCGCCTGCTGCGCTGACCTTCCCCGCTCCACCGCCACCGCTCCCGGAGGGCTCGTCATGCCGCACCTCGGCCGACTCATCCACCGCTTCGTCATCCGTCCCGCTACGCTGTTCGTCACGCGCGCACTCGACGCGCGCCGCAACCCGCAGCGCCCGCCGATGCTCGCCGTCGCCTTCCCGTGCGACGAAGGCCGCACGCACTACTCGACCGACGTCACGTACGCGGCGATGATCGCGCTTGCGGAGGGCCGGCCGATCCTTCCGCTCGTCACCGTCTCGCCGTTGCACTGGCACCGCGAGACATACGCCGTCCCCGCGTCCGCATGGCGGCCGTGGCGAACGCTCGCCACCGGCGACTTCCTCGAACGCCTCCAGCGCGCGGGCGGACGCATCGGCACCTACCACACGAGCGGCGTCGCCGCCCTCGTGCGTCAGGGCTACATGGAGACCGAAGCGCACGTGCTCGTCGGCGCCGCGACGCGCTGATGGCTGCGCTCGACGCCGTCACCACGTTCGCCGCAGCACGCGACCTCACGGCGACGGTCACGATCGTCGTCAACGCTGTGGACGTCGACGGCGTCGCGATCGCGGCGGTCCCGAAGTTCGGGCCGCCGCAGCCGCCCGTCGTCGGCTCCGCCGTCGAGTGCGGCGCCTTCGACGACGCCCTCGCCGAAGCGCTCGACAACCTCAGAGCGCACCTGGACGCAGCGCCCGAAAGCGCCTGACGATGCCGCTGCTCGACGCGGCCTTCGCCGCCGTCCAGGCGCTCGCGCAGCACCGCCCCGCCTTCACCTCCGACGACGCCTGGGCGGCGCTCACGCGCGATGATGGCGACGACGCGGACGCCCGCGCAATCGCCAACGCATTCATCCGCGCCGAGCGTCGCGGACTCGTGCGCAACAGCCGCGTCGGAGCCTACCTCCGCGGGAAGCAAGCTCACCGACGCTGGCTGACCATCTGGCTCTCGACCGCTCTCGCCGCGTCGCCCGAGGATGCCGCCGTCTACGCCCGCGACTGCGTCGCAGCCGAAGACGCCGCCTGCCTCTGAACCGGCACCACCGCCGCGTGCCGCGCCGGCGGACGCCAGCCGTCGTAGGTGCGCTTCGTCAGGAACGCTCCGATGAGTACGCCTACGACGAGGATGACCGCGAACACAACGAAGGTCCGGGGCGCGAGCCCGCCTCCGCCCCCGCGCACATGCGCCGGGCCGCCTTCGGGGCCCGAGCCGCCCACCGCGATGCCGCGCGCATCCGCCGCTAGGCGCTCTCGCTCGAGTTCGTTCGCCGCACCCTTCAACGCGCGCACCTCGTCCATGATGGCCGTCGACCGTAGGGACGCAGCGGCCGTGTACTCACCCTGCGCGAGCTCCCGCGCCATCGTGCGCACCTCGCTGTGCATCTCATCGACCGCCTTCGTCATGCCCTCGGCGATCTTGAGGTCCGCGTCCTGGAGGAAGCGCGCGAAGACCCCTTCGAGCTTCTCGCGCTCGGACGCGATGAGCTTCGGGATCTCGGCCAACGAGACCACGAAGCTCGCGTTGGCCGCGGCCAAGAGCAGCTCGGGATCGTCCGGGTTCAGATCGAGGGCGTTGACCGTCTCCATGAAGATCATCGCGCGCTCCGGACCCAACGCCGTCTTGATCCGCTCGATGTAGTTCTTGCTCACAACACACCGGCCGCTTCGAGGTCCGTCGCTAGGCCCGCCAGCATCTCGCGCACCCACTTGCGATCGCCACGGTGCCGAGCACTCTCCGAACGGAGCGCATCGCCGAACGACAGCGAGTGCTCGTCCAAGTACAGGTACGTCTGCCACCGGATCGGCGGCATCGTCATTTCGCGCCCGCCGGCTGCGAGCAGCCGTTCACGCGCGACCCCGTACTCCGGGTGCTCATCATCGCCCGCGTACTGATAGAACGCGTGCGACGGAAAGTGTCCGGGATTCTTCACGACGATGAGCCCTTGCGCGGAGCCGAGGTGCTCGATCAAACGCAGCACTTCGAGCGCACAATTCTGCAGCGGCGTGATGACCAGGAGCACCAACACTTCCCAGCCCTCCTCGCGGTACATTTCAACGAGCCCGCGAAGGCCGCCGGGAACCACGTCTGCGAGCACATCGAGCGTGCCGCCCGGCATGTCGAGCACGACTAAATCCGCGCCCTCACCGTCAAGACGACTGACGGCCTCTTTGTCGCGTAGATCGCGGACGTTGAAGTACCCGACTCCCTGCAACGGGTTCTGGTCGGGTAAGACCGCTCCGCCGTCCGCCTTCGTCCCGTAGTGCTTGAGGAGTTGTCCGACTCCGCCGTCAGCGTCGTACGCTGCGACTTTGCCGCCGCGCGTGCGAGCGATCTCGACGACGCCGCGCATGACGGTCGTCTTCCCGACGCCGCCCTTTTGCGAGACGGTCATCACGAGCCGTTTACGATGCGTACTCATCGACGTAGCGCCTCCCCACCAGCAAGACCTGCGTGCGTACCACCAGCGCCTCCGGCGCCTCCACCTTTCGCACCCGAACCGCCGTCGGGTGCTCGACGTGGAGCGCCGCCGCCGCCGGACCCATTTGTTGAGCCCGCACGAGCCTTTCCGTGCTCCTTCGTCCACGCGCTGTCCGCAAGACGAATCTGACGCTCCGTTACGCCGAGATTCATCGCGACGATCGTCTTCACGATGTCGTCCTGTTTGTAGCCGAGCTCGCGCAGCTTGTTCACAAAGCGCGGCAGGTACTCACTCGCGATGTTCTCTTTGGCCGCTTTGGGCTGTAACTGATCTAGCTCTGTGAGCGCCTTATCAAACGCCTCGCGCCCGGCTAGTTGCGGCCTCGACGTACGACGACGACGAGGCGATGCACCCGCTGTCCTGGTCATTCCCTGGGATACCTCCATGACGGTGTCCCGCAGGATTGCAAGGAACACATCTCGGAACCCTCCTGAGTGTATACTGTTCTTGCAAGTTGACCCCCTTCACGAAGCGCTGTCGTTTGCACACGACTCCCGCTCAAGCCCCTAACCAAGAGGTGCCTTGAACGCCATCGTCATCCGATCGTTCCCGACAAGCGGCCTGGCAGGGTCCGTGCGATACCTCACGCACGACGCCCGCCATCTCGCCGTAGAAACGAACGACGGAGCTGACCTCACCACCAAGGTCGAAGAGTTCCGCGCCATCGACGCTGCCGGGCCGCTCGCGCTCGCCGTCACCCAGCTCGCGGTCGGCCTCGCGCCGGCCGAGGAAGCAACCCTCGACACCCTCTTTGCCGCCACGCGCGCGATCCTCGAACACCCAGCAGTCGGAATCGACTCCCGCCCCTACTTCTGCGTCGCCCACAACGAGCGGTTGCTGCACGGCCACGTCGAGTTCACGCTACGCGACCCACAGACCGGCGAGGTGTACCCGTTAGGCCGCCTCTCGCGGGCGCTGTGGGAGGCGGCGCAGGACGTCGCCCCCGCGTTCGGACTGACCCCGCCGCGGGCGGACGACCGGGCGCGGCGGCGCGAGCCACGCCGCGCCCGGTCAATGGGGGTGTGGCACGGCGAGCGATCGCGCTATGCGTGGCTCGCGGAACAGGTCGCGCCGGCCGTGGCCGAGCGGCTTGCGCGCGCCCAAAGCGCCGCCGAGATCGGCGCGACGCTCGAGGAGTACGGCCTCCAATACGTGCGCGGCGCGCGGGGCGGCGTCTTGCTCGATCACAGCGTCGATCCGCCGCGCGGCGTGCCCGCGAGCGCGCTCTCGTTCGCACTCTCGCTGCCGGTCCTGGAACGCCGTTTCGGGCCGCTCCAAACCTTCCCGGTCCCGGCCGACGCCCGCACCAATCCGCGTGCCTACGGGAACGACGACGAGGGCCGCCGGCTGTCGCTCGGCACCGATGAAGACCGCCGCACCTTCGCGGCGGAACACGCTGCCTGGCGCGCGACTTGGCTGCCCGTTCGCGAGGCCCGCGATCGCGAGCAGCGAGCGCGCGAAGCGCTGCGGAAAGACGAGCTCGCCGAGCGCGTCGGCGTGCTGAAAATCGCGCGCGATGCGACCGCCACGACCCGCCCCGAGCGCCGCCTCGCGAACGCCGTCATCGACGCCTACGAGACCGGCGAAAAGCAGGCACTTCGCGAGCTCGCACAGGCCGAGCGGAGCGACCTACGGGCGCTGCCGTTCGCGAAACGGCCGACCTCGAAACTGCTCGAATGGCTGCGCCAGCGCGACGACCGTCCGGCCGATCCGCGGCGGCTCACCGGCCCGCAAGGAGCCCCGGCCGCGGCGCCGATGACGCCCGGGACGCGGCTCGGCGCGCTGCGCGTCGTGGCAGGCATCGAGGACGGTACGTCCGAGTGGTGGGACGATCGCCGCCGGCTCGCCGTCGACGCCGGCGACGTCGTGCGCGTGTGCGACGAACGGGCGCTCCCAGCCGCGCTGACGACGGCTGCGCAGCGCTGGGGCTCCGTCGAGATCGGAGGGGATCCCGACTTCCGGGCGGCCGCCGAACGCGAGGCCCGTGCCCTCGGCGTCCGCTACCGTTTTCTCGCGCCGGCCGAGCCGCCGCCGGCGGTCGCGACGCCCGAGGTGCCCGCGCAGCGCGCCATCCGCGTCGCGACCGCCATCACCCGCCACCTGGGTCGCGGCGTCACCCTCGACGGACGCCCGTTCCTACCGGAGCGTGCGGAGCGGCATCCGCGCGCCCTGAGGCCGGACGACGCGCGTCCGGCCACGATCGCCTTCACCGAACCGACCATCGTGCTCGAGGCGCCGGCACCGGTCCGTGCGCGCCTCGAAGCCGCCGGGATCGTTCCGGCTCTCGTCGCAGGCGATCGCGCCGTCGTGCTGCTGGACCGCCGCGCGACGCCCGCAGAACGGGACCAGCTCGCAAGCGAGATCGCCGCCATCCCGGGCGTGACGATCGTCGACCGGCTCGTCGCCGGCGACGTCGCCTACCGCGAACCGACCACGAGCCCGTACGTCACCCGCCGCCTGGCGGAGATGCGCCCCAAGCGCGCGACGATCACCTACGAGGAACGCGTCTCCGCGCTCGAGGCATTCTTCGCGCAGCTCGCGCCGCGGCCCGCGATCACGATCGCGCCGACGCCGGCCGAGCCCGAGCCCAAGCCGACGCGCGGCCGCAAACGCGGCGGGCGCAGCCGTTAGCGCATCGCCACCACGAGCCGGTTGCGGTACTCGGCGATCCGCGCGTCATCCGCCCGAACCACGGCCTCCGGCGTACGGCCTTCCAGCCACGCGACGTAATCGCGCTGCTGCTGCAGCTCGAGACCGTGCAGATCCCGCAGCGTCGAGACGGTCCCGAGCACCGAGCCCTGAACCACGTCGCCGTGCGTCCGCATCCACGAACCAGCGAAAGACCAACCGTACAGACCCGCCACGAGAAGAACTAAGACTTTCATCACTTACCCTCCGGTGCCCAGCAAGGCGCTGCGCCTTGCTCTTGCCGGGGGCGTCGGGACGGCTGGGGATCGGTGCGCCGACGCGTAGCGACGGCGTTTTGTCGCCGAGCCGCAGACGGCACGATCCCCACGGGCCAGCCAGGACCGTGCCTTCGAAGACGTCACGCGCCGACGGCGCGACGCGCCGGACCGGGAGGAGCACCGTTCACAGCGCGGGCGCCAACCGGCTAGGCCGGCGCCGTTCGGCGGCTCGCTGATGGACGCACCGCACGCTCGAAGGCGCACCGGGCTGGCCGCTCCCTCAGTGCCGTCGTCTTCTCGTTGCATCAACTGAAGCGACACTAGCACAGCACGGCGCGTGCGCGAGCACCGCTAACGCCGCGCAGAGCGCGGCGACGTGCCGGTCCCAATCGTGATGTCGACGCGCCCCACGACGGCCCACGCACGCGCGGTAGCGCGACCTGCCGGTCCCCTCTGGGCTCGCGCCTCGTTCAACGCGCGGTAGCGCGTCGTGCCGGTCGCGTCTTGCCTTTCAACGCTCCGTACAGGCGCGGGACGCGCCGCTCGCCGGAGCGACGGCGCGCAGCGCCGGCGCGGTCAGCAAAATCGGCGAGAGCGGAACGGCGACGCCATAAAGGACGACCCCGGGGGTATCGTGGTCAAACGCGGGAGGGACGCATCGGGGGTTCTTCTGCAGTCCCGAACGAGGCGACCGGGCTTGGGCGGCGAAAGAACCTGTCGGATGCTTTGTGATGCCAGGTCTTGGGTGGACCTTGCACCGCCAAGCCCCGGCAGCTCTCTACTGCAACGTGACAGCGAACAATTATCGCAGTGATCCCCTCCCGTGGTCGTTATCAGGGTACAATGGAGCAGCCGGGAAAAGTGACCCGCTCCCCCTCTTACGGTATCCTTGCCATATACGCGAGGACCAACCACCCTCAGTGACAGAATAATAGAGCACTAAATGAGCAGACACGTCGACAAGCGCGTCATTTCGTCGGTGCAGAGCACGCTGCGTTCCCTCGAACCCGAGCAACAGTTTCTTTCGGCACGCGAGGCCGTCGCCGAGCTCGAGCCCGACATTCGAGCCGCGATGAAGAAGGGCTACACGCTCGAAGCGATCGCTGAACGCATCCGCGATCACATCGACATTTCGCCGCATACCCTCAAGGGTTATCTGTACGGCAAAGACGCCGTGAACAAACCCGCCGGCACGCGCGCGCCGCGTCGCCGAAAGAGTGCATAGCGCGCCGCCGGAGCTTAGTCGCCGGAAATCCTACTTTTCGCGCGGATCCGTAGAGAGCGCGCGACGCGAGCTTCGTCAGCTTCCAACAATCGACACGACGCAGAACCTCCGCTCTCTAGTCGTAGGTCTCTTCGACGTGATCCACGAGAAGCGCGAACAGAACGTCTCGTGGCCGGTCATCCACAAAGCGATCAACGCGCAGGTGCCGATCGGCTTGCGCACGCTGATGCTTTACTTCGGAGAAGAAGAACGCGACCGCAAACGAAAAGCGGTTGTCGCGGCGTACGCGCAGATCGAACGCAAGCGTGCCGCGCGCATGCCGTGGGCACAGGTTCTCGCATCGCTTCCGAAGCTACGCATGGACGTGAACGCGCTCAAGACGCACTTCAACGCCGAGCAACGAGCTCGAAAGGCTCGAGCCGGAAACTAACCTATCGGCCGCGCGAGCGGCCGATATCGTTTTCCGGGCCGTCTTGCGCCTGCTGCGGCGCATCGAACCGCGCCTTCCACGCGCCGTTCTCGATCGACAGATCCACGCGCGTCTCGCCGGCGACGGCGCCCGCCGGTACGGTGCCCTTCGGTAAGACGATGCCGCTCACGGCCTCGACGCCCGGCTTCTGCACGAACACCAACTCGAAATCGCCTTGCTTCATCGGCGTGTGCGTCCAGTAGACCGGCTCCATCGCCACGGCGTGCTTGGGATCAAGCGCTACGACGAAATCGACGCCGGTCTGCTCCTTCACGAACGCCACGACGTCGCCGTACTCGTCCAGGTTCGCGACAGGAGCTCCGCTTTCGGGGGACGGCGAGGTCGCCGCAGCGGGGCGGCCGGGAGCCGCCGCGGCGGCCGGGCCACCAGGCGCCGGCGCGCGCTGCGCGTCCGGCGCCGGTGCCGCGACCTCGAAGCCGTGGCGGGCGGCGATCGTCTCGCAGCGGGCGCGAAACTCGTCCGAGCCTTCGAAGGTCAGCGGCGGGCCGTCGAGCTCGTACGCCTTGACGATCGCAGCTTCGGTTGCGACCAAATCGGTCGAGCGCACGACGACCTCGCGCGTCTCTGGGTACACGCGGAACATCTCCGCGTCGCCACCGCCGACGCGCCGCGTGTAGACGAACGCACCGTCCTGGCGGTACCGGCGCACGCCTGGGATCCCGACCAGCACCGGGTCGAGCCCGACCGCGGTCGGCGCAGCGCCGGCGCGGCGCGCCTCCGTGCGATCGTCGTAGAGCGCCTTCAGCGCGTTCGCGTAGTCCCGCCGATCGCCGCGCTCGGTACGCCAGCGGTCGAGCATGGCGCCGTACCACGGCCGACCTTGCCCGAGGACCTCGCCCCGCTCGCGAGCGTGCTCCGCAAGCTCGCGCTCGAGCGATTGACGATGGTGCCGCAGCGCCTCCGCACGCACGCTGCGCGGCGTCGACGCGTCGAACAGATCAGAGGCCGCCTCGAAATGCGCTTCGCGGATGCGTTCCGCCTCCGCGCGAAAGCGCGCGCGCTCGCCGAGGAGACGCTCTTTCTCCTCATCGCGTCGACGCGTACGCCCCTCGATGAACGCCGCGAAGGATGACGAGTCGTGAACCGTCGCGCCGGCGACGTCGTCGCGCACGCGGCCGCCGGCGTGCTGCGCGCCTGATGGCGCCGCTGAGGCTGGGTCGTCCCGCTCCGGCGCGCCGTACGCCTTGCGAACGCGTTTGGTCAGATCCGCAACGCTGATCCCGTTCCAATCGACGTCCGGCCGACCGTCAAACACCACGTGCGAGGGGACTTCGACCGTCGGGCCATCGCTTCGCGCCGAGATGAACGCGTACATCTCGCGCAACGCGCGCGCATCGTCCGCGGTGACGGGCGCGAACCCCCACCGCGCCGCAGACTCGTCACCGGAGAGGCGGCGACGGATCGCAACGCGCAAGTCGGCTCGCGAGAGATCCTCACCCGCGTAGGCTTTCCCGTTCGCCGATTGGGCAACGGCCGACACTCCGCGCGTCAGCCGGTCCAGCTCGGCCACGTCGATCGCGTTCCACTCCACGTCCGGAACCCCGTCAACCGCGATGCCGTTCGCCGGCAAGGTCACGCGCAGATCCGCACGACCATCGAGCCATGCGTATACGGCGCGCGCGCGCGCCGTATCGTCCGGACTCCACGCCGGCGCGCCGATGCCGCTGTCCATTTGCACGAAGCGCCGCAGCAGCGACGCGCGGATGGCTTCTGCTGAGAACGCTTCGGAATGGGAGGTCATCGTCGATCCTTACACAGCGGCGCTTGTTGGAACGACGCGCGGCACTTGGCCCTCGCGTTCGATCATTTTGACGAACACCGCGACGATTTCAGGATCCCACTGCAAGCCCCGCGTCGCGGTAAGGATTGTCAGCGCGCGCGACACGGTGACCGACGGCTGATATGGCCGGCCAGCCGTCAACGCATCGAACGTGTCGGCGACGGATACGATCCGACTCTCGAACGGGATCGCCGTCCCGCGCAAACCGTCAGGATAACCGCGGCCGTCGATACGCTCGTGATGCGCGCGAACGAGCCGCGCCAAATGCCCAACGCGCTCGTCTTCGCTGACAAGCCGGCATCCGACAGCAGCGTGGTCGCGCATGATGACGACGTCGTTGCCGGTAAGTCGCTCGCGCCCATGTAGTAATCGCACGGGAACGGCGACCTTGCCGACGTCGTGCAGGCGGCCGACTTCGCCGATGACTCGTGACGCCTCAGCGTCCAGGCCGGTTGCGAGCGCGATCCGCTCGGCATAGCCGCCGACGGCAAGACAGTGCTCATAGGTGCCTTCATCATGGGCACGCAGGGCGGTGAGAAGCCGGTGACTCCCGAGTCCAACTATCCCGTTCACACCCTGACGCTACGAAGGGATCGACAAAAACCCCTCCCGACAATATACCCGCTTTTGTAACGATCGCTGCAGCCAAGCCCCGCCTATCCCGAAGGCTCGGGCGGCGAACCAAGGGTGGGCATTGGCGGGCAGCGAGGAGGGGTGTAGTGCAGGACCGGGAGGGAGTTAGGGGGTACAGGAAACGTTCCCTCAGCCACAGCTTCGCGAGGTTCCTCGAGGTGCAACGATTTTCGGACCGCCGTTCGGCCGCTCCGGCCGCGCCGACCCCCGCCATCGCGCTCTCCCGGACGCACGGAGCGCGACGGGGCGGAGTCGTCGCCATGCGAGAGTTACAAGCGATACCCGGCCCGGAGGGCTATGTAGCCGCTGATACCAGCGAGCTTGGTAAGCTAGCCGGCTTCTTGGAGCGCGTCGTGACCGGTCGCGTGGACCTCACGGCGCGAGTCCATGTCGAGGCGAAGGAACCCGACGCGCACCGCATCGCGACGGCCGTAAACGAGTTGCTCGACCGCGTCCAGCGCGACCTGGGCGAACTCGCCTTCTCGGTGACAGCGGCATCGACGGCCGGCCGAACGCAAGAGGCGCTATCGAGCGTAGCGGATGACGTGGCTGAGCATGCCGAACGGTTCGGAGCTGTCCGTCTCGCCGTTGCTCAGACTGCCCAGGGTGCGAGCGATGTCTCGAGCCTGACCCGGACCGGCAGCGCGAGTGCAGACGAACTGCGCGCGGTGGCCGACCATTCGATCGCCGCGGCGTCGTCGGCGCTCGAACAGCTTGCGGACGTACGCGAGCGATGTGAAATGCTGCGCGACGGCATCGTCGCGCTCGACCGTTCTGTGGGCCAGATCGGCGAACTCGCCAAGGCGGTCAATGCGATCGCGGAGCAGACGAACGTACTGGCACTTAACGCCGCGATCGAGGCTGCTCGCGCGGGTCAAGCTGGCGCGGCCTTCGCGGTCGTCGCTCGCGAGATCCGCCGATTGGCCGATACGGCAGCGTCCGAGACGCGTCGGATCACCGGCGCCGTACACGAAGTACGGGACGCATCCGCAGCCGCGCTCGCAGGAGCGCATGAGACGGCGGCCGCCGTCACAGTCGCCGCGGCCGAGAGCGGTTCCATCCGAGAAGATCTTGAGCGCACGATCGCGCTCGTTGCCGACCTCGGGATCGGAATCTCGTCGATCGCTGCGGTCGCCGAAGAGCAGTCCGCGGCGTTAGGCCAGATCGTGCTCTCGGTCACCGAGGTTGAAGCGACGGCGAATGCGAGCGCGCAACGCGCCGCGCAGCTGCGCGAGCTCGGATCGGCTGACCTCAACCTCGTAACCGGCGAGGTCTTCGCTCGATACGTGGTCGGCGACCTCACAGACCGCGTGTACGACATAGCATGCGAGGCAGCGGTCGCGATCGAGGTCGTACTGGATCGGGCCGCGTCAGCGCTGCCGTCTCGAGGGCTGAGCATATACTCAACGGACTACCGCGAGATGCGTGGCAGTGAAATCACCCGGCTCCGCACGCTATGCGATGTGTCGCGAGCGAGCGCCGCCGGTTTTGACCCGCCAAAATACTTTACGGGTTGGGACTCATTTCTGGATGCAGAGCTGGCCCCGATCGTGGACACGTTCGGTCATGCCGACGAGGCAATCCAATTCTGCTGCGTCGTCGACGTCAACGGATTCGCAACGATGCACCGACGCGACCGGCGCCAGGCAATCACCGGCGATCCAACCGCCGATCTTGCGGGGAATCGCGTAAAGCGTATCTTTGACAGTCCGGTCGCGTTGCGCGCCGCGCGAGTCGGCCTCGATGCCGAGCTCGTGCCCAAGCGCGCTACGCGTGCCCAATTCGCCGCTGCCGGCGTCGATCTCGATCGCATGAAGCCGACTACAGAACGGTCGCGCATCGTGCAGAGCTACGCGCGCGACACGGGCGAGGTGCTGACCGACCTCGCCGTGCCGCTGTTCGCTGGCGGGCGGCGCTGGGGCGCACTACGGCTAAGTTTTCGCCCCACAGGGGCGTAGTGGAGACGCGAGAGTGCCACAAGCTCGGCGGGGTTGCGCGATGCGACCATTGCCCTCACCCGTCATCGCGATGACGCACTCGTTGTGTGCGAACGCGCGCCGCGATCGCACGACGTGACGGCACGCTGACGCATGTTCGAGTGGATGCTCGACGTCGCCGTGCCGCGCCGCAAGCGCAGCCGCCGGCGTAAGCTACCGGACGGGGACCTTACGACCACGCTTCTACGCGACGAGATAGCGTTCCGAGCGCGCGAGGCGGATCCGTCCGTCGTCGTGATCGCCGACTATCGCGGTGCGGGCTTCGCCGTGCCGCAGCTCTTTGCGTTCGGCGATCGTCTCGTCGGCGTTTGGGCGTACGGCGACGACGTGAACGCGTATCGCGAGGTTCGCTTCAAGGATGCACACCTCGCTCTCGACGCGATCGCGATCGTGACGACGCGCAGCGCGAGCTGGCAGGTCCGGCTTGCGCCGCTCGACTTCCCCGGCGTTCACGAGGTGCAAGTCGAGCCCGATGGTGCACGACTCTCGCTGGCCGTTCGCGTTTGCCACGGCCTCGATGCGTTGCGCCGCGGCGGCGAACTCACCCAGCCGCTCCAGCTCGTCACGCCGCTGGCGACCGACGTCGACGTCGCGCACGTGCTCGCGTTTCTGCAACGCTCCGAGCGCGAGGCCATTTCAGCACCGCCGACGGACGCAGCACAAGCGCGGTCGCTCGTGCGCGCGGTCGTCCGTGGGCGCCGGCCGGCGAAAGCACGCCTCACTGAAGGCGTCATTCGCGAAGTGCTGCGTCCGTGGATCGCAGAGCAGCACGCGAACGCGCCCGGCGCGCTCATCGACGAGCTCACCGTCGGGAGCGCGATCGCGGACCAGGCGCTCGCGTCGATCGACGGGCTGCACCTCTTCGAGATCAAGGGCGAAAGCGATTCGCTCGCGCGCTTGTCGGCTCAAGCACAGACCTACGCGAAGGTCGCGACCACCGCGACGCTTGTGGTCGCCCCGCGCCACCTCTCACGCGCCTTCGCGGACATTCCAAAGTGGTGGGGCCTGATCGTGGTCGAAGGCGGCGCCGGCGCACCGGTCATCCGCGTTGCCCGCCAGCCGCGTACGAACCCGGACCCCGACCCACGCGCGCTGCTCGACATCATGCTCGCCTCGGAGCTGGCCTCGCTCGCCGCCGCGCTGGGCCTTCGTCAAGCACGCCAACTCTCGAAGTGGACGCTGCTGCAGCTTCTCGCTAAACGCCTACCGCTCGACCGCATCTCGTACTCGGTCGGCTATGCCGTCGCGCACCGCGTATCACGACTGCCGCGCAAGACGGCGTGGACGACACTGCCGGGCACCTGGCCGACCGACGACCGCGCGGCGGGCATCTTTCGCGATCCCAATCTCGCGAAGAAGCTGAAGAAGGCGGAGCGGCACCGCGATCTTATCGCCTGGGGACGCTTCGACCTCATCGAGCGTGAGTTTCCACCGCGTACGGTCGACGTCGACGCGGACGTGCTCGAGATCTTTCCCACCGTCGCCGACGCGCTCGCCGGCACCGCGTAGGCCGCCGCGTGGAACGACTGACGGCAGACGCCGTGCGCGAGCTCATGACGGCGCTCGTCGCGCAGGGCTACGACGTGTATTGGGCCGAGGACTGCGCGCCGCCGGCGAACGCAGAGGTCTTCGCTCGCGAACTCATCTTCGTGATCGTCAACTCGGGCATGAAGAACTCGATAGCCGAGCGCATCTATTACGACAGGATTCTGCCGGCGATCGAGCGCGGCGACTCCGTGATGTTGGCGCCGGGATAAGACGGACCCAGTTTGGTCGCGTTAAGACGGACCCACCTGTCGGCCAGGTTTGGTGGCTAGCGTCGCGGTCCCTCGCGACTTGGCCCGCAGGCGGTAGCTCTCGCCTTTGAGGCTCAAGACGTGGCTGTGGTGCAAGAACCGGTCAAGCAAAGCGCCGGCGAGTGTGGTGTCGGCGAAGATGTGGCTCCAATCTGCAAACGCTTTGTTGCTGGTGATGATCGTCGCGTGCCGCTCGTAGCGTTGGCAGATGAGCTGGAAGAGCCAGGTTGCGGCGGCTTTATCGAATTCGACGTAGCCGAGTTCGTCGATGATGAGCAGAGGCACGTTGACGAGATGGCGCTGCTTGTGCCCGGGAATACCGTCAAGTTGAGCGACGCGGATTTGGTCGAGGAGGTCTTGCGCGCTCACGAAGTAGACGCGGTGCCCGCCTTGTAGGGCGCGCATCCCGAGTCCGATCGCCAAGTGCGTCTTGCCGACGCCGGGCGGTCCGAGCAGCACGACGTTCTCGGCTCGTTCAACGAACGCGAGCGATTCCAACTCGTTGGTCATCCGTCGGTCGAGCGAAGGTTGCGCGTCGAAGTTGAAGGAGTCCAGCGATTTGAGACTAGGAAAGTGGGCGAGTTTGGTGCGGACGGTGATGCTGACTTCCTGGCGTGCGGCGGTTTCGTCGGCGAGCAGCGCATCCAGGAACTGCAGATGCGAGAGTTCGCGTTCACGTGCCGCTTGCAGGTGGCGCTCCAGCGCGGCGCTCGCGGCGCGCAACTTGAGCGTCTCGAGCGCCTGCGTGACGCGGGAAACGATGAGGTCCGTCATGCCGCGACCTCGTCGTAGACGGCGAGGCTGCGTTGCTCGACCTCGACGTGCGGAAGCGCAACTGCCGGCTCGGCGATGATGCGTGGCGTGCCGCCAAACCGGTGGCAGAGCGTCGAGAGCACGCCCCGCTTGACGACGTCAAAGGCGAGTAAACTGTCGATCGCGCCGGCGACGACATCGTGGTGAAACTCGGCGTCGTGCTCGAGCACCTCACGCAGCAGGGCGAGCGGAGCGTGCGGTGCTTTTGCTTCGACCGCTGCAACGTAGCGGCGACCACTTTCGCCAAATCGCTCCACGACGGCCTCGCCCAGAGCGGCGAACCGCTCGTGGCGTGGCTGCGGTCGCGGTGGGAGATGCTCGGGTATTTGCACCAATCGCTGGCCCGGCTGCGCGTAGACGTGGCTCGCGAGAGTCTCGCCGTCCTTGAGGATTCGCAGTCCGTCGATGCGACGCTGGAGCGTGACCGGTTGACGCGCAAACGTCGCGGGAACTGAGTATCGCACGCCGTCGACGCTCACCAGCGCGTATGCGTCGGCCACGCGGCTCTCCTCGAGCTTGATGTCGTAGGCGCGAAGCGGCTTGAGCGCCTCTCGCTCGACGGCGAACCGATCGCAGGGACGCTCGCGCGTGATGCGATGGATGCGTTGGTTCGCGCGTTCGGTTAGCCACTGCTCCGCCTGCGCGTTCAAACCGGCGAGGTCAACGATGTCGCGACCGACGAAAAAGCGACCGCGGACGAACGCTACCATCCGTTCGACACGACCCTTGGTCTTAGGGCGCATGGGGAAATGCGCGAGCGGACGAAAGCCCACGTTGACCGCGAGCTCCTCGTACGACGGGTGCCACTGCACCGTCCCGCCGGCGCGCGAAAGCACGCCCGTCTTGAGGTTGTCGATCAACGTTTCAGCCGGCACGCCGCCAAAGAACGTGAACGCGCGGTAATGACAATCGAGCCACGTCAACAACTGCATGTCGGTGGTGAAACGCACGAACATCGCGCGTGACCACGCCAACACCGCGACGAACGCGTACACCTTGCGCGGGACGTCGCCGACGGACACGACGCCCATCTCGCCCCAGTCCACCTGCATCTGTTGACCGGGCTTCACGAAGAAACGGGCCTCGGCGAGCGGCTTCGGCCGCGGTCGGTGTCGTCGAACGTGGTCCTTGAGCACCGTGCGGCCACCATCGTATCCGCGATCCCGCAGCTCGTCGAAGATCCGCTCGGCGCTCCACTGCGTGGTCACCGGATCGCGAAGCCACGCCGTGATCTGCTCGAGGTAGGGCGCCAGCTTCGCGCCCCCTTCCCGCCGCCGCTTTCCGGTTGGCGGGCTCGTGCTGCGCAGCGCGCGCCGCACGGTGTTGCGGCTTACGCCCCGCAACGCGGCGATTTTTCGAATACTCAGGCCCTGCTCCTTGAGGATATGGAAATCCATCCATCGCTCCGAACGATTGATGCGGGCTCCTCCTTGTTGGCGGTGATGTCGTAATCAGAGCCTTCAAGGAGGGGCCTGCTTCTGCTTCCGGGCCACCGGCCCGGGTCGGAGGTGGGTCCGCCTTATCCCGGCGGAAGTGGGTTCACCTTATCCCGCCGCCCACACGTGACGACGGTATTCGGCCATCGCGGGAAGGCGATGGCGATGGACAACGTGTGGCGCGACCGCACCCGCTACTTCGCCATCTACAACGCGTGCCGCACGGACGAACAGCGCCTAGCGTTTCTCGGCGGCCTCCCGTGGATCGGCAACATCACCAAGTATCACGCCGCGCGCAACTTCGGCATCGAGTGCGTCAAGCCGGACATTCATCTGCAGCGGATCGCCGACTACCACGGCACCACACCGCACGCGCTCTGCGCGGCGCTCGCCGGCGAACTGGGCTTACGCATCGGAACGATCGACGGCATCCTGTGGGGCGCGAGCGCCCGCGGGCTCATCAACACGCGCTCTCTGATCGGGCGACTCACTCGTTAATGCAGCCTATTGTAGCGCTGCGTCGCAGCCTATTGTTCCGTCAATCCTTCACTAATCGCTACCCGCGTGTTCATCGGTTCCGGTGACAACAGAACCAAACAGCGTTGGCGCGCTTACGACCGGCGCGGCTCTTGGCGCACGCTTAAAGGTCGTATTCGCACGCTGCGACCGCGTTGGGTAATCAATTCCCTTGCCATCCAGTAATTCCTCAACCGTAAGAATCTGGACTTTCTCATGCATCCCGCCCATTGGCGACTTATAGAAGCCCGCCGATGCCGCCTCGTCCTTCATAGGTTTCGTGGGCTTCGTGAACGTCAACAGAACCCCAATATCCGCCTTTTCCCGCGTCACAGTACCCACGAGATCGCGTACCATCGACACGTTAACGTTCGCGCCAGCCTTGACCGACAAGATGATTCGCTTGGCTTTGCCCTTTTGATCGTCATGGAAGTAGATGTTTCCGTCGATCCCCTTATCAGCGCCCTTTTTCGAGCTTTGTGCCGTCCGCGCACCCACTAGGCCAAGTGCCCAGGCTTGGAACTGAAATGGGTCCTCAATCGCTAGTCGGTTCGCATCGGGAATGGAGACTGGCTCGCCAATAACTTTGTAATGCGACGACACCGATGCGCCGAATTGGTCCTGAAGGCGATGCTTAATCAGGCCGATCGCGAGATGCGTGATGTCAATGCCTATCCACGACAGTCCCATCTGCTCGGCCACGCTGATTGTCGTACCGCAGCCGCAAAAGGGATCCAGCACAACGTCACCGGGGTTCGCACTCGCATCCAGAATGCGACGCAATAACGCTTCTGGTTTCTGAGTTGGATACCCAAGGCGCTCTTGCGCTGTCTGATTGATACGATCGACGTCGGTCCACACATCGCCGACGGTGACTTCACGCGCTTCCGGGTCGAACGGTTTATCATCGCGCCGCCGCGGCCAGCCGCCATCCTTCGCCCAATGAATCAGCCCCGCGGCGTCCCATCCCTCCATGATCGCGTGCGTGTTCGCCCAATGTCTGCCCATAGCGCTCACATCAAAGCCTCGCCACGGCTTCCCGCTATCTCCGTCCTTTGTGACGCCAGGCGCAGTCAATTCAAAGGTTTGGTATTTCTTCTTGTCGGGCCCCGTGATGAGCGTGTGCGGTAGTTTCGCTTTGTCGGCCTTCACTATAACTGGATGAAACGTGAACGCCTCGCTCTTTGAGTAAAACAGCAGCGTATCGTGAACTCTCGGCCACCTGCCCTTCGTGCTCCGCGCGTTGTGTCTGACCCAGATCACTTCATTGCGGAAGCTCCTCGGCCCGAACACAGCGTCAAGGATCATCTTTAGGTAGTGGCTCGCGGTCGGATCACAGTGGAGATACAAGCTTCCTGTTGGCTTAAGAACACGACGCAGCTCTTCCACGCGCGGAGCCATCATTGACAAGTAAGCCATCATGTTCGAAGGGCCAAGAATCTGCCGCAGGGCCTGCATCGTTTCCGAGAGCTGCCCGCCTTCTTCAACGACCTCCTCAAACGCTCGCGCTGCGTTCACATCCCACTCCCAAGTGTCCTCGAACGCCTTAATCTGCGCCGCAGCGTTGTCCCCCGACTGCTCCGCAAATAGCACATTGTAGTCGACGTTCGAGTTGAACGGAGGGTCAAGGTACACGAGATCGACGGACTCAACCGCTACATATCGCCGCAGGATGTCAAGGTTGTCGCCATAGTAGAGCGTGTTCATTCCGGTCCCTCAGAATGGTAGCCGAGCTCGATCGAAGATGACCTGTGCGCCGTCCACGCGCGATGCGACGATGGTGCCGACCGCGACGTCGCCGTTCACCGGATCCCGCCGTCGTAGGCGTCCTGCAGCGCGCCCAGCTCGCCCGCCTGCGCGGCGTCGAGGTGACGGTCGAGGTCGTCGGGGTCGCTCGGCCGCGAAACACCATGCCGGTGTGCGAACCGGAAGATCGCCTTGGCGTTCGGGTCGTTGGCGTGGTCGGCGAACCATCGTGCCCGGTCCGCGAGGGTCTTGGTGTTGCTCGCCATGCGGGGCGCCTTCGGCTCGCGACGCGGTGCCTCCGGCCGTCGCGAGCGCTCGAGCAGCGCGATCCGGGCGCGCGATCGGCGTGGCGGCGCTCACCAGGGCTGCGAGGGCGTAGATCGTTTGCGCGTCGAGCACGATTCCTCCGGGGGCCGCCGCGGCGCGGCCGTCGTCGTGGAAGGTAGGCCCCGCGCGCGTCCGGAGAGCCCTCAGGGCGCGCGCGAAAGCCTCTCGACTGAGAAGATAGGGGCGCAGCGGCCTCACGGCAGTCCCGGGCCACCAACGCGGCTCTGCGCGTCGGCTGCCGCCGCCGAGACGACGCCGCCGGAGCCACGCCGCGCCCTTAGGCGCACATAATCCCAACTCGATCCGCGAAACCACCCCGGGGCGGAACGCCCCCGTCTTGGCGGCCTTGCGCCCGCGCGCGCGCCGCAAACCGGCAAGAGAAGGAGAAGGCCGGTGGGGACCCGGGAGGGTTTTGGCCCGGTAGGCATTATGGGCATCTAAGGGGTTGCGCCAACGGCGCGTCGGCGCTCAGTCGGTATGCTATAATCGAACAGATGTACGACGACACCGCGACCCAGCCGACGCTGCTCGACGGCCTCGAAATCGTCGCGAACAACCCGCGCACCCGCGCGGCCAAGACCGACGACCTCACCGACTTCGCCCGCTTCGGCAAAAGCCGCGGCGCCGGCACCGCCACGCTCGACGCGAACGGCAAGGTGCAAATCAGACTGCCGCTGGACCTTGACCTGGTGGCAGCCTACGTCGACGCGCTGCGCGTGCGCGGCGCCAAGGCCAGCACGATCCGCCGGCGCCTCTCGACCTTCGCGGCGTTCCACAAACAGCACCGCATCGAGAGCGACCCGCGCAGCGACGTGAAGGTGAAAGCGGCCTGGGGACGCGTGCTCAATACCGAGGGCCGCGGCGCGGACCGCAAGCTGGCCGTCGCCGAGAGCGAGATCCACCGCATCATCGCCGCGATGGACGACGACTACGAAGCCTTCACGGGCCAGGACCGGCGCGTCACGCTTTCGTACCTGCGCGATCGCGCGCTGCTGCTGCTCGAGTACGCCGGCTGCCTCACGCGCACGGAGATCGAGACGCTCTACCGCGACAACCTCGTCTTCAGCGGCTCGGGCGTGCGCGTGCGCGTCAACAGCTCGGGCGAAATGCTCGAGGACGGCAAGCGCGTGTGGGTCAACCCGCACCGCACCCGCGACGTCGAGGTCCGACGCGCGGACGACCCGACGTACTGCGCGGCCGTCGCGCTCAAGAAATGGACCCGCACCGCCGCGATCGAGGAGGGCTACGTCTTCCGCGGCGTGCTGATCCGCGGCGCGCTCACCGACCAGCTCAGCGCGCGCGCGATCCACGACCTGCACGAGCACCGCGCCGGCCGCGTTGGGCTCGACAAGTACGCCGTCTCTTCGCACTCCATCCGGACCGGCCTCATCGCCACCAAGGCGCACCGCGGCGCCTCCGATGAGACCCTGCGCGAGATCGCCGGTCTACGCTCGCTCGACAGCGTCGCCGACGTCGTGGCTCGCTCCCGATCGGCGGCGCGTGCCGGCCGGCAGATCACCCTGGTCTGACGGCGTGGGCTTTGCGCCGTATCAGCATGACAAGCGAAGGGAAAAGCCTGCAAAGGCAGGAGGGACCGGGGAGGGTATCGCAGGGTACAGCAATGCGGCCAGCCCCTTCCAGGCTGGCCTAGCGGAGCGCCCAGCGAGATGATGACACAGACAACGATCGAATCGACCGCCCTCGAGTCCGAGCTCCGCAACGAGCTACGCGGCCTCGCCGAACAGCCCGGCGGCCGCATGAAGATCCGCCAGCTCGTCAAGACGCTGATCCCGGAGATCCGCGCGGCCATGCGCCAGGGGCACCAACTCGCAGCGATCCTCGAGATGATGCACAGCCGCTCCAACGGCGTGCTCAAACCGCACACCGTTCGCGGCTATATCTACGGCAAGGACTCGGTGCTGAACGATCCCGATGTGCAGCTGCCCGACGACGACCCGCTGCTCGCCCGCGCCCGCGCCCGGCGGCAACCGTAGCACCGTGCTGACCATCGACGCCGCGCGCGCCGCGAACCGCCGTGATACCGCAGCGCTGGCCGCTCGCACCGTCGACGCCTGGGACGCCCTCCGGCGCGCTGCGCCCGCGGCGCTCGCCGACGAACTGCGTGACGTCATGCGCACGACCGCGCCGGCGCTGAACGAAGCGCGACCGCACGACGGCCGCGACTACGCGCGCGAGATCGTCGCCTTCGCCGACGCGACGCCGGCGATCGCCGAACCTTCGCTGACCTAACGGGCTGGCGGATCCGGGCGCGAATGCCGCGGATCGAAGAAGCCGGCCAGCGACTTCGCAAAGACCTCAGCGGTGTACGCGTCGCACCGCTCCTCGTCGTACAGCGTCGCCATCGCCGTCGCCCCCGGCGCAGCGTCGTCCGCCGTGTGTATCCAGCGCGTCGAGCCCTGCTCCGTGATCGTAGCCGTCCGCCCGCCATAGCGCAGCACGACAGTGCGCTGGCCGCGCGCGGCCGCGGCGACGTCGGGCAGGCGCCGGCGCAGCGCTCGCACGAGGACGTCCGTCCACTCGCGAAACGGAAGGCGCGGCCCCGGCCTCGGGATCCCCGCGCGATCAGACCCTGCCATCCCCGCGCGCTTCGCCATCGGGGCAGCACACTCTCGGCGGTACGCGGCCGCGCCCGTACCGCCGGACAGGTTGGGGTTAACCGCACAGTCCTGACATGAGGGGCCACTTAGATTCGGGCCACCTTCACGGCACCGTCCCGAGGTTTTGGTAAAGAGTCTATCCACTGATACCAAGCTCGCGGGCAATCTGCACCTGCTTGCTCCGCCGGCATCGAACCTCAACGTCGCGCATCGGCTAAGCCGTTGGGCGATAGGACCCGTTTGCCAGCGCGGTAGACGACGCAGTTTTGCCAGGACAATTCCGGCGCTGGCGCTCGGATCATTGCAGGCGCGCCCTTGCCAAAGCCTCAACGTGGTCCCGAAAACGACCCTTTACGGGATGACTTGCGGCCCCAGCAGCGAAGCGCCCTCCCGTGTCCCGAAAATCTGTCCCGAAAAGAATCGCCGAAAACCCGGAAATTGCGAAGCCACCGCGACTCGTCGGGTATGCGCGCGTGTCTACCGATGAGCAGACGACGGCGCTCCAACTCGACGCACTCCGTGCCGCCGGTTGCGCGACCATCCATGAAGATTCTGCTTCTGGATCGTCGCGGGCGCGGCCGGGACTCACGCGGGTGATCGAGGATCTACGTTCCGGCGATACGTTAGTCGTCTGGAGGCTCGATCGGCTGGGACGATCGCTACGCGACTTGCTCGATATCGCGGATGGACTCCGCGAGCGCAACATTGCACTGCGGTCGCTGACCGACCATATCGACACGGGCACCGCCGCTGGCCGTATGCTCTATGCGGTTCTCGGTGCCGTCGCGCAGTTCGAGCGGGACGTACTACGGGAAAGAACCGTTGCCGGGCTCGCGGCGGCAAAGCGTCGCGGCGAACGACTTGGTCGTCGTCCGGCTCTCACGCCGGCACAGGTCCGGGAGGCGACAGCGATGGTCAAACGTGGCGATAGTCCCTCTCATGTTGCCCGTATCCTTCGGATCGGGCGATCGACGTTATATCGGGCCTTGCAATAGGCTTTCGAAGGACCGCGAAGTGGCGGCAGGATGCGCGAGTGCTGGTTTTACCCCTAGATAAAGTCGAAAAAGCACGAGACCGATGACGCCGGGCGGGCTCAAACACTATCGATTCGTCGGCAATTTCCGGTCGCGCTCGGCTCTGCCCATGCTAGTTCGCGTGGCCGGCGTGGTTTGCCGCCGGGACCGGAATTCGCGCAACGCGCTCGGTATCGGCCTGCAGGGTTGCTGTGTCGGCGAGCCCGCCTGCTCCGCTTGCGGTCCAGCGTGCGCGAACGCTGGCGTTGCGATCGAGCAGAAGCTCCGTCTCGCCGCCGTCGTTGGGCGAGCGAAACAGCGCAAGGGTGGCGCGGACGTCGTCGGACGCGCCAACGATCAGGGCTGTTTTCGCGGTGGCGCCCATGTCGACCGCAATGGCGTGCACGCCGGCGGCTTGGAGGCGCGCGAGTCGCGCGAGCGGCGCTTGCGGCGAAAACAAGACGAGCAGCACCGGCCCGTTCTTCAGCGACTGGCGCAACGTGTTCTGCGCGCCCCCTTGCTCGAACGCGAAGTCCGGAAGGGGCGGCGCAGCGGCCGTACTGATTTGTGAACTCGTCGCGTCGCTGATGACACCGGCGGTTCGCGCCAGCACGAAGTTGATGAGATCCCAACGCTGGTCCGGTGTGAGCTTGTCGGCGAAGCCGGGCATGACGCCGTTCGCGCGACCGGTGCTCACCCACCAGAAAATATCGCCGACGCTGTGCGCGAACAGATGCGGCTGCGTCAAATCCGCCGGACGAATCGGAAGCTTTCCGGCGAGCGGACCGTCGCCGCGGCCCCCGGCACCGTGGCACTCGATGCAATTCGCAGCGTAGAGCGGCATGCCGCGCGAGATCGAAGGCGCAGCGTACGGCTGCGTCGGAGCGTAGTACGTCGTCGGATACGCGGGGACGATGCCGGGCGCAAGCACGGTCGCGCCGGCGGCGCCGCACAGGACCACTGCCGCAACCAACGCTGCCATCGTGCGATAACGTTTGCGATCGGCCGCGATCGCCAACGCCACGAGGCTGAGGACGAAGAGCACGGTCGCGACGTCAAGGACGCTCTGCGTGCCGATGGCGATCTCGTTCAGATCGATCCGAAACGGGAAGGGCCAGCGCGGCTCAGTGTGCAGCCCCGGCGGCAGGGTTCCGATGACGCCCACGATCGCGATGACCAACACGCCGGCGCCCGCCTCCGAAAGCGCATTCCGGCTCACCCTACCAACGGCGCGTAACCGCAGGGCGGCATCGCTTGCGGCCGCCCCGAGCTCCGGCACGAGGCGGCTGCGGTTGACGTTCGCAAGCGCGATGATCCCGGCGAAGAGCGCAACCTTCAGCAACAGCAGTTGGCCGTACAGTGTCCCGACGAGCGCCGGAATCGAACCGGAGAGAAACCACGTGTTGATGATGCCGGTGACGATCAGGGTTGCAACGCACGTGATGCCGAGCGTCGAGAAGCGCAGCGTTGCCGTGCGCGCGACCGAAAGTGCCTCGGCGCCTCCGTCGGAACGCGCGTGTGTAAGCAGGAGCGCGAGCGGAACGAGTCCGCCAAGCCACGCGCCCGTGGCGAGCAGGTGGAGCAGGTCGGCCGGCAAGTGCAGCCACTCCCACGGAAGGCCTTCCGTCGCTGCCGCGTGTCCAGCCCACGCAAGCGAGACGGTAAGTGCGGCGCTGGTCACCAAACCGATCCAGCCCGCAAGCTTGCGGCCCCGGCCTCGCACAAGAAGACATGCGGCGAGCACAATGACGAGCGCGCCACGTAGCGCCCATACTTGACCGAACTGGGTCTGCGTCAGGTCGATGGCGAGCACGCCGCTCGGCAGAACCGTGGCGATGGGCTGACCACTGACGCTTGACGCCTCGACGAACAGCCACGCCGTGCCGCTGGCGAGCGCGACGAGCAGACTCGTCCACGCCAAAACGATAAGCGGGCGACCGGCATGCGCCTCCAGCGCCTGCGCGCCTCCCGCATGGCGAAGCGCCGGCCGAGCGATCAGACACCAAAAAACGAACGTGCCTGCGAGCGATGCGGTTGCTGCGTAGTGCAGGATGCGTATCGCGATCAGTAGCGGGTCGATTTTCAGCCCTTCCCAACGTGGAAGACGTAGTCACCTTCGGTCGTGTGCGTGTCGACGGAGAGGACGTGCCACTTCACTTTGTAGGTCCCGGCCGGCAGTTGCTTGAGGTTGACATCGAGCTCGGAGCGGTTGCCGGGGTCGATCGCCGCCGGCGCGGCATTAACGGCGGCTCCCGCTTGATCCGTCACCGTTACCGTGCTGAACGCGGGTTCCAGTTGCTGCGTGAACCACAGGTGCATGACGCCAGGTGAGGTCGGCACCGTGCTGCCGACGGCGGGATCGGAATGGTCCAGAAAGGCGTGTGCGAGTACGGCGGCGGGGACGAGCAGCAGCGCGAGGACCACCGTTGTCGCGAAGATGCGCGCGATCATGATTTCCCCCACAGATCTTGGTTGATCATAGGCTTGCCGAAGAATGTCTTGTTGGCGAAATCGTCGAGGAAGAAATGGAACTGGACGAGGATGCCCGTGTGCTGTATCTGCCGCGTGGCGTAGTTGGCGGGGATCATCGCCTCGATGCCGAGCTGCCAGTTGTAGTTTTTGTCCCAAAATAGGACACCCGGCGCGATCGTACCGGTCGTCGGGCCGATGCTCGGGCTCGTCATGGCCACCTCGACCAGCGGCACCATACGCGAGACGAAGCCGGGTAAGTTCAGCGCCTTTACGTGCTGCTGCTGATACGGAAACGAGTACTGCAGCGACGCCGCGTAGTTGATGGTATTCGGACTGAGGTTCGGCGAGTCGGAGATACCGTAGCCGACCTCGCCGGTGAGTGCGAACGGGCGCAAGAAGTCCGAGTGCGAATCGCCGAAGCCTTTGCCGATGTAGAAGGTCGGCGCCGTACTGCCGACGCTCGCGATCGCGCCGGCGTTCAGCAACTGCCTCGAACCGGTGCCCGGCAACTGGCGGACAACGCCCATCGACCACGCGACCTCATGGTCTTCGTCGCAGGGATGCTCGTCCTTGAGCGTGATCGTCGTGTTGTCCCAGCCGTTGAGCTTTCCGTTGGGGTTACTCTGCGTGATGTAGTCACCGTTGATGGCGACACCCAGATCTTGCGTGATCGTCTTATCCCATTCGTAGGCGTAGACGAGATCTTGGCCGCCCCCCGGCAGCGGCGTGAATTGCACGGTCGGCAGCGATAGCTCGTCGCCGACGCCGGGATCGTCCATCGTCAGGGTGGCGGGGAACACGCGGTTTCCGCAGATGACGTGCGCCTCCGCGGGGTCGCGCACGGCAAGCACCAAGACAGCTGCACCGCAAAGCGTGAGGATAAGCGCCAAAAGACGCGCGCCAACATTCTGGCGTCGAAACATGATGACTCCTTCGCGAGGATGAAATGAGGCAATCGGCCCGCCGGAACGACGGGTCAGCCGGGACTACGCGAAGGTTGGCGGGGGACGATTCGGCCGGAATAAGCAGTACGTCAGTTCATGCGAGGTTGCGACTGCAAGTGAGAAGGGTTTGGGGCGCAACGGCTCTTGCGGTCGTCGCGTGATGAATGCGGCGCTGACGAGTCGTAGGATCTCCGACTCGACTCTGCGTAGCGCGAATGCCCCGAGGAGAAGCGCGAGGAGCGCGCAGAGCGCCGAGACCGCTAGGTGCCAGCCATCGACGACCACGTTCTCTACGAGAACGGTCGTCGCCGCGAACGCGATCTGTGTCAAGAGCGCGACGGCTGTCAGTGCGCGACCGTTGCGAAGCGCCCCGCGCAGGAGCGCGATACGGCGGCGGCGCTCAGACGGCTTGTGCCAATACAGGTCGACGGCGGCCGGGCCGAGGGCGCCAAGGACGACAAGGAGATACACCCAGTGGAGCGGGTGTGCGATCACCGCGAGCACACCGTCGTCGAACGCATCGAAGACGAGGTGACCGATCAGCGCCGACGCAAGCGTCAAGGAAAGATAGGTCCACCAACTCCGGCGCACACGTCCGCTCGGTAGCTGCACCCCCATGCGGTTCGCTAGCATTGCTCCCGAGCCTCCACCCTGCGAAGCCTGGGACTCGGCAACCATCGAGCGGTCAGGAGGCGACGGAGTCGGCGTGCCGGGCGACGACGAGTTCGCCGCGCATCGTCCAAGCGACCGCGGTGATCTTTTCGTCCGCTGGGCATGGTCGGTTCCGTCACAAAAGGCGGCGCCGAACTGCCATTAAGGCTAAGCGTGCCGAAGCTTTTGTGCCTAATGTGAGTCTGAATTCCAACCCTTTCGTCTGCGAGGACCTATACCGTAACCTACACCTTTGGAACGCAATCTTCGGTCCCGCCTTGCGTCGCAAACACAACGATATCGCTTGGCAGCTTTACGACGCAGTAACGATCAGTCTGCACTCTCGCCGGGTGCTAAAAACTTTAGCCCGTCATCCAGATGGCCTCTGGTGGTACGACTGTTGATAGAACGCCTACCTGCTGGGCGCGTCTTTCAAGCCTTAGCGTGCTTTAAAATCCGCTTCGTGCGGTGACCCCAACATTGACCAGCAGATCGAGTCGGTGAGCGACAGGTACGTGCGTACGCTCGTCGCCGAAACGCCTGCGGCCGCCGACGTAGCCGTCCCTTCGCTCGTTACGGGAGCGGGGCATTCTCGAGCTCGACGTCGGTCACGTTTCGCACCCAACGGGCTTCGCGTTTGTCGAACGGCACGATGAGGCGATAGGGACCGACCGCCGCCGGCAGCGGGGCGCCGTCGCGCGTGTCCGCGATTAGCACGACGCGATCGGTGAACGACGCGTCGAGCTCGGGGAGCGTGAAGAGCACGTGGTAGTTGTCGGACGCACCGACGACGGCGTAGCTGAGCATCGCCTTGCCGCGCACCGGATTGCCGTGCGGCGCGCCGGCGCGCACGAGCAGTTCGTCCAACGATACTCCGGTGTAGCGGTTCGTGTGTCCCCCTTCATCGGTCGCAGAGATCGTGCGTCGCGGCAGCCCGGCGAGGGTCGTTGCGTTAATCGCGACCCGAAACGGGCTCGGCGCAGGTGCCGGCGGGTGCGTCTGCGCATTCACAGGCGCGACCAACGCGCACAGCGCTAGGACGGCGACCGCAACAAGCGCTTTCATGGTCTGCGTCAGCCTTTGCCGATCATCACTTCGGTCGACTTGATGATGACGGTGACGGGGTCGCCATCTTTCAGTCCTAGCCGTTCTACCGAGGCGCGCGTGATCGTCGCGACGACATCCGCCGGCTCTACGCTCACGGCGACCTCCGCCATGATCGTGCCGAGGTTGAGTCCAGTCACGCAACCTTTCAGCTGATTTCGGGCGCTCAGTTCCATCACGTTCCTCCAGAACGCGGGCGACGCAGGATAGCGTCGGCCGCTGGGAGCAAGGATCATTGCCTATGGCAAGGATCAGTGCCTCCCAGGTTCATGCCCTGCGGCTCGGCCGAGGACTCTCGCAGCGCGCCCTCGCGCGCAGCGCCGAGATCACCCGGCAAGCCGTCGGCGCGATCGAGAACGGCAACATGCAGCCCAGCGTCGGGATCGCGCTTGCCTTGGCGCGGGCGCTCGGCACAACGGTCGAGGAGCTCTTCGGCGGCGCGCAGGCGGCAGTGCCACCTACGCGCATCGCGACCGCGACTATCGCCGGCCGAACGGTATCGCACGCGCTCGCCGAGGACTACCTGGCGATCGAGCCGGCCGAGTCCCTATTGCCCACCGTCTTTCTCGCTGGGTGCGACCTCGCCGTTGGCTTGCTTTCCCGACACGCGATGATACGGTCGCGTGACGTCCGCGTGCTGTGGCTGCAGATGACGAACGGCACGGCGCTCGACGCTCTCCTCGACGGAACGGTTCATGCTGCGGTCGTGCACGGCGAGCTTACGCCCCCACAGGCGAAGCGGATGCAACGGTTCCTGCGCTTCGAGCTCGGAACGACGCAGGAGGGTTGGCTGCTCGCGCCCGGCAACCCGCTCGGGCTGCGCGGCGCACCCGATCTGGCGCGCACCAAGGCACGGCTCGCCAACCGTCCGGCAGGCTCGGGCGCGCGCCGTTTGCTGGATTCGAAGCTGCGCGAAGCCCGACTCGACCCGCGCCGCGTCCTCGGCTACGAACGCGAGTTGCACGGACAGCTCGATGCCGGCCGAGCGATCGCCCAGGGGTTCGCCGACGCGGCGATCGGCACGGCGAGCAGTGCGCGGCTGTTCGCGTTAGACTTCGTTCCGCTGCGCGAAGAGCGCTGCACGCTGTTCGTGCCGCGCCGGTCGGTTGCGACCCCAGAGATGCGCGCGCTGCTCGACGCCTTGCGTTCCACTGCCTACCGCCGCGACCTCGAAGCCCTCGACGCCTATGACGCAACCCGCACAGGAGAACTCATCGCATGAATCGTCACTCATGGCTCGTCGCGTCGGCGGCGCTGCTCGCGTTCCCGCGACCGGCACGCGCACAAGCGCTCACCCCGCTGGACGTCGCATACGCTGGCTCGATGGGCTCGATGATGGAAGGCCCGATCAAGACGCAAGCCGCGCAATTGCTCCAGGTCGATTTCCACGGACGCGGCCAAGGGTCCGACGCGCTCGCGCAGCTAATCGTCGGCGGCAGCATCGCGCCCGACGTGTTCATCCCGGTGACCCCGAGCCCGATGCTGTTGGTGCTCAAGGCCGGGAAAGCGACGACGGCGGTGCCGGTCGCGCGCACCGAGATGGTCATCGCGTACAGCCCGAAGAGCAAATACGCGCAAGCCTTCGCCGACGCGGCCGCCAGAAAGCGCGGCGCGATGCCGTGGTGGCAGATCCTCGCGCAGCCCGACGTCCGCTTCGGGCGGACCGATCCGGTCACCGATCCGCAGGGCCGCAACATCATCTTCACGCTGCAGCTAGCGGAGACGTACTACAGGCAGCCTGGCTTGGCGAACAAGATCTTGGGGCAGACGGTGAATCCGGCACAGATCTTCACCGAGCCCAGCGTGCAGGCGCGATTGCAGAGCGGCGAGATCGATGCTGCATCCGCCTACAAGATCCAGCCCGGTCCGTTCAACATCCCGTATGTCTCGTTGCCGCGCGAGATCAACCTCGCAGACGACGCGCTGCGCGCGCATTACGCCCAGGCGACGCTCGACCTCAACGGCAAGACGTTTCATCCAGATCCCCTGCTGTATTACGCGGCCGTCATAGCGGGCTCGGCACATGCGGACAAGTCGAACGCCTTCGTCGCGTGGTTGACCGGCGCCGGACAGGCGATCTTCAAGCAGTACTTCTACGACCCGCCGACCGGAGCGGCGACCCTGCACGCCTAACCAGGGGCGCGTGATTCGACGCGCGGCGGCGGTCGTTTTTGCGATCGCGTTGCTCTACCCGCTCGCCGGGCTGTTCGCCCCGGTCGGGCCGTGGCGTTGGGGCGGGACCGAGACGGCCGGCGCCGTCTGGATCTCGCTCAGCCTGACGGGGATCGCGATGGTCATCGTCGTCGTGCTGGGAACGCCGATGGCGCTGTACGTCGCGCGGTCCTCGACGCGCGAACGGCTGTGGTGGCAGGCGGTGCTGTTGATCTCAGTGCTGCTGCCGCCGCTCGCGCTCGGGATACTGCTTTCGCTCGCCTTCGGCCCGCACGCGCTGGGCGCGTTCCTCGACCGCTTCGGATTGCAGATGACCAACACGCCGCTGGCCTTCGTCGTCACGCAGACCTACGTCAGCATCGGGTACTACGTCCTCGGGGCGATCGCGGCGCTCGACGGCGTCTCACCAAGGCTCGAGTTGCAAGGTCGGCTGCTCGGGCACGGTCCGTGGAGCGTTTTCTGGCGGATCACGTTCCCGCTCGCGCGCCTCGGGTTCGCGGTCGCGCTCAGCTTAGCGTGGGTCCGGTCGCTGACCGAGTTCGGCGCTATCGTGATCACCGCGTACTATCCGGCGGGCATGCCGGTCGCACTTTGGACGAACCTCGAGAACTTCGGCCTTCCGGCGGTGATGCCGCTGCTGCTCGTCTTCCTCCTCACCGCGCTCCCGCTTCCGTGGCTCGCCCACATTCTCGCCCAGCGCCGGTTCGCACGTGCTTGATGCCCGCGTGGTCAAACGCCGCGAAGGCTTTACTGTCGACGTCTCACTACGGGTCGCGGCGGGCGAGGCCTGCGGTCTCTTCGGCGCGTCCGGCGCCGGGAAGAGCACCGTGCTGGCGTGTCTCGCCGGTGCGGAGACCCCCGATGACGGAGTGATCCGGCTCGACGAGCTGACGCTCTTTCCACCTCCGCTCCCGCTCCATCGGCGGCCGATCGGCTATCTCACGCAGGACGCGAGCCTCTTTCCGCACCTGGACGTGTCGCAGAACGTCCGCTTCGGCCTCTCGAACGGCGTCGCCGGCGGGAGCGAGGACTGGATCGCGGAGTTGCGCGAGAAGCTGCAGATCGGTTCGATTTGGCACCAGCCGGCGCATGCGATCTCGGGCGGGCAGGCGCGCCGCGTCGCGCTAGCGCGGATGCTGGCGCGCAGGCCGCGGCTGGTCTTGCTCGACGAGCCGTTCAGCGGGCTCGACCGGCACCTCGTTCGTGAGTTGATCGCCGCCATCGCCGAATGGCACGCGCTGCTCGGGTTCGCCCTGCTCGTCGTCGATCACGACGCCGAGGTGTTGGCGCGGATCTGCCCGCGCGCGCTGGCGATCGAAGAGGGCCGCGTCGTGCAGTCCGGTGCGTGGGACGCGTTACGCGCGCAACCCGCAACGCCGCTGCTCGCGCAGCTGCTCGCGCCGCTTTAAGCTGAGATCAAATTCCCACCTGTGCATCCAGGAAATGCGGGCTTAGGAGAGTGTCATGCATGTCGATGTTCTTGAGTCCCACGATCTCTGGACGCTATCCCCCGCAGAGCACGCTGCGGTTGCCGCGAAGAGCATGGCAAACCGTCTCAGCTTCGCCTTGCTCCTCAAATACTTCGGCATCTATGGGCAGTTCCCGAGGTCGCTAGGCGAACTTGACCGCGGTGTGATCGCCACTCTTGCAAAGCAAATCGGCAGCGCAGTAACAACTCGCCACGAGGCCTTCGAGCTAGACCGGACCGTCAAGAGGCATCGCGCTGAGATCCGGGCGTTCTTTGGCTTCCGCGGAGCCACGGTGCGGGATGCTGCGGAGCTAACGGATTGGTTACGCGACAATGCCGTCGTCGAAGGCCGCGATCGAGAGCAGCTTGCCCGTACCCTCGAACTTGAGTGCAGGCGACGAACGCTTGAGCCGCCAGCGCCCGAACGCATCGACCGCATCGTGCGAGCCGCCGTACATGCCTACGAGGATCGTTTCTATCACGAGACCTGGGCAAAGCTGTCGCCGCACACGCGCACGCGGCTCGATGAACTCCTTCGCCCTGCCGGCGACGACGTCGACGATGAAGACACATCGAGCCGCGCTGTGATCAATACGCTCCGCAGTGACCCCGGGCGCGCAGGCGTAAACAGTATTCGTGAGGAGATGGCGAAGCTTACGACCATCCGTGATCTCGAGCTTCCGGCTGACCTCTTCGCGAACACTCGCGCAGCCGAGCTCGAACTCTATCGACAACGGGTGGCTGTCGAAACGCCTTGGGAACTGCGCCGGCATCCAGATGAAGCCCGGCTGACATGGCTCGCAGCCTTTGCACACTTGCGCGGCCGCGCGATCACGGATTCGCTTACCGACTTGCTCATCGAGACCATTCACCGCATCAATTCCAAAGCCGACCGGCGCGTCAGCGAGGCGTTGCTGGACGATCTCAAGCGCGTGACCGGCAAAACCAACATTCTCTTCCAGGTCGCGGATGCGACGCTTTCAAATCCGGACGGAGTTGTACGCGACGTCGTCTTCCCGATCGTGAGCGAGGCGGCACTTCGCGAGCTGGTAAAGGAATGGAAAGCGACGGGACCCGCCTTCCGCAACACGTTACGAACCTTCATTCGATGCTCGTACCAGTCGCATTATCGCCAGATGGTGCCGCAGTTGCTTGAGGTGCTCGATTTCCGCTCGAACAATGCCGTGCATCGCCCGGTCATCCGAGCCCTGGAAGTCATCAAGCGATACGCCGGGACGAAGTTGCAGAGCTTCCCGGTGGACGAAGACGTCCCGCTCGACTTTGTTCCACCGCTATGGCGTGACGTGGTGGTCGAAGAGGATGCAGAACGGCGGCCCCGCGTAAATCGGATCACTTACGAAATCGCCGCGCTAAATGCCCTGCGAGATCAGGTTCGCTGCAAGGAGATCCATGTCGCCGGCGCCGACCGGTACCGCAACCCAGACGAGGATGTGCCGAAAGACTTCGATACGCAGCGAGAGGCCTATTATGAGGCACTCAAACTGCCACACGATTCAAAAACCTTTATCGCTGGCCTGCGCAATGAGATGCGCGAGGCACTGCAAACCTTTAACGACGGCTTGGTGCGTAACCCGGCGGTTCGCATTACGAATAAAGGTGGCGGTTGGATCGGGCTCTCGCCGCTTGAACCGCAAGCCGAGCCGCAAAACCTCGCGGCCTTGAAGAGCGAGCTCGGCGAGGCTTGGCCGATGACCTCGCTACTCGATATGCTCAAGGAAACCGACCTTCGGCTCAACTTTACCGATGTGCTGCGAAGCGCGACATCCTACGAAACACTGGACCGCGACCTGCTCCGGCCACGGCTGTTACTCTGTTTGCACGGAATTGGGACGAATGCCGGACTGCAGCGCATGAACGCCGCGCATCACGGGGCAACCTATCGCGATCTTGTCTACGTGCGCCGGCGGTATATTACCGTTGACCAGCTCCGCAAGGCGATCGCGATCGTCACGGATGGCACCCTTCACGCGCGTAACCCGGCGATTTGGGGAGACGGCACCACGGCGTGCGCGTCGGATTCCAAACATTTTGGAGCCTGGGACCAGAATCTGACGACCCAGTGGCACATGCGCTATGGCGGACGAGGCGTGATGATCTACTGGCATGTCGAGCGCAAGTCGCTGTGCATCCATTCTCAGCTCAAATCGCCATCGTCCTCAGAAGTCGCCTCCATGATCGAGGGAGTCATTCGACACCTTTCGGAAATGATCGTAGATCGCCAGTACGTTGATAGCCACGGCCAGAGCGAAGTTGCCTTCGCTTTCTGTCGGCTCTTAGGGTTCCAATTGCTCCCCCGGCTCAAGGCCATCCACTCGCAGCGGCTATATCGCCCGGACTCGAGTAAGGCCGGCGCCTACAAGCGTCTGGAGCACGTGTTGACACGGCCGATCGATTGGGACCTGATCAGTCAACAGTACGACGAAATGGTGAAGTACACGACGGCTCTCCGCCTGGGCACCGCTCAAACGGAAGCGATCCTGCGACGTTTCACGCGTACCAACGTCACTCATCCGACCTACAAGGCTTTCGCGGAACTCGGTAAGGCGGTCAAGACCATCTTTCTGTGTCGCTATCTGCATTCCGAGCCGCTTCGGCGCGAGATCAACGAAGGACTCAACGTCATAGAGCAGTGGAATGGGGCGAACGACTTTGTCTTTTTCGCGAAGCGCGGCGAACTCGCGAGCAATCGCCGAGAAGATCACGAAGTTAGCATGCTCTCGTTGCACCTGCTGCAAAATTGCATGGTCTACATCAACACGCTCATGATGCAGCAGATTCTTAGCCGACCTCAGTGGTCAACGCGGATGACGGCTGTTGATCTTCGCGCCCTCACCCCGCTCGTTTGGGAGCACGTGAACCCCTACGGACGGTACGAACTCAATATGGAAAGTCGCCTGGCACTCGCGTGAAGGCCGGCAGGAACTTACCATTGGTCCCTGCCGGCGCCCCCCGAGAGCCGAGCGACAAACAAACTCCCCGAGGCCTCACAGCTAGCCGCCGGTGGCTACCGCCCGACGCGGCCCTCGGGCCAAGTGGCCCCTCATGGCGCAACTGCGCGTTTAACCCCAGGTTAGACGGAGATCAACAGCAGGCGGCCGAGCGGAGCCGCCTCAAGGCGCACCTTGCCGATGACGTCGCGAAACCGCGTTGCTACCGCGTTCGCCCGAGCCGGGTCACGTGCGCGTAGATCTTCCCAGGCACCCGGCTGCAGCGCCGCGTCGACCGCGCCGCGCAGCATCTCGGCGTCGGCTTCATCCAGCGCCGCAATCGCCGCCGGCTCAGGAAGGCTCATCTGCGCCGCGGGCGCACGTCGACGTCGCAAATCAACGTCATGAGCGAAGAACGCCTCGCCGCGGTCGCAGCTTCGGCACGCTCGGCCCTTTGACTCGGTGCCAGCGAAGGCGTGCGGCACGATCCCGAGCTCAGCGAGCAGCTCTCGCCGCCTCTTCACCGTCTCGGGACTCGCAATCCACCATGCCTCCTCGACCGACGCCGGCGGCACGATCGCGCGAAAACCACGAACCGAACTCCGCCGTCGCGGCCGCTTCCGGCGCCCGGGAACATCGAATGCGCCGAGCACCGCTGCACCCTGTCCGTCGCCCTCACACGCTTGCGCCGCGCCGGCGCCACCCGCTGCCGCGTGCATTAGGGCTGTTTCCGCTGCGTCGAGTTGAGCGTCGTCGAGATCGCGCCTGTCTGCCCGAAGAACGCCAGGATGATTTGCACGGTGCGCCCGTGCGCGTCGATCGTCGTCGCGTAGATGGCTGGCGGCTGGGCCGGCGCCGGCGGCGTGTACGACACGTAGACCTGCGTGATCGCGTTCGTAAAGATCATCGTCGGGGACGTCGCCGTACCGGCGGTCGTGCCGAAGGTCAGCGAGCCGGTCGGCACCGCGTAGACGTTCAGCGGCTGCGCCAGCGATGTTCCTTGACCGATCCCGCCGTTGCCGTTCGCAAGACCGATCGACACGGCGTAGGTGCCGGCAACGAGCGGACTCGGTAGCTGCTGGAAGGTGAAGGCCATATCCGTCACCTCCACCGGCGCTCGCGGCGCCGGGTGCGCGTTCAGAAACGCACCGCCGCCGCCGTTGCAGCCGCCGAGAGCGACGACCAACACCGCGGCGCCAGCGCTGCGCATCGCGGTCTTGATCCACGTCATTTGCTTCATCGGCCTACCGCGCCGCCGTAACGGTAACGGGAACGGTGACCGATTGGCCGTACACGTCACGCGCCGTGAACGAGCACGAGCCGACGCGGATCCCGCCGACCTGAACGGTCGCGACGCTGCCCACGCGAACCGCTTTGCTGAACGACGCGAAGCCGACGCACGTGTTCGTCTTGTCGTAGACCTGCGAATACCCGTCCTCGGAGATCGCCATAGCGACCTGCGAGCCTGCCGCCACCGTCGGCGCCTTCGGCGCGATCACGAGCGGCGGGTAAGCGACGAGCACCGGCACCGTCACGGGCTGGCCGTAGACGTCCTTAGCCGTGTACGAGCACGACCCCGGCGCAATACCCGTTGCCTGCACCGTTGCGACGGAGCCGACGCGATTCGCTGCGCCGAACGTCGCTAGGCCAGCGCACGTGTTCGACTTCGCATAGACCTGGGTGTAGCCGTTCTCGCTGATCGTAATCGGCTGCGTCGCGAATGCGCCCGCCGTCGCCAGCGTGATGCTCCGCGGCAGCACCGACAGCGCGCTGTAGTCCACGCCGTTCACCGTCACGTCCTCGCTCGCACGGCTGGTGACGTCGGCGAGGTGGAACTTTGCCACGCCGCCCACTGGCAAAAACGCGACGAACCCGTTGAGCGAGACATTGAGCTGCGCCGAGACACTTCCGGGCAGCAGCGTCGCCTGCACCACGTCGCCGAGATTCACGTTGCACGGCCGCACCGTGACGTAGAGCGGCTGATACGGCTTGACAACGAACGGCGACGTATACGCGTACGCCTGATCGCCCGTCTGCGGCTTCTCGTACGGGTAGAGCTTCGTCGGGTCAGCCGGGCACACGAACGGCGTCGGAGCGTCTTTGAACGGCTGCGCAACGGTGACTTGTACCGTGTCTCCGACATTCGTTGCCAAGTAGGGCTGCAGCGACTGGACGCTGCGCGCGCCGGCACTCGCGGGCGCGCCGACGTCGTGCTGGGCTACCGGGACTTCGTGCGACGGCCCGGAGCCTCCGGCCGAACACGCAACGAGCGACAACGCCACGAGGGCGCCGAGAATGATCCTCATGATTTGACAAACCGCCCTTTCCGTTTGGCGAGTGGGAGATGAGGAATAGGCGTGATCCATCACCGGATCGCGCCGATCGAAGCATTCTGGAACTCCGCAAACCACATGCGGCCATCGGGGCCGAGCACCATGTACGAAGGCCGACTCGATGCGGTGGGCAGTTGCGGGAACGTCGTGTAGACACCGCCGGTGCTGATCTCAGCGATGCGGTTGCCCGCCGGCGAGCGTTCCGTGAACCAAATCTGATTGTCGCGGCCGACACCGATGCCGGAGAACCCGTTGCCGGCGACGCCAGGGTATTCGGTGAACCCCGTCCCGTTCGTGTTGATCGCGGCGACGGCGCCGCTGTTCTCCGTGAACCAAATACGCCCGTCCGGACCAGCCACCAGCTGCGTCGGCGCGGACCCGATGCCGCCGGCGGCAGAACCGACGTTGTACTCGCTGATCGCACCCGTGCTCGTGTTGATCGCACCGAGTTTGTTCGCAGCTGATTCAGCGAACCACATACGGCCGTCGCCGCCGGCCGTAATCCCTGCGGGAGTCGAGCTGGCCGTCGGAATCCCGTACGTCGTGACGGTACAGCCGGTCGTCGTAATCTTTCCGACGAGGTTGGCTCCGTTGTCCGTAAACCACACGTTGCCGTCGCTACCCTTCGCCGTCACCGCGGGCCGTGAGCTCGGATTAGGGAGCGTGCATTCAGAGACGACGCCGGCGGGCGTGATGCTGCCGACCTTGTTCGTTGCTGTCTCCGCAAACCACACATTGCCGTCTGGGCCAAGCGACGACCCCGCGGGCGACGCTGAGGCCGTCAACGTCGAATAGTTGGCGGCGACGCCCGCCGGCGTCATCTTGCCGATCGTGCTCGTCGTAAGCTCGGGATACCAGAGGTTCCCGTCCGAGCCCACCGTGATGCTGGCGGGCCCGGATCCCGTGGTCGCATATTGCGTGAGCTGCTGCGCCACGGCGAACGACGCGCTGCCCGCAGAGCCGCTGCTCGGCGTCCCGGTGATGGTCGGTGAGAACGACGTCGTGCTTTGCGCCGTCGTCAGATTCGCGCCGTTGTAAGTCACGGTGATGTTGGAAGCCGGCGACGACAGCGTCGACGTCGAGAGCGACGTTGTCGTCCCGCCGCCGGCGACGGCAAGCGAAATGGTCACGGGGTTGCCGCTGGAGTCCGAATACGTGTCCGCGACAATGACGTTGCCGTCCGCGTCGAGCGCCGCGACCGCGACCGGCTGCGTGATGCTCACGCTCGGATCCACAAGCGGCAGCGCCAACGATACGCCGACGCTCGAGACGACGCCGAGCATCGTGAACGACACCGAGTTTGACGTTGCCGCCGTCACGGTCTGCGCCGCGGCCATTCCCCACCCGAGCTGGTGCGCGGTACCCGGAATCGCACCCGCTACCGGGGCCAGGTCATAGCTCGTCACAACAACGTCGTCGCTACCGACCGGTGCCGGAATCGGAACCGTGCAGATCCGTCCGCCGCCCCCGGCCGAGCACACCGGGGCGCCCGACACGTCGACCGTCGACGTCGTCAGCGCGGCCGGATTGTTGACTCGCGGGGACTTGTAGACCGCGATCGAGAGGCCTTTCGTATTTATCGCCACGCTCTGGATGCGCCGGCGGCGACCTGTAGCCGTTACGCTAGGCGCAGGCACGATGAACCGCACCGAGAGAGTCCCCATCGTGCTGGGGCCGGGCCCCTGAGGCAAAGCAGAGCCTCCGCCGCCACCGCCGCAACCGGCGAGAAGCGCGACAAGCAACGTGCCGACAACGGCGCGGCCGCGCGACGCCAGCAAAGGAAAGGACGTCACGGCGTAAACCTCACGACGTTGTTACTGTTGCGCTCGGTGAACCAGAGATTGCCGTCGGGCCCAACGGCGATGCCCGATGGGGTGTTGCCGCTCATCCCGAGCGCCGCGCTTCCGACGAACCGCGTGACGGCGCCGAGCGTCGTGCCATTCAGCCCGGTTCCGACCTTGCCGATCGTGTGGCCGCCGAACGAATTGTCGGTGTACCACATATTCCCGTCGAGCCCGGCGACGATGTCCTTCGGCGATCCGACCGTCGTGCTGTACTCCGTGACGGTGCCGGACGTCGTGATGCGACCGATCTTGCTCTTGTTGTTCTCGGTGAACCAAAGCGCGCCATCCGGCCCGGCCGCAATTCGCACGAGCGTTGCTCCGGCCGAGATCCCCGTCGAATACGCCGTTAGGCTGCCGGCGACGGTTCCGTTGACTCCCGTTCCGATCGCATAGACCGTCGCGCCGTTCTGTGGAACCATCCACATGCGCCCGTCAGGCCCCGCCGCGATCCCGATGCCCTGGAAGCCGACCAAGTATTCGACCAGCCCCGCGCCGCCGGTCGTAATGACTCCCACCAGGCTGCTCGTCGGCTCCGTGAACCACATCCGATTGTCAGGACCAGCCGCCACCGCGTCAGAACCAATCGAGATCGGATAATCGACCGTCGTGCCATCGGAGGCCATCGCCCCGACGCGCGTCGTCGAGGGTTCCGCATACCACATGCGTCCATCGGGACCGAGCGCAACCCCCGTCGGGTTTGAAGAAGGGGTCGCCGTCGCATAGCGCGTGATCGTGCCGTTCCGGTCGATCGCCCCGATCATCGACGTGTTGAACTCGCAGAACCACATGCGCCCATCGACGCCCATGTGCAGCGGGTCGAGGTTCCCCGACCCGCCCCCACCCGGTACCGCGAACTCCGTATAGCCGCCCGGCACGGTCAGCGGCGTCGTCGTTATCGTCGTAGCGACGTTGACCGCGACCGACGTACTCGTCCCGACGTTATCGGAAAACGCGACGGAACAGCCCGCGGCGCCCGTTGACCCGGCGGTAATGACCGCGCTCGCGCTCGCGCCCGTTCCGCTCACCGCGCCCACCGAAGCAATGCCGCTGCAGGCGAGAGGCGTCGCGCTGTACGTCACGGTGTTCGGTGCGCCTGCCTCGCTGATGGCCGCCGTCGTCGTTTGACCCGCAGCGATGAAATTGGCAGCGCTGCCGCTTCCATACGGCCCCGAGAGCGCCACGAACATCGGCGACACATTTATAGTCGACGTCGCTACGCCGCTCGCCGAAATCGCAACGGTCGCGTAGTACCCGGCAGACCCGCCGCCGTCATAGGACACCTGCACCGCATCGGACGACCGCGTTACCGTCGCGGACGCGCCCACGTTGGATCCGTTCAGCTTCAGCGATACATGACCGATCCCACCGACTTCGGTCAGAGCGAGCGTAATTGGATTCGCGTACGGGTCGTTGACGCCCGCGACGATCGGCTCGTTCGCGTAATCTGTGGGCGCGAGCGCAAAGCCGACCTGATGAGCCGCGCCATCCGCAGAAAGCGACACGAACCCCGGGGCACCGTACGCGTTCACGATTCCGCCTACGTAGATCGTCGCGTTCGTCGTCGTACGGTCCACAACCGTGATTCCCGTGACCGAGCTCGTGGCGAGCGCGTGCGCCGTACCCGGAATTGCGCCAGCGACGGGCGCTTTATCATACGTCGTCGCTACCAGAGTATACGTGCCATGCGGCACGAGCGTCGTCGACGCGGTGCAGGTCCTCGGCGAACTCATCGAACCACCACATGCCGCCGACCCCGGCGACACGTCAACGACCGTCTCGGCCACTACGGTCGCTCCCGACATAACCTTCAAATCCACGCCCAGCGTCGCCGCCGAAATAAAGCGTGGCGCCCGCGCCGCCCCGCCCGGCGTCTTCGCCGAGCTCGCGCCTACGATCAGCCGCACGCCGACCGCCGCAGTCCCTTCGTCCGTACGTACGGGCAGAACGCTCGCGCTGCGTCCGCCGCAAGACGACAGAGCGAGAGCCAACAACAGATACGGGAACAGGGCCGTGGCGTACCACGGCCCTCCCGCGCTGCCGTTGGGGCCTAGTTGACGGTCCAGTTGATCGTCCCGTTCGGGCTCGTGTAGAGCGTGAACGTCGCGGTCAAAGGCGTCCCCGACGTGTCCGTCGCCGTGCAGACAATGCTGCCGCCGCTCGCGCCTAGCGAAACGCCGTCATAGGCGCCCTTTGCGATCGTATTCTGCGACGCGTTGCCGATGCTCAGAGACGCATTCGTCGTCCCGTCGTTCTGCTTCAGCAACAAATGCGCGCCGCAGACGATCGTGATCGTGTCGTTCGCTCCCGCCGTCGTGAGGAACTGTTGCGGTCCCACGATCACGGCGCCCGAGGCGTCCTTCGCGTTGAAGATCACCGGACCACTCCCGGCGACTCCGTCCTGTGTCACGTTCGTGCTCGGCGTGAACGCGATCGACGCGACCACCGGATTCAACGTGACGCTGATGTTGTTGACGCCGGTCGTGATGCTCTGCGTTACGGTGTTTTGCGAGAGCGGCGTACCCGTGCCATCCGTTGCCTGATATGCCGTGACGACGAAGATGTCGGTCCCGACCGGCGCCTGCGACGTCGCCGTGCAGGTTTCTTCGCCCGGGATCGGCGTGTTCGCCGTGCATCCCGAAGACAGGTTTACGACCGTCGCCGGCTGCGTCACCGAGTGTCCGTTGTTCGACGTGACGAGGAAACTGACGCTTCCGGTGTTCGGAGAGAGAAACTGCGGCCGCCGTTGGTGACCGCTCGGCGACCCCGTTCCCGGCATCGGCGCCACGATCGAATACTGGACCGCGGTGGACTGAAACTGTTGCGGCGGCTGCACGTTGGTCGGCGGCGCGGCGCTGCTGCTACCGCCGCCGCCTCCGCAAGCGGCGAGTCCGAGAGCGAGCACCAAGGCGGCGCCCGAGAAGCGAGAGAGGTTCACGGAGAACGAGTCCTTTCAAAGAGATCCGCTACGCTCTCATGGCGTAACGCGGTGATCCGCACGCGGCTTCGAGACACTTCTCACACCCGTCAACCGCCGGTCTCCAGGCAGTTGGACAAGACGAAGCGCACGAGGATGACAGCGCCCGGTTCGTTCCCGGGACGCCTTACCCTGCAATATCGGGAGGGGATGGGGAGGGGTTTAGTTAGGACTCTGCAAACGCCGGGACGTTCTTAGGAGGGAACCCCCCGGCAGCCGCCGTCCGGACGCTCGATCTGGCCGCCACCCTGCGGAACAGGACAAGCCGGGTGGCCGCCCGACACGGCGAAGACTCACCCGTGGACCCGATGCTCCTCGCACGCGCCTCGTCGATACCGAGCCTCACCGGATCCGGCGAGCTGAAGTTTGACGGCTTTCGCGCGATCGTCACCGTCGAGAGCGGGCGCGTCCGCTCCATGACGGGACGCGGCGGCGGCAAGCTCGCTGGCCGTTTCCCGGCCCTCGCCGGAACCCTCGGCGACGCCGTCGACGCCGACCGCGTCACGCTCGACGGAGAGATCATCGCGGGGACCGGCGACGTCGCCAGCTTCGAGCTGCTGCTGCGCGGCGCCGGCCGGCGCCGATCCCCCATCCCGGTGAGTTTCGTAGCCTTCGACCTGCTCGCGCTGGACGGAAGAGTCCTCACGCAGAAGCCCATCGAACACCGCCGCGGACTGCTCGCGCAGGTAGTCCGCGACACCGACGCTGTCGCGCGTATCCGGTCCTATGAAGATCCCGCTGCGCTATTCGCGGCCGCCGAGCACCTCCGCATGGAGGGCGTCGTCGTCAAGGCGTCGCGATCGCTCTACTATCCCGGCTTACGCTGTGGTCAGCGCTGCTGGGTGAAGGTCAAGACGTCTCACGCGCGCACCGGCGAGCCGCGCTGGAACTAAGCAACAACCTCAAGTCCCGTCGACGTCCTCCGGCCTCCAGTCCGGTTCGCCCGGCAGTCTGAAGGACTGCGGATCCAACCGTGCCCAGGGCTCAAATATCCGATACCACGCGGTCTGCTCGATCGGCGTCATCGACCCTCGGTTCGTACTGTATCCGTGGCCGGTCAGAAGCGCGATGTACCGTTTCGCGAGGTCCTCGCAATCGAAGATCGCCGCGTCGAGCTCCGCCCACGTCATCGTGTCACCCGGACCCGCTGAGCGATCGGCGTGCGCGATCGTCCGGTTCACGACCTTGCGAACCTTCTCTAACATCGTCTCGAGCGCATCGCGGTCCGCCTCTACCTTCGCGACGTTCAACGCCCGTCCGGACGCATCGGCGATCCAGCCGTACGTCGCGCGCGCCAATGCCTCGAGCATACTCGCGTCGTACGGGTGAGTCGTTTGATTCCACAACGTCACCACCGCGGCGAAGTCCCAATCCGCCGGATGCGCGATCATGCGATCGAACAACTGGCGAAGCGAGTGAGACTTCGGGTTCCGATCGCCAAGCCGTCGCAAACCAACGAGCACCGACTGAGAATACCAGCGAGCCACCGCCGGCGGGAAATGCGTTCGCTGTACCGCCACGCTCTTACGGATGCCGTCGCGGAACCGCGAGAACGTCTGCCGATCGCTCTGCAGCATCACGATCGCGTCCTCAACCACCTCGCACGTCGCGACCGCCTCTCGCCGGCGCTCGTCTAGCGTCAAAGCTGCCACGCTCTACCCGAAGAGATCCCGCACGGCATTTCGACGCGCCTTGTCAACGCGGTTGTAACCATGATACGTCGCCTTGTCCTTCCAACCGCCTTGCTCCATGCCAAGAGCATCCGGCACATTCCCATTCTGCATCGAGGTCGCAAAGCCGCGCCGCAGCGAGTGCGGCGAGTACAGCGACGAGTCTTCCTGCGCACGCTCCAAGAGCGCCTTCACAATCCGTCGCACGTCTTCGCCCGAGAGCCGTCGCCCCGTAATCCTTCCATGCTGAAACGACGGGAACAGCGGCGCGTCGCGCACCTCACCTAAAGGCCGACCGTCTAGCACAGCGAGCTCCAGCCACTTTTCAACGGCACGCACCGCGCACAGCGGGTGCGCGCGCGCGCGCCCATCCTCGTCGAGCTCGCGAATCGGCGGGTTCAACTCCGGCACCGTCACGCCGCGCCCCTTTGCCTCCTGGTCCGTCTTCGACCGCGTAACAAACACGTCCAGATACCGCCGCTGGTCCACCTCGTCACGCCGTATCGTCACGTCACGCACGCGCAACGCCGCCAGATTGGAGCGGCGAAGCGCCGTGAGCCATCCAACGCAGAAGAGGGCATAGTCGCGGTGCTCAAGCGGCGTGGACGGATGCACGCGGCTGAGAATCTCTGCAGCCCGCTCGCGCTCGATCGCGTGTCCCTGCTGATCTTCCTCGCCCCGCGACTCTCGCCGCACGCCGCGGATTTCGCGTTTGAGATCGACCGACCGTGACCACGGCACTGCAGCACCGACGAGCTCGTGAGCATACGCAATCGCGGCCAGATGAACGAGGATTGTCTTCTTTGCGCGTCCCTGGGACCTCAGCGCACCGACATAAAGCCCGACCACCGCCGGGTGCGCCGGCAACGCCTCTTGCGCCGGCATTGTCTCTGCCACCCAACGTACGAACGAGGCCCACGAACGAACGTACTTGTCGCGCGTACTCTCAGCGCGATCGTTCGCCATAAGCCGCCGCGCGTGCGCAAGAGCCTGACCGAGCTCGTCGTCGCCACCGTCCCGCGGCCACGCTGACACCGCGCCGCGCAGCGCCATCGGATCCGCCTCGCCGAAGCCCAGCGGCGCCGCGAGCGGCTGCCTGCCCTCGTCAACCGGCATCATCGGATCGTCCGACTCTTCCCGGCTGGAATCAGCTCGCCAGCACCTACGCGGCGCGTAAGATCAGACTCGTGCATAATGAACGGCACCGCGTTCTTCCGACGCGCCGCGACATACCCATCGAACACGCTCAGCACCGTGAACCCGCCATGCACATCGTCAAACCGATCGCCACGAGAGACACTCGCCACGGCCGCATGGGCACGCGCCGTCATAGGCGCGCGTGCAGCTTCTTGCCGAATGCGGGATCGACCGCGTTCACGCGATCAACCAGATTTCGGATCGTCAGGACGCCGTGCTCTTGCTCCGTACCGCCTAACGCGCGCGCGATCGCGGCGCGCTCATCCGTCGTTAGGCTTTCCGCTACGCCGGCAAACTCGGCGAACCGCACCCCGTCCACCTCTTCTCCGCTCAGCAACGCGCACGCGCTGTCCAGGAGCGTCACCGCGTCGGCATCGACTGCGTCGCCGCCACCGCGCGTCAACGCCTCCACTTCGTTGGGCGTCAGGCGGACGAACTGAACCGACCTGCCACCATGCAGCCCGAGCGCACCAACCGCCGCGCGATACTCCTGGAAGTCACCCTCGCCGCCCGGAAACCCCACTTCGATCGACCATGACGTCGCGCCGATGCCGTGATCGACGGCGAGATGCCCGCTCGACAAACCGCCGAATTGAGCGGCGAGCTCGTGCGCCTGCACGATGACGTCGAGCTCCTCGTGCTCCGCATGAAATGCTGGAATGATATGACTCACGCCGGTAGGACCTCCACGACCTGATCGAACCGGATGGTGCGACCGTCCAAGGTGAACAGCTCCGCGTCGATGCGCTCGAGCCGGCCCGTATAGATTGCATGGTGCGAGTAGATGCTGCCCTTGACCGTCACCGCAACGTTCCGACCCAAGTGCGCTGCGACGTCGTCGACGAACAGCGGACGATACGCTTGGAACATCGGGCGCAGCGAGGCCTCGAACCGCTCCGCATGCTCCTCGGTCGCGAACTGCGCCCGCGCGCGCCATTGCCCCGCGACGTTCTCTACCTCGACATCGAGATTGTACCGCGCGTCGCGCGCCAGCGCGGCGACCTGCTCGGCCTCGCCCTGACTTCTCGCCGGCGCGATCACCCAAAGCCGCGGGTGACGCTCATTCGCCATCGCCACGGCGCTAGACGACGATCAGCGCTTCGGCGCGCAGCTCGGCGACGGCGTCCCGAACCGCCGGCAGGATCTTGCGCTGCATGATGATCGGCACGTTGTCGACAAAGCCGACGTCGGGCACCATGATCGACCGCTTATAGCTGCGGCCCGCCGCGACCAGCGTGACGTCGGCCGCGATGGACCGATTCCGCGGCTCATCCGTGTAGTGCCGCCACGGCGAGACCGTGACTCCCGGCGGCAGCGTCAAAGCCGGCATCGTTCGCAGAAAGTCGTCCAGGTCCAGATCCGCCAATTTACCACTCCCCGTTGCGACTCGGGCAGCCGCTCGATGAGATCTCAGCATTCTCGATGAGACGGTGCCCAACCGAGAGCTCGGTCAGAGCCGCTTGCTCGTCTCATTTTCGGCGGCCCTGTCGTATCCAGCCCCCGGTGAAACTCGGCTGAGCAAAAGATCACAGTCCTCGCTTAGATTCTTGGGCGATCGGCAAACAATCCTCGGTGAGACAAATGACGAAGTTACAATATCCGGCGAGACGCGCAGCCTCCAGGCTGCGATTGCGGCTACTTAGCGGCGCTTCCGCCGGACGGTGGCCGTTTCCAGGGCGTGAATATCATCGAGGCAGGCGGCGCGAGCGCGTCCCTCGATCGTTCGATAGCGCCTGACCAGCTCCGATCCAAATGGGGTCAGCCGGGCACCTCCGCCCTCATGTCCACCGGGCCGGCTCTCAACGACCGGCTCGACGAAGGTTTCGTTCAATGAATTCACGAGGGTCCAGGCATGACTGTAGGCCATTTCCATCGCCCGGCCAGCGGCAGAAATCGACCCGTGCTCCTCGATCAACTCGAGTAGCCGAATCTTACCTGGCCCGATCGCCCGTTGACCTGCGATCTGGAGCCGCACGGCGACATCGATCACCACCCCGGTAACTTTTGCCCTCGCCAGGAGCCGCCCCTGTGACGGGTAGGGCCGTTATTCTCCACGGAGAATAACGGGTTTCAGCGATGTTGATAAGGCAACTGGAGTACCTCGTCGCGCTCGCGGCCGAGCGTCACTTCGCCCACGCGGCCGAACGTAGCGGCGTGTCGCAGCCGACGCTCTCGGCGGCATTGCGTCAGCTCGAACACGACCTTGGGACTGTCATCGTCGAGCGCGGCAACCGCTTCCGTGGATTTACGGCGGACGGTGAGATCGTGCTGCGTTGGGCGCGCCGCATGCTCTCGGACGAAGCCGCGCTCAAACAAGAACTCGACGCTTCACGAGGGACGCTCAAAGGGCGGTTGCGCTTTGGCGTGATCCCGTCCGCAAACGCCGTCGTCCCAGAGCTGACAGCGTCCTTCGCTGCCGAACACAGGCTCGTTGCGATCGATGAGACCGAAACTACGTCGATCGAGATTCTGCGGCGTCTCGCCGAATTCGAGCTCGACGCTGGCGTCACGTACATCGACAATGAGCCGCTGGAGCACGTTCGGTCGCTCCCGATCTGGGACGAACGATATGTCGCGGTCATCCCGGAAAGCTCGGATCTCGCGCGCCTCGATGCGGTGACATGGCGGCAAGTCGCGAGCCTACCGCTTTGCCTGATGCACCGGGACATGCAGAATCGCCGCATCTATGATGCTGCGTTCGCATCCGTCGGGAGCGTCGCGGACATTCGGATCGAAGTATATTCGATGATGGCCAAGCTGGCATATCTGCGGACCGGAGACATCGCCACCATCATGCCAAGTAACCTCCTGCCCTGGATTCATGCCGTCCCAGGGATGCGGGCAATACCATTGATCGAGCCCGAACTCTCGAAAGTCGTCGGTCTGGTAATCGCCGATCGCGCGCCGGTTCCAGCCCTACTCGAGGCGTTTTGGGAGCATGTCGGGCGAATCGCTCGGACGCTTCGCGAGTCGGCGGTCACCGTGCAATCGATATCCCCTATGGTGCCATAGCTAAGACTGCATTGTTCTCGGCCACGGGCCGTGATACGGTGCCTGATAATCATGGCGAAGCCGTACGAGCGTCTCAACCACCCGCTGATTCGCCGCGACGGAACGCTGACGCGCGCGACATGGGACCAGGCGCTCGACGCTGCGGCCTCCGGCTTCCAACGGGCGCTGGATAAGCATGGTGCGGAGTCGGTCGGGATATTCAGTTGTTCCCGCACGACGAACGAGATGAACTACCTGGCTGGGAAGATGGCGCGAACGATCTTCCGCAATCACAACATCGACAGCTGTAACCGAACTTGACACGCCCCTAGCGTCGTCGGTCTGGCGACGGTTTTTGGTGCCGGCGGCGGTACCAACTCGTACAAGGAAGCGGAAGAGACCGATGTCCTCTTTCTGTGGGGATCCAACGCGCGCGAAACGCACCCGATCTTCTTTCACCATGTTCTCAAGGGCGTGCACAACGGTACCAAGATCATCTCGGTCGATCCGCGCCGTACGTCCACGGCGCAATGGGCGCATCGTCACCTGCCTATTCGCGTTGGGACGGATATTGCGTTGGCGAACGCGATCGCGCGAGAGATCATTGACGCCGGCCTTGTGAACGAGACGTTCATCGCGCGTGCGACGGCAGGGTACGAGGCATACCGCGGGTCGCTCGATCGCTATACTCTCGCCTTTGCCGAGCAGGAGACCGGGCTCGACGCCGGACTCATCCGCGAGGTCGCGCACTTGTATGCGCGTGCCGACCGCGCGATGATCTGCTGGACGCTGGGCATCACCGAGCACCACAACGCGGTAGACAACGTCCTGTCGCTCATCAACCTCTCGCTTCTCACCGGCCACGTCGGAAGATACGGCTCGGGCCTCAACCCGTTGCGCGGTCAGAACAACGTCCAAGGAGGCGGCGACATGGGTGCGATCCCCAATCGTTTCGTCGGGTTCCAAGACATCCGTGATCCCGAGGTCTGCGACAAGTTCGCGCGCGCGTGGGGTGTGCCGCAGAAGAACGAGTACGGGATGACGATGACGCAGATGTTCGAGGCGATCGAGCACGGCGATCTGCGCAGTCTTTTCGTGATTGGCGAGAACCCTGTCCAGTCGGAGGCCGACCAGACCAAGACGGAGCAGATCCTTTCATCGCTCGACCACCTCGTCGTCTTCGATATCTTCATGACGAAGACGGCCGAGCTCGCGGACGTGGTGTTGCCGTCGGCGGCTGGCTGGTGTGAGTCGGAAGGGACCGTCACGAACAGCGAGCGGCGCGTCCAGCGCATTCGCAAGGCGCTCGAGCCGCCGGGCGAAGCACGTGACGAAATCGCGGTGCTGTGTGACCTCGCGCGCCGGTTAGGCGCCGATTGGGGAGATATCTCCGCCGAGCAGGTGTGGGATGAGGTGCGCGAGATGGCACCGGCGATGTTCGGCGGCATGAGCTACGCGCGTCTCGAGCAGGAGAAGGGACTGCGTTGGCCGTGCCCTGACGAGTCACATCCTGGAACGATGTACCTGCACGAGCGGCTGTGGGACAATCCGCGTACCGGGCCGCCGGTGCCTTTCAACATCGTCGAGCACGAGCTGCCGATCGAACAAGCCGACGCGGAATACCCGTTCGTCCTTACGACCGGCCGCCGGCTGGCCGACTACAACACCGGTGTGCAGAGCGGCGGCTTCGCGTCTCCCTTGCGTCGTTCGGAGTCGGTAGATATGCATCCCGACGACGTGCGTCGCCTCGGATTTGCCGATGGCGATCGCGTGCGGATCAGCTCGCGGCGGGGCTCCGTCGTCGCCCCCGTGCGGATCGACCCCACGCTGCAGCGGGGCTTGGTCTTCATGACCTTCCACTTCCAAGACGACGTCAGCGTGAATCTGCTCACGATCGACGCTACGGATCCGAAGGCGGGCACGGCCGAGTTCAAAGCTTGCGCGGTGAAGCTGGAACCAGTCGAAGTCGTCGTCGACCATGAGTTGCCGGCGCACGCCGGAATCGCTGGAGACTAGATGGATCTCAAGCTGCTCAACGCCGACCCGACGACAGAGGAGCGCGCGGCGATCGACACCGCGATCGTGTCGCTTTCGTCCGTCGGCGCCGACGGAGTCTTCGCGAAGCGTCATCTGCTGCTGCCGGCGCTCGAGGCGGCGCAAGGACGCGTCGGCTGGATCAGCGAGGGCGCGTTCAACTACATCTGCGAGACGCTCCAAGTTCCGCCCGCGGAAGCGTACGGGGTGATGACGTTCTATGCTCTGCTGACGGCGGCGCCGCGCGCTCCCCGCGTCGTACACGTTTGCGAGGATATAGCCTGTAAGGCGCGCGGCTCCGACGCCCTCATCAACGAACTCAAGCGGTCGGCCGGCCCGCCCGCCCACTACGTGCCGGCGGCCGATCATGTCCTCGTCGGTGATGACGACGTCGCCTGGCTGCCGTCGCCGTGCCTCGGGCTGTGCGATCAGGCGCCTGCGGCATTCGTGCAGATTGCCGGCGAGCATCCCATCGAGGAGCTCTTTGGTGACGTGACGATCGATCGGCTGCGCGCCGCAATGGGCGGCACACTTTCGCTCGCCCGCGCTCCTCGGCGGCGGCTGCCGCAGGCGGGAGGCTCGTCGTTGCGTCTGCTCCGCCGAGTGGACGTCGTCGACCCGACGAGCCTTGACGCCTACCGCGCGGCCGGCGGCTACGAGGCGTTGCGCCGGGCGTTCGAGATCGGACCTGAAGCGGTCGTCCGCGACGTGACCGATTCCAAGCTGATGGGCCGCGGCGGCGCTGCGTTTCCGACCGGGCGCAAATGGGAGGCAGTCGCGAAGCAGACGGTCCGCCCGCATTACCTCATCTGCAACGCGGACGAATCGGAACCCGGGACGTTCAAAGACCGCGTCATCATGGAGAACGATCCGTTCGCGCTCATCGAGTCGATGACGATCGCCGCCTATGCGACCGGATGCGAATACGGCTATATCTACCTACGCGGGGAATACCCGCTCGCGAACGAGCGTCTCTCGAACGCTATCGTGCGGGCGCGAGCTCGTGGGCTGCTCGGAGCGGACATCATGGGTAGCGGCTTTTCGTTTGATCTGGAAATCCGCAAAGGGGCGGGCGCGTACATTTGTGGTGAAGAGACGGCGATCTTCAACTCGATCGAGGGCTTCCGAGGCGAACCGCGCAACAAGCCTCCGTTCCCCGTGCAGTCGGGAGTCTTTCGCAAACCGACAGCGATCAATAACGTCGAGACGCTCGTCAACGTGCTCGACATCGTCCGTTTCGGCGGCCCCGCATTTGCGAAGATCGGAACCGACGCTTCGACTGGGACGAAGCTCTTTTGCCTCTCAGGTCACGTCGCGGTGCCCGGCGTCTACGAAGTGCCTTTCGGCGCAACGCTGCGCGATCTCATCGATCTTGCCGGCGGCGTGCCGGACGGGCGGGCCATCCGCGCGATTCTCTTGGGCGGTGCGGCCGGCGTCTTCGTCGGACCTCAGGACTTGGACATGCCGTTGACGTTCGAGGGCGTGCGCGCGTCGCAAGCAACCCTCGGCTCCGGCGTGATCATGGTTTTCGATGATACGGTGGAGTTGCTGCCCATGCTGCAGCGCATCGCGGCGTTCTTTCGTGACGAGTCCTGCGGCCAGTGCGTCCCGTGCCGGGTAGGCACGGTTCGACAGGAAGAGGCACTCGCGCGCATCGCCGCCGGGAAACGGCGCGGCGGCATCGCAAACGAGATATCGCTGCTCGACGAGATAGGGCTAGCGATGAAAGATGCATCGATCTGCGGCTTGGGACAAACCGCGTACAGCGCGCTCGAGTCCGCAATCCATCGTCTCGGGCTCCTCGGGGAGCAGACGGGTCGATGATCGCGATACTGCCGCCTACGGCGCCCGCACGCATGGTTGAGCTCGAAATCGACGGTGTCGAGGTCGGCGCGCTGGAAGGTTCGACGATCCTCGATGCGTGCCGAGCGAATGCAAAGCAAATTCCAACGCTCTGCTTCCTCGATACGCTCCATCCGGTGAACGTCTGTCGGATCTGCGTCGTCGAAGTCGAGGGGTCGCGCGTCCTCGTCCCATCGTGCGCGCGCAAGGTCGAGCCGGGAATGAAAGTTCGCACCGACTCCGAGCGCGTCCGCCACAGCCGCAAGATGGTCCTCGAGTTCCTCGACTCGTCGGTGGACCTCAGCACGACACCGGATGTTGCCGACTGGAAGACGGCGTACGGCTGCGACAGCGAGCGCTATGGGCCACCGGCCTTGCCCGCTCCGGCGGCCGAACGCGACCACGCGCACGCCGGGCATCACGAGCCGCCGGATCCCGATCACCGCGCGACCGTCGCACAGCCGGTGAAGATCGACAACTCCCTGTACGTGCGCGCGTACGCGAAGTGCATCTTATGTTATAAGTGCGTCGAGGCGTGCGGTACCGATTTCCAAAACTCCTTCGCGATCGGCGTTGCCGGGCGCGGCTTCGCGGCCCGCATCTCGACGGAATTCGCCGTCGAGCTGCCGCAGTCGGCCTGCGTCTACTGTGGGAACTGCATCGCCGTGTGTCCCACTGGCGCACTGATGGCAAAGCCCGAGTGGGACAAACGCAGTGACGGGACGTGGGACGAGTCCCGGCAGACGCAGACCGACACGATCTGCCCGTATTGCGGAGTGGGCTGCACTCTGACGCTGCACGTTCAAGACAACGAGATCCTGAAAGCCACGTCGCCCTTCGATCAGACCGTTACCAGCGGGAACCTCTGCATCAAAGGACGGTTCGGATGGCAGTATGTCCAGAATCGGCGCGAGGACGAGCCGTCCGCGTGATCGCCCGCACGCGGCCCGACGACCCCGCCAACCGGGTCGGATTTGAAGACGCCCGACGTCTCATGCTCGCCTCGGCATCCCCGCTGAGCGCGGAAACCGTTGCGCTCGGTCGGGCCTATGGTAGGATCCTCGCACGAGCGCTGCACGCCGTGGACGACATCGTACCGTACGCGCGCTCCGCGATGGACGGTTACGCCGTTCGCGCAGTCGACACACAGAGCGCAACCGGTAGCGCGGTCGCGCTGCGGATCGTCGGAACGGCTTTCGCCGGCGAGATGCCGGGCGTTCTCGCTCCGGAAAGGGCGGTCGCAATCGCGACGGGCGCGCCGTTGCCGGCCGGTGCGGACGCTGTCGTTCCGATCGAGCGTGTCCGGCATATTGGCGGCGCGGCCGTCCTGACGGCGCCGCTCCGGTCCGGGGACCACGTCTTCCTACCGGGCGACGATGCCAAGCGCGGGGACGTCCTAGTTCGCCGCGGTGACGTCATCACGCCCGGAAGGGCGGCGCTTCTGGCCGCCGCTGGGCACGCGCACGTCACCGTCTATCGCCGGCCCCGTGTAGCAATCGTGTGCACAGGTGACGAGATCGTTCCCGTCTCCGAGCGGCCAGGCCCAGGCCAAGTCCGTAACAGTAACGCCACGATGCTCGCGGCGCACCTTCTCGCGGACGGCGCCGAGCTCGTGGCTTGTGCCACCGCTGCGGACCGAATCGGTGCCCTACGCACCGCGCTCGAGCGCGCGCTCGCCATGTGCGATCTTCTGGTTACGACCGGAGGCGCATCGGTGGGCGAACGCGATCTCGTGAAGAGCACGCTCGTCGGCCTGGGTGCGCGCTTCGCATTCCGTTCGGTCGCGATGCGACCCGCCAAGCCTGCAGCGTTCGCACTGGTTGGTATCACGCCGGTAGCGGTGCTACCGGGAAATCCGGCTGCGGCGTTCGTCGGCTACGCCGCGCTCGTCCGCGGGATTGCGCGCCGACTCGCCGGCCATCGCGTCGCGTTTACGCCCGCGGTTCCGGCGAGGCTCGAGGGCACCATTCACGCGAAGGCTGATCGCCACTTCATTCTTTTTGGCTCTGCAAGGCACAAAAGCGCTGCGCTTTCGGTCCTGCCCGTCGACAATCAATGTTCGTCGCTTGTGCGAACCTCGGCCGACGCGAATTGTCTTATCGTCGTCCCTCCCGGGAGCGGCGATCTGGAACCCGGCGCGACGGTGTTGGTCGAGCTGCTCGATCGGACCGCGCTCGGGATGTTCGATCAGCAAGACGATTATCAGCTTGACGGGGTGCGCTAGCATGGAGCGCATGCCCGACGGGCGTTCGGATACGTGGGCGGCGTGGAAATCCGCAGTGTTGGGCCTTCCCGACGATGCGATCGACGAGTATCTCGCGCGTGTCGAAGGGTTCGCGACCGATCGCATCGCGTCGTTTCGCGCAAACGACTCGGCCGTCGTCCCCGGTGATTGGGAAACGAGCGAGGGCTCGCGAGCGGCCGTAACACGGCTCTTTGAGTTCCGGCGCCACATGGGGGCGCATGGCGATCCGGCCGACCCCAATGCGCAGCAGCAAGAGCGAGGCGCCGCCCTGCCCCCGGCACATCATTCTCCGCAACGTCGTGAGGACGAGCTATTCGTCGGTGGCCCGGACGAACCGGGCGAAACGTGACGAGCGACCGTCGCTCCGAGCACCCGACCTTAGAGCCGTCGCATCCGCTCTTTGGGCTCGGGTATGCCAAGCCCATCGAGCACTGCGCATTCCTACGCATCGATGACGACGGGTTCACCGAAGTGCAAGCGACGGTCGCCGAAGAAACCCCGGTCGCGCTCGTCTACAACGGGTGGCCGCACGTGGTCATGATGTGCACGCCCGCCGACATCGAAGACTTCGCCTTGGGCTTCACCCTCACCGAGGAAATCGTCAAGTGGCGCGAAGAGATCGGACCGCTGCGCGCAGTTCGCTACAGCCAGGGCATCGAGGTTGAAATCAGCATCCCGGAATCCGCCTCGGATGCGCTGCGGCAGCGAGGTCGCTCGTTGGTAGGACGGACGGGTTGCGGACTGTGCGGCGTCACGACGATCGACGATGCGCTGCGTCCCGGCCGCGCCGTCGAGTCGGGCCCACAGATAACGCCCGCGGCGGTCTTTCGCGCCGGCGAGAAACTGCCGGAATGGCAGCGGTACAATCAAGGCACCGGTGCAGTGCACGCGGCCGGCTGGTCGACGCCCGACGGTGATATCGTGCTTGCAAGGGAGGACGTCGGACGCCATAACGCGCTCGACAAGCTGGTCGGCGCGATGGTGCTGGAGGGAATCGACCCGGCTGATGGGTTTGCGGTCGTGACGAGCCGGGCGAGCTACGAGCTCGTCCAGAAATGTGCCGTTACGGGGATCACGCTGCTCGCCGCGATATCGCGTCCTACCGGACTTGCGGTCCGCATGGCCGAGGCAGCGGGGATTACGCTGGCGGCCTTGCTGCGCGGGCACAGCGTAAACATATATAGCCATCCCGAACGCTTGCACTCATAACACGCTCGTGTGAGCCTGTCAGCAAGTTCGGCCGGCGGCCTCGCATGGCGGGACTTCGCAGCGGCTTTCTCCCTTGGTCTGTTGGGTGTCTGCCGCACCATTTGTGCCGGGTCGGACGAAGTCAAGGGGTCACCCACGAAGCAAACGGTTGCAACGTCGCTAGGGAGGGGATTTAGGAGCATTCGGGCGCAACTTGCGGCAATGATCCGACAGCTCTTTGCGTCGCTTCTCATCCTCGGTTTCTCACTTGTCGCCTCGCCGGCGTCGGCGGCGCCGGCGGTCGTGTTGGCGACCACGACGAGCACCCAGGACACGGGCTTGCTCGACGTGCTGGTGCCGGCGTTCGAGAGGGCATCGGGCTACCAGGTCAAGACCATCGCGGTCGGCACGGGCGCGGCGCTCGCGATGGGAGAGCGCGGCGACGCCGACGTGCTGCTTGTGCACGCGCCTGCCGCCGAGGAAGCGTACATGGCGAAGGATCGCGGTCTGTCCCGTGCGCTCGTCATGCACAATGCATTCATCGTCGTCGGACCCGCAAGCGATCCGGCACACGTCAAGGGCACAGCAACGGCGCAGGACGCGTTTGCGGCGATCGCGCGGGCACAGGCGCCGTTCGTGTCGCGCGGCGATGACTCTGGCACTAACATCAAGGAACTCGCGCTATGGAAGGCGGCATCGGTGACGCCAGGTGCATGGTATATCAAGACCGGCAGCGGCATGGCCGACACGCTGCACGTCGCGTCGCAAAGGGCCGCGTACACACTCACCGACGATGGGACGTACCTGTCCCAACGATCGACGCTATCGCTCGTACCGCTCGTCGAGGACGCGAAAGATCTGCGGAACGTGTACCATATCATCGTCGTCAAGCCGCTCGCAGGTCACGTCTCCAATCAGCCGGGCGGCGAAGCCTTCGCAAAGTTCATGAACGCTCCCGAGACCCAACGTATCATCGCAACATACGGACGAGAGCGCTTCGGGCGCCCGTTGTTCACGCCCGACGCCGGCAAAGGGCCATAACCGACCGGGGCGACGCTCTCGGTCGCAGTCTCCGTCGTGGCGACGCTCGTGGCGGCCACCTTCCCGATCCACGGGAAGCACGTGGAGCGGACAGCCTTGGGGTCTATATGATCCCGAATCGTCCGAATCGCCATATCGTGTTTTATATCCGAATCCTGCATAGGTCCCGGTTGCGAGCGGGCGGGGGCACGCACTGCTGGCGTCGACGGCGGCCGTCAGTTCGCGCGTTGCGGGCTCGTCGGCGCATAGGCGTTCGAAAGGGGTTCGCTGACGGGCACTCACGGGGCGAGCGGAGCGCCACGGCTTCGCGCGTCAAAAGGGCCATCCGAAGCGGCCTCCCAGCTGGCACACCCGTCGGCGATGCTGGCGGTATGAAAACGTTCGGAGATGCTCGCGTCAGCACGGACGAGCAGATCATCGCGCTGCATCTGAATGCGCTGCGCGCCGCCAGCTACACCCAGATATTCGAGGACTTAGCTTGCGGGCGCACCGCGACCGATCCGGGCTGGCCGCTGACTGTCGCTTCTGGCCAACGCACGCGGCGTCTTGGCACGCTTTACACGTCGATCCGGGCACAGAGCTGTGCGCGGGTTCTTACGTCTCAACTAAATCGATCGGTCTCAGCTGAAACTGGTACGAATCTCAAGGGAAGCTCTTTCCGACAGGCCCTTCTGCCGCTCGCTCCTGGTGTGCGGTAATCATGCTTTCCACACACAAACGCGCGTTCGCCTACGGAAGAAGGACTCGCCGCTACGACTTTTGTCCGCCCGACCACCCCCTCGCGGTACCGCGCTTTCCGTCCCCGCCCTACACCATTTGCTGTATGGCTTCACCCTGACTTTACCCCGCATCATATGACCGTGTGGCAAACGACACGGGGTGTCCGGTCGCAGTCGTCTCCCGTAGACCGCCGCGCCCGGCAATTCCACCGCCGGTCGTTCCTGCGCACGAACCTCACCCGAGGCGCACGTGCGTCTACACCCCGGGAACGGCCGGCGGCTGGGGTTTTTAGCCCGACCGCGCTTCGCGCCGAACAAAGGGGTACGCCAGCGCCTTTCGCCATCACCGAGAATCGCCGCGACATTCTGGTTCGATTGTTCGCCGGCGAACGCGTCGGCGAGATTGCCGCGCGCACCGGGCGAAGCGAATCTACCGTACAGAACACCCTCCGGACCATGCGCAACCAGCTCCAGGCACGTACGCACGTCGACCTGATGCGCGAAAGCCTCCGGCTGGGCATCGTGACCCTCGATGAGATCGTCGCACGAGCAGCCGCGGTGAGACCTTAGGAAGCTACGCCCTGCCGACAGGTCGCAGCTTCCCCGGGACGCTACGATGAAGTCCTAGTGGTTACCCACTAGCCTCACATCGACAAGGAGCGTCCTTCAATGGTAAGTCTGGTTCTTTCTCTGCTACTCACGCTGGGCGGCGTCGTCACGTCCGTCACCGGGGGTGGCCCCTCCGGCTCGCCGCAGCCGGCAACCGTCACCGGGGGTGGGCCATCCGGCGCGCCGCAGACGGCCACCGTCACCGGCGGCGGACCTTCCGGCGCACCCGTGACCGACACGGTTACCGGAGGCGGCCCGAGCGGCTCCACCGCTCCCTAATCGGCTGGGGAAGGACGACCACTACTACGTTCGGGAACCCGACACGTCAGGGTGACGCATTTTCTCTCTGACGACCGCCTCAAGCATGGCGCCCTTCCCTTCCCGATCACTTCCGCACGGGATGCGTACGGCCGAGGCGATTTTGCGCTCGTCCTGACGGAACTCGACAACGTGACGGCCAGCCCAACGGCTGAGGCCAGGCTTTTGCGCGCCCGCGCCCTCCTACGCCTTCGCCGGCCGGACGATGTCGCTGCCACCCTTGCCCCGCTGCTCACCAGCGACGACGTCGACGTCGTCTGTACCGCGCGCATGCTAGACGCCTCCGCGATCGCCCGCCTACCAAACGGCGCGGCGCGCGGCGCGGAGCTGCTCGACACGCTCGCCGACGTTGCGCTGCGCCGCCGCGCACACACCTCGATTCGCGCCGAGATCGAATACTACCGTGGCCTCGCGCGCTGGAGCCTCTACGACCTCGCTGCCGCCGATCGCCACGCCGCAATCGCGGCCGACGCGCCGCTGGACATTCTTTCGGTTCGTGCGCTCGAGCTGCGTGCCTTCGTCGCGACCGCGCGCGCCGGCGAACCCAATGCCGACGCCGCAACATGCTACGCGCAAGCCCTCGCCCTCTTCGAGCGGGCTCGCCGCGCCTACGCCGGCTGCCGCGGCCGCGACGTCGACCTTGCGACGCAACTGCTGCTGCAAATCTCGTCGCTTGAGCAGACGCTCCGTTCCGCCTCGGTTCCAGGTACGCACCGCGTCGCCGGCGCGCGCGCTGTTCCCGGCACATCATTCGGGCCCGCCGTCGCCAGCGGAACGCGCATCATGATGCTCTCGAACGACGCCTGGCTCTACGCGCTCGACGGCGACGATACCCTCGCTTTTCGAACCATCCGCGACGCCGAGCACGTTGCCCAAATCACCAGCCCGGCATGGCACGTCTGGACCCTCGCCACGCGAGCCACCATTGCAGCAGCATTCGGCGAGCTCGCAAGCGCGCGGATCCTCGCCGATGACGCCGCCGCACTTGCGATCACCGTCGACTGGAACAGCACTCGCGACGAAGAACGCACCGCTTTGCTTCGTCTCGCAGAAGCCTTCGCCGGCGTCGACGCCTCCTCAGCACGAGACGCGCTCACCCGCTACGAAGGCATCGTCGCCCCGATGGATACGACCCGTGTCCTACGCGACGGCACCAAGGATCCTCGCCTCGCCGGCTGGCACGCTTACGTCCGCGGCCTCGTTCTGCGCAACGCTGGAGACCACCGCGCCGCCGCAAACTCGCTCGCAGCGGCCGCCGCCCTCTTCCGCAGATCCGGCTACCACTGGCGCGAAGCGCAGACCCTCATCGAACTCGGCCTAACGACAACATCGACCCACACGCATTTCCGCTTCGCACTCGACGAAGCCGCTGCGATCGTCACTCGGCATTTCCCGCGCTCGTTCTTGCTACGCCGGTTCGGCCCGTGGGCCCGCGCCTACGTCGATCCACTCGTCAGCAGACTTACGCCGGCGCAGCGCGATATTCTACGACAACTCCTCGAAGGTCGGACGATGAGCCAGATCGCAGCCGACACCCGCCGCAGCTACAAGACGGTTCGTACGCACGTCCACGCGCTGCATCAGACCTTCCAAACCCAACGCGAGCACCAACTCCTCGCCGAGTGCGGCCGCCGCGGCATCGGCGCTCCGTCATGGACAACGACGCCGCACGCCGTCGCAGCACCGAGCAACGCCGCGGCCACCGGCTAAACCGGCGCCCTCTACGCCGCTACGCCTGCCGCTCGAGACGTCGCGCCGCAGATCCGTAAGTCGCCGCTAGCGCTTGTACCACACGCCGATCGTACCGCACGCCGGCGTGTCTTTCCAATATCACGATCGCCTGCCCGATCGACAAACCGCGCTGCCCCGGCACCCACCGCGTAAGGTAGTCAAATTGGTCCGCGACGATCGCGATCCGTGCCGTTAACGTCGGCACCAAATCGTCAAAGACGGAACCCACGGCATCCGCAAGGTCCGCGATCGCGGGCGTTGCTCGCACAAGAGCCACAGCCGCTCTGCGTTCCGCGCGCTGGACGCGCAGCACTTCGCTTGCCGACGCGAAGCCAAGGCCGTCCAATGCTGCCGGCGCGACGACAATCGCTCCAACTTCATGTAACGTGCCAATGAGTGCCGCCTCGACGATTTCCGGAGGCTCCAAGCCCATCTGCAACGCCAAGCGCGCAGCAACGGCACCCGTTGCTAACGAATGCTCGGCCAGCTCCACATCTCTCGCAGCTAACCGCTGAACAAGTCCTGCGGCAGCCATTGTACGCGCGGCGTCATCCACCGAAGAAGAACAGACGCCCTTAGTCTTATGCAACGGGTTCCATCCCTGACGAATATCGGCGCGGACTCTATCTAAGTAGAGCCACGACCGCGCGTCTGCACCCCGCGCGCCTTCTCCGCTGTCCGGGTTGCTTTTGCCTTCCTCGCAAGCAACTTTTTTTTCCTACGCGACCCCTACGCGGCCGCGCGCGCACAAAGAGGCGGCGCTACGGCGCCGCCCGCGCGTACGGTCGCGTACGGTCGCGTGAGTGACTTGCAAACGGCAGCATTATCGGCACACTCTCACGAGACTTTAGCTGCCTGGTTACTTCACTATTCCCTCGGAGAAACTACTCATGCCCGCAACTCTCGGCGAGGCCCGCTCAGGCTTCTGTGATTCCCTCGGAGTGTTCGACGCCAAAACGCTTCCGATGCTCGAGCTCGAGGATAAGAAGGGGAACGTAAACCTGTACCTCGCCGTAGCGTACCGCATGCTGTGGTGGAACGCCGATCACCCGATGGGTGACCCTATCCGAATCGTCACGACGGTCGAACGCGACGGGCACGATGAATACGTCATCGCCGAGATCGTTGACACACACATCCCGCGCTACCTCACGACCGAGGGCGGCCACATCGCCACCATTCCCGGCGCTGACGGTACGCCGCGCGCAGCTCTCAACCCCGAGCACGTGCTTTACTCCGACCGCAAGTACGCACTCCCGACACGCATGGGTCATCCCGTCGAGAAAGGCCTCACCGGCGCGATCGGCCGCGTCTTGGCTCGCGCCGGCTACGGCACCGAAGGCGCACTCGAACTCCTCGAAGATGACGCCGACGGCGACGTCGTCGACTCGCCGATCGCCCACCCCTCCGACCGCCTCTTCGACGAAGTCACGCACGCCGCTCGCGAAGCCGGCCTCACCGACAGCGATCTCGTCGCCCTCAAGAACGCCGTCGTCGGGCCCACCGCGACCTCGCACAACATGGACGCCGACGACTACGCCAAATTGCTCAAGGCAATCGCTGAACATCGACTCGCGCACAAAGATGCCGCGGATCCCCAACAACCTGCGCCGAACGCGCAGCCCGCCACGGCGCCTCCGGCCGCACGACTCGAACCCGCGAACGACGCAGCGCGGGAAGCCCGCGACGAACTACTGCGCACCCAAGACCGTCTCGGCATCCCCGATGACCAAGTCCTCGCCACGATCCGAGACCTCATCCCGAACTTCGTAGCCGGCACACTCCTAGCTCCGCTCGAATACGCCCGTGTCACGACCAGACTGATCGAGCAAAGCAAAGTCACTCACATCGACGACCGTCGCCGCATCGCATGACCAGGCGCCCACAGCGTTCCCGACGCCCTCGCCGACGGCTCCCGCTCGCGCCGCGCATCATCATCGGACCGGGCAAAAGCCTTCCCGCAGCCACGTTTCCATCGCCCGTACCCGCGCCTCCAGCTGCGTCACCGTCGCGTTGGCGACGACGGCGTTATCACGGCGCGCCCAATAAGCGTACACGTCTCTCGGCTCTTTCTTAAACCGCCGCGCTACCACGCTGACCTTCACCCATACCTCCCGCTTCAAGTCCGCTTTTCGATCGGCGAGAAGGGCCGTGGCTGCGGGGGGCACGGGGGCGTCGTGCGCGGCAGCCGTGTCCGGTGCCGCGCCGTCGCCCGCGAAGGCTGGGCCGATTGCCTGCGCGCTCGACTCGCCGAGAATGACGCCCGCTTCAGCGTGCAGCGCGGCATGACTCTCGAACTGCGACTCGACGACCTCGAGCACCACGCGCGGCCGCTCGTTGCCGACCGGCGGCTCGCTGCGCGTGCCCTTGACGTCCTCCTCGATCGCGTGGGCGAACGCGCGCAGCTCCGGATCATCCGGCAGCATCACGTACGACGCGGCAGTCGCGCCGTTGCGCGCGCGCACGACGCGTCCAATCATCTGGCGAAAGAACAACTCGGTTCGCGCGTTCGTGAGATACGGCAGCACCCGCGCGCGCGGAATGTCCACGCCCTCGCTGACCATTCGCACGGCGCACAACCACGCATCGTGCCCGTCCGTGAACCGCTTGATCTTCGCGCCGGCGGCAGCATCGGCCGACACGACCACGGTCGGATGAAACCCAAGCGCCTCGGCCATCACGCTTGCGACCCAGCGCGCGTGTGCTTCGTCGATACACACGATGATGCCGCCGGCGTCGTGATCGTTGCGCCGCAACTTCTCGAGCGTGCCGTTCGCACGGACGAGCACCTCTGAGACCCAGCCCGAATCGTACAGCGCAGCGCGCAGGCGTTCCGATGAGCGTTGCTTCGTCAACGCGGCGTCGAAGGTTGCCGTGTTCGCGCTGCCGTCAGCGCCGGTCCACGTCACCTCGCCGCCTTGCCGGTGGAACACCAATGGCCGAACGATCCCGTCCCGCAGCGCCTCCCGATACCCATACACGACGTCAGCCTCGACGCGACCGACCGCGTCGTACGTCAAGAACGAGATCGCGCTTCCGTCCGACCGAAACGGCGTGCCGGACAACGAGACGATGAACGCGGCCTCGTTGAAGGCTGTCTCAATTCCGAGACCCCAGCGACGATTATCACCGGCATGATGGACTTCGTCGATAACGACTAGGATTCGCCGGCGCCCGACGATGCGCGCGAAGAGGCGCGGGTCGAGCGCGACTTGGTGAATCGTGACGATCGCGCCGACGAGATCCCGCGCGTACATACCGTCACCGTTCGCGAAATACGGGTCGAGCTGAATCCCGACGCTCGCAAACGTGAGCGCCATCTGCGAGCGCAGATGGTCCGAGGGGACGACCACGATGACGCCGTCGATCAAACCGCTCGCGAACGCTCCGTACGCTACGGCGGCCGCGTACAGGGACTTGCCACCGCCCGGGGTGACGACGGCCAGCGACGACCGCGGACGCTCGCGCGCCCACCACGCGACGGCGTCACGCTGCCACCGTCGCAGCGGTCGCGGCCAAGCCGGAAGGGTCAGGCCGGGCCCGTGCGCACGCATCGTCTCGACGGACCACGGATCATCGACGACACCTCACCGCGATCGCCCGCACCAAACACGCCCTGCGATCCGTCCGTGATCCCCGTCGTCGTGCGCACGTACATCGCCTATGCCGCCGTCATGGCTTGCTGGAGTGGCTCGAGCAACGGCGCGATCCACGCAGCGTCGCCGCTCCGCGGCCGCAACGCCTCCCACACCGCCCCGCGTTCCAGCCCGCCGGCGGCGAACGCGCGCTCGAACGGCTCCGCGACGTCGAGGTGATCGCCCGCGACGAGCGCGCCAATGATGCGCGCGCGCACCCGCGCTTCTTCTTCCTGCGCGAACGCCTCCCGCAGCAGCTTCCCCGCCCACGGCGCGCGGATCCCCAGCGTGCCGACCAGCGTCATGCGCTGCGCGATCGTCGGCGCATCGAGGTCCGCGTCGAGACGCACGAACCACCGGCGTGCGCGCGCTTCGGCGCGCACACGCGCCTCCTCGCCGACCGCGATTCGCTCCAGCTCCTGCTGATGACGCGCCGAATCCGCTTCGGCCTGCCGCTGCAGATCCTCGGCGGCCGCCGCGTCGCGCGCCTCGAGCGTGGCGCGAAGCGATACCTCGCGAGCTGATACAGTCTCGGCCCAGTCGACGCCGGCAATCGGCCGTTCCGCATCGGGACCCTCGGGCTCCACCAGCTCCACGATCCCGTTCCCGGCGGTAACCGGGAACAGCGGCGTGACGTTGTCCCGCACCCGCTCCACCGTCCCCATGCCCCCGACGTTCACGTCCGCGACCGCCGCCGGCGGCACCATTTCAACGACTCTGTCCGCCACCGGCTCGATCGCCTCAGCATCGTCCAAACGCTCCGCGTGCAACGCGCTCAGCACGTCCCGGCGGGGCGCTTCCAACCCATCCGCTGGCTCCGCGCTTCTACGCCGCACGATGCTCTGCACGCCGCGGCGCAGACGCGCGACGACGGTCGGACGCTGCAGCAAGTCTCCCGCTGCCGCCGAAACGACCTCGACGCCGCCGGCCGTATCCGCGCCGAGCTCGACCGTCCCGCTTTCCGCGGAAGGCTCCGCGTCAGAGCGCGGCGCGCTGTCGCCGCGCACCGTGGGCGCGAGCGTGAACGATAGATCGTCGTCGTCCGCTGCCCGCGCCGGCGCAGTCCCCTTCGGTTGCCGTAATCGCACTGCACCGAGCACCAGCCCGGCCACGGCCACCGGCGCGCCGACGAACCAGACCACCTCCGCGCTCATGCTGCCACCGCCATCACCAACGCCTCGAACAGCGCCCGAGCTGGGGCGAGCATCTCGGGACACTCGTCTCCAAACTGCGCGACGTCGTCGACGTCGGCCATCACGAGTCCGAGCGCATCGCGGTACTGCTCGACGACTTCCGCAAGCGCCGTCCCCGAGGCTCCCGTCATCGCGACGAGAGCACGCTCGAGCCCAACGCCTTCGAGATCCTCGACGTCGCGGCCGAGGATCGTCAACACGGTCGCGACCGCCGAGCGCAACCGCGGCGTACCGAAATCGAATCCCGATGCGCCGAAGACGTCGCACACCTTGTACGACTCCAGACGGGCAGACACGACCGCTTCGGACTCCGAACGGATCCCCGCGAGCGCGGCGTCCGCGCCAGTGTTCGACGACCCGACCGGCAGAAACTCGCGAACCGCCAGGACGTGCATCCCGAGCGGCGTCGCGGCGCTCGGTCCGTCTTGGCCGAACCAGGCGCTCCAGCGAGCCGCCGCGATCGCCGAGACCGCGTAGCGCACCGAAAGGCTCGTATCGTCTTCCACCGAGACATCGGCGCTCGTCTCGTTGGTCGTTGCCAATGCTGCGGGCGGCGCGACGGAAGCGCGCGTCGGTGCGGCTTCCGCATCCGGCTGCGGCGCTACGACCTCGGGCGCGGCTTCGAACGACGTGGTGGTATCTACCGCGACGACCGTCGGCGCCGGTAGGAGCGCATCGGCCCGCACACCGCCCACGAGATCGGCGACGGCCTCGGCGATGACCGTCACGCCGTCTATCGTGACGTTGGCCGCGACTGCGGCGGACTGTGCCGCCGACGCGCGGATCTTCCACGCGATCGCGCGCTCCTCGGCGATTCCCAGCGGCCCGGCGTCGAAGCCGTCTCGCTCGACCGCGAGCGATCCGTCGAGCGCGAACCGAGCCTGCCCGTCTACCGTCAGACTGTCAACGACGCCGACGACACCCGGCACCGAGACGGCCGCGACCCGGACCGACGTCGCGACGCCGTCCCCGGTGTTTCGCAGGAACAGCTGCACCGCATGAGCCTGCGTATCGTCGGCAGCACCCACGGTCAGGCTTGCGAGCACGCGCGAAGCCCCGGTCACCTTGATCGAGGTGCCGTCCGCCTGCACTGTACCGCCCGATGCGAACCCTTCCATCGGCACCGAGACCGATTGCTCCGCCGACGGCGCCGCGATGACCACACCTTCGATGAGTCGACTTGCCTCCGCAAACGGCGGCAGCGTTCCGAACTGCACGGCTAAGGCGTTGTCGTCGTCCGCACCAGCCCACGCGATGCCTTGACTCGACACGCGAACGACGACGTCGCGCACCACGTCCGTTCCGCGTGCCTTCACCGCCAGCACGCCCATCACACGGTCGCCGTACCGATACGTGCGGTTCTCGATGATCTTCAGCTTCGCCGTCGCGCGCGCTCCAGAGCGCACCAACAAAGACACCGGATCCAGGTCGAATCGCGCATCGCCGATCGCAATCCAACCGGCGAACGCGACCTCGCGCCCGTCCGGAGACACGGGCGCGACTTTAACCTTTACGTCGCGCACGAACCGGTCGCCGACGTCGACGCGTTCGATCGGGATGACGATCGTACGCTCCCCCGCAGCGTTGACTTCGCGCCACGAAGCGGCACCGGCGTCCATCGTGATGTTCTGCGGCACCTCGAGGTGCAGCCGAACGTCTTGAGCGACCACCGTTCCATCGTTCGTCCCGGCGATCGTCAGGGTCAGATCGCCGGCGGGCGCGGACTCACTGCGCGACAAGCGCAAGCGCGATCGCGCGGCCAGAAACTTCGGCTCCCCGACCAGCTCGATCGGCGCAGTCTGCGACTCGCTACCGACCTCGACCGTCAGCGAGGCGCTCGACGTCGTCACCGGTACGTCCGCGCGCATCGTCACCGACAGCGCCACCGGCACCTCGAGGTGTCCGAGCGAGAGATGCGCCCCGGCCGTACCGCGCTGCAGCTTCGCCGCCAGCGGCGTCCCGTCGAGAAGCGTTGCGCGCGCGCCGGTGATCCGAGCGCCGTCAGCCGCGCGCAGCGCGACGACGACGTCGCCTGGCGCCGCCGGCGCGAACTCGACCGCGGCCGTGACGTTCGACTCGGCATGCAGCGCCGGAATACGATCAATGCGAAGCACTGGTAGGGGCTCCTTTCTCCAGCGTAACGCCGAGATGCGGACGGATTGCGAAAATGATTTGATCCTTGGTCGAGCTCTTGACGCGGTTACGGAAGATCCCACCAAGAATCGGAATATGAATCAGCCCGGGCACAGCACGCACGGTGTCCGAGGTGACATCGCTGTAGAGCCCGGCGAGGATGATCGGTTCCCCGTCCTGCACACGGAAGCGGCTCTCGACCGTCCGCGTCCCGACGATGGGGTATTGCGTGACCGGTTCGAGGCCCGTGATTTGCGAGTATGTCGTCACGAGATCGGTCAAAATGCTGCCGTCGGCGCCGATGCTCGGCTTGATCTGCAGCTGCACGCCGATCTGCAAGAACTGCACCTGCGTGCTTCCGACCAGGCCGCCCGTCGACGTTTGAATCGGATACTGTGAGCCGACCAGGATTTTCCCCGTGTCGCCGTTGTTCACGGTGACGTACGGGTTGGCAAGCACCTGCGCTTTGCCCGACCCGACGAGCGCGTTGATCGTCGCGTTGATCGGGAGCGCCCGGTTTGCGAAACTGATGAACGCCGAGCCAACGGCCGGCTTCCCGGTCGAGTCATAGCCACCCAACAGTACGCCCGTGTTCGAGCTGTTGTCGTCTTCCACGTCGAGCACCTGAACGTCGAACCGAACCTGCGGAGCCGCGCGGTCGATCATCACAAGCGCTGCCCGAATCCGGCCCACCGACGCATCGGAACCGCGAATGAACAGTTGACTGCGCGGGTCATCCGCCACGATCGTCGTCGACGCATCGGCGTAATCAGAAGCCGTGAGCAGTCGCGCAGCCTCGGTAGCCGAAATGAAGCGCAGCCCGACGATTGTAGATGCAGGCAGCGCCGCGCCCGGATCCGCCGTCAGCCCCGCCACAACGTCACGAGCTCGCTTCACCGCCGCGGGCGAACCCGACACGACGATCGCCTTCCCGTTGGGGGCCGCGACGATCACCGCGCTTGGAATAGCCACCTGCAGCGACGCGACGACGGATTGCGCGTTCGCGCCGTTCGTCTGAATCGACACCGTCTGCACGTTCGCCGCCGAATCGAGGCTCGTCCCGACGCTAGCGGCGGGAACCAGCCGGATCACGCCGTCACGGACGATCTCGTTCAGCCCGTAGGACTGCTCGAGCGCATCTAAGACCGTGCGCGCTCCGACGTTGACCATCCGGAACGTGACTCGCGCCTGAGACACATTCGCATCGCAGATGATGCTGATGCGTGCCTGCGTCGCAAGCAGCCTGACGACGTCGACGAGCGGCACATCGCGCACGTCGATCGTCACGAGACTCTGCGCGCGCGCCGGCGGCGCGGATGTGACCAGGATAGAACTCGCCGCAACCACCGCGACGAATGAACGGAGTAGGTTCACGGGTGACCTCCGGGCTGCAAGACTTGATTCGGGCTCGTGCCCGGGGAGACAACGGGCGGACTCGGCAGTGCGGTCGGGAACAGCGTCCCGCTCGTCGGCGGGGTCTGCTGGACCGGCGTGCCGTTCGGGTTCGTCAGAACCGTGCGGCCGAAACCCGACACGCCCGTCGTCGACCGCGTGGCAGACGGGACCGATGCGCCATGCTGGGCGCCGCCTGCGCTCTCGCCGAACTCCGCGCGCGGCGCGCCTTGAACGCCCGGGCTCGAGGCTGCACCGGGTCCGGCGCTCGGCGCCGGCGTCGGCTCGGCCCGGTTTGCCGTTGTAAGGCCCGGCGTGACGGCGCTACCGCGACTCGCGTCGAGCGAGATCTGCGCACCGTTTGCGAGCACCACCATCTTGTCCGTGATCTTGGCGATGACGCTACCTGCCAGCGGATCCCCCGCTCGCGCGACGCGCACGGTCCCGCCGTCCTCGACTAAAGCGTACGCGTCGGAATCGCTGACGATCGTCGCCATGATGCCGACGTTGGCGGCCGCGCCACCGAGCGAGGCTACGTCGGGTACGTTCGTCGACGGGAACTGGCCGCCGGCCACCGCAGGCGGGACTTGCTGGCCGGCAACAGCGGTCGCGTTCTTTCCATTTCCGCCGAGCGGCCGCGTAAAGGACGCGTCGGCAGCGAACGGATCGCGCGCGGGAATGTTCAACGGCCGCAGCGGCGGCGGCGCGGCCGGAACGCTTCCGATCGAAACCTGGGCGCTACCATCCGGCGCGCCTACCGTGACACGTACCGCGAGTGATACGAACCAGACCGTCGCAAGCACGCCGGCGCCGAGCATGCTCGCGCCTCGCATGATTTTCATACCCGAAGGGCCTCTCGCAGCTTCGCCTGGTCGATAACCAGGACGTCGAACTCGACCGTGGCGCGCAGTTGCTCGTTCTGTGTCAGTCCCACGCCGCTCACGCGCACGAGCTCCGGGAAACCACCGAGTCCGTCGACGAAACGCAGGATCCCGGGAAGCCTCCCCGTGATGGTGACGGAGCGCGGCAGCCTCATCCCCGGCACGCTCGAGACGATCTCAGCATTCGCTGTCACCGGCGCCGCGCTCGCGCCGGGCGCCGGCGACGGCGCTGGCGTCGGCGTAGCCAGCGGCGCGAGCGCCACCGCCGTACCCTTTGCCGCGAACGCAGACAGCGTCACGCCGCAGCGCTTCGCAAGTGCCGTCAGGTCGGTCAGCAGATGCGCTTCGGTTATCGGTGCGTCCAGCGCCTTGAGCCCGCGCAGCCGAATCGCGATCGCGTGCCGTTCCGCTTCGATACGAGGCTGGATTGCCTGACGCGCCGTGATCGTCGCGACCTGCGTCTCATCAAGCTGCACGCGCTGCTGTATCACGGCAAGCTGCGCCGACGTCGGCTTCAAGTAGCCGTTGAAAGCGATGAGCAGCGCTAGGATCGCCAAGCCGGCGGGCGCGAGCCGAACCTTCACTGTCCGACGCTCCGCTGCAGCACGACGGTATACCCCAAGCGCCCGTTCGACTCGGACGTTCCGTTCACGCTGGGCGCGAACCCAGCCTGAGCCAGCGATCCGACCAACGCGGCTACGTCGGGGTAGCCGCCGGCGTGACCCGCAAGGCTCCACCCGTTCTGGTCCGCGGTGAGCGACGTCGCCGACGTACCCGGTCGCAACCGCGAGCTGATCGCGGCGACTTCGCGAGCCGCGAGCGGCCCCGACCTGCGCGTCGCATCGACCGTGATGACGATGCTGCGCGCGATCGCGACGTCACTCGTCATTCTATCGAGCTCCGCCGCTTTCGCTTGCGCGAACGCGATCTGCTTCTCTAATCCAACGGCGCGCGCCGTCAATTCGTGCAGCGACTCGTACCGCCACGCCACCAAGCCAAGCGCGATAAGAACTCCCGCCGCAACGACACCTACGTCTGAGAGGTCCAGACGCGACCTCGTCGTCGCAAGCAACGCCGCGAACTCCGAGTGCTTCTCTGCAAAGTTGACGCACAGCCGCCGGCCTCCGCCACGCACGGCCCGCGACGCGATCCCGCACGGCAGCGCCCACGCGGACCTCGCCGGATCCACCGCGAGCTCAAACGCCACCACCCGGCCGACGGCGAGCTTTGCCGCCAGGCGCGACGCAATGCGGTCGTGCGGGTCGTCGACGGCAACCACGTTAACGTCAGCAAACCCGACTTTCGACGATTCGATGAAGGCATCGGCGATATTCGCCACGATCGCGTCGTCGGACTGACCCGACGCAGCGCTCGGCCACGGAAAGACGCCCAGCTGAACCTGCTCGCCGCCGTCGACGACGAGCCGAACCTTCTCCTCATCGACGAGGACAAGCGCCTGCGCTTCGGCCGGAATGACCGCGGCCCACGCGAACGCCTCGTGATCCAGAAACGTCAACCGCGCACCCGCCTCACGGCAGACAGACGTGACTTCCGCGACCGCGGTGCGCCGCACCGCGGCGATGTAGCTCACCTTCGACCGACCCTCGACCACGCGAATCGGATCGTTCGGCTCGAAGCCGAGCGCCTCTGCGCGAAACCGCGCCGTCTTTTCACGCTCGCGTCCGAACACATGCTCCTGGCCCGGCAGGCGCGCAAGCGCGACGTCGGGCGGCGAGAGCGTCATTGCGACGTCGCTCGTCTCCGAGATCGCAACCAACTCGCGCAGCGCCGAGGCCAGATCGCCCTCGCGTACCGGCCGCTCGAAAAAGCCGTGAATGGTCGCGGCTTTTCCAGTTCGGCTTATCGCGACGCCGCGCAAGACGGACCCGTCAACCGCACAACCAAGAACCTTCACCGTTGCACTCCCACCGTGGACGCGACCATGACGGCCACCATGCCGACATAAGTAAGCAAAGCCATCGGGACGCGAACGCGCCGGCTCACCACACGCGCAACGATCAACCCGACGACGACGAACGACCCGATGATCGAGCCGGCCGCGACGACCTGCACTCCGACCACAACGCCGAGAGCACAGCCGACGATCGCCCAGCTCGTGACGTCGCCGAAGCCAAAGCCGCGGCGCCGCGTCGCGAGGTGCAACACCAGCCCAAAGCCACCGAGCGCTAACGCGCCCGCCGCGGCTTCGGCTACGCGCCCTTCGATAATCGTGCTCGCGACAACCAGCGCGCCGGCGAATAGCGATACCGGCAGATACACACGTCGCGTCAGCGCATCGGTCCACGCACACGTCGCCGCGTACGCAAGCGCGATCGCCGCCGCGCCAGCGGGATGAACGATCCATGCGGTGACGATGAAGGTCGACAGGATCAGCCCCGCAGCGATGAACCCGCGCAAGTCGTCTCCGACCATCCTCGAGCGCCACACGGCCAGCGCCGCAAATGGCACCGCGAATCCCACGGCAATCACGTGGGTCTCGCGAATCGCGCGAACTCTCGCGCCTCGTTCACGTGACCAAGACTGAGCGCGATGCGGAATGCCATATCGTTCATACGCCAGTCGCTCCGCCGCATGCGTGCGAGCCGCTCTACGTCCGCGAACGCTTCTTGCCGGCGGTGCAAATGCAACAGACACAACGCGCGGTCCCATCGGACGTTGTAGCTATCGGGATGGCGCGCGAGATGAGCGCTCGTGAGCGCGACGCCTTGCTCGAGCAGAACCCGCTGCCCCGTAAGCGAGGCAGCGAACGCGAAGCGATCCGCAGGGACCTCCCAGCCACTATCAAACCAAACCGCGCGCGCGTAGAACGTCAACGCGCGGTCCTGCTGTCCGCCGCGCAGCAAGTCGTCCCCTCGCGACACAAGACCCATCGCGATCCATCCGTGAAGAACGACCCCTGCCAGCGCGATCGCCACGATCGCCATGACGCAGCGGCGCCAAAGCGGGATCGGAGCGACCTCCATGAGATCAGACCAGGAGCGCATAGTACGCCCCCAGCGCCATCATGCACGTGCCCGCGCCGACCTGCATCCCTTGCGCCCACCGGCTTGCCCACAGGCGACCGACCAGCGCGCGCCCGCCCGCCAGCGCGACCAACAGCGGCACGGCGTGCCCGAGCCCGAAAACAGCCAACAATCCAGACCCCTGCGCGACGTTGCCGTGCGCTGACGTGTATGCCACGATGACAACAAGAATCGGAGTGCAGCACGGACTCACCATCAACGCGAAGCCGACGCCGGCAAGAAACGCGGCAGAAAACGCATTGCGCTCCGGCCGCTCGCGTACGTGTTCCTCGTGCCGATGCACGTTCGCACCAACCAGCGTCACGATGCCGCCCGCGAGCGCCGCGACCGCGACGCCCGCGTAGATCCATGACGCATACCCAACGAGATCACGAACCAACGATCCGACGACGCCGAAGAACGCGTACGTCGCGATCGTGCTACCGATGAACGCCGACCCGACGAGCACGGGATTTCGCGAGCGCAGCACAAGCGAAGACAGAGCCACGATTCGCGGTGACGTACACGGCCCAAGCGAAGACACGACGCCCGCGATGAACACGAGCGGCCATGCCCACGAGGATCCGTGCGCGACAAACCCCATTGCCGCCGAATTGACGTCCGGCACGTCTTACAGCGCCTTCAGCCCTGCCGTACGGCTATCGAACTGAATCGTTCCGGTCGTCTCGCTCGCACCGTTCGGTACTTCGCCCGCGAGCGTTTCCTTGGGATGCAAACCGGGGCACGTGATCGTGTAGTACTCGCCGACGGTCGCCGTTGCGGCGGTGTACGAATACTTGTACGTCGCTACTCCGGTGTTGTCCGCGGGATCGGTCGGCGTTCCCGCCAGATACGAAACCGTCGTAACGGTTGGATTCGCGAACAGCGTCGTGTTCACGTCGGCGTTCGTGCCGGCCGGGTACTTCTGCGTCGCAGTATGGAACTGCTCGGCGGCGGTCGCGATCGTTCGCAGATTGTTCAGACAGATCCCGACGTTCGTCTGCTGTCGAGCTCCGGCGCCGTTCGCGAGCAGCATGAGTGCCAGCGCGGCGACGATCGAAACGACGATCAGGATTTCGGGAAGCGTGAAGCCCTCCTCGTATAGAGTGGGCGTGGGGCGGTCTTGCATGGGTATACCTCCTGGCCGCCCACTTCGCCGCGCCCACCGACTCCCCTCCTAAACCCCTCCTAATCGTAAACTCTGACTAGCGGATTTTCGTCATCATTCCGTAAAGCGAGCCGTAGACCACCGCCACGACCCCAAAGACGATGCCGCCCATGACCACGATCAAGGCGGGCTCGAGGATGGCCGTGGCCGCATCGAGGTCCCGTTCGACGTCGGCGTCGTAGTCGTCGGCAATCCGCTCCAGCATTTCGGACGAGCTCTTGCTCTGCTCGCCGGCAGCCACCAGCGCCAGGTAGTCCGGGTCGAACAGGCCCGTCTTCAGAGCGGCCGCCGAGAACGTCCCGCCGTTGGCCCGAATGTCCGCCCGCATCTCCGCGAGACCCTTGCGATACAAGGGCGAGGGCGTTGCGGACATAACCAGCTCGAGAGCACGGTCGTACGGCACCCCTGAGAACAGCATTGCCCCCAAAAGACGCGACAGGGTCGCGAGGACCGCCTTCTTACGGATCCCACCGATGAGCGGCAACCGATAGAGGCTGCGGTCCCAGCCGTACGCGATCGCCGGACGCTTCAAGGCCTGCCGGCATCCAAACCACACCCCGATCGACAGAGCCAGCATCACCGTTACGGAGACGGGGCTTGAGAACAGCAACCCGACCTGCGTCAATCGCAGCAGATCATCCGAAGGCTTCTGATGGTACTGCGCTGCGATCGTCGTGAAGCGCGGAACGAAGTTTGATACCAGCCACACGACGAGGCCGACGACGCCGAGCAACACGGATGCGGGGTAGTACATCGCCTTCTGCACTTTGCCGTACGCGCGCTTCCCGCGCTCGAGCAGCTTCGCGATCCGCTCCAGCACGAGAGCGAATCCAGCACCTTCCTCGCCGGCTTCCACCATCGCGACCATCATCTTCGAGAACTCGCCCGGTCGCGCGGCCATCGCAGCATGCAACTTCACGCCCCCGTCCGAAACGTCCGCAAGCACGCCGCGAAGCGCCTCTCGCAAGCGCGGATTACTGCAGGACGCCATGCACAGCCCGAGTGAGCGTTGCAGCAGCACCTCGTTCTTCTCGAACATCGCCATCTGGCGAAAAAACGTCAGCTGCGCCGGACGTAGGCGCAACCCATGCCACCAATACAGCAGCCGCGCGCCGAGCGCTTCGTACGACGACGCGAACGTCGCGATCGGGTCCAGCGACGTCAGCGAAACGTTGCGAGCTTCAAGCCTGCGGATCGCGTCGACGCGCGACGGCGCACCGATCTCGCCCGAGACCTTGTCTCCCGACGACGAACGCCCCGCGTATCGAAACCGAAGAACCTCGTCCATGTTTAGCCGCCGAACATCGGCGCGACCGTGCGCACCGCGCTCGTGCCGCTGCGCGCGCCATTCGTTCCTGCCGGCAACGCACCGTTGGCCTTGACTTCATCCGGCCGAACGGCGGCCTCCTTGCCCACCTGCTCGTCGACGATTTGCAGCTCGTACACCAGCCGCGAAATGTCCGCCTCGAGCGTCTGCATCCCCTCGTTCCGCCCCGTTGTAATCGCGTTGCGAATGCTTTGCGATTTGTCGTCGCGGATGAGCGCCCGGATCGCATCCGTGGCGATGAGCACCTCGGCCGCGGCCACGCGGCCGCTCCCATCCTTGCGAGGAAGCAGGCGCAGCACCACCACAGCAGCGACTGCATTCGCGAGCGACACACGGATCTGCGGCTGCGCGTCCGCCGGAAACGCACCGATGATCCGGTCGAACACGCTGGAGGCATCGCGCGCGTGAACCGAGGTGAAGCAGAGCCGGCCCTGTTCGCCGACCTCGATCGCCGCGGCCATCGTCGCCGTATCACGACACTCGCCGACCAGCACGACGTCGGGATCCTGCCGCAGCACCGACCGCAACGCCTCGCTGAACGTCTTGGATTGCCCCTCACCGCCGATCTCCGTCTGAGACGCGATCCCCGCGCCGTCGCGGAACCGATACTCCACCGGGTCCTCGATCGTGACGACGTGCTTCTTGAGGTCGTTCAGAATCATCTGAACCAACGACGCCATCGTCGTCGTCTTGCCCGACCCCGTGGGACCCACGAACAACACGAGTCCGCTCGTCTTCTTCGTCTGCTCCGCAATCACCGACGGTAACCCCAGCGAAGCGAACTCCGCCACGTCCAACGCGAGAAGGCGTAGCGCAAGGCGCACGCCGTCGAGCGTCGCGGTCGCATGAATCCGTACCGGACCGATCGGCGTCTCGTCTCCGCTGAGGTCCTCGCCCAATTCCGGCAGCGATCCATCGGCCGTGCCCTCTTTGTCGAGCCGCTCCTTGATCTCACCCAAGCCGTCCTCTTTCAAGAACGCACGGATCTGCTCGCCGGTGAACTTCCGCGTCGGCCACGGATGCTCGATGCTCCCGTGAACCCGAACCGCAACCGGCTTGTTCGGCGCGATATGCAAGTCCGAGGCCTTCATTTTCCGTGCCTCACGGAGTAAGTCGTAGAACGGGTGTTCCTGGGTCATCACGTCTCCTATGCGGCGTTCTTACTGAGCGAGAGGACTTGCAGCACTTCGTCGACGGACGTGGTGCCGTCGGCGATGAGCTGCGCGGCTTGCTCTCGCATCGGGACGTAACCCTCACTCAAAGCCAGCCGGTAGAGCGCCGCGCGCGACGCTTCATGAACAATGGCGTCCTCGATCTCGTCGCTCATCGCGAACAACTCGAATATCGCCGCCTGGCCGGCGATGCCGGTCCGGTGACACGCCTGGCACCCGCTTGAATTGCGGACGAACACCTTGCCAGTCTTCGAGAAGCTCGCAGACTCCTCGAATTGAACGGGATAGGCGCGACGTAACGCGATCGGCGCGGTGACCTCTTTGCGGCACTCGCAGAGCTTCCGAACGATGCGCTGTGCCAGCACCGATTTCAGCGCGGATCCGATGGTCCCGCGACGCACCCCGTATTCGACCAGTCGGTCCACCACGCGCACAGCGTCGGGCGAGTGGATGGTCGAATACACCACGCGACCTGAAAGGCCGCCTTTCATCGTCTCGAACGCCGTCTCGTCGTCGCGCATCTCGCCGCAGAAGATCACGTCGGGATCTTGCCGCATGAACGCTCGCATTGCTGACGCGAAGGTGACCTCGTGCTTCTCGCTCACCTCGACCTGATACGCGCCTCGAAGCCGAATCTCGACGGGATCCTCAACCGTGCAAATGTTCTTGCCTTCATCCACGGTGTTCAAGATCGCGAAGACCGTCGTCGTCTTCCCCATACCCGTCGGACCGCTCACGATATGAACGCCCGATGGATTCGCCAAGACCTCCATGTAACGGTCGCGCAGCCCTGGCGGCATCCCAAGCCGATCAAACGTCCTGAGGGTGGCGTACGACCCCAAGAGCCGTAACACCATCTTCTCGCCGCCGTTCACCGGCATGGCCGACACGCGACAATCGACCTTGCGCCCGTTCGGGGTCGCCTGCGAGAACGACCCGTCCTGGAACTCGCGCGTAACGTCTATTTTCAGATTCGACGAGTGCTTCAAGATCGACACGAGGCTTTGGAAGTCGTCGCGCGAGAGCGTCCGAACCTCACGCAAGGTGCGGTCCACGCGAAAGCGAACCCGCCCGCCATCGTCGGTCGGCTCGATATGGACGTCCGACGTATGCGCCGTCAGCGCATCCTCGAACAGCGCGCCGACATAGGCCCGCATCGACTCCTCACGCTGCTCGTTCTTGCCAAGCGAATAGCCCGTGCCGAGATTGCGATACAGCTCGCGCAACTTGTCGCGCAACTCGTCGGCCGGCATGAGCTTCTCGACCGTCACGCGATAGCGCACTAACGCCTCGAGCTCGTGCATGCCGTCCGCCTTCACGGCCGCCACGACGAGCTCGTCGCCGTGCAGATCCAACGGCAGCACGAGATACCGAAATGCGAAGTCCTGACCAACGACCTGCGCTGCGCCGTCCTGATTGCGCTGCAACGTCTCCACTATTCCCCTCCTTGGAAGAACACCTGAACTCCGTGCGGAGGACGCCGCCTCCGACTCTGCACTGGCCGAGCCACTGCCGCTACGACCCGCGCCTCCGACGCCGGCGCGACGGCGCCGACAAACGGTAGCGCCTCCGCGCGCGACCAGACGGTGTTTGCGTAGCCCTCGACCCGCTTCTGCAAACTCGCGCTACCGGACGTCCACGCACCCGGTCCACCGTTGTACGCCTCGAACGCCTTGAACAACGCGTATCGCGTCGCGCCCCAATTACGAACCGACCGGCCCCAGGCGTCCTGCAGCACGCTCATGCCCATCGCGATATTCGTACACGGCTCGAACGCCTCGTCGACCGTCAGATGCATCGTCGCCAAGTGCGCACTGTTCAACTGAGCGATCCCAATGTCGATGCTTCCGCCCTCGGCGACGCGCCGCCGCGCGTACGCGATCGCATCCGCCGGCGTCGCCAAACGCGGCGTCGGGCGATCGTTGTCGTTCACCGCCCACCACCGTCCGCCGGACTCCACCGAAATGATCGCAAGCGCGGTGCGCGGCGCTACGTGAGGAGCGCATCGCTGAACCAGGTCCGACACGGTAGCAGCGCGGGCCGGTGCCGCAACCCCCAGCATTGCCGCTACGAGCGCCGCCGCGATCGCGAGCTGCTTCACGGCTGCCCGCCCCCAGCACGCATCGGCGCGTACGGCGCATCGAACAGCATATCCCGATCGACGTACAAGGTGAAGATCGCGTTTTGCTTGATCGTCACGACCGGCGGCAGATTCGCATCACGCTGATTCATTTGATTCGCAAGGTCCAGGATCGACTGCGGCAGGCCGGGTTGCGTTCCGACCCCGGTGTTGACAACGACAACATTTGTTCCGGTAGCCTGCCCCGTTACGCGTCGCGCGATTTCCGCGAGCACGCCACCCAACAGCGACCGCCGCACGAGCGGGCCTTCTCGCCGATCCAGCCTCCCACCGACGCCGGCGCGCCCCTCATCATCAAGCGCCGGAACCTTGTCCAACGCGAACGACGACCGATCCGGAAACACAAACCGTTTCCACACGAACGCAAGCCGCGACTGTCCCGCCGCCAACCCGGTATAGTCGCCCAGCGCTTTGGTTCCGCCCGGAATGAGCGTTTGTCCCGACAACTGATCGACGACGTCGCGCACGACGTGCGCCACCACCGGACCCGCGACGTCGCTCTCGACCGCGACGTCGAGCTGCACCGTGATCGGCGTTCCAGCCGACACCATGTATCGCCCCAACGGCGCTCGCCGAAACCCCGGCATCGTTTCGCCACGAAGACCGGCGAGGCCGCCGCTGGGCGGCTCGGAGGACGTGGGGCGCGGCGCTGCCGGCGCCTCGAGCGCGACCTGCGCGCCGGGCGGTGCCGCCGCCCCCTCGGCGGCCGGCACCGGGGTCGCGGCGGTGTTGGGCGCACCGTAGACGACGACGATACCTTGACGCGGCCGGCTGACCGACCCGACGAGCCTTCCGCTTCCATCGTCGGGTGCCGCCGTCGGCAGCACGACGCGCACGCGGCTCGCGATCGCATCCGAAACGTCGGGCACGTTTGCGCTCGTGTTTCCGACGACCGTAGTGGCGACCTCGTTCGTACGCGGCACCTGGATCAACGGCGTCGGAGCAGCAGTCGGACGCGGCTGCGCCGTTGCCACGGCGCCGGCTGCTCCGACTTTGGTGCGCACCGAATCATGCGCGACGCGCCCGGAATACCGAAACTGATCGCCCGCCTGTTGCGGCCCTTCGTGCTGCGAGAGCGTCGCGGCCGACGCGCTTTCGTGCTTCGGCGCAGCGAATATCCCAACGAGGTAGACGATCGCGATCGTCGCGAGAACGCCGACGATGCCGTACCACGCGATGGCCTTCGTTCCCGTCGGCCGGGACCGGACGGGACGCAGCAGATCTCCGGTCTGCTCGACGCCTTGCTTTTCGTCCGCCATGTTACTCGCGAGCTCGCACGATCGTCGCCACGTGCTCTTGGCTCCCGCCGAGGACGAGCTGGATGGGGGACACCGCGGCGTCGATCACGATGTAACGCGTCGCGACGAAATGAAACGGGACCGGCACGAGCTTCTTGCCGTCGAGCTTATATGCCGCCGGTTTCTCGTTGAGGCCCTCCGGCAGCTTGCACCACACTTGGTTGCCGACGCTGAACGGCGTCCCGACGCAGCGTACCGTGGGGTCGCCGCTGGCCCGCCAGCCGAAATCCATCGTGGAGGGGTCGAGCGCCGACGCCTCATCGGGGCGCGGCGAGGACGCCGGCGCGACCAACGGCGGCGGCGTCTCGATCCGCACGAACACCCCGGGCGCGTCGCGATAGGTGAAGCCTAGCCGGTGCTCTTCGTACGCCGCCGTCGAGACGAGCTCGACCACGTACTCGCGCTTCGTCGTGAGCATCTTGAGGGACGTGCGCAACGGCTGCCGTGCGGCACCGCGACCGCTCTCCTCGTCGGCGATCGTGGGGCCGATCAGCACACGCGGCGCCATCCCCGTTGCACCGTCGTCGGCGACTTTCGCCGTCCAGCGATCGTCGAAGATCGACGCGATGCGCAACCGCTCGCCGGGCTCGAGAATCACCTCGCATCCGAACTTCGTGGAGCACACGAGCGTCGGCGGACGAGACGCGTCATACGGTACGCGCCGAAGCCCGGGGCCGTCAACGCTGCCCGCGACGCCCGCGCGCGTCGACACACAAAGACTGAGCAGCAGCGCGACCGCGGCGCTCGTGACCATCGGATGCTTCATCGCTGGTAGTCCCATTTGAAGAACCGGAACTGTAAACCGTACGGGTTCGCGATGAGCGCCTTGTCGGCGTCCTTGCCGCTGTTGTCGTAGCTGCGCACGAACTCGACGCGCCCCGTATAGCGCTGGGTGAGCACGTCACTATCGTCCTTGAGACTCGTCGACGTCTCCGTCCACGAGAGGTCATAGATCTCCGCGCCGTCCGAGGTCTTCCCGCGAGGGATGAATGACGGCACCGTGACTTCCACTTTGCGCTCCGGTGGATTCGGCATGCGCAACGTCCCGTCGGGAAATTTGTGCAGCGGCGAGTACCGATCCCAATGGCGCTGGACTTCGAGCCACGCCTGCGACCCCGGCAGCATGAACATGCGCGCGCGCTCGTACTGCGTCGCCAGCACGTCGGCACTGTTGTAGATCTGGAACACGTCCGACACATACTGCGCGAGGTAGTGCTTGAGGTCGACGTCGCGATACTTGGGCAGCTCGCGCGGCCGCTTGAAATCGAGCACCTGGCCTTGCGCATCGGTCGTAATGACTACGGGCGGAAGTACGGGCTGATGCGCGGCCTGCCACCATCCAACCGCGCAGATCACGGCGACGATCGCACACGCGCCGGCGACGGCGGCCGCCACGAGCTCGCGCACGCGCGCCGATCCGACCCACTCGTTCCAGGCTTCTTTGCTGTGCGTGCGAACGCGCGCTTGAATCTTCTCTGCTGCTGTCGCCATACGTTACTCAATATGGGTGACGCCGAGCGAAACTGCCGGGCGTTCGTTGTTGATTTGCGGCTTGTTCCGTTGCCCTGCGGTGAGCAGTTGACGGTAGAGCATCATGTTGATTGGATTCATCGGGTTGCCGCCACCGAGCAGCGCACCCATCGGACCGCCCTGCCCGGGTGCAGGCGCCTGACCGCCGCCGGAACCACCTCCGGTGGAGCCGCCGCCGGTGCCGGCGGGAGACGATCCGTTACCGGACGATCCACCGCCGGAACCGGCGGACGAGCCGCCTCCGGATGAACCCGACCCGCTACCCGCCGGGGAACCGCCGAAGCGATGCGCACGAAGGGCAGCGGTGTTCTCGCGCAGCGCCGCGGTCAGCTCCTGAGCCGACCCCGCCTCTGCGCCTCCCGTATTTGCACGCGACCCCTGCCCGACCCCTCCCGAACCCCCACTCGATTCCCCACGGGCGGCCATCGTCGCCGCCGCGACCGCCGC
>Ga0207416_1000311_pt1 | contig 87106 bp, 75 predicted proteins | sample PaiPotPPM11metaG_FD_184107 | JGI IMG/M metagenome (GOLD analysis project Ga0207416, IMG submission 184107) | Iron sulfur acid spring bacterial and archeal communities from Banff, Canada, to study Microbial Dark Matter (Phase II) - Paint Pots PPM... ... | reverse complement strand
CGTCAGTTTTTCTTTCCAATACGACTCTGGCTGGTTTTTCAAATCGTTAGTCACGATATTTCTTCTCCTATACAATCATAGACAGTTACAATGACTTATAATGGGATACACGAAAAAAACAGGAAGGTTTTACGCTTTACTTTATCCTTCACAGAGAACAACAATCCAGCCTCTGTGTTTGTTCCGGGCATCAACGACGCCACACTCATCAGGAACGGGGATGCTTGCGTCGCTTCCGCGTCCACAACCATCTCCGTTTCTGATGAGCTACAGGCCCATGCTCAAGTATTGCCAGTCTCGGCCACCGTCGTCATCATCACGACTTCGGTCCTGCCCAGGGCTGTGTCGGCGACGTAGCGCAGGTCCAGCTCCTCCAGGGTTTTCTTCTTGCCGAGCAGTAGTTTCGCCATGTCAAATGCCTGGTTGAGCTGTTCCTTCTCCAGTTGGTAGCCGAGTTCGCGCAGTTGCGCGGCCAGGGCGGCTCTGCCTGAGAGCTTGCCCATGAACATGCGGCGGTCGGCGGCGGTCAGGCCAATCGACTCCGGCGTCATGATCTCGTAGGTGCGTGCATCCTTGAGGACACCGTCCTGGTGAATGCCGCCGCCGTGGGCAAAGGCATTCGCGCCGACAATCGACTTGGTCCACTGCGGCTGCATCCCGGAGAGCCTGGCGATCAGGCGGCTAGTGGGGATAATCTTCGTGGTATCGACTCTCACGTCCAGGCCGAGATCGGCGGAGCGCGTGCGAATTGCCATGACGACATCTTCGGTGGCGGCGTTGCCGGCGCGCTCGCCGAGGCCGTTGACGCAGGTATCGACGCGCTCGGCCCCGTTCCGCAAACCCTCGACGGCGTTGGCGACCGCTAATCCCAGGTCGTCGTGGCAGTGCGCCGAGATGCGCACGCCGGGAAATTCACGCCTCACATCTGCCACCAGTTGCCCAAACTCCCAGGGCAACGCGAAGCCGACGGTGTCGCAGAGGGTAACGAAGCGCACGCCCTCTTTGATGATGGTGTCGCAGACTTCGAGAATGAAGTCATGTTCGGTACGCGTGGTGTCTTCCAGCGCGAAATCGATGTTTTCGGTGTACGAGCGTCCTTGCGCGACGGCGGCTTTTGCCAGTTCCAGCACTTCCTCTCGCGTCTTGCCCAGCTTCACTTTGCGGTGCAGCGGCGAGACGCTGATAAAGGGCTGGATGGAAGGATGAGCCGCGATCCTGACGGCTTCCCAGGCGCGCTCGATATCGGCGGGATTGGCGCGCGCGATGGCGCAAATCTCGGCATTCTCGACTTTTGAGGCGATCAGGCGCACGGCCTCGAACTCGCCCGGCGAGGAGATGGGGAAGCCGCAATCCAGCGTGTCGAAACCCATATCCGCCAGCGCCTGGGCGATCTGCAATTTCTCTTCTGGGAAGTAATTGACGCCTGGGGTCTGCTCGCCATCACGGAGCGTCGTTTCATAGAATTTGATGATACGGGGTTCTGTCGCCATCCGAAACTCCTTTATCTGGATTGTTTAGCGTAAATATCCTGTGACGCTTTCACTACAAAAAATTATAACACTGCAAAGAACCCCAGAGCCAGGGTCATCCCTTGCTATTACAAGGGATGCCCGCTCGTCCATTGTATGGCTTCCCAGTCCTGGGCTTCGGCCAGCGGCAAGGTAAACCAGAACGTCGAGCCCTCCCCTTTTGTGCTTTCCACGCCAATCTTGCCCTGATGCTCCTCTATAATGGCCTTGCAGATATGCAGTCCCAGCCCTAAGCCGATGCTAAAACCTTGCTGTCTCTCGATGCCTTCTACACGATAAAAGCGTTCCCACACCTGCTGTTGTTCGGTTGGAGAGAGTCCTGGCCCTTCATCACGGACGGCGACACGCGCCTCCTTTCCCTGACGATCGAGGCGAACTTCTACAGGGCAATCTCCGGGCGAGTATTTGAGCGCGTTGTTGAGATAGTTACTGACAACCTGACTGATGCGCTCATCATCAGCCACGACCGGGAGCGTCTCTTCCTCTGCTATCGATAAATGAATGCTGCGCGATAGGCCAGCGCTGCGCTGATCTGCGACGGTTTCACGAACGATGGTTGTCAGGTCACACGGCTCCAGGTTCAGTTCAAGCTTGCCTGCCTGGATGCGCGAAATATCCAGGAGGTCGCGGATAAGCCGGTTCTGGACATTGACTTGCCTTTCCGCCCGGTCGAGCATGGTCTGTACCTCCTCCAAATCGCCCCCAACAGGTTCTGCATCTTGCCCAATCTCACGCAAGTAATGTTTCAAGCGGAGTTTGGCTAACTGGATATTGCCCTTGATCGTCGTGAGCGGCGTTCTCAGTTCGTGGCTGGCTATGCCAAGAAATTCGTCCATGCGCTCTTTCGTCGTGCGCAAGGATAGCTCGCGGGCATATGCCTCCGCCCGTTCGCGCGTGAGCCGTTCGCGATCAGAGATGTCCCGATTGATCTCCATTACCGCTGTGGATTGACCTGTTTCTGAACGAACCAGCACCTGACGGCTTTCCACAATGACCTCCGCGCCATTACGGCAGACATGGGTAAGCTGTCCTTCCCAGCGCCCATGTTGTTCCAGCAGGGCCTCCACGGCCCTGCGAGGCTGAGAAAAGCGTGTCTGAAGCAATTCATGCGAGATTTGACCAATCGCGCGCTTTGCTGTCCAACCATAGAGGTTTTCTGCACCCTGGTTCCAGGAGAGGATGATGCCGGTGGGGGTGCGCACAATAATGGCATCATGGGCCAGTGCGATCAGGTCGGTCATCTGCTGATTGATGCTGCGGAGTGAGCTTTCACTCACACGCAACTTCTCGCTCAGGTACAGCATTCGCTCGCGCTCAATGACGATTGCCGCCAATTTTGCAACTGCGCCTGCAATTGCCAGCTCCTCGCCCGTGTAGCTATGTTCTGCTCCAGCATAATCCAGTGAGATAAGGCCGACGAGATGTTCGCGGATGGTCATGGGGGCAACCAGCATCGTGCGTATCCCATAGGGATTGGGATACGCATCCCAGGGCGGCTGTGTCAGATCAAGCAGCACCGTTTCCTTTGCCCGTAGACGCCGGGCAGTGGACGGCTCGGTGTCCGTAAAGCGGCTTTTCTGCTGCTGCTCCTCCCACCACTGCCGCTCCTGTTCAGGAGAAAGACCAATCACGGCAAGAGGACGCAGCAACTCTGTCTCCGGGTCGATGGCGGTAATCGAAAGGCGTTCGCAGCCCAGCACGCTGCAGGTCAGTTCCGCCAACCGCTTCGCGACTCCCCGCGTGGCAAGTTCCCGCACTTCAGGGCTATCATCGCCATGAGAGGGTACCTCTTCGGCTCCTTCTACGAGAACCCGCGTCATCTCCAGTAGTGCGTTTAACGTTTTGCGGGTGCGCTGGTCTACTTGCTCTTCCTCACGTTGCGCAGCCAGTTTTTCTTGATTGTTTTTCTTATCGGATATACTCATCATTTTCCCTCACCTGAGCTGAATTCGCGAGCAAGCGACGACAAAGATCTCATGCCACGACGTTTTGCATCAACTCATTATCTTCTCTAATCAATGTATCACACTGGTATGTATGGTACGCAGAGCAGCGAGGGGCCGTTTCAGGAAAAATGCTAGCGGCCAGGTCAACCGTCCCACGGAAGTTTGTCTCTTGCATTTACCATCAGGAACATCTATACTAGGGCTGTAAAGATACTTTGATGTGAGCGTTGGTTCAGGAGGGAGATACTTCGACATGCAGCAGGAGAACAGAGAAGCCAAAGGGCAAACCACCGATCCGTTAACCGTGCTGGTCATCGAAGACGAGGAAAGTATTATCGATCTCATCAAGCTCGGTTTGCGTTACGAAGGCTTTGAGGTGACAGCGACAGCGGATGGCCTCGAGGGCATTGCGGCAGCGCAGCGCTTGAATCCAGAGGTGGTTATCTTAGACCTGGGACTGCCGGGCGCTGTCGATGGGCTGGAGATCTGTCGCCGTTTGCGCCAGAACCCCACGACGCAGGATGTTTCGATTTTGATCCTCACGGCGAAAGGGGACCCGCATGACAAAGTGACAGGGTTGAACGCTGGCGCTGACGATTACCTGGCGAAACCGTTCAATTTTGATGAGCTGGTGGCGCGTATCCGCGCTATCCTGCGCCGCAAACATCTGCCGGCTCAACCCGGCAACGGCCAACCAAACGAGCAAATCCTGCAATTTGGGGATATTTATATGAACCTGGCGACGCGCGAAGTGACCCGCGCGGGTCGCCCGATCAGTTTGACAGCGACCGAGTTCAACTTGCTACACCTGTTCCTGAGCCATCCGCAGCAAGTGCTGGATCGCCAGACGATCCTGAATCGCGTCTGGGGATATGACTTCCTGGGTGAAACGAATATTATCGAAGTTTATGTGCGTTACCTGCGTGAGAAAATCGAAGAGACGCCAGGCACGCCGCGTTTCATCCAGACGGTACGCGGCGTGGGCTATATTCTCAAAGGGTAACTAAGTTGCCGATTTTTGGTACATTTGTTACAATCATCGCATGAATACTCAACCAGAACGCGGCAAGCACGCACGCAGAAGTCCATCCACGGGCCATGCCGCGCAACAAATGCTCAGCAATCTCGCTCTCACCGCGCGGGCGGAAATAGATGGGCTGGATTCGCTGCACGGTTTTTCCCTCTTGCCCGATGAGCAGCCGGTGACGACGGTGCGCGACAGTCTCTATGATCTGATCCCGCTTGGCCCGCGCGAGGAGAAGCTGATTGGCACGGCGGCCTTTTTGCGCCTGCAAAAGATCAAGCAGCTCGGCTTCGTTTATCGCATCTGGCCCGGTGCAACGCACACGCGCTACGAACACAGCCTGGGTTGCTACCATCTCGCCGTGCGCGCACTACGCGCCATGCTGCAACGCGGCACAGATGGCGGGCTGGCGGGTGTCTCCTTCAGCAGTATCCAGACCTTAGTGGTGGCGGCGCTGCTGCACGATATCGGCCATTACCCGTTCTCGCATACCATCGAAGAACTAGGCCCTCCCATAGTGCCGCACGAAAAAGTTGGACGCACGATCATCGAGCGGGGCGAGATCGCCGCCATCCTTGAGCAAGATTATCACCTCTCGCCGGAGCGCGTGGCCGACATGATCGATCCGCCCAGGCAGCGCGCGCTGCCCGCCGATGACGCCTTGCTAGCTCACCTGTTGAGCGGCGCGCTCGATGTCGATAAGTTGGATTACCTGCCGCGTGACGCGCGCGCCTGCAACGTCCCCTACGGCGGCGTCGATGTGGCGCGCTTGCTGGCCGCGCTGCGCGTTCATGAGAATGTGCAGGGCGAGCGGCGCATTGTCGTTACACATAAAGGCATCAGCCCCCTGCATTCGCTGCTACACGCGCGTCAGGAAATGTTCGACAACATCTATTGGCATCATACCAGCCGGGCGCTGCAAGTCATGCTCCTGCGCGCCGTGCAAGAGGCGCTCATAGCCGGTACGCTGGAAGTTGAGCGGCTCGTTGGACTTGACGATGCCTCGCTGCTCGTACTCCTGGCGCAAGAATATATGCCGGAGAGCGCGCGCGCGCTGGTGCAACAGCTCGAATTGCGCAGGCCATACAAAGATGTGTTGGAGATCAGTCGCATGGCTGGCCGCCTGTTCAGTCGCCTGGAAGCCTTATTCTGGGATGCCAAACGGCGGCGGCGCATTGAGCAGACGCTGGCAGCGGAACTGGCGCGCGCGCTGGAGGTGGAAATCGCGGATTACGAAGTGCTGCTGGATGTCTCCAGGCCGGAGAAATGGGAGATGGACGTGTGGGTGACGTTCGGCAAGCAGCCGCCGGTGGGTATGCCAGAACTTGTCCCATGGGTGGAGGCAACCGGATTGCAGCCGGATGATCTCGCTCGCTATGAGCAGCACCAGCGGCGGATTCGCGTCGTCGTCCCCGAACGCATCCGTTCGCTCTTGCAAGGGCGGCGCGGCGATCTCCTGCTACCATTACTGGAAACCCTGATCGAGAATCCGTAGGGGCAGCGGCCTGTCCCGGCCCGCTGCCATTCAATAGGATAATGCCGCCCCATGGGCCGGGACAGGCCGCTGCCCCTACGGATCGCGCCGTTTATTGTTCTTTCCCTGATCCTTACGCTGGTACATCAGGCGGGTGGCTTTATCGTGGACGCGCCACGCCGGCTGATAGTTTCCGTTGATGCTGATGGCCTGTTCGGCAGCCTGCATGGCCTCGCGGTAGCGTTTCAGCCGGTAAAGATTATCGGCTTTCATCGTCCAGAGATGTTCATCATCCGGAATAAGTTCCAGAAATTGCTCGATTGCCTCTTCCGCCTCCTCGAAACGTCCCAGAGCGCGCAGCGTACGCACATGGCTTTCCCAGGCAAAGAGATCTTCCGGGTCGAGTTCGAGCAATTGACTGGTGAGTGGAAGTAACTCGGTATACTCGCCGAGGAAGCGATGAGCGCGTATGAGCAATGCCAGCAAATACGCATCGCTGGGTGTAGACTCCAACACCTGCTGGAGCAGCGGAATCAGCTCGCGCATTCGCTTGAGATCATAGAGGATTTCTCCCTTTGCCCGCATGGCGAAGAGATAATTTGGGTCAAGCGCCAGACTGTAGTTGATAGCATCGAGGGCTGCCACGGGATTCTGGAGAGCGAGTAGGGCTATGGCTTTGTTCGCCCAGGCGCGGGCATCGTTGGGGGCAAGCTCAATGGCTCGCTCAATGCTGCGCAAGGATTCCTGGTAGCGTTCCTGGAGCAATTGCAGCCCGCCGCGATTCAGCCACGCCAGGGGTATAGTAGTGTCAAGTAGGAGAGCCTGGTCGTTCGCGATTGTCGCCTCGGAGATGCGCTCCAACTTTTGGAGGGCGCGCGCCTGGCAGGCCAGGGCCAGCGCCGACCCTGGATCAAGCCTGGCTGCCTGCCGCGCTATCGTTAACATTTGCTCGTATTGCTCATCCTCGTCGAGAGAGAGCGCCTGATCAAGCAGCCGCCCGATCTCTTCGTGCCGCTGCTCGCTTTCTTCGCCTTCGATGATCTCTTCGTTATCCACTTGTAGTTCTCCTACTTCATTTCATTATGTCTATTATCTCATGATTTGTGCAGAGGGGCAAGCCTTATGCGCCAGCGCCGTTACAAACTTTTTACAATTTCCTGCCAGTTTTCTGATGATCCTGGATTATAGTATGGATAGAGTAATCGTGAACGACAGTGTTGTGAAGGCTACTTCATGCTGTCGTTGATGAATTAGAGATAACGAGTGAACGAGGTAGATAAACATGTTGCATCCATATGATAACCCGATGGAACCATTCCGGCCTGAGAATGAGCAGACTGGAGCTACTGCTTTTACGCCGCCAGGGGTACCAATCCAGCCTCAGAATGACCCGGCGCAGCAGCCTGGAAGTTTTGCTTTTGTGTCGTCAGCGCCGCCGCCAGCAAATCCGGGCGACAAAGTTCCGCAAAAACGACCGCCGCGTCCATCGCGCGGCTGGCGCACAGCCTCGATTGCTGCCGTTGCGATCCTGCTAGCCCTGGTCTTCGGCGTGGGCCTGTTTTCGGGCTGGGTTTACGGTAAAAGCTCTGCTACAGCTACGCCATCGGGCGTTGGCCAGTTGCAGCAAGGATCCAACCCGACAGTTACCGTTCCGCAGTTGACCGGTAACAACATCCAGGCGGTGCAAGAAGCGGTTATCCAGAAAGTGAGTCCCTCGGTCGTGCAGGTGAACGTACAGACGGCGCAAGGGTCTGGCATTGGCTCCGGCGTGATTATCGACAAGAACGGCTATATCGTTACCAATGATCACGTGGTGAGTGGCGCGCAGCAGATACAGGTAGTACTGTATAGCGGCACGAAGCTGAACGCACAGCTTGTCGGTACCGACGCGGTAGATGATCTGGCCGTGATCAAGATCAGTCCGCCCTCGAACCTGGTCGTTGCGACTCTCGGTAATTCGTCGCAGTTGAAGGTCGGCGAGGATGTACTGGCTATCGGCAACCCGTTGGGCATTACTCAGACGGTGACGAGTGGCATCATCAGCGCGCTCAATCGCACCGTGTCGGAGGGTCAGGGCAGCAGCGCAACCATCCCTAATGCTATCCAGACCGATGCCGCTATCAATCCGGGCAATAGCGGCGGCGCGCTGGTAGACTTGCAAGGGAATGTGATCGGCATCCCGACGCTGAACGCGATTGACCCTGAATTTAACACGCCTGCCAACGGCGTCGGTTTTGCCATCCCATCGAACCGCGTGAATTTCATTGCGGCGCAAATCATCCAGTACGGGAAAGTGATCCACACGGGCCGCGCTGCCCTGGGCGTGTCGGTAGAGTCGGTAGACCCGTACCTGGCCTCGCTCAATAACCTGTCTGTCAATCATGGAGCTGTGATTGCCGCTTTGCAGCCGGGTGGCCCGGCGCAACAGGCGGGTTTGCAGGTTGGCGACGTGATTGTCCGGATCAACAACACTCCGGTGACGGATACCTCTACGCTGAGCGACGCGCTGACGCAGTATAGTGTTGGCGATACGGTCGCTGTTCACGTGTATCGCGGCAACCAGCAATTGACGATCAACGTCAAGCTGGGCGAGTTGTCGGCGCAGCCGTAGGGGGCTGATAGCAACTACGTATGGAGAGATGATGCCAGAGTCTACTCTGGCATCATCTCTCCATACGTAGTTGCTGTTTTTCTATTTAGGAGCCAGGGACGGTTTGCAGTTTTTCTTCCGGACGCTCTTGTGGCGGCGGCACGGCGCGGCGGTGCGGGCGGCTGGCAAAAACAACGCCGATGAAGAAAACGACCCAACCGACGGTCATGATTAGCCAGAAAATGTTCTCGATTCCCAGGCGCGCGCCGCTGCCCGCTGCCGCGTTGATCAGGTCTCCAGCCAGGATCAGGATGTTGCCCCACAACAGGTTGCTGGGTCCCTGGCGCGCGATCAGCTTCCAACCGGAGTAGACTGCCACGCCAACCACTGCCAGCACGCCGAGCGAGTTCAGAATGATCAGCGCGAAGAGCCACGGCCCGTTCTGGGGTTGCAGAATACCGGCTCCCGGCGTACCCTCGATCTGACTCAACTGGTGCAGGTCAATACCGGCAACACCAACCAGTACGACGGCGACGGCGCTCAGCCAGCAGAGTGTGACAAAACAATTGCGCGTTACCGCCGGACTGGAGACCAGGGCCATGCTGCCCAGGCCCAACCAGGATGGCATGAGGGACGCGCCGAAGATGTAATAGAGGCGGAAGAGGATGATGCCTGCCGTGCTGGTGGGCTGTACTACGATCATCAATACGTAGGCCAGTGTTGCTGCAAACGCCATGAGCAGCGCGATACTCCAATACAACTGGTAAAGCTTATGGCGCTGGAGATACTGGCGCAGGACGACGCCAGCAAACGCGCCCGTGACCGCGACATTAATCGCTGGAAACAGCAGCGAAAGTGGATTGTTCATATCTCATCTCACCTGAAAAATAGTTAGCGTAACCTGCAAAAAGCTCTATGGTTTCCCGAAGAACATGTGAAAACCTCAATGGATTCGCCATTATTATCATAGAGCGTTCTCGGCAGGACGTCAACTATGTTTCTTGAATCAGGTATGTGTAAGAATTTTGCAAGATGAGATTGCTGTCAGACGGATCGCCTTCGGCGCGTGAAGAGCAAGCCCAGAATGCCCAGAGCAAGCAACGTAAAACCAACTTCTAGCTGGCCCAGGGTCGTACTCAGGTCTGGTAGAGGCAGCGATGGCGGCGGCAGCGATGGCTGGCCAGTGCCGGGGACTGCATTTATAGTGTTGCTGGCCGTTGGCGTCGGTATAGGAGAGACAGTTGGCGTTGGCGTCGGTCGGGCTGGCGTCGTATTAGTCGTTCCGGAGTTGGTAGCTGCTGGGGTCTTTCGCACCTGAGTAGCTGGCACGTGTCCCATCTGCTGAGGCTTGCTGGCGGGCGCGCCGGTAGTGGAGGACGAAGAGGCGCTTTCCGACATGGAACGCGGCAGCATCGTAAGCAGGCTGGAGAGCAGGAAGAAGAGGCCGATCACAGCTACGAGCGTACTCAGGATGCGCAGCGGGTGTTTGAGCGGCGTCGGCCTGCGCTGCTGCGCCATCGTTGGCGCAGTAAGCGCCGGTGTCTCTACACGTGCGGGCGACTGCGCGCGTTCTCGCAGGTACGTCAGGTTGGTCGGTAGGATGAATGAGCGCGGCAGGTCCGGCATGGGCAGAGCGCGCAGCAGTGCGACCGTCTGTCTGAGACTCTCCAGCGCCGAGCGGCATTGCCGGCAACTGCGCAGGTGAATCTCGCAGGCGGCACGCTCCTCGTCAGAAAGTTGCTCGTCAAGCAGCGCAGAAAGCTGTTCGGTTGTCAAGTGCCTATCGCTATGCTGGGTCACGCAGATGCTCCATGTTGATCATTCTCTATTAGTAGGTAGACGATATTGGCGCGGTAAAAGTTCCTTGTGCTGGGAGAGGTAATCGCGCAGCCGCTTCCTGCCGCGTGCGATGCGCGAGCGCACCGTGCCGAGCGTCGTCTGCGTCGTAGCGGCTACTTCCTCGTAAGACAACCCCTGGATATCGCATAAGACCACCGCGACGCGCTGGTCGAGGGGCAGTTCTTGTATTCCTTGCTGGATCAATGCCTGCAATTCCTGGCTTAGCGCATATGCTTCGGGATTGTGTTCCTCTCCCTGCGCAACCAGCGCGCTCAGGTCACTGGCGGAGTGCAGTTCGTCTTCGTCGCCCAACTGATCGAGCGACTCCAACGGGTGGCGCTGCGTGCGCCGCCAGTGGTCGCAAGCCATATTGGAGGCGATGCGCAGCAGCCACGCCCGGAATGAGGAGCCAACGCGGAACGACTCGATGTGGCGGAAGGCGGCAATGAACGCATCCTGGGTAATATCTGCCGCGCTCTCGGCCTCGCCCACCATGCGATACACCACCCCGTAGGCGGTGGCTTGATAGAGCAGGATCAACTCGTTAAAAGCATTCACGTCCCCCTGCTGGCTGCGAGCGATCAGTTGTTCTTCATTGTCGCGCACAATTTCTCCCATGCTGCTGCCTCACTGTCTTGCTGCTTGCGCTAGTGTAGCATAGATCGGCTATATAGGACAATACGTTACCAGCTTGAAGAGTTTCTCATGATCTCCAGGCCATCGCCCTGCTACTTTGCACAAATCTGGAAGGCTCCTGGGTGAGGAGGGTTTTGCGTTGACATTGGCAAAAAGGCGCGACTATAATTACTTTACACAACACTCATTGTTTGTGATGTTGAAAGTACACTGCTTCAACGGAGAAGCCGCAGCCTCTCTCAGCCAGGGGACGCCGTTGTTTTCGAAGAAGAAGCCTGTTTCTCTCCGGAGGAAAGCATAATGACGACAACAGAAGGTCTGCAAGACGTCGTCGCAACCCATTCCCAGATTTGCGATATCGATGGCACGCTTGGCAAGCTAACCTACTTTGGTGTGGACATTCACGATTTAGCGCGTTTCTCCTCGTTTGAAGAGACGGCATACCTGCTCTGGCATGGCGCTCTGCCGGCGCGCGCCCAGCTTGACGAGCTGAAAGCGCAGCTCCGGTCGCACCGGACTATTCCAGAGCGCGTAATCGAGATTATGCGCATGCTCCCGGCGACGACCCCCCCGATGGATGTCTTGCGCACGACTGTTTCTCTTCTCTCCTCTTTTGATCCCAACATTGCCGGGCGATCGCCTGAAGCGAATTATCAACGCGCCGTTCGCCTGACGGCCATGCTCCCCACCATTGTTGCCACGTGGGAGCATCTGCGCAATGGCCGCGAGCCGGTCGCGCCCTTAGCGGACGGTGATCATGCCACCAATTTCCTGTACATGCTCAAAGGCAAAACGCCGGATGCCTATTCTGCCCATGTCATGGATGTCGCTCTTATCTTACATGCCGACCATGAACTCAATGCCTCGACGTTCGCCGCGCGCGTGACCGCTGGAACGCTGGCCGACATGTATGCCGCCATCACTTCGGCTATCGGCGCGCTCTCCGGCCCGCTGCATGGCGGCGCGAACGAGCAAGTCATGCGCATGCTCATGCGCATCGGTTCTGTCGAAAATGCCGGGCCGTATATTCTCAACGCTTTGGCGCATAAAGAGCGCATCATGGGCTTTGGCCATCGTGTCTACCGAACGGAAGACCCGCGAGCCTATCATTTGCGCGCGATGTCCGAGGAACTGGGCAAGCGTGCCGGCGACAGCAAGTGGTACGAGATATCCAGCGTCGTCGAGGAGACTATCAAAGAACAGAAGGATCTGTATTGCAACGTCGATTTCTACTCGGCCTCTGTCTACTACACGCTTGGCATTCCTGTTGATCTCGACACCCTGGTGTTCGCCACGAGCCGCATTGCTGGCTGGACAGCTCATGTGCTGGAGCAATACGCGCACAACCGGCTGATCCGCCCGCGCGCCGAGTACGTCGGCCCGAAAGTGACGGCTTACGTGCCGATTGAGCAGCGCCAGTAATCTTTCCTACGCTCATCGCCCCTACGCCTTACCCTCCATCCTGCGCCGGGGCTTTGCCGGCGTACTCTTTGAGAAACTGCACGGCAATGAACGAGACGATCGACATGAAGATCATATAGAGGGCTATGAGCAGATAGGGAGGGGCGCCGGCGACAAAACCGCCGCTGAAGGTTGTGTAGTTTGCCAGCACGTAGGCGGCAATAATGGGGGCAAGCCCACCTGCTGTAACCGATGCCAGTTGATATCCCAGGGACGCCCCACTGTAGCGCAGTCGGGGGCCGAATTGCTCCGCGATCAGCGCGGCTTCCGGCCCGTACAGCCAGGAGATACAGATACCCACGGAGAAGATCAGCGCGCAGAACACCAGCGCTGGCTTCTTCGTTTGCAGCAACAGAAAATAGGGGAAGGCAAAGGCCGCCATGAGTATCGTCCCGAGCGCGAACCACCTCTTCCGCCCTACGCGGTCAGAAATGTGCGCGAACGTCGGCATCAGGACGAACCCTACTACCGCGGAAACTGCTAACCCCGTGTAGATCAAGTTCGGATCGGCCTGTACCACCTGTAGCGCATAGATGAGGACAAAGGCGGTGAAGATGTAAAAAGGAGCCGTCTCACCGGAACGCAGCAGGGTACATAGAAGAATCTCGCGCCAGTGGCAGCGCACGACCTCGATGAGAGGAGCCTTCGCGATCCGCTGCTCCTGTTTCACCCTGGCGAAAGCAGGAGTCTCCGAGATGCGCAGGCGGATGTACAGGCCAACGATCAGCAACACCGAACTCTGGAGGAAGGGAATGCGCCACCCAATGCTCACGAAGGCCGCGCCCGGAAAGAGGCTCCTGAAGAGCAGTATAGCCAGCGCTGAGAGCGCGAGGCCGATCGGGACACCCGTCTGCGGCCAACTGGCCCAGAAGCCGCGGCGCTCCTCATCGCCATGCTCCAGCGACAGTAGCACCGAACCTCCCCATTCTCCGCCAACCCCTATCCCTTGCACGAAACGTAACAGGAAAAGCAGGAGAGGTGCGGCAATACCGATCTCCGCGTAGCCTGGTAGAATGCCCATCAAAATTGTTGCGCTTCCCATAAGCAACAACGTTGCCGCCAGCGTCGCTTTTCTCCCAATGCGATCCCCAAACCAGCCGAAGAAGGCTCCTCCCAGAGGGCGTGCCACAAAACCGACGAAGTTGGTGCTAATCGATGTAAGAACGCCGACAAACGGGTCGAGTTTTGGGAAGAACACCTCCGGAAAAACTGTGACGGCCAGGAATCCGTAGAAAAAGAAATCAAACCACTCGATGGATGTACCGAGCGTACTGGCGCTGATGATAGGGAGCATGTGCCGTAGGGTTACAGCACGCTCCGTGGTGGGTATGCGGATGCTCTCCATTGGCCCCCCGCTAAGGATATCGCCACAGACAATGCGTACCAACTATTATAATGGTAGGAGAGCACTATGAATGTTCGCAAATTGGTTCGGCAACACCGAACTATTTTGCGAACATTCATAGTGCTCTCCACGTGGTTGTGGTCAGTCGGTGGGCGCCAACACGGTCTCTTCCTCGGTGATGTTATAAGCATCGACGCTCGAGATGTCGGCGTTCGTCAATTCTTTCAGACCCAGTACCGACACGAATGAAATCGCCGCGAGTACAATGATGTAGATCGAGTCTGCCTGCCAGGAACCGGCGCCGATATCGATCACGACATGGCTCAGGCCCAGGGCAGCCAGGTTGCTTTTTCCTTCGAGTAATATCAATGCGATGATCGGAGCCAGCCCTCCGGCAAAGGGAGCCGCCAACTGATAGCCGAGCGATGCGCCGCTGTAGCGCGATCGCGTGCCGAAACGTTCCGCGATCAGCGCGGCTTGCGGGCCATATACCCAGGCATGGAAGAAGCCGAGAGAGCAGACGACGGCCAGGATGAAGAGACCCGTCGCTTTGGTATTCATCAGCAGGAAGTACGGGAAGGCAAACGCCGCCATGAGGACGCAGCCAATGAGATACCATCTGCGCCGGCCAACGCTGTCGGATAGGTAGCCAAAGAGCGGAATCGTGAAGAGTTCCACGACGGCAGCGATGGTGATGGCATTCAGCACCAGTGTTTTATTCAATAGCAGCTTGTCTACACCGTAGGTAATCACAAAGGTGCTGAAGAGATAGAACGGGGCCTGCTCGGTGAACCGCGCGCCCGCGCTGAGCAGAATTTCGGGAGTGCTATGCCGAAATGCCTCAATGACTGGCGCCGCGTCTTTTCGTCCTTGCGCTGTGACCGCCGCAAAGAGAGGCGTTTCCATGATGCGTAAACGCACATACAAACCGATGATGATGAGGAAAGCGCTGAGGAAAAATGGGATGCGCCATAATCCGGCGGCAAAACTCGCGCCTGAAGCGGACTGGACGATGTTGACGACAACGGTCGAAAGGACGAGTCCGATGGGAACGCCCATTTGCGGCCAGCTTGCCCAGAAGCCGCGATTGCGCTTATAGCCGTACTCCAGGGCGAGCAGCACCGAGCCGCCCCACTCGCCGCCGACGCCCAGTCCTTGACCCAGACGCAGCAGCACAAGAATAAGAGGGGCGGCGATGCCGATGCTGGCATAGCCGGGCAGGAAGCCGATGATCAACGTCGAGAGGCCCATCAGCAAAAGCGTGGCAATGAGCGTAGCTTTCCGACCGATGCGGTCGCCGAGGTGTCCAAAGAGCGCGCCGCCAAAGGGGCGGGCAATGAAGCCAACGAGAAAGGTGAACAATGAAAGGAGCGTGCCAACAGCTACATTCGTCTCCGGGAAAAAGATGTGCGGAAAGACGAGGGTTGCCATTGTGCCGTAGAGAAAAAAGTCGTACCACTCGATAGCGGTGCCGATAGTACTTGAAAAGATGACCGGCGGCATTGCTTGAGCCGCGGGGTTGTTGTTACCTGTCGCCATGGTTTCCTCCAGTTTTGACCAGGAAGGTCTGGTCTACTTTAACGTAACATGGAAAAGCGTGACGAAGTGCGAAAAGAGAACGCGCTAAACATCCTTGATCGGAATCTGGTTGGAACCGATCTCTAAGCTCCATGCCTCCTTTCATTCTGCCCGAAACGGGCAAATGACGTTATGTACCTGTATATAGGGCAGTAAGCTGTAAAGATGAACATACTGCTATGGTAAGTATAGATGACAGGGGGTAACTATTACGTAAACAAAATGAGAAAGATATAAACAAATCTGTAAATATTTTTCCGGTTCGCTTCTATTCCCTGGTTTACGGGGTTGTATTACACCAGCGATTACGGCATACTAGAGAGGAGTGTTCATGATCTGACTCGCACGAGGATGTTTATGCTGAAAATACTCGAACGAAGCATCGCCCTACAATTGCTCGTGTTCTATGGCTTGTTCATCGTCCCTTTACTCCTGGGCGGTGTCGAACTGTATCTGTATCAGCGTGACGCCTTGCAACAGAGCGCCCAACGCACTGATCTGGGTATTGCCCAGGGCATTTCCTTGCAGGTTGAGTCCGCGGTTAGCGCCGCCGTCGCGGAAGATGTCGATCTATCCAAAAGCCAGGCAGCCAGCCAGCTTAATCGGTCTCAGTTGATGGCAACCTTTGCCACCGCCATGCTCTCCCATCCTGACATCAGCCTCTATTTCGTCTGCGATGCTTCCGGTCACATGCTGCTCAGCTATCCCGTCAGCCTGCCTCCTGTTGCGCAACAGGGCAATTCCTGCGAGTACGCTCCTCCCGATGGTGCATTTCAAAGCAGCACGTCATTGCTTTCTCACAGTCGAGTCAGCCCTACTACCCATATGAATGTAGTCTCGATTGCCACACGGATCAGCGACAATCGTGGGCACGCGATCGGCATCATGGGGATAGACATGTCTTTAGCGCAGCTTACCTCCCGCATCCTGGCGGTACAGCAGCAACTCAAGGCAGATGGAGAGATACACATCTGGATCGTCGATGAACCAGGCACACTTCTCGCGAGTACTGAGCATGTGCCTTACCAAACCGATCTGCGCTCGATACTTCCTGGCCTGGACGCCGCGCTCCAGGGAGAAACTGGGAACGCGATCGCGCGCGCGCAGAATCGCGACTGGCTGTATAGCTACACGCCAATCGCCGGGACGCGCTGGGCGGTGGTGCTACAGCAGCCAACGGATGTCACGTTTGCCGCGATCATCACCTTTCAGAACAGCCTGCTGCTCGCCCTGTTGACGCTGATCATAGGCGCGAGTTTCTTCTGGTTAGCCCTGAACGGGTGGATGATGTCGCCATTAGCAAAACTCGCGCAAGCGGTCAGCAGGATACGGCCTGACCAGACCGCGAAAGCCATTGAAGGCGACATGCTCGCGAAGGATGGCAGTCGTATCGATGAGATCGGGCAACTCATCACCGCCTTCTCTACGATGGAAGACGAGATCCACGCGCTCTTTCGCAAGAGTGATGAGAGGAGTCAGGCGCGCCTGCACACGCTCGATGCCATCATGCGCAGCATGGATGAAGGTGTGCTGCTGGAACGACCGGATGGACACGTCATCTATGCCAATCAAAGCTTCACGCAATTTGTCGGTATCTTGCCGCAAGAACTTCAATTAGAGGATTCATTCGCTGAGGGCCAGGTCGAGGAAAATTTGGTGGCGATGATAGAGGACCCGGCCGCCTATCAGGACGCCATTCGCCGCGCCGAAGATGGCAGCGGCCCAGAAACGATAGCATTTCAGTGCCATTGCTACCATAATAGAGCGGGCCAACTCGTAACCGCACGGCGTGACATCCGCATGCGCCTCTTCCAGGTGCGAGACCGGACAGGCCAGCTTATCGGGCGAGGGAAGATCTTCCGTGATGTTACCCAGCAAAACGAGGCCGAGGAAATTAAGAAGAATTTGCTCGCGATTGTCTCGCACGAACTGCGTACTCCCCTCACTGCGATGAAAGGCTATGCCACCAGCCTCCTGGCGACCGATGTGGAACTGGACGATGCATTGCAGGAGTACTTCCTCCGGCGCATTGTCGAGGAAGGCGACCGCATGGCCGAACTTGTGACCAACCTGCTCGAAATGTCCCAACTGGAGGCTGGAACCGTCAGGCTTTCTCCCTCCCTTCATCGCCTGGATGCGCTGATTGAACAGGCGGGGCCGGTAGAAGTGAGACAGAGCATTGGCGTGCGTATCCCTGAGGCCATGCCGCTGCTCTATGTTGACCAGCGGCGCATGGAGGTGGTACTGCGCAATCTGCTGGAAAATGCGCGGCGCTATGCTGGCCCCGACGCCGCCATTGAGTTATCTGCCAGGTATGAGCAGGACCAGGACAATGGCGGCCTCTACTTGAGTATATCCGACGATGGACCCGGTTTGCCCCCTCTTCTGACTGAGCGTATCTTCGACCGTTTTTACCAGGTGGATGGCGGACGGCAGCGCAGCAGCAGTGGAGTCGGTTTAGGGCTGGCGATTTGCCGCGGCTTTGTTGAAGCGCATGGCGGGCGCATCTGGGCAGAGAACCGCACCGATGGGGTGACGGGCGCGGTCTTTCATATCTGGCTCCCACCAAAAGTACTCTATTCGCCTGGCCTTCAACCGGACATTTTTGAACTACACAGTACGTTATGAGTGATATCCAGAGAGGAGTAGCGTATGCCGCAGGACAGGCATATTTTAGTTGCGGACGACGAACCGGGTATCCAGGACTTTGTCCGGCGCAACCTTGAACTGCGCGCGTTTAAGGTATCGCTTGCCAGTAATGGGCTGGAAGCGCTGGCGCTGTTTGATCAGGCAAACTTTGTCCTGGTGATCCTGGACATTATGATGCCCAAAATGGATGGGCTAGAGGTCTGTCGTCGCATCAGGCAGAAAAGTACCGTTCCCATCATCATACTGACCGCGCTAGGAGAAGAGGCCGATAAAATAGCGGCGCTCGATCAAGGGGCTGACGACTACCTGACGAAACCCTTTGGCGTGGGCGAGTTGCTGGCCCGGACGCGGGCCGTCCTTCGTCGCAGCCATTGGGCTGAGACGCCCGCTTCGCTTGGCACCCAACGCTTCGGCGACCTGGAAATTGATTTTGAACAGCGACTGGTGTGGCGAGAGGGCGAACTTGTCAAATTGTCGCCCACCGAATTCGCCTTACTGCAAGAGCTGGCATTGCATCCCGGCAAGATTTTTACCCACGAGACATTGCTCAAGCGTGTCTGGGGAGCGGAATACCGGAGCGAGGCCGAGTATGTACGCATTTACGTCGGGCGCTTGCGGCGCAAGCTAGAAGCCGATCCCGCGAAGCCAGCGCACATTCTGACCGAGCCAGGCATCGGCTACTCCTTGAGGTAGGGACACTTAAGGTTTCACAAATCTTCATACATGCAGGTGAAATCGCCCTCCCAGCACGTGCAGCGCCAGCCAGCCCAGGTGCAGGCCGATAGCGCACAAGGCCACGCAAGCCAGCGTCCTATGCACCACGCGCCAGCGACGCATGAACAGACGCGCGCGCTGCTGCCGCTGCAGCGATTGCTGCAAGCGGGCGCGTTCTGCCAATGCCGCGCTTGCGCGTTGGAAATCGCCTTGCTCTGACGGCGGAAGTTGTGGATAGGGGGATGGGGAACTTTCATCCTGGGCCAGCGCCGCCCGGCAATACTGCTTGAACGGCTCAGATTTGCCGGCAAAGAGCCGCTCTACCGTCAATCCCAACTCGCGCAGGCGCTCTTGCAGCGCCTCGACGATGCCCACGCCGTTGCTGCTGGCATCCCTCGCGATCGCGCGCGCCAGCCGCCAGTCGAGCAGACGGCCTATGATGCCGCTTGTGACCAGCAAGAACATTCCATCCAGCGCAATTGGCCCGCCATAAACGGACGAGATGCATTTGGGGCTGTAGCAATAATCCCGCAGCACGTAATAGAAGTTCGCGTGCAGCATGATCGTCAGTAGGATGAGGATGCCTGTCCAGTTATGCACCCACAGCCAGTCCTGCGCTTTGCCGGGCAGCGCGCGGAAAAAGCGCCGCCGCAGCGTATAAGCCAGCGGAACAGACAGCAGGAAGAAGGCGATGATGCCGAAACGAGGCAGCGAGCCAGTCCCTGGTTTGTCGAGGTAGCCTCCCGTTTTCACGAAATACACAAAGATCAGCCCGTAGAGCAACATGGCTACGAGCAGAGAGAGCCACCAGACCTTCGAGCGCGGCACGCGCCACAGTCTCCGCAATGGGCGCTGTGGCGGCGGCGAAAACGTCGCTGGCGCTTTCGGCGCTTGCGTTGATATCGACATAATGCTTTTTCCTCTAGGACGCTTTCCGTTGCAGGATGGTTTCCGTCGAACCGAAGAACGTGGCCGGTTGTACGCGAAAAGCCGCGCCCGTCGGACACGCCTGGATACATGCCTGGTTGTCATAACCCGCGCACAGGTCGCACTTGACGGCTACTTTTTTCAACATGCTGTCGTAGCCCTCCAGTAGCTTCGGCGTTGACGGCAAAGCCGCCATCGGCAACGACTTCTTTCCGTACTCCTTGCCGTGGCCGTTGTTGAGCAGCGTGTTGAAGCGCTGCCATAACGAGTCGGGCGCGGGCTGTTTCGTCCGTTCTTCGGCCAGCGTCACAATCGAGATGTTGTCGTAGGGGCAGCGTTCGGCGCAGATGCCGCAGCCGATACAGTTCTCGGTGATGTAGACCTCGCCGCTCGGCCTGCGCGCGATACCGGCGCGGCTGCACAGCAGGCAGACCGGGTCCTGGCAGTGACGGCAGGCGGTAGCGATGCTGATATTGCCCACCACCAGACCCTTGCGGTTCATGCGCGAATGCCCATGCCGCCGGGCGCAGGCCGCCTCGCACTCCCCGCAGTGGACGCACGTGTCCAGGTCGATCACCAGCACCTCCGTACCTTCGACCACGCCGTCGCTGACCAGCGCGTGCAAACTGGCCCGCGCCTCAACCTCGGAAAGCGGGTTGGCGTTTTTCCCCGACTGCGCCCGCTCTCGCGTATACGCGGCCACGTCGATGGCGGCAAACAGGCCCGTTTGCGCCGCCGCCATCTCGTGGCCGTATTGTTGCATCCGCTCATTGAAACGCTGCATCACCTGGGGGTAGCATGTGAACAGTTGCATGAGCGCGGGCTGCGCGATCTCCGCCACGCGCGCGCGCGTGATCGCCGAGACGGTAACGGCGCGGCGGTCGCCGAGCATATCCAGTCCGCCCGCGAAGTAATCGCCGCCCTGGCGATAGGCGATGATGCGCTCGTCGCTGTGATCGTGGCCGCTGCCGGCAGCCACGCGGCGCGCTACTTTGACGAAGCCTTCCAGCAGGACGTGCAGGTATTCACGCGCGGGCCTATCCCGTTGTTCCTCGCTGAAGAGCCGTTCGCCGCGCTCGTAGCTCCTGATCTGTGCCTTACCCGCCAGCCAGTGAATATCGTCTCCGGCAACATCCTGGAACAGCGCCATGCGTTTCAAAGTTGTTTCCAGCGCCTGGGCGCTGCTCGCTTGCTCGAAGATATGCCGGACATCCGGCGCGACCTCCATCAAACGCCACATCGACTGTTCCGGCGTGACCAGTATCAGCGCCGGTGTTTGTGTACGCGCCGTCGCCACGTGCTGTTGCCCGCTGAGCATCGCGTAATCGCCCAGGTATTCGCCGCGCCTCATCACGGCTACGGGCAGCGCTTTGCCATCCGCGCTGCTGCTGGATAGTTCGCATCGTCCTTCCAGAATGAAGCAGGTGTCGCGCCCAAACTTTCCTTCACGCAAGATAATTGAGCCAGGCGCGAGTACGAGTATCTGCGACTCGGCGACGAGGTGCAGCAAGTAGTGATCAGGCACGCGCTGGGCGTCGCGGAACAACGCCTGTTCGCGCAAGCAACTGAGCAAGATCGCAACGTTCCAGCCTGCCGGGAGCATAGTTTGCACTCGGCTCAGATCGACAGGGCCATTCCAGGGGGGGCCGAGGCGCTGCTTGAGCGATAGCATCAGCAGGTCGCGATGATTGTCTACCGGACATACTGGTACGCACGAGCCGCACAGAACACACTCTGTAGTGAACTGGGCAATCTGCGCGTTGACCTGAGCGGAGACGGTGGCGTGATTGAGGTCGGCGATGCTGACCATTGCCGATAAGGGAACCGGGCAGGCCAGCATACAGCGATCGCAGCCGATGCACATATCAATTTCAAAGCGTATCTGTTCCGGCGCGAGCGGTTTGGCGTCTTTGCGATGCAGCAGTTCTGTCACCGGATATAGCGGCGTTGTATAAGTAGCGGTATTCATTGTCATAGCTTTATCTATCTTTCATTGCCGGCACGGGCATCATTTTGCTCACTCCCATGATCGGCGGCGGCACGCCCTGCCTGTCCAGCCAGTTGTTCAGGGAAAAACTGTCCGTGAAAAGGGAAGACGCAGCGGGAGCGAGATTCACACCGTAGTCGATAGCGCGTTTGAAGGCCAATGCTTCCCTGCGATCTCCGAGCGCGAGCATCCCGATGGGGATGCCGTTGTACAGCGTGACTTTGCGGTAGCGGCGCGACTGCGGTTCGGCCACGATTTCCTGGCATTGCGACCCCTGTATGTTGGTCAAGCCAACGGCGGCGAAGTCCAGACCGTACAGGAACGTGGCGTTATAGAACGTGCTGGCCTGGAAGGGACGGCGCGCATCGAGCAGATCGAGCATACTATAGGCGGCGGCGCGCCCCTGCTGCACGGCAGGATACCACTGACCGATCACACGCGCGCGCCCGGTGCGTGGATCGACAGTTTCCACCACGTCACCGGCGGCATAGATATCCGGCAGGTTGGTACGCATCAGGGCATCGACCCACACGCCGCGCCCGCACACAATGCCGCTGTGTTTAATCAAGTCGATATCAGGTCTGATCCCGATGGCCGTGATCACCATCTGGCAGGGGATGCGCGCGCCACTGCTCGTCACCACGCCGCTAACCTGTCCTTGCTCGCCTGTGATCTCAACAATTTCCTCGTTCAGTCGCACGGTGACACCGTCGCGTATCTCTTGCTGCAACACCAGGTCCGAGGCCGTGGGATCCAGCACTGCCGGCCAGAGCGTGCTGCCGCGCATCACGTGCGTCACCTCGTACCGTCGCTGCCGCAAGCTCTCGACCGTCTCCAGCGCCAGCGTGCCGCCTCCGACCACTACCACGTGGCGCGCCGAGGGAAGACGTGCCAGGACTGCCTGGTAGTCTGCCACGCCGCGCAAGGACGTGACGCCGCTGAGTTCGTGACCCGGACAGACAAGACGCCGTGGCTGCGACCCATTCGCCAGCAGCAGGCGGGCATAGGGCATCCGCCTTCCGCTTTGCAACTGGATAATGTGCTGCTGCGCGTCGAGTCCTATCATACGATCTGGCACATAGTAGATCTGCTGCTCCCGGTAAAAATTCGCCGTGCGTGCCCGCAATTTCTCCTCGCCTACGCGCCCGGCCAGGTAATCTTTGAGTGCCGGGCGGTAGTACACGGGAAGAAAATTGCTGGCGATCACGACAATCGCGGCCCCGGGCGACTCGGCGCGCAGCGTTTCCGCCGCTGTCACCCCGGCGATGCCATTGCCGATGATCACGTATGGCGCTGTTTGGGTCATAGTCTCTCTTTATTCCCCCGTAGGTTGATGTCAGGTCTGCGGATAGCATCTCTTTACATGATAACGAGACACAAAGTAGTACACACTGAATGCTGATGAGCAAGGTGACTTATTAGCTAGTGTTCGTGGCGTGTAGGAACCTCGATGATGCTATAACCACCCTGACTCCCTTACGGCGAGTCAGGGTGGTTATAGCATCATCGCTAGCGCTTTCACCGCTTCTTCAAAGCACTCCATCGGCGGATGCACGATGCCCGCGCCGACCTGCCCGACGCCGGGGAGACGATGGGCGATACCGGTATTGATCACCGGCGGCATGTTCAGGCGGCACACCTGGCGGATATCGATGCCCGTCGGCGTTCCCTGGAAGTCGAGCGGCGGCAGGCCGAACTGTGGGTTGCGTGTGACGGTGATCTCGTACATCTCGCGTGTGTAACGCAGGGCGTCGGCAGGCGTGCCGCCGATGAACTGCACGATAGCGGGCGCGCCGGCCATCGCGAACGCGCCGACGCCGCTGGTTTCCGTGATGGCGCTGTCGCCGATATCGGGATTGGCATCGTCCGGCCCGAAACCGGCAAAAAAGAGTCCCTGGATGTATTGCGCCGGGCCGACAAACCAGCGGTCGCCCAGGCCGCTCACGCGAATGCCAAAATCAACGCCGTTCCGCGCCATCGTCACCACGACGCTGCTGCACGGGATGTTGGCCGCCGCTAACGTAATGGCTTTGGCGGCAGCCATCGATGGGTTGAGGTGAAAGTGATCGTTGCCCGCGATGAAACGCAAAATGTCAGCCGTGTCTGCATTGGAATCGCTCGTCTCGACGAGAGCGGGCGCAACCTGGCGCGCGAAGAGGGACGTCGCGGCTTTGTTGCGATTGTGACACTCGTCGCCCATCTGCAGCGCCTGTGCCATAATCGCCCGCGCGTCGATGCCGTTGAGGACGCGCACGGCGCGACTAAGCGCTGGCCCCAGCACGTTCTGTATCCAGCGTAGGCGCTCGATCACGTCCGGCGAGTAGGCTCCGTAGCGCAGCACTTTGCCCAGCCCCTCGTTCATCGTCGCGAAGCTGCGGTTGCCATAGGTGCGATCTTCCACCACAAAGACGGGCATTGATGGCGAAGTGATACCGGCCATCGGGCCGACGGCGTTATAGTGGTGGCAGGGTTCAAACTCAATCGCGCCCGACGCGGCCAGCACAATGGCCTCTTCTTCGCTGCTGGCCCATCCTTCGTAGAGGCAGGCTCCGATGATCGCGCCGCGCATGGGGCCGCACATGCGCTCCCAGGCGATGGGCGGTCCGGCGTGCAGCAGTTTGCGCCGCTCAAACGCCGGGATAACCTCGCGCGCCGGTTGCACATCGATGATCACCGGCTGCGCGGCTAGCATCCGCTCGGTGGCCTGCCTGTTAGCCTCGTCCACCGCCGGATCGGCCAGCAATTTCATCAGCGCGTGCTGATCCCCGGCAGGTGGTCGCCACGCCACGCGCGTAACAGCAACGCCCTGTGCCTCCAGCGCGTCAGCGAAGAGATCGACACCGATGTTGATCACGGGCATGGTATGCCGGGTAAATGTTGCATCACTCACTAGTTTTTCCCTTCCACGCCCCTACGGGTCAGCGTGTAACAGAGCGGCACACCGCTGTGCGGCGACCGCGTTGCTCGTATACACTTCGGCTCCCGCCGCGCGCAGCGCGGTCGCTTGCGCAGAGAGACGCTGCGGATCGCCCTCTGTGCCGCACAGCGAGACGACGATGGCCAGCGTGCGGCCAGCCAGGGTTGCCTGCTCGCGCGCGGCGCGGATCGCCGGAGCGTATATCCCCGCCGGGTCGAGATGCGAGCAATAGCCGAGAACGATATCCAGCAGGATCGTGCCGACCTGCGGATCGCTGGCCTCCTCTTGCAGGCGTTTGAGGCGCAGGCTGGGATCGATCATGGGATGAGGTCGCCCGCGCGTGTACTCGTCATCGCCCAGGTCAACGGCGCGATGGCCGTGCATACGTCGCTCTTCGATCAGCCGCCACTCAGGCTTGAGGGGGATATTGGAGTAGATTGGGCCGAGCTGATCGGCCCAGAGGTGCATCGCTTCATCGCATAACGTGCCGCCCGAAAACAGCGCCGAGAGATACTTTCCCGTTGGCTGTGAGACGATCCGCTCTTCTCCAGCGGATTGTGTTTGCCACGTGCCGCCGCACAACCTGACGGCCTGCTCTGCCGCATCCGCCAGCGTGTGCGTAATGACGGCGCGTTCGCCGTAGCGGCGTTGCAGCGCGGCGTGGTCTGCTCCCACGAAGATCACCACGATGGGCTTGTTGCCGCTGGTGGCGACGTCCAGGACACGCTCAGCCACGGACGCGGCAGGCGGCTTCGAGATCAGCACGATCACCTGGGTCTGCTCGTCTTCTTGCAGCAAGGTTAGCCCTTGCAGCGTCGTCATGGCTCCCACCGCTTCCGTGAGGTCGCGCCCGCCGCTGCCGATAGCCTGCGAGATACCGTAGCCTTGCTGGGCCGCCAGCGACATGACCTCCTGCATTCCCGTGCCGGACGCGCTGACGATGCCGATTGGCCCGCGCGGCACAACGTTGACGAAGCCGAGTCCCGCGCCGTTCAGCATGGCCGTCCCGCAGTCTGGCCCCATCAGCAGCAGGCCGCGCTCTCCTGCCTGACGCTTGAGGGCAATTTCATCGGCGAGCGGCACATTGTCGCTGAACAGGAAGACGTGCAAGCCAGCGCGCAGCGCGCGATCAGCTTCCAGCGCAGCATATGGCCCAGGGACGGAAATAACGGCGACGCGGCTGTCGGGGCGTAGCTGCACAGCCTGTTCCAGCGAGCGCGGTTGAGGCGCGACTGCGCCCATTTGCCCGTCTGTAACGCTGGGACGTTGTGATAACTGCTCCTCGGCTGACTGGAGCGCAACTTCCGCGTGTTCCTCGTCGCTGGCGCGCACCACCAGCAAAATATCCGCTGCACCAGCGTTGCCCTCTGGCGGCGTCAACCCGGCCTCCGCCAGCAGTTGCAGGTTCGGCGCGGTCGCCATGATCGCCGCCGCGTCCTCTATCCCTGCCATATCAGTGAGCGATTGGGCGATCCTCATGAGCGTGATAGAGTCAAAATACGTGTTGCGCTTGATACGCGCTTTGATGATCATCAACAAATCCCCTTTGCCGGGAATACAAAAATAAAACCGCTTTATTATAGCATTTTAGAAGATTTGAATAAGCGTTCAAGAAGTGCGAGGTGTTGACAACGATGCTACAATTAGCCTCAAGGAAACTGACTCCGTAGCTCAGTGGTAGAGCAACCGACTTTTAATTGGTGGGTCGTGGGTTCGAGTCCCACCGGGGTCATTTATATTTCATATAGTCTCAAAGTAATGTGAGCCTCAGCGATTTCACCTCGACGTTTGGCATTCTCAATGAACAGTCCCACAGATTGCTCCTTTTGTAGCTGAGTTTTCAACAAGGCTGAGTATAGCGCACAACCTCTAGAATTTGCAAGCGGTTGTACAATGTTTCATAACATGGTACACTACACTAAGATCGGTACACCCAGTACCAGGAATAGTTAATGATAGGAGGCAGCGTTGCTTCACCGTGTTTCCCCCACGGAGTTTGGAACGCGAAGAGTTGATGACGAAGCGTATACTGGTTGTTGATGACAGAGATGATCTCCTACTCTTGATGCGCAGAGTATTGGAAGATGAGCAATATCAGGTCTCTATCCTGCAAGAAGGTAGAGACGCCTTTGCCCATGTCAAAACGCAGTTGCCCGACCTGCTCATCCTCGATCTGAAATTGGGATCTGTCTCCGGGCAGGACATCCTGAAACAGTTGAAGGATGATCGCGTCACCGCCGATATTCCAGTCATTATCTATACCGCTGCGGTACTGGAAGCCGACGAGGTAAACAGGCTGATCACCAACAACCCCAGGTATTACCAGGGCGTGCATCTCGTGCAAAAACCGTTTGATCTAGAAAAGCTGCTCTTCCTGGTGCAGCAGGTGTTGAACGAGCCTGTCCTCTGATCGTCTCTTTCCATCGCGTGGTTGTTTGACCGCGGCATGATGCGGTCATTTTCATGGGTAGTGGTTTGTTGATCCGCAATGAGCGTGTAAAATGTAGTGATACTCCTTGTGGGTATCAGGGCGGCTATTTAGCCAGAAAAGATGGAGGTACATCATGAAATTTTTGTGGGGTTTACTGGCCGGCTTTGCTGTGGGCGTCGCCGTGGGCTTGCTGCTCGCGCCGCAGTCCGGTGAGGCCACGCGCCAGCAGCTTACGGAGCAGGGCGTGACGCTCCGCGATCGTTCCGGCAACCTGACCGGCGATCTCGTGGCCCGCGCCGGTGGGCTGAGCGAGCAGCTTCGCAACCGTGCTACGGACGCCCTATCCCAGGGCCGCGATCTGTATTCGCGCACCAAGGATGATCTGACCGAACGCTATGCCCAGGCCAAGGGTGGCAATCTGTAATCAAAGTAGGAGCAGGCCAGAAAGAAAGCTGTGGGAGCGCAATTCATTGCGTCCCCACACAGCTTTCTGTTCATTACTCGTATTTCTTGATTACCTTCTCAATTAAGTTCCCCATTTCGTGCCACAAATTATGTTGATAATCCAGCATACGCGATTGATTTAAGTCAAACTCTCTATTGGAAGAATCTTTCTTCGCATTTTCAGCAAACTGAAGTGAGAGAGCGAGAGTTTTTTCGCCACGTTCGTGCATATAAACCGCTAGCTCTTGGATGTCATGCAACAATTCATTCAACTTCTTATCTTCTTCGGGTGTCGCCATGATCTATTCTTTCGTCTGTGTTTTGGCTTCCTCTGCCGGGTAAATCTGCAACGCATCGGCAAAACGATTGAAGAAGTTGAACAGGCCAATCACCGTGGTAATCTCGACCAGTTCCCCGTCATCGAAGTGCGCTTGCAGCTCGTCCCACAATTGCTCGTCCACCTCGCGTGCGTCGGTGGTCATAATTTCGGCGAAACGCAGCGCCGCCAGTTCGCGCCCCGTGAACAGGTGTCGATGCTCGTCAATATGGTACAGCGCATCCAACAGCGTCTCGCTGACTCCCAACTGCTTTGCCAAAGCAGTATGCGCCGCCATTCAATAGTGGCAGTGATTGACCTGCGAGACTCGTATCGCCAGCAGTTCTTTTAGCTCCGGCTCAACTGTTCCCGAACGCATGGTCGTTTCCAGCAGTTGCCTGCTCTGGCGCGCTATATCCGGGCGCTGCGCCATCACGCTGAACAGTGTGGACATGTTCGCTGCCGTCGGCCCGGCCAGCGGGTCAATCTCGTCGTCATCACGCGGTGGAATACGTGGCATACCGTTTCTTATAGCCTCTTTCACAATGTGAAATTTACGATCATCCTGTCGATGTCAATTCTCATTGTAGCGGGTTTTGCGTAGCGGCGCAATTCTCTGGTTAGAGGGGAGCGCGCGTGATTTTTGCGAAAGTAGCAGGGCAACCGCATCTATTGCGTCCCGACAGCGTAGGGAGTACAATAAAGCCCATGAGTAACTACCAGTTGATCGTAGGCGACAGCGCGGAGCATATCAAAAGCATCCCTGCTCAGTCCATCGACCTGATCTTGACCGATCCGCCCTATAACCTGAGTCGCTACTCCACGGGCAATATCAAGATGTCGTGGCGCAAGGACTTCAACAACGACGTGGCCGAGTGGGACAATGCCGTCTTCAACCCGGCGGACTGGCTGGCAGAATTCAGCAGGATTCTCAAGCCGACAGGGACGATCTTTGCCTTTACCAGCTATAACCTGCTCGGCCAGTGGCATCAAACCTTCGATCCCGTCTTCGACACCTTCCAGTTTATCGTGTGGCATAAAAGTAATCCGCCCCCTAAGCTTCGGCGAGCCGGTTTTCTCAATAGCTGCGAGCTGATCATTTGCGCCTGGAACAAAGGCCATACCTGGAATTTCACGCGGCAGCGGGACATGCACAACTTCATTGAAAGCCCAATCTGCATGGGCAAAGAGCGCGTAAAAAATCCCACCCATCCCACGCAGAAGCCCCTCAAAGTGCTGAGCCGCCTGATCGAACTTGCCACCAATCCCGGCGACCTCGTCTTCGATCCCTTCATGGGTGTCGGCTCAACGGGAGTGGCCGCCCTCCAACTCAACCGGTGCTTCACCGGCATCGAGATCGACCCGTTGTATTTCCAGGCCGCCGAGCAGCGCATCGCGGCTGTGGCGACTGAAACGATCGGGGTCGGCTCAACGAAAATATAGTATAGCCCCCCAGGCTATTTTGTGTTATTATGGTAGGGAAATATATTTTGAGGTAAGTGAGAAATAGAGAAATGAGTACGTGATGAGCCAAACCACAGGAGCAGATATGGCGATGGTACGCTGGACATCAAAGGATCTGGATATGCTGCCGGATGATGGCAAGCGGTATGAAATTGTTGATGGGGAGTTGTACATCTCGAAGCAGCCGCATTGGCATCATCAGTTTGTTGCCAATCAGGTTTGGGAGCTATTGCAAAATTGGAGCCGCCGCACAAAAGCGGGGATGGCAAATTCTGCTCCAGGCGTTATCTTTGCTGACGATGATGATGTCGCGCCGGACGTGGTATGGATCAGTCGTGAACGGCTGGATCGCGCGATCCAGCCAGATGGGAAGCTCCATGCCGCGCCTGAACTGGCTGTAGAAGTTCTCTCGCCAGGAGCCACGAATACGATGAGAGATCGCGAGGTCAAGCTGAAGCTCTACTCGCGGCGCGGCGTGCTGGAATACTGGATCATCAACTGGCAAGAACGCTATGTTGAGGTCTACCGCAGGCAAGATGCCGTTCTCAAGCAAGTCAGCACTCTCTACGAAGGCGACGTGCTGCAATCTCCTCACCTTCCCGGCTTTCGCTGCCAGGTAGCGCAGATTTTCGCGGATATCTTCTGATTATTCGGCCTGTTTCTGTTGCTCTCGCTCCCCGCGAATGATCCGATTGCACAATTCAATGCACTGATCGCAAATATACACTCCGCGCGGCCCCGCGATCAGCCGCTCGACCTGATCCTGCGTCTTGTCGCAAAACGAGCAGCAATAGGTTTGACGTACCCTTTTTTCTTGCGTTCTTTCCTGGCTCATACGTTGCTCATCCTCTCGTTGGCTGGCTGATCTCCGTGATAACGAACATGTTCCATAGTAAATACGGGCCGGAATCCCGCCAGGTTCCGGTTCGATCTTGCCAAAAGAGAATGATATTTCAGGAACAAATGTATGGAACAAAAGTTTTTCCTCTCGACAGAGCGCTGCTGCTATGATACACTTGTGGCAGAAAAAATATTGGAGGGGTATTTGGGCATGGCGACATTGTGGGACGACAATATGAAGCTGCTGATCGGTGAGAATACGCAAGATTTTGTGTCGTGGATTATGAAAGGGGCCGAGGTCAAGGCGAAACTCGCTACAGAGTTTAAAGGTCAGGAATTGCGGGCAGATGTTTTGCTACAGGTGGAGATGATCGGTAAGCGCGGCAAGAAAGAAGATATTCTGCTGCAAATCGAGATTCAGTCTGAGAGAGATCCTGATATGCGGGAACGCCTGCTTGCTTACAACCTGCGAGCGCGCAAAGAGCATAAAATGGAGGTGTATTCGTGCGTAATCTATCTGCGTGATGACGGAATAGTATTGCCCTCACCTTTACGCTGGGAGCTTTCCACCGGTAAAAAATATCTAGAATTTGATTTTGATAGTATCGAAGTGTATAAGTTGAATGCGGCAGAACTACAACAGACGGGGTTACCTGGCCTGCTGCCGCTCATGATCTTAACCGGAGATGGGACAACGCGCGAGATCGCAGATACGATCTTCACGGAGCTGGAAGCGGCAGGAAGATTGGACTCACTGTCGCCGACGTATGTACTTGTATCTCTAGCATTTGGCAAAGATAACATAGCGGATCAGCGCTGGTTACTGAGGAGGTTAGAAAATATGCAAGAGAAGTTGAACGAGTCGCCTGTCTACCAGGAAATGACGCGCATGGCTCGTGAAGCGGGGTTTGAAGTGGGGCTTGAGCAGGGATTAGAGAAAGGATTAGAGAAAGGATTACAACAAGGCTTGCAACAAGGACAACTTCAAGGGCAACTCCAGGCGCTGCGACAGATGGTTACTGAAATCGTGAGCGAACGATTTCCAGAACTTGTACGCCAGGCGGAAGAAAAAACAGCAGATGTAAGCGAGCCGTTTCTCTTGCGGAGGGCCGTTCTCAAGCTGAGTACGGTGACAACTGCTGAGGAAGCCAGGCAGGCGCTGCTCAAATTGAGCGAAGGGCATTAGCAAAGGTAGATCAACAGAACAGGTACGGAGCAGCCACATGACGACAGACCGGCTCGTCTCACCGAAGCTGAGCGACGAAGAACAGGCCATTGAAGGCAGCCTGCGCCCGCGCCGCCTGGCGGAATATATAGGACAGGAGCGCATCAAGAGTAACCTGGGCATCTTGCTCGAAGCCGCCCGGCAGCGCAACGAGTCGGTTGATCATGTCCTTTTGTATGGCCCGCCGGGACTCGGCAAAACCACGCTCTGCAATATTATCGCCGTCGAGATGGGCGTTACGCTGCGTACTACCTCCGGCCCGGCCATTGAACACGCCGGCGACCTCGCCTCGATCCTGACGTCGCTGCAAGCCGGCGAAGTGTTGTTCATCGACGAGATTCACCGCCTGTCGCGTGCCGTTGAAGAGAGATTGTACTCGGCGATGGAGGATTTCGCCCTCGACGTGATGATCGGCAAAGGGCCGAGCGCGCGGGCGCTGCGCCTCACGCTGCCCCCTTTCACCATCGTTGGCGCAACCACGCGCGTCGGCTCGATGACCGCCCCTCTGCGGGACCGCTTCGGCGCGATCTATCGCATGGAATATTATACGCCCGCTGAACTGAAACATATCCTGAAGCGTTCGGCGCGTATCCTCAAAGTTGAGGCGCGGGAGGACGGCATCGACGAGATCGCCAGCCGCGCGCGCGGCACGCCGCGTATCGTCAACCGCCTGCTCAAGCGCGTGCGCGACTATGCCCAGGTCAAAGCCGATGGCGTGATCACGCAAGAAGTGGCGAGAACCGCGCTGGACGCGCTGGAGATCGATCAGCTTGGCCTCGATCAGACCGACCGTAACCTGCTGCTCGCCATCATCCAGAAATTCCGCGGCGGGCCGGTCGGTCTTGATACGCTGGCGGCCAGCACCAGCGAAGACTCGGAGACCATCGAAGATGTCTACGAGCCATACCTGCTGCAACTGGGCTTCATCGCGCGCACGCCGCGCGGGCGCATCGCCTTGCCCGCCGCGTACCAGCATTTAGGGTTGGTGCCGCCGAGTACGCCTGACACCACAAACAACAATGGAGGCAATGGGACGGGCCTGTGGACAACGTCGTAGATACATCCCTGAGAATCAGCGATTTCGATTATGATCTGCCCTCTGAACTGATCGCCCAGACGCCGGTTGAGCCGCGCGACTCTTCGCGCCTGCTGATCGTCAGCCGCGCGGCGGGTACGCTGGCACACCGCCATTTTCGCGACATCGGCGACTATTTGCAGCCGGGCGACCTGTTGATTGCCAACCAGAGCCGCGTCATTCCGGCGCGCCTGCTGGGCCGCCGCGCGGAAAGCGGCGGCGCTGTCGAGGTCTTATTGCTGGCCGAACGCCCCGACCTGGGCATGGACGCCTGGGAGGCGCTGGTGCGCCCCGGCCGCCGCCTGCGCGAGGGGACGCGCATGATCTTTGGCGACGAAGCCGCCGTTCATCTCGCTGCCGACGTATTGCAGCGCACCGACGCTGGCGGGCGCATCGTGCGTTTCACCGTCATCGGCGAGCAGGATGCAAAGGAGACATTGCGCCCATACAGAGTGCGGGAGTTGATCGATCAGTTGGGACAGATGCCATTGCCGCCGTACATCCACGAGAAGCTGGCCGATCCCGAACGCTATCAGACCGTCTACGCGCGCATCAGCGGGTCAGCCGCCGCGCCTACCGCCGGGCTGCACTTCACGCCGCAGTTGTTGGAACGCTTGCGACAGCAGGGCGCGCGCGTTGGCTTTGTGACGCTGCACGTGGGGCTGGATACTTTCCGGCCTGTTGAGAGCGACGTCGTGAGGGAGCATAAGATGCACAGCGAAGAGATCGAGTTGGACGCGCCGACGGCAGAGCTGATCAATGAGACGCGCAAGGCGGGCAAGCGCGTCATCGCTGTCGGTACGACATCCGTGCGCGTGCTGGAAAGCGTCGCCAGCATCCACGACGGGCGCATCGCGCCCTACCAGGGACACACCAACCTGTTCATCACGCCAGGCTATCGTTTCCAGGCCGTCGATGCCATGATCACCAATTTTCACCTGCCGCGCTCAACGCTGATCCTGCTGGTCAGCGCCTTCGCGGGGAAAGACCTGATCCGACAGGCGTATGACGAGGCGATTCGCGAACGCTACCGCTTTTTCAGCTTTGGCGATGCGATGCTGATTTTATAAGGTTCTCCATCCTGCGCTGTAGGGGCGTGGGCTTGCCCCGCCCAAAAACCATTCATCGTCGCACACGGGCTGGGCAAGCCCACGCCCCTACGGCGGGACGGAGAGCCTTTATGGCGCTTCCCCGAAGCCGACAACCAACAAATCCAGCGCCATCTCCGGCGTCATGCGGCTGCGTTTGAGGCTGGCGTCCGTTGCCAGCAATTGGCGGTACGCGCCCTCCAACTGCGCCGGCGAGAATTTGCCCACCTGCCGCAGCGCCTTATCCACAACGAACGGGGCCATGCCCAGCGTACTGCTGATCTGCGCGGAGCGCATTCCTTTTTGCGCCAGTTCTTTGATGAGTAGCAGCGATCGCACCTGCGTGGTAACGGTGCTGAGCAGCTTGAGCGGCGGCTCTCCATCCGCCAGCAGATCGTGCAGGATGTCCAGCGCCCGCGTGCGGTTGCGCTGCGCCAGCGCATCGGTGAGATCGAAGATGCGTGCCTCCTGGACATGAGGTGTGAGTAAGCGCACGGTATCGATCGTGATGGCATTACCCGCGCCGGCATAGGTTGCCAGCTTGTCGAGTTCGTTGGCGAGCAGGCGCAGTTGGTTGCCGATGAAATTTGCCAGTAAGGAAACAGCTTCCGGCTGGATGGTGACGCCGCTGCTTTTGGCGCGTTTGACAATCCAGCTTTCCAGCGCCGCGCCTTTCGGCTGCGTACACTGGATCGCTTTGCCGTGCTGCTCGGCGGCTTTAAGCAGGGCGTTTTTGCTGTCCAGCGCCTCATCGACCAGTACCACCAGCACAGTCGAATCCGGCATCTGGGCGACACACTCGACCAGCCCCTTCTCGAAGCCAGCGCGGGTTTCAGCGTTGTTTTTGCCGCTTTTCTTGCCCTTTTTCGCCTTACCGCCCTTTGTCTCGGCGGCAGATTGCTCCGCCGCGTTGTCGGCGGCTGTTTCCCCGCGCCTTCGCTTTGGCAGCCCCTCAAGCACGACGAGGCGCTGATCCGCTAAAAAGGGTAAAGTACTACACGTTGCGGCAAGCGTCGCCAGCGTGATCTCGCCGCCGTAGTAGGTATCCTGGTTGTAGTCAAAGCGGCCCCGCTGCCGGATAGCTTTCACCTGTTCGCGAATAGTAAATTCATCATCACCGTGCAGCAGGTAAAACATAGCTTCTCGTTCTCGCTGCATTATTCATGCAGCGGCTCGCGTCGCCGGTAGTCGCCACGGTTCGCGCTAGCGACGATCAGGTCGAAGATGATGCCCCCGGCCAGGCCAAGCATCGAGTTAAACAGCAGCGCGCCGAAGAAGATAGCGATGCCGTTGCTTTCCGCGCCAGGGAATGGCGTCGAGTAGACGAGCGTACCCAGCCAGCCAAGAATGATCAAGAATCCGATCAGGTCGCCAATAAACGCTCCAAAGATGACCACGCCACGATTTTTGACGGCGCTCATCCAAAACGCCATGGAGAGCGCGAGCGGCAAAGCGATAATGAACCCGAACAGGCCAGAGATAAAGACCGCGTCAATGGGTATCATGAGTGACGGTAGATATTGCGACATAGCCTCTGCTAAGCCTCCTGAGAGCAATAAGATATGATGTTCTGCAAGTATTATACGCCAGTTGGTGAGGATGTGACAATAGGGCGTAGGGCCATCCCTGTTGCTTAGTGTATCGCTCTCTCGTATAATATATAGAAGAAGTGAAAAGAAGTAGCGTTCCTACACAGCAGTACAGGAGATTAATCTTATGCCCATAGCTACAACAAGTACGCATGTCATTATCGTTCTGCGTGCGATAGGATTGTTGTTGCTCTGGTTTCTGTTGTTTGAAGTGGCCCATCTCCTGGTGGGACTGTTACGCCACGGCCCGCTGATTGGCTGGGGCATTGGCCCGTTCGGCGTCACCGTGGTATCCCTGCGCGAACCCCCGGTGTTCTTCATCTGGCTCAATGTCTTTTTCCCGGCCCTGGTCTCCGGCCTGGTCCTCTATATCGGATTGTTCACGCCCCTGGCATTGCTGCGGTTGCCTTCAAGGCCGCTCATCGAGGTTGTGGTGATTTTGTGCGGCGTGCTGCTCGCCAGCACGCTCGATTTCCTGGCTGCCGTGCGCGATGTGCGTTTTCCCCTCTGGGGCGAGGCTCGTATCCTGTGGACGCTGCAAACCTTGCAAGCAAGCTGGTCCAGCATTCACTTTACGTCCTTCGGGCTTTCCTACTTGCGCGATCACTTTCACTCTACCCCCACTGATTTGCTGCGCGTCATGTGATGTGGCGGCCGGATAGCCAGAGTATTTTGGAAAGCTTCACCATTGTGTCCCTACGCCGGCCTGCGCGGCAAAGTGAACGAGAACGTGCTGCCGATGCCCTGGTTATTCGTGACCCAGATGCGCCCGCCATGTTGCTCAATGATGGCTCGCGTCACATATAATCCCAGGCCGATCCCTGAAAACTGGCTGCTGGCCGCGTTCCGCACGCGGTAAAATCGCTCAAAAATGTGGTCGAGATATTCGGAATTGATGCCAATCCCCTGATCGATCACACTGATCAGGTAATCTCCGTCGAGTTCGCCCAGGCGCACGGTGATCTGCCCGCCTTGCGGTGAATACTTGACGGCATTGTCCAGCACGTTGCCGACGACTTGAGCGACGCGCTCTCTATCAGCAACCATGCTGGTATCCTGGCTCGCGATGTCGAGGAAGATCGTATGTTGTTCCGCGCTGGCCTGGATCGAATTGACGCATTCCGTCAGCACATCGGCCAGGAAAAATTCACTGTACTGAAGGTCGAGGTTGCCCCATTGCACCCGCGAGAGATCAAGCAGATCGCTGACCAGCCGTTCAAGATGTTCGGTCTGGCTTTGCACAATATGCAGGTTGCGCACATCATAGTACTCAGGCGTGTCGGAGAGGTTGGGAGATTGATTTGCTTGCTGCGCGCGGCGCAGGCGGCGTTCGATGCGGCGAATCAGGTGCTGCGTATAGCCTTTGATGGTCGTCAATGGGGTGCGCAGTTCGTGCGAGACGACCGAGACGAACTCATCCTTCAGCTTCTCAATCTGCTTGCTTGAGGTGATATCGTTGAGAACGGCCACCATGCCAACGGGCTGCGACGCTGTCTGCCTGGCATCGGGTAACGGAGCCGCGCTGATGCTCAATGTGAGCGGCACGGTTGCGCCGCTTTCTCCGGCTATCAGTTCCTGGTTCATCACTGTCTGACCCGCGAGACCCTGGTCTACAATCTCGGCCATCTTCGTCAGCCAGCCAATGTTGCTGGCGTAAGCAATGTTGCGCAAGGGTATGTCCGGCGTGAAATCGACTTCTGTGTGGTCAAGCAAGCGCTGTGCTGAACTATTCAGCAGCGTAATCACGCCTTTCTCGTCAGTGATAAGTAACCCTTCGGCCATGCTGCTGATGATCAACTCCAGGCGCTGGCGTCCTAGCTCAGCCTGTCGCCAGAGAGCAATCTCGCGCTCGCGCAAGCGCACATTTTCCAGGGCAACGGCGGCGTAATCAGCGATCATCGTCGTGAGTTTCAGCGATTTGGTGTCAAACGCGCCGTCATGTTCATCGAACAGGCTGAGCATCCCGATAATGCGATTCTCCACGGTCAGCGGGATATTCAAAAAAGTGCGGATTTCAGTTTCCGCGACAACGCCCTGTACCTGGAAGGTGGATAGTTCATCGGGAGCGTCAAGATAGGCCGAAGCGGCCAACTCTTCGGCGCTGATATGCGGGAAATCGATCACATCGGCGGCGCTGGCAATACGCTGGAATACTGCCTGTAAAAACGACGTGCTGGGAGGATAGCAGGGAATAATAGAAAGCTCGAACGGTTCCCCTTTGAGCAGTATCGAGCAGGCGGAGAAGCTATATAAGTCCTTTAAGGCCGTAAGCAGCGCGCGATGGACTTGAAAACGGTCGATGGCAGCTACGAAACGCTTCCCGATAGTATTCAGATACTCCATCTCCTGCAGGATAGCCGCCAGGCGGTCTCCATTTTGGGTAGATGGGGAGCTAAACGCGCCATCTATGAGATCAGGCTTTGATTGCACGTTCTTCTCCGTGTGATTCTTGCTAGTCTTGCGTTTCGCTATTGTAACTGCTTCAGTTGATGCGTCACCTCATCATGGATAGGTGGCGCAATCAGATCGCCGGTGAGTTCTCTCAAACCGGCAAAGCACTCCTGTAACAACGCATCCAGGCCGTCCGTCAATTCTTTCGCCGTGACGCCGCTCAATTGCTCGTGCAGTAGTGATGGGTCGATATCATGATACGGCGTCTTGACCAGAAAATGGAGAAACGGGTATGAAAGCGATACACGTTTAGCCGCACCTTGCACCAGGACGCGGGTCGTGACCTTTCCCAGGAACGGAGTAACGCGGTCATCGATCAGCCGGAAGACCTTCAGGTACGCCTCTACGACTTCAGTACGGGAGACGGAAGAAGAGCGGTCTGGTAAAGACGACATAAACTTCTCCCTTCTTAATATCAACCGATTCTCTCCACTACTTATTATACCATAGCATGAATACAAACTGGTAGATAGGTAGTACTGTAAAGCCCGGAAACCCTCTTCTATATGAAGAAACGGTCATAGAGCGAATTATGGGACATTTTATATTCCAGAATGGAGGAGATATCCTGAAAAACATTTTGTTACTTTTTCACCATCGTAGATGGTGAAAAAGTAACAAAATGTTTTTCAGGATATCAGTATTCTATGCGCGAGGAACCAGGCCGAAGAGGCGCGCCAGCCAGAGGCGGAAACCGTGCAGCGGCGGTTTCGCGGGCGAATCGAGCCTGGAGGCCATCTCTAGCAGCCGTTGACGACCCGCTTCCTGCTGGATAAAGGCTTCCTGCGCCTTATCCTGCACAGCGTAGCGTTCGCGCTGCTCGTCGATGGCGCGCGCGAAATGCTCCGAGCGAACGACAAACGGGTTGGCGGACAGGGCAGTCCCGGTCGCGTTGGCCTGCTCCGGTTGCCCCTGCGCTTCCTCGATCACTTGCACGCGCCCAACCGCCAGCCGTGGTGAGATCCAGTCGCGCAGTGCCAGCAGAGAGGCGCGGCGGCAAATGGCCTCGATATCCGCTCCGCTGCGTCCAGGGGTAAGGCGCGCCAGTTCTTCCACCGTGATTTCCGGTGCGAGCGGCCTGCCGCGCGTGTGGATGGCGAAAATCGCGCCGCGCTCTTCCTCGTTGGGATATTCCAACTCGACCGCCAGGTCGAAGCGACCGGGGCGCAGCAGCGCCGGATCGATCAATTCGGGCCGATTAGTCGCCGCCAGCACAATCACGCCCTCGCGTCCCTCGATGCCGTCCATCTCGGTCAGCAGTTGCGCGATGACCCGGTTGCCGACCTGCCCGTCTCCCTCGCCGCCGCCGCGGCGCGGAGCGACGGCGTCGAGTTCATCGAAGAAGACCAGGCAAGGCGCGGCCTGTTTGGCGTGGCGGAATATCTCGCGAATGCCTTTCTCCGATTCGCCGACCCACTTGGAGAGGAGTTCCGGCCCTTTAATCGAGATGAAACTGGCCTCGCACTGGTTAGCCAGGGCGCGCGCGATCAGCGTCTTGCCTGATCCCGGCGGGCCTGACAGCAGGATGCCGCGCGGCGGTTCCACTTTAGCCTGGGCATAGACTTCCGGGAAACGTAAGGGCCACTCCACGCCCTCGGTCAGATTGGCTTTGACTTTCTCCAGCCCGCCGATATCGTCCCACGTCGTCTCGCTGACCTCGACGTACACTTCGCGCGTCGTCGATGGCTCGACCTCGCGCAGCGCGGCCTGAAAATCGGCCATCGTAATGTTCAGGCTGACCAGCGTCTCATAGGGGATGTAGCCCCGCTGGTAGTCGATGCCCGGCAGGACGCGCCGCAGGGCGATCATCGCGGCTTCGCGGCATAATGCCTCTAGGTCCGCACCGACAAAGCCCGGCGTCAACTGGGCGATGCGTGCGAGGTCAACGTCGCTGGCGAGCGCGGCGTCGCGGCTGTGTATGCGCAGGATTTCTGTGCGCCCGCGCACATCCGGCACGCGCAAGGATATCTCGCGGTCGAAGCGTCCGGGACGGCGCAAGGCCGGATCGAGGGCGTTGGGCTGGTTGGTCGCGCCGATGATGACCACCTGCCCGCGCGAGGCAATGCCGTCCATCAGCGCCAGCAGTTGTCCTACGATGCGCCGTTCCACTTCGCCGCCAGTCTCCGCGCGTTTGGGGGCCAGCGCGTCGAGTTCGTCGATGAAGATGATGCTCGGCGCTTTGCGCTGCGCATCCTGGAAAACGGAACGCAGGCGCGACTCGCTCTCGCCATAAAATTTGTTGATGACTTCCGGGCCGTTGATGATGAAGAAAGCCGCGTTTGTTTCGGCGGCGACGGCGCGCGCAATCAGCGTCTTGCCGGTTCCCGGTGGCCCGTACAGCAGCACGCCTTTGGGCGGCTCGACGCCCAGCCGGTCGAAGACGGCTGGGTACTTGAGCGGCAGTTCGATCATCTCGCGGATGCGCTGCAACTCCTTGCCCAGGCCGCCGATATCCTCGTAGCTGACTCGCCTGAGAGCGCCATTGCTGGAGCCCCTGGCCTGCGCTTTTACTACCGTGCCTGCATGGACAAGCACCGCTTCGATTTCGACGGCTGCTTGCGGCAGCACAGGCGGCAACTCCGCGTTGAGGTCGTCGTTGTGGCGCTTCTGGATGGTATACGTTGGCGTCGCGGGCGCTGTATTGATAATCAAAAACTCACGCGGCGCGGCCCCTGGCGTACCGACTCGCAGCAGGTCGCCGATCGTCACTGGCAGGCCAACCAGGTAGCGCGCGATGTATTGCAGGTCGCTTTCCTGAATGGGCGCGCCGCCGCTCAAGGCCAGGAGCGTCACCTTTTCGGCATTGCGCACCTGTGCTTTGCGTACCGTCACACGCTCGCCCAGGCCCGACGAGCTATTCTGGCGCACCTGGCTGTCCATCTGGATGATTGAATGGCCGCGATCAACAGCCGCGCTCGGTATCACCTTGGCCGCAGTTGTGCGCGCGCCCGTCACAAGAATAATATCGCCGGGCTGGCATCCCAGCCGGACCATATCGGCGGGATCGATACGCGCCACGCCTCGTCCCACTTGAATGCCCTCTATTACAGTCAGTTCCAGGCTGTCTACCGTGCTGGGCGCTGTCGTATCGACGCTATCTACTGGCGGCAGCTTGGCCGTTGTTCCCCGGTAAGGGGTCGCTGCGCTTTTGCCGGTATTCGTTGACTCCTCCATACCTTCCGTTCTCCCTCGTATTTGATGTAATAAGCCCTGTTCATTATATGCTATCACATCTACGAAGGGATGAGGAGAAAGTTGTCCTGGCTCACATGTCCTGGCTCACATGTCCTGGCTCACAATGAGTAAAAGAGACATTTCCTCAGCAAGCAAGCGAAACAACAACAGCATTCTCTGCATTCTAATGGGTAGAGATACACCAGGAATAGTTAGAAGCCCAATTTCAATGGCTTGAAAAACTTCACGCGCAAACAATTCACCAACGCATCATGGAGGAACAGCATTATGCATTTCTCTCACCAACAGCACTACGACAACCGAAGCCTTACGCAGGCATTGTTCTCTTACTTCTCTCTCCTACTCATTATCATCTTCCTGAACAGTTGTGGACAGCAGGCGTCAGGCGCAGCCAGCAGTACTGCCACCCCTGTTCTGGCGACATCAACTGCGTTCGCTTCGCCCGCGCCTGTCTCTGGCAAACCGGTAGCGTTACAGACGATCCAGATGTTCGATGCGAGGGTTGGCTGGGCCGTCACCTATAACACCAACCGCATATTACACACCTCGACAGGCATCACCCGCTGGCAGGATGTCTCTCCCGCGTTCGGTATGCCAGTACCTATTCTCGCCGGAGCGGATTTCTTCAACCCTTCGACCGCGTGGGTAGCCGTGGCAGACGGCACGACGCTCTTTGTCTACCATACGCGTGATGGCGGTCAGACCTGGCAGAAGGCACAGCCCCCTGATCAGAGTATGGGTGATTGCCAGTTCGCTTTTATCAATGCCCAGGTGGGCTGGATGCTCGTTGGCAAAGGCGCCGCGGCGGGCAGTGAGGCGGTGGATGTGCTGCATACCAGCGACGGAGGCGCGACCTGGAAGATGATTGCTGTCTCCAGCTATGCTACGATGAATAACCCGGCGACCATTCCATTTGGTGGTGACAAATCAGGCATCAGTTTCGTGAATGCAACCACGGGCTGGGTCGCTGGTTCTACTGCTGCAAACCACTTTGACTGGCTCTACATTACACATGATGGAGGGGTGAGCTGGCAGCACCAGTCCATCTCCTTGCCGGCGGGTGCTTTTCAGATCTCGATCTTGCCGCCCGTCTTCTTCAATGCAACCGATGGTATCTTGCCTGTCGTTCTCCCCGGTCCGCAAAGTCAGGCGCTCAATATCTACGTCACTCATAATGCAGGAGCAAGCTGGAGCGCCACAACATCTGTCCCTACGGGGGCTACTGCTGGGACGACCGATTTTATTGATGCGACTCACGGCTGGCTCGTCGGCAATACCTATGCCATGGCGAGCAATCGGTATGAAAACAGCACAGTCTATCGCACCAGCGATGGCGGCCAGCGCTGGACGCAATACAACGTCAGACTGAATGCGGAGATCACCATGATCGACTTTGTCTCGCAGGCGCAGGGCTGGGCAATTGACTCGGCGCAAGTGCTGTATCAGACCATGGACGGCGGGCAAACATGGACGAAGGTGACGCCCCGGCTAGCCAGATAGTCTCTACAATCCGCCGCGCAGGAGTCACCGGGAACCATGCAGACGGAGCTTGAGCTGGCACAGGACAAATAGGGACATGTCACCCTTCCGTCCGGTGTACCAGCCCTTGTTGCCAGGCAAAAACAGCGGCCTGGGTGCGATCAAGAAAGTGCAATTTGCTCAAAATGTTGCTGACATGTACTTTGACGGTCTTTTCGCTAATCACCAGCTTTTCGGCAATCGCGGCGTTGGTGAAGCCGTCCGCGATGAGGCGCAGCACCTCTAGCTCTCGTTCAGTCAACTCCGTGAACAGATTGGGCGTCTCTTTTCTCGTGCCGCGCAGTTCTTGAATGACACGCGAAGCGACCCGTGGATGCAGTACGGCTTCTCCTCGCGCGGCTTTGTGTATCACATCGGTCAGTTCATGAATGCTGACATCCTTTAAGACATAGGATAGCACTCCCGCTTTCAGTGCCGGAAAGATGTACTCGTCATCGTGGTAGGATGTCAGGACTATGACCTGCGTATGTGGGCTGATACGCTTGATCCGGCGGGCGGCTTCTACGCCGCCTATGCCGGGCATCACTAAATCGAGTACCATCACATCGGGGACGAGTTCCGATGCCAGCCGCACTGCCGCTTCACCGGAGTCGGCCTCGCCGATCACCGAGAGATGGGGATCTACCGCTATTGCTGTATGTATACCCTGCCGGACGATAGCATGGTCATCGGCGATGACAACAGTAACCTGTTCTGACATAGCAACTCCCTATACGATTATCCGCTGTCTTTCATATTGAACGATCACGCTGGAACCCTTCCCCGAAGCGCTTTCCACGTGTATTTCTCCTCCTATCGCCGTTACACGCTCGCGCATAGAGAGGAGGCCGACACCCTGTCCCGGCGCAAGGGTTGTGTCAAATCCCTGTCCATTATCAGCGATCGAGAGCGTAACCTTATCCGGCGCGTAGGCGAGCTGTATTTGTACGCTGGTTGCCTGGCTGTGACGCATCACATTCGAGAGCGCCTCCTGAGTGACGCGGAAGAGCGCCTCTTCAGCCAATGAAGGAAGAGCTTGCTGACTTTCTCCCTCAATCTGTAGGGAGGCAGCGATATCAGTTTGCCGGCTCCATTGAGCAGCCAGCGTTTGCAGCGCGCTGTTCAAGCCTTTCTCCTCCAGCGCAACGGGCCGCAGTTCATGAATCAACGCGGCGAGTTCCTGCTGCACCTGCTGTAATATGCCCTCCGCCTCGGTCAGCCGCTGCTGAGTAGTCGCCTCGCGCTGTCCCAGTTGTATCTTCGCGGCCCCTACCTGCAAAATGGCAACAAAGATACGTTGTTTGACGCTGTCATGGAGATCGCGCGCCAGGCGATTGCGCTCCTCCAGCGTAGCAAGACTCTGGCGCGTTTGCAGCAGGTTTTGTAGCTGTTCGGCCATACGGTTCAGTTGCCGGGCCAGTTGCCCTATTTCATCCTGCGAGGTGTCCTGAATAAAGACTGAGAAATCGCCTTTACTCCAGGGATCGACCGCCAGGGCCAGTTTTCTGAAGCGTCGTGTGAAATTGCGCGCCGTGTATAAACTGCCGATCATGGCGACGATAAAGGCAAAGATAGCGAAGAAGATCGTGCTTACCAGGAAGGTCGGCGCGTAGAACGAGATCCAGAATGCAGTCTCCCGGCTTGCCAGGCCAGGGCCGCTATCATCGAATAAGGCTCCAACAACGCGATGATTGTTGTCCAGGATGGGAATAATAGCAATCACTGAACCATCCGAGGTTTGATAGGCTATGCCCTGAGCGCTTCCTTTTCCTGCCAGTACCTGTTGAAGACGCGCCGCGGTTGCAGCCGGCACGCTCGCCTGTAGAGGCGCGTTGGACGGCAGGCTGTTACTCCCGATTTCGGTAATCACCCGCCCCTGCTTATCTACCACCGCGTAATATTGGGGCTGGTAGGTCTCAAAAGCAACAGGCATGTGTATCCATGCAGCTAATGCCTGCTGATCTGGAACGCCATTATGGACAAAGAACGGGCTGGCTTGAGTAGCCGCTTGTTGATCGCCGTAGAGGACCAGGCTCGGCATAAAGAAAAGTTCGATAACGATGATGGCGGCAATGAGGCACACAATTTCTATCAGGAGCATTCCTAATGGAATGACCAGGACGTAGGGAAACATCATTTTCCATTGTAACCGTTGAAATGGGCGGAAGGAGAATTTCATGAGCCGCTACTCGCTTCTAAACGACGCTCTACGAAACTAGGATACAGGAGTGTATAATCTATTATACTATACCGCCATACCTTTGAGGTTCGTATATGGGCGTGTATGGTGGGCTTGCCTACCATACACGCCCATATACGAATCATTGCCCCTTAGTTTGCCAAATCCTGGTGCTGGAAAATCCACAACGCCAGGCCGAAGAGGACGAGCGTGTAGATGGCAATGCAGGTGGCCGCGACCAGCGGGTTAGCCTGCCCACCGCCACCCAATGTCTGAACCGGGAGGTGCGCGGCGGTATAATTTTGCGCGCTCATCGTCTGTGCCAGTCCAATAGGCAGGTACTGTGTAACGCGCGCGAAATTGCGCCCCAGCGCTGGTAAGATGAAGCTGAGCGGCAGCTCTACACCCAACATGAACAGGGGTATCCCACCAACTGCTGCCGGTGTGCGAAACACGACGACCAGGAGGACAGCCAGGGCCACGTAAGGGAGCATACCATAGGCAGTACGCAGCGTGCTCAGAAGAGCGAGCGCAACGTCGCCGAAATGAATGCTGACGCCGCCATGCAATTGATAGGCAAAGATGATCGAGAGGATACTGCCCACCAGCAGAAAGACGAGGCTGACTACCAGCGTGGCCGCGAGCGCTATCACAAACTTTACGCTTAGCAGCAGGGGACGGGATACGCCGTGGCTCAGCCACAACTGCATTGTCCGCCACGAATACTCCTGGGCTGTTACGAGGCCGATAACGATCGCTAATAGGTAGACGGCGTAGCCTGTCCCGCCGGAATAGCCATTTGCCCACGCCATCATGGTGGCTATCCCACCAGGCCAGATCAGGACGGTCGGGGCAATGACCTGACGCCCCGCATAAAATGAAACGAAAAAGAAAATCAGCCCTGGGATAAGCGCGATGATGAGGCCGATCCAGAGCATCCGGCGGTGGAAAAATTTGTTGCTCTCCAGGTGTAATATGTTCCAGAACATGGTATCCTCCTTATGCACGTTCGACATGCAAGCGGTATAGGTGAAATCAACGGGTAGATGGGTACTTATGACGCTTTCTGGGTTAATTCCAGGAAGACGCTCTCCAGATCAGGGCGGCTGATAGAAACTTCTTGCGGGGTAAGCCCTTGCGTGACCAGGAAGGACAAGACCTGCTCGCTGGAAACTCCCTGGACTTCCACGTAGGACGCGTTTGTAACCACATGCTGACTTTCCGAAAGCGTGTGTAACGCCTGCGCGGTCAACTCAGGATGGGCAGTGCGTATACGGATGACATCTTTGGTTGAGAGTAGTTCTTTTACAGCGCCCTGCGTCAATACCAGGCCATGTTGGATCACGGCCACGCGGTCACAGAGGAGTTCCATTTCATGGAGCAAATGGCTGCTGAGAAAAATGGTGACTCCTTGCTCCGCCAGCGAGCGCAGGAGCAGGCGTATCTCTTGCATCCCCGCCGGATCCATGCCATTGGTTGGCTCGTCAAGGATAAGCAGGTCCGGTTGTTTGAGCAAGGCCAGCGCCAGCCCCATGCGCTGCTTCATGCCGGTTGAGAACTTACCCACGGGTCGATGAGCATCGGCGGCGAGTCCTACTTGTTCCAGCGCCTGGTCTATCCGCTGCGCGGGGAGTTCGGGGTACAGGTAGGATAGAGCTTGCAGATTCCGGCGCGCTGAGAACGCCAGCATCAGAGCGGGTGAGCCGACCATAGTACCGACGCGATGGAGAACGCGATTGTGTTGGGGCGTTACGCGCTCGCCGAGAATCTCCACTTCTCCCGCCGTGGGATATGTCAAGCCCAGGATCATGCTAATGGTAGTAGTTTTCCCGGCACCATTCGGCCCAAGAAAGCCAAAAATTTCGCCATGCTGAATGCTCAGCGAGATATCTTCTACCGCGTGTACGGAGCCGAAGTACTTCTTAAGATGATAGGTTTGCAGGACTGGTACTGTGTTCATACTTTCTCCTTTGGATCATAGCTACATCAATCACTATGCAAAGGATAAGGCATGATCGCGCTTTGTTCGTAGTACCGCGGGCGTATTGTGCCTACGCCTGTAGGAGTATCTCGCGCTTCCTTGAACCCGGCGCTGGCTGTTTTTTCTCTATGCTTTCGATCCGGGCCGTCTGCGAAGCATAGCGCCCCTATGGATGGTCATGCGTTGTCTGCCACTCTAAACGTAATTGCTGCACTTTCGCGAAATCTTCGGCGAGGTCGCGATCGCGGGTGGAGATGTGATGGCGGAATGTTTTGAGCGTGGCGACGTAGTCGTCGAGCCAGCGTATGAGCGCGTCCCGGTTCGTCAGGCAAATATCGCGATACATCTCAGAGCTTCCGGCGGCGAGGCGCGTCATATCACGGAAGCCGCTGGAGGCGAGCAGGGAGGCATCACCCCAGGCCGCGCCCTCGCCGACGACTTTCATGAGCGCGATAGAGGCGACGAACGGCAGGTGGCTGACGCCGGCGACCTGTCCATCATGCTCGGCAGGCTCCAGAAAGCGCACGCGCCCGCCGAGGGCTTCGACAAAGGTAGAGACTTTGTTGATGGCAGCAGGGCGAGTGCGTGGCGTTGGTGTGAGACAGTAAATCCGCCCCTGAAAGAGAGCGGCGTCAGCGGCTTCGACGCCGCTCTGCTCCTTGCCGGTCATGGGATGCCCACCCACGAAAGCGACCTGTGCCGGCAGAAATTCTTCGGCCCAGCTGATCACCTGCGTCTTCGTGCTGGCAACGTCGGTGACGACAGCGCCCGGCGTGACCGCGGCGGCGATGTTTTGCAGCAGCGCGCGCATGGCCCCGACCGGCGTAGCCAGCACGACCAACTCTGCCCCGCGTACCGCGTCCGCCAGCGTGCTGCATGGTACATCAAGCGCGCCCATTTTGCGCGCCCGGTCGGTCACGCCTTTTCCCAGGTCGTAGCCGGTCACTTCTTGCGCGGCTTTGGCCTTGTGGAGGGCCAACCCTATCGATCCGCCGATCAGTCCTAAGCCAATAATGGCGACACGCTGAAACATAATGGCCTCCCTTGATCTCAAGTAGGGGGCAACTGGGCGCGATAAATCACGCGCCTATCAGCAGCCAGATACCAAGCCCGATCAGCAGCACGCTGCTGAGCAGTTCGCTCCACTCCTGCAGCCAGTGCAAGCGGCGGCGCACTATCCTGCCCGCTACAATGCCGATCAGCGCCATGAGCAATCCCTGCACGCCGATATACACGCAAAACACCAGCGGACTCAGATTCGCGCCCTTTCCCAGGCGCGCAGCGAACGCGCCAAACGAAAAACCAACGGCCAGCTCATCCAGGCTGACGCTCAGCGCGAGCAGCAATTGCTGCCGCCAGGAAAAGCGCGCTGATTGTGCCTGCCCTGCCATTTTCATCGTTGGCGGCGCGCCATGCATCTTCCTGTAGCGTTCGAGAACCTCTTCAAGCAATTCCCAACCGCCCACAGCGATCAGGAGCAATGCTCCGATGATGTTCATGATACCACTGATCAGCATGCTAAGGGTATAGCCGAAAGCAAGACCAACAAGGGGCATGGTGGTTTCCGCCAGGGCAAACAGGACAGCAGAACGCAGCCATAGAGGTATGCGGAGCGGGCGCATCCTGCTTCCGCCTGACTCGTCAGCATCGCTTTTGATGCCCAGGCCAAGCGAGACAGCCAGCGTGTCCAGCCCCAAAGGCAGCAGGAACAGCACGATGCGCAGCATCAAAAATAGTCAAGGTTTTCGAGCCATGCCACGCCGCCCGGTCCCAGGGCATTGCCCAGCATCTCGGTGACGTCGTCGCTCAGCAAAACGTCGCGCTCAGCGCGGTACAGGGCAAGAAAACGCGGCAGCGCACTGGCGTCAAATTGGACCAGTATGTCAGCCGCCAGTTGCTCAAGCAGCAGAGCATAGCCTAAATAGTCATCGGCGCTGGTATCTTCATACCAATCGAAACCGCGTACCGTGACCGGCGTTTTGCCATCGGCTTCCGGCTCGAAAAGGTCGGCGTAGCGCGCGCGCACGTCCGCGTTGACCATACCAGTTTGCCCCAAAAGTTGCTGCACCAGCCAGAGAGCGGCGAACTTGGGCTGCCACTCGTCGGCCCAGAGCGGAGCTTCGCCGGGATAGGGGCGCGGATCGGCCTCCAGGAAGGCCACACTCAACTCGTGAAAGAGCAAATAGGCCAGCTTTTCCTGGGTAAAAGCGCCGAAAAGGGCGTCGATTTCTAAGGGGATGACCAGGCTTGGTGGTGACGTGGCATCCGTCCAGTAAGGATGGGGATGATCCACCTCTTCCGGCTCGTTATGCGGCGCGGCGTCCCAGTCGGTCGGCGCGACCAGTATGACCTCCATCTCCGGCACGGGCAGATCGAGCAGATCAGCCAGCAGTTGGCCACCGCGTTCGATGGTTTGAAATACCCAACCGGCCAGCGCTGCTTCGCCGGCGGGATAATAGACGGTGAGCGGTTCCGCTAACGTCTCGTATTGGTCATAGGGAAAGGGCATAAAAAATTCCTTCAAGGTTATTCAGCGGCAGTTCCTGGCCTATCCAGCAGCAGCAGCCCATCCTCACCATCCAGGGCATATTCTCTAAATTCATCCGCTTTGTGTTCTTTGCGAAAACGGCTATAGAAGTCGAGATAGAGCTGGCGCAGGCGGCGTGGGGCAATTTGCTTGCCGCCTTCGTAGTATTCGAGCGCGACCTGCCCGATAGACCAGGTAGCAGCCCCGGCAATAGCCCCGGCGACGAAATCACCGCCGAATGGGACAGCCTTGGCGGCCTGTTCGGCCAGGAGGCGGAAGCCTAACCCGCCAACAATGGTGGCGATGAGTTTGCGCGCGTGTTTCCTGGCATCAGCCGAATCGAGCGGATCGCCATAGAGCGCGGCCACGCGCAGTACAAGGCGGAGCTGTGTTCCCAGGAGAATGGGAATATCGATCAGAGGGATCGGCTCGATGCCCGCGGCCAGGCTGATCAGCGTCGAGTTGCGAATGATGCGCTGCGCGGCGCCGCGGCGGTACCTGGGCAATTCGCGGCCAATGAGAAAGGCTGCTTCGGGGCTGGCTTCGATCATGGCGGGGAGCAGTTCTTCGGCAACGTTCTCGCCGGTCATGGCCGATATGGGTATTATGCCTGGCACGTTGAGCATGACGGCAATTTCCGTCGCGAGGCGATCACCGTTGAGATCACCCGTAAGCGCATCGATTTTGTTGACAACCAGGATCACCGGCTTTTCGAGCTTTTTCACTGCCTCGTAAAGCTGGCGGTCGGTTTCCTGCAAGCCTTTGGTGGCGTCAATGAGGAAAACGATCACGCCCGCGTTATCCAACTCGTCCTTCACGTCGCCCGGCAGTCGCCCCGGCTTGTCTATGCCTGGAGTATCCACGAGTCTGAAAGGGCCGAAGCTGGCGGGAACAACCGCGCGGGTTGTGCCGGTCTGCGCTGATACCGTCGAAAGCTTCTGCCCTTTGATGGTGTTGAACAGCGTACTCTTGCCGGTATTGGGCTGCCCAATAATCACCACGTTCTGCTCAATTTCCTGCAAAATGTCGGCCTGGGCCTGCTTCCAGTTCACGGCCTTCATAAAACCCTGCACCGCGCCAATCGTCGCCGGAAGATATTTGATCGTGTTCAAGCCCAGTTCACGCACGTTTCTGGCCCTGGTCGTCCCACGAATCACACTGTCGAAAAGATTTTTCTCCAATTTTTTATTTTGCTCAGACTCCGCAGACTCGGCTGGCTTCTCTTCTGCTGTCATGTTTATGCCTCCCTATTGTAAAAAAATTAACAACTTACTTATGATACGAACAGGTATGCCAATGTGGTGTCATAATTATAGCGTTCTTTGGCATCCTATCGCAACTGGTCGCAGCAGAAGGGTCTGCGTCTTTTTGAGGAAAGATGGCCGAAATCCGCAGGGGCGTGGGCCGAGCTTCATGGGATGAAGATCAAGCACCGCCCACGCCCCTACGGATTTTCCCCCCCGCAGGATTGAGACTCTATGAATCTGGCCCTGGACACCCCGGTTCGCATGATATAATGCGATAAGTTGCAAGACATCATCAAAGGACATAAGCGGCTATGGAACTACTCTCATCTCCATATAGCGGGCCGGAACCAGGCTCGCCGGAACAGGTGCAGGCCATTCTCGCGGAACTGCGCCGCCTCTATCCGAACGCGAAATGCTCGCTGGACTTCACGAATCCTTTGGAGCTACTGGTGGCGACGCAGCTTTCGGCGCAATGTACCGATGAACGGGTCAACGTGGTGACAAAAGACCTGTTCCGCAAATATCACACGGCGGCAGACTACGCGGTGGTGAGCCAGGAAGAGTTGGAACGCGACATCAAATCGACTGGGTTCTATCGCAACAAGGCGAAGAACCTGCGCGCCGCGGCGCAGCGCCTTGTCACTGTATATGGAGGTGAAGTGCCGCGCGCGATGGTTGACCTGCTGACGCTGCCCGGCGTGGCGCGCAAGACGGCCAATGTCGTGCAGGGCAATGCTTTCGGCGTCGTCGAAGGGATCGTGGTCGATACACATGTCGGGCGGCTCGTGCGCCGCTTCGGCTGGACGACGAGCGAAGACCCGGCCAGAGTCGAGCAGGAATTGATGCGCATCGTACTGCGCGCGGACTGGCTCGATCTGTCACACCTGCTGATCTTCCACGGGCGGGCGCTCTGCCAGGCCCGCAAGCCGTTGTGTGATCGCTGTTCGCTCGTGTCGCTCTGCCCATCAGCATTCGTGGCAGGGAAATAGGGATTATAAGCTGTCAGAAAACCTCAATTTGCCTGATAGCATCAGGCAAATTGAGGTTTTCTGACAGCTTTTTGATCACATCTGAATCAATAGCGCGGCGGGCAACACGCGCACATCGCAGCTTATCACGCTGCTAGTCTCGCCGTCAGCTTGCATATTCATGGGTTTTCCTTCATAAGGTGGGTAACAATTTTCTCCACTAAATCGTATGGGATCGGTTTATCTAATGGGAATTGTATTGTACCCTTTGCTCTTTTATAGTGCGATATTTTTTCCTGGAAAGCTTCATCGCCTGCTGGTATCGGATACAAAGAAATATGATGTTTCCAGCCAGCGAAGAATACTAAATGTTTGCCATTCAGGTTGAAAGTAGGTATCCCGTAGCTCATTGTCTCTGTAGCTTCAGGCGCCGCTTTTTGTATCGCCTGTCTTATTTTTTCAAGGATGGCCTGGATATTCGCAGGAAAAGTACCGATATATTCGTCGATAGTCGTGAAGTCCTTTTTGCCTGCCATATGTTTATCTGCTCCTTTCTTGCTCTTCTCTAACATAGGGAAAGCGGCGCGTCATCAGAATAATTGACCAGATTCCATCCGTTTAATTTTGGGATTTACATCCGAATCAATAGCGCGGCGGGCAACACGCGCACATCGCAGCTTATCACGCTGCTGGTCTCGCCGTCAACTTGCATGTTCACCGGAATGGGACTCTCGATATGTATCTCCGCCGCGTGGTAGAAAACAGCTTCGGGAAGAGCAGTATGTTCGCCTTTTTGTACGACGGGCAAGAGGCGCAATGCGCGCGGCAGGGCTACATGATGAATGGCGCAGACGTCGAGCAGGCCATCTTGATAATCGGCGGTGGGATTGATGCGAAAGCCCGCGCCATAGGTTGGCCCGTTGGTGACGGCCAGTAGCACGTAGTGTTTTAGCGCGATGTCGATGGTTTGCGTACCATCGTTCACGGTAAATGAGAGGTGGGGGCAGCGACCATAGCCGAAGAGCAGTTGTTTGAGCGTAGTAGCGTAGTAGAGGCGAGAACCGCTCATGAAAGGAACCTTTTTCATGCTGTTGGCGGCAACGGCGATATCGGCGTCCAGGCCGAGGCTGCACGAGTTGACGAAGAAGAAATTATTCACCATGCCGGCATCCGACTCGACAAGCTGGCCGGTCAGGGCGCGTTCTAAAGCGGCGGCGGGATCGCGCGGCAGCTTGAGCGTGTTGCAGGCGTAGTCATTGCCGGAGCCAGCCGGAACGATGCCTAGCGGCACGCGCTGACCGGTACTGAGGATGCCGTTGACGACTTCGTGGATAGAGCCATCGCCGCCAATGATGATGACCTCCCGACCCGCTTTCGCGGCGGATACGGCGCGCTCGCGAGCCTCGCCCGGTGTGGTGGTTTCGACATATTCGGCTTGTTCAGAGGTGACACGGCTGCGGATAAGGGCGCGGTAATGGTCAACATGCCCGCGGTTGGCGGCGGGATTGAGCATGATGAGGGGCTTTTCCCCGGACGGCGTTGTCTCCATTAGTACGCTGCCTCTCTCCTCAGATGCGGTGAGGAATTTTTCATGCATTGTACCATGTTTTCGCAATCCCTACCATTGCTTCCAGTAAAGTTTGTCAGGGCCTGTGAATTCTTAATGAAAAACCGGTTTTGCGCGTGTAGCCTGACCCCCACAAGGGAGGTCTCTACATATTCCCCGGTGGCAACGTGCGACCTGTAGAGACCCCCCTTGTGGGGGTCTTGGAGATGATCGTCAAATCCCCCTACCCTGCACAGGCAGGATGACGCCGTTCACCCCGTCACCAGCAGGCGACACCAGGAAGATCACCGCCTCCGCGATCTGCTCAAGGCTGACCCATTTTTTGCTGACATCTTCTGTTGTCGGTTTCATGGACTCCAGATTCGACTGTGTGACGGCCAGGCCGGGGCCGATGGCGTTGACAGAAATCCCATGCGGCTTGCCTGCTTTCGCGAAAGTGATGGTGAGCGCGTCCACGCCCGCTTTAGCGCAGTTATAGGCCAGCATCATGGGGCCGGAGCCTTGCACGCCCCCGGCGCGGCTAAAATTGACGATCTTGCCGCCGCCCTGGTTCTTCATGACGGGCCAGACGGCACGGGTGCAGAGAAACGCGGAACGCAAATTGTTGTTTAGCTCCTTTTCCCACTGCTCCAGCGTCAGTTCTTCTGGATGCCCGTACTGCGTCAGGCCGCCAGCGAGATTTACCAGGATGTTGACGCGCCCATAGGTTGCCAGCGTCTGCTCTATCAGAACACTGGCACCCTCCTCGGTGGTCAGGTCGGCAGGCACGCCAATGACGCTCGCGCCCTGGTCGCGCAGTTCTCCGGCGCGCGCCTGGATGCGTTCGGCGCTGCGGGCGCTGATGGCGAGCAGCGCGCCCTCGCGGGCAAACGCCTCGGCCAGCGCGAAGCCGACCTGCCCGGCATGACTGACGCCGGTTATAATGGCAACTTGATCCTGCAAACGCATAGGTTTCTCCCTTTGTGGTATATGCATTGGGTGCGCTAATGAAGTTTCACTGTAGCGCTGCTATCCCGATGTGGCGGCGCAATTCATTGTGCCAGAATCGATTCCTCTGGCAGCGTCTGACGGGCGCAATGAATTGCGCTGCCACATCGGCCCTGCACGCCCATGTTAATTGATGCGCTTCTCGCGGCCCTTCCACTCTTTTTCGCGCAGCACGAACTTCTGCACTTTGCCGGTCGAGGTCTTGGGCAAAGGGCCGAATTCGACGGAGGCGGGACATTTGAAGTGGGCCAGGCGCTCGCGGCAGAACGCGATGATTTCCTGCTCGGTCGCCTCGCGTTCAGGCTTGAGCGTGACGAAGGCTTTGGGACGCTCGCCCCATTTCTCGTCGGGAATGGCGACAACGGCGCACTCTAGCACGGCGGGATGCTGGGCAATAGTCTGCTCAACCTCGATGGTGGAGATATTTTCGCCGCCGGAGATGATCACATCTTTGGCGCGGTCGCGCAGTTCGATGTAATTATCGCTATGCCAGACACCGATATCGCCGGAATGGAACCAGCCGCCCTCGAATGACGTCGCCGTGGCGGCGGGATTTGCATAGTAGCCCTTCGCCACGTTGTTGCCGCGCATGGCGACCTCGCCCATCGTCTGGGCGTCTTGCGGCACATCGTTCATGGAGCCATCGATGATGCGCACTCGCTCGGCGACGATGTAGCCCTGGCCCTGCCGAGCCGCTAAACGCGCCTGCTCGGCGCGTGGGAGATTATCCCATTCGCTGTGCCACTCGCAGATGGAATATGGCCCGTAGGTTTCCGTGAGGCCGTAGACGTGGATGGGGCGCATATTCAAATCTTTCATCTGCCCCAGCAGCGTCGGTGATGGCGGCGCGCCAGCCACCGTCACCGTGACCTGCCTCTCGAGACGATGCGCCTTTGGGCTGTTGACCAGCGAGATATGCACCGTCGGTGCGCCGCAGTAGTGCGTCACGCCCTCGGAGTCGATCACGTCCCATACGGCGGCGGGATCGAGCTTGCGTAAACACACATGCGTTCCACCCACGGCCGTCACGGCCCAGGTGAAGCACCAGCCGTTACAGTGGAACATGGGCAGCGTCCAGAGATAGACGCTGCTGCTGTTCATGCCCATCTCTATTACTTCGCCCAGCGCATTGAGGTACGCGCCGCGATAGGTGTACATCACGCCCTTCGGGTTGCCGGTCGTACCCGAAGTGTAGTTGATCGAGATGGTTTCTTCCTCGTCTTCGAGCCAGCTCACCACAGGATCGGGCGAACCGGCGGCGAGAAACTGCTCGTAGGGATCGTCGAACGCGCCAGTATCATCGATGCGTACCATATAGTACCCCGAAGTATCGAGCGGCTCGATCAACGGGTACAGTTCGGCATCGACGAAGAGGAATTTGACGCCGGAATGGTGCAAAATAAAGTCGATCTCGCGCGAGTTGAGACGGGTATTGATGGCGACGAGAATACCGCCCGCGGCGGGTACGCCAAAGTGCGCCTCAAGTTCGGCGGGTATGTTGGGAGCTAGAAACGCGACGCGGTCATGCTTTTGCAGGCCAGCCGCGCGCAAAGATGAGGCTAGGCGGTAGACGCGCCCGGCAAAATCGCGATAGGTGTACTGCCGCTCGCCATGCACGACGGCTATTTTATCGGGAAATACGAGGGCGTTGCGCTCCACGAAACTGACGGGCGTCAGTTCGGTGCGATAGACTTTTGTTGCCATGCAGACCTGCCTTTCATAATACGAATTCCCATCGCGACCGATTAAGAGATTTTGACGACGATACGCCCTCTTACGCCGCCTTTGAGAATGGCGGCAAGAGCCTGGGGCAGTTCGTCAAACGGGACTTCGCGCGCGATCCTATCCAGGTGAGCGGGCTTGTAGTCGCTCGCCAGGTGCTGCCAGAGTTGGAGGCGCAGTTCCATTGGGCAGTAGGCGGACTCGATGCCAAGCAAATTCACCGCGCGCAGGATGAATGGGAACACAGTCGTGCTGAAATCCGGTCCGCCGGTGTTGCCGACGGAAGCGATGGAGCCGCCATATTTCATGGTGCGCAGGGCATAGGCCAGCGTCGAGCCGCCCACGCCGTCGATGCAGCCTGCCCAGCGTTCCTTATCCAACGAGCGACTGCTCGCCGCCGAGGTCTCCTGGCGGCTCAGAATCTCGTCGGCCCCCAGTTCTTGCAGATAGCCATGCTCGGCTTCTTTGCCGGTGCTGGCCGCCACGGTATAACCCAGCGCCTTGAGGATGCTGATTGACATACTGCCGAGGCCGCCGGTCGCGCCTGTCACCAGCACCGGCCCGTTGGCCGGTTTGAGGCCCATGCGCTCCAATTGGTGAATAGAGAGCGCGGCGGTGTAGCCTGCCGTCCCCAGCGCCATCGCCTCTTTGAGCGTCAGCCCGGCGGGCAGCGGCACGATCCAATCCGCTTTGACGCGGGCATATTCACTGAAACCGCCGCAGTGGGACACGCCCAGGTCAAAGCTGGTGACAAGCACTTCGTCGCCGGACTTGAAACGAGAATCGCTTGACTCAACGACGATGCCTGACAGGTCAACGCCCGGCACGAGGGGATATTTGCGTATGACCCTGCCATTGGGTATCGAGGCCAGGCCGTCCTTATAGTTCACGCCTGAGTAGGCAACTTTGATCACCACGTCTCCGGGTGATAGTGCATCCAGCGTGGTATCTTGCAGGCCAGCGCTGAAATCGGTCGCCGTTTTGTTCACGACATAAGCACGAAACGTCGATATGGTCATTGCTTCATGAACCTCCTGGCATTCTTTGGTAAGCGGGCTAACGGGTTCATTATATCACGCCATTGCCTGAACAGTCTGATCTCTTGCATCGTGGCTGCTTCTGTGATAGCCTAGCCTGCAGTCAAACGTGTTTTATTGCACAGGTGAACTACTATGCCTATCGTGACGGTAAACAATCTGGGAAAATCCTATGGAGCCGAGCGCATCTTTGAGGGCGTCGGCTTCACTATCAATGAACGTGATCGCATCGGACTGGTTGGCCCCAACGGCGCGGGCAAAACCACACTGCTGGATATCCTGGCCGGGCGCGAGCAAGCCGACGAAGGCACGATCGCGCTCGCCCATGACACTCGTATCGGCTATCTGCCGCAGATTATCGATTTCCGGCCTCAAAACACCCTGCGCGAAGAAATGCTCACCGTCTTCGCCAACGTGCGTGCCTGGGAGCAAGAACTGAACGATCTCGCCCTGGCCCTCGCCGATCCGGTTGTGCAAGCAGGCGATGAGCGACACGAGCAACTGCTGCAACATTACTCAGACTTGCAGGCGCGCCTGGAACACGCTGGCGGTTATACTTACGAACATCGCGTCGATCAAGTGCTGGACGGCCTCGGCTTCACGCGCGCGCAACAGGCATCGCCCGTCTCCCAACTGAGCGGCGGCGAGCAGACGCGCGCCGCCCTGGGCAAGTTGCTGCTGCAAGAACCCGATCTCTTGCTGCTCGACGAACCAACCAATCACCTTGATATCGTCTCGCTGGAATGGCTGGAAGCCTACCTGGCAGGCTGGAAAGGCGCGATGCTGGTGGTTGCCCATGATCGCTACTTTCTCGATAAGGTCGTCACCGAGGTGATCGAACTGGCTTTTGGCCGTGTCGAGGAATATCCCGGCAACTATACCAGATATCTCGCCTTGCGTGAGGAGCGCATGGAGCGCCGGATGCGCGAATACGAGGCGCAGCAGGCATACATCGCCCGCACCGAAGAATTTATTCGCCGCTACAAGGCCGGGCAGCGCAGCAAAGAGGCGCGGGGCCGTCAGACGCTGCTCAATCGCATGGAGCGTGTCGAACGCCCGCGCGATCTGCCCGAAATGCATTTCGCGCTGAATTCCAGCGTCGATAGCGGGCAGATGGTGATTGCCACGCGCAAGCTCGTCGTCGGCTTTGCCGGCAATCGCCCGCGCCATACTGAACCGAGAACGCTGATGCAGGTGGCCGACTTTGAGCTGCTGCGCGGCGACCGTGTTGGCCTGCTCGGCCCCAACGGCTCTGGCAAGACCACCCTGCTACGTACCATCATCGGCGAGCTGCCTCCGCTCAGCGGGCAGGTAGTTCTCGGCCACAACGTGCGTACCGGCTACTACTCGCAGACGCACGAGGGACTCAACCTTGAGCGCAGCATCCTCGACGAGATTCGCCAGGTGAGCGCTTTGAGCGAGGACAGCGCGCGTTCGTATCTGGGCCGTTTCCTCTTCTCCGGCGATGACGTCTTCAAGCGCATCGGCTCTCTCAGCGGCGGCGAGCGCAGCCGTGTCGCGCTGGCAAAGCTGACGCTGCAAGGCTCCAACCTGCTCATTCTCGACGAGCCGACCAACCATCTCGATCTGCCGTCCCGCCAATTCCTCGAAGAAGTGCTGGAGGATTTCGAGGGTACGCTGCTCTTCGTCTCGCATGACCGCTACTTCATTGACCGGCTGGCAGCCACAGTTTGGGCCGTCGAACAGGGCGTACTGATTCCCTACCTGGGCAACTATACCGACTATCACACGCGCAAGCGGCCTATCGTGCTGGATGTACCCGCGCCGCTGGTTGCTCAGGCCAATGGTCAAGGGAAAGCGCAGGTGAAAGCTGCACCGCCAGCCGCGAAAGCGAGTAGTAGGAGAAGCGGCAAAGTCAAACAGCGTACCGTGGAGGATGTCGAGCGCGAAATCGAAAAAGCCGAGGAGCGCGTCAAAGCGATCGAGGAGGCATTATCTCTTGCCGCCCTCAATGCTGACGCCGTGCAATTGACGCAGCTCAGCGCCGAATACGAGCAAGCCCGGGCGCGCGTCGATACCCTGCTGGTTGAATGGGAACAACTGGCCGATCCTGCCGGATAGCGAATTTGTGTCCGTAGGGGTTTCTCCCTTCGTTATTGGCGACGTTTCCGTGCGATTCGTGTGATCAGGCCGGCGATAAAGGCTATGATTGCCAGCACGAGGGGAGCGGCGGCGGCCACGGCGAGCCAGGCGCCTCCGAAAAGAATGGGAACCAGTATAGGCGGGTTCGCCTGAGCCATTCTATAGAAATGGTTCAATCCAAACTTGTAGAGTCCGCCCAGCATAGCTGCCGTCAACGCGCTGAAGATGAACGTCAACAGCACGCGCGTAAAGCCGTAGAGAAATGAGCCGCGCACCGCGTTCACGCACAGCAGGGCTAAACCCACGCTTTGCAGGCCCAGCGCCAGCCAGATCGGTAAGCCAGGGCGTACCACAGGTAAGGCCGCGCCCACACTCCCGACGATCAGCCCTAAGACTGTGATGGCGGCGGCGATGGCAAACGAACGCGGCCCGCCGCGCCGCCCGGTGGCTGATCCTTTTTGCTGCCGGTCTTGTTGGATGCTGTGCAGCATTGCCATGCGATCCATGATACGCGCTTTGATCGCGTGCGTCTCCACGTCGTTGGGATTGAGTTCCAGGGAATGTTCTATCGCCTGCAACGCCGTTTGGTATTGTTCTATATTGCTCAGCAAGACGCCGCGCACGCTCCAGGCCAGGGCGTTGAGCGGGTTCAGTTGGATGGCCTGCTCAATGGCTCCCAGCGCTTCCTGCGCGCGGCCTGCTGATCCCAACAACTGCGCCTTGAGTATCAGCGCCTCGCTGTTCGAGGAATTGATCTGGATCGCCTGCTCGACGTACTTGAGGGCTTCGCCGGGATTTTGCATCTGTATCAGGTGTCGCGCCTGTCGCAAGAGCATAGAGCTTTGTTCTTCCACTGCTTGAATGGCAATCTGGCCGGTGGTTATTGGAGAGAGCTGAGACGAGGTGGACGCGGCAGACATGCTCGGATGCTGAGCCAGCAGCGTTCCCGTGGTAGTGGGCTGCGTCGCTGCCATGCGCGGCAGGCTGCCCGGTGCTGCCGTGGCAGTTGGTATGCTTTGTTGCGATGGAAATGGATCGCCTGGTTGAGGCGAAGGCGGTGGAGATGGGGGCATATCCCCCACCAGCACGACTTGTCGGCTGGCTTGCCCAAAGAACTGCGGGCGTTGTTGTGCGCCCAGCGAACCGGACAGGTAAGCGTACAGGCGTTGCAAGGTGATCTGCCGCGTCGCCGGGTCGCTGGCGGGTCCGCACAAGCCTACAATCATCCGGTAGACAAACGCGCCCAGGTTTTTTTCGCTTGCTTCCTGCGCTTGCTCGTTGCCCCGGCACGAGGAGAGTACCAGCCGATCAGGCGTTTGCTGGAGACCTCGTAAGACGGCAGGGCCGAGCAACGGCGCGGAGTCGTAAGGAGAGGCGCGCCTCTGACTCCAGAGTCGCCCCGTCTGGAAATGATCGAGCAGAAAAATCACCTGTGACGCGCGGCTGCGGCCCAAAGCTTTTTCCATCAGCGAGGGCAGGTGTACTCCTGTTGTTGGCTGGAGGTATTGCGTATTCGTCAGGGCCAGATAGCCGTCGCCTGTGCGTTCATCCAGGAAACCGTGACCGGCGAAATAGACCAGCACCATGTCGCCCGGCTCCGCGACGTTGACGCACGTCTGCGCGATCAGCGTCTCCACCAGTTCGCGCGTTGCGTAACTTCCCTGGACATGCTGCACGTCGGCAGGCGACCAGTTGCCGCCTTTCGCATTGACGAGCCATTGCGCCAGCGCCCGCGCGTCTGTCTCGGCATACTGCAACGGTCGAAAGGCAGCATCCTGATAGGTATTGATGCCGATTATCAGCCCCAGGCGTCTGCCCATAGTTTCGCGCTCCTTCAAAGTAAGCAAACAAAATAAGCAAATAAGCAAACAAGCAAACAAATAAATCGGATTGACGCACATCTCGTTTGGTTATTGTATTACACTCGATGCTAGTAGGGGAAATGCTGTGGGGAAAGCGGTACTTTTTGGAGGGGCCGTTGTGATAAACTTAACTTTGGAAAGGAGATTCGTATCGATGCCGCGCGTAATTGGATTGACAGGCAATATCGCCTGTGGCAAGACCTCTGTTGGTCATATGCTGCTCGAATTGGGGGCCGAACGCTATATTGACGCTGACGCTGTCGTTCACACGCTCTACCAGCGCGGCCAATCCATCGCCGTCAACGTCGCGGAAGCCTTTGGCCCGGCGGTCATTGCAGCGGACGGCAGCGTTGATCGCCAGGCATTGGGCGCGCTTGTCTTTCACGATCCCGCCGCCATGCGCCGCCTCGAAGCCATTGTTCACCCGGCGGTAGCCGTAGCCGTAGCCGGTGAGCTGGCCGCCGTCTCGCCATCCGGCATCGCCATCATCGATGCCGTCAAGTTGTTAGAAGGCGGTTCAGGCGCGTTCTGCCAGAGCAAGTGGCTCGTAATCTGTTCCGAGGAGCAGGAACTTGCGCGTCTCATGGCGCGTAACGCCTTCAGCGAGGAGGAAGCCAGGGCGCGCATTCAAGCGCAGCCATCGAACGCCCGGCGCGTGCCGCTTGTCGATGAGGTAATCGATAACAGCGAATCGCTGGCGGAAACGCGCCAGCAAGTCGCTGCCGCCTTCGCGCGCTTCGTCCAGCATTTCCCCTCCTGAACTACAGCACCCAGTGGCCCGTCAAGAACTGCGTCAGTAAGAAGAACAGAGCTGCGCCTGACACCATGAGATAGCACAGGTGGAACAGTTTGTTTTTGCCTGCCGCCGCCATAATGATAAAAGCTGGAAACACTTCCAATATATAGCGGCTGACCGACTCCAGCGGATACAGTCCTGTGCCGCCCTTCGGAAAGAGCTGCAAAAAGATATAGAGCGCCGCAGCATACACGCCGTAGACCCACAACTGCCGGGGTAATTTCCAGGGGCCGACGAAGCTGAGAACGACGAATAGCAGGATGAGCAGGTCGGGTATCAGATCGGTCGCGTTGCGCAATGCCTGGAAGCTCAGCAGACCACTACTCCTATGGATGTTGAGCATGGAATGGAGGATGCCGTAGCCGGGGAAGGCCAGAGACCTCTGCCAGTAGACCTCACCGTGCGAGAAGGCCAGAGGATCGTGAAACTGTATGTAGCACCAGAGCGCGTACAGGGCCACGCCGCCGGGAATCAACACGCCCGCCAGGGCATTCCAGCGAATAGCCTTCAGTTGGAATTGGCGCTGGCGCAGGTATTCGTAGGCGAAAGGAAGCGCCAGCAAAATGCCTGCCGAGCGCGTCAGACTCGCCAGGAAGCCGCATAGTCCAGCCAGCCACCAGTGACTATGGCGCGTGTGATAGAAGCAGAGCAGCGCCAGGAAGAGGAAGAGCGCTTCGTTGTAGCCCGACGCGAAAAAAAAGGCGGTAGGAAAAAGCGCGAGGTACAGAACGCTGCGTTCTGCCTGTTCCGCACTGAAATCCTCGCTTACCAGGCGATAGAGAACGATACATAATCCCAAACTGGCGAGATTCGAGACCAGCAAACCGGCAAGGATCACATCACCGCCCGTCACAAACGTCGCGGCTCGTTCGAGGAGGGGATACAATGGGAAGAATACCGCTCGTTCATAATGCGTGTAGCCAAAGCGCGCGATGGTGGTAAAAATTTCGGCATCCCAGTGATTCCACGAATGCCACAGCGTGTTGAGGTGGAAAGCCCGCGGCGAAAAGTCTTTGACGGTAAACAGCGGGGCAAGACAACTTATCGTGAGAAAAGCCAGGCGCGTTGCGATATATATCGGTAAAATAGCTTTGAGCGCCGCGTACCACGCTCGCCAGTTTTGTGACCGCGCTGACTCTTGTGCGATTATTGGGCCTGGCGGCGGCGGATCGATGACGCCAATTCCTATCGTTTGCTCGCTGTCCGCTGCTGCCTGTCCGCGCGCTATGTCATACTGGTGTTCTTCAGAATTATCCAGGTATCTGCTCGTATCCACCTATTTTCTCCAACGCAAAAATACAAAAACATTCATTTCATATTCCTGCCTATTATAGTAGAGCAACGAGGCGTTGGCAAGCGAAAAACCGTCCAGGTGTGAGTGTCATTTTTTTGCTGTTGCCTGCGCGTCAGTTGCTCTGAAGCCCCCATCCTTGCAGCGTGCTGTCTATCTCAATCGTTCCAGTCTGCGCCGTTTGCACAACTTGCCATGCCGGGCTGCTGAGAGCTGGGGGCAGCGTCGTCAAGATTGTGGTCATGCCTGCTTTGCGCTGCTTCCCGCTTAATGCCCAGGGCGAAACAATCAGCAGCGAGGGATGGCTTGCGGCTAACACGCTGCTCAACTGGCTGGGGAGATCTTTGCCGTTTTCCGCCATCAACTGCACGATATTGGCCTGGAGGTAGGCCGGGGCGATGGCGCTGAGCAGACCTTCCAGCGCGTACTTGCTCATCGAAGCCGCGCCCAGCAGCAGAATGCGCAGGCCGGGAGCGATCAGGCGCACGATCAACCCGTTGTCGATCTCTGCATCGCTGCCTTTGTGCAGTTGCGCCTGCGGCCAGAACACTTGCAGGGCGACCTGCGACCCGATGGCAATGGTCGTACCCTCGCGCAGTTGGACGTAGGGGATGGCGCGCTGGCTGATGGTGCGCCGCCACAGCGCGTAGCCCACGTTAGGGCGCAACATGCCCGCGTCGAACGCCTCGCCGACCTGGTAGCGCGTTACCACATCCTGCAAGCCCGTCAGATGATCCGTGCGCGGCGAGGTCAGGATAACCGCGTCGAGCGAGCGTTGCCACGGCGGCAGCCTGCTGTCGAGTTCCTGTCCCAGCGACGTCGCATCTAATCCGCCGTCGATCAGGGCATATTTGCCGTCAGGCGTGTGAACAAGAATCGCCTCACCTTGCGGTTGCTGACCGGCAGGGCCGACACTCAAGAAGGTGATGGTGAGCTGTCCGTTCGGCCTGCTTGCCAGCGCCACACCGCTTGTTGCCAGCAGAATCACCAGGGCCGCGCCCACTTGCGCCGCTAGCCATATTCTCCGCGAGAGGGATGGCGTGTGATGCTGGCCGGGTTGGCGCAGAGCAGGCCAGCGATAGAATAGGAAGCACACCATCAGTCCCAGCGCGCCATAATAGGCCCAGGCGATGCTGTGAGGAAGATTCGTCACCGTCAGGTATGCGCCGGGCAGTCCCGCGCACCAGTTGATCGCCGCGAGGATGTACCAGAGCAGCGGCCAGGCTATCCAGCCGCACACGATGGCGGCGGGAATCGAGAAAAGACCAGATATGCACATCAGCACGCCGAGCAGGATCAGCATACTCAATAACGGCACGGTCAGGATATTGGCGATGGGCGCGATCAGCGAGACTTGGTGGAAGGTCACAGCCTCAATCGGCAGGGTTGCTGTTTGCGCCGCCAGCGTCACCGCGATGATTTCTCCCACCGGGCGACCGGGCGGCAGCCGTTCGAGCGGTCTGAGCAGGCGTTGAAAGAGCGGCATTAGCATCACGATGCCGAGCGTGCCGAGAAACGAGAGCAAGAAGCTGACATCCCACAACACCATGGGGTCAATTGCGCTCATTAGCAAGGCGCAGGCTGCCAGCGCCGTATACACGTTGTAGGTGCGGCCAATGCGCGGCGCGATCACTAGCAAAACACCCATGATGCCCGCGCGCAGCGCTGCCGGGCCAGCGCCGTTGAGCAGCGTATATATGACGATGCTGGCAACGGTCAGCGTGGCGCCGATCAAGCGCCACCGCTGCGCCCTGGCCCTTTGCGCGGGCAGCATCCGCCATAATGCTCTATCGTCTTTTTCGTATAGCCATCGCGTACTCGCCATCACTAATCCGGCCAGCAGCGTTACTTTGAAGCCAGACGCGGCGATCAGGTGTGCCGTACCCGTCTCGTTGAAGGATAGCGCGAGCGATTTGAGCGCGGGAGTGTGCAAACTGAGTAAGATGGCGACTAGCTGCGCCGCTTCCGGCTGGGGCAGCGCCTGCATGATGATCTCTGCCAGCTTGATGCGCAACTGCGCGATGGCCGTCAGCACAGGATTGCCGCCCGTGCTGTTGACGCTGATGAGCGGAAAGGCCATGCTTGCCAGCGTTCCCGCTGCGCTATACGACCCCGGAGGTTGCAGCGTTCCCTGTGCCTCCACGCTGTCGCCATAGTTTGGGCCATAGGGATTCGCCAGCGTACTGCCGAGCGTCTGCGCTTCAACCTGCCCGTGCGCGTCTTGCCAGGTAGACCCGCCGTCCGTGCTGACGCTGCTCACTGCGATAAGCAAGATACTGCTACGGCTTTCCTCCACCGGTTGATCGGCCACGCTGCCCTGGATTTTTATCTTGCCGCTGCCGATATATGCTGAGATGGCGTGCGGGTCGCCGACCGGCGAGGCTATTGCGCAGCGCCACGCGCCCAGCAGCAGCCAGAGGACGAACAGCAGCAGCAAACGCCCGCGCTGATCGCGCCACAGCACTATCAGGCCAACCAGGGCCGCGCCCGCGCCAATCAGCAAGAACAGCGACGGTACGAGCAGCCACTCGTCCAGTACGATACCGACCATCCATGCTACTGCCGCTGCGACTACCCACAGTCCGCGCAGATCGATCTCTTTGGGTGATGTGGTTTGTATCATAGCTGCTTCACACCGTAACCATGTTCTTGATGCGGTTAAAGATCGATGTGCTGATCACCTGTAACAATTGATCCACCGAGGTATAGTCTCCGTTCTGCGTGCGATAATTGACGATATTGTTGGCGGTGGTACTGCTCACATGCAGCGATTGTTCCAGTTCGGTGACAGTAGCCGTGTTGATATTGACCAGGCCGGGGGTGCTGCCGGAAGCGCTGTTTGTGCCGTTCGCTGGTCCAGGTACGCCGCCCATGTAGGTCGGAGGCGCTTCTCCAATCACTGTGACGTAGACTTCCTCGCCGTCGGTGAGCTTTGCTGCCAGGTTGAGGGCAACCAGGTTGGCTTGCGCCTGCGGCCCGCCTGCCGCCTGGAGCAACTGGTAGACGCGCGCGTCGCTTGGCAGCGTGTACACGCCCGGCTTCTTGACCGCGCCCGTGATATAAACCTGGATGTTCCCATCTCCCGTGCTGGAAGAGGACGTGGATGACGTATTGGAGGACACCGATGTAGGAGCGCCGCTGAAATTTTGCTGCGTGATGGCCGGGCCGCTGGCAGTGGATGTGGGCGCTGCTGGATTCCAGATTATATAGATCAGGATGATTAACGCCAGGCCAATCGCGGCGACGATGACGCGCTGGATCGTGCGTTTCTTGCCAGGCTTGCTCTTCTTTGCCACACTATCCGGCAATGGTGATGCGCTGCTGATGGCTGGATGCGAGATGGTCGTTTGCTGTGAGATATCGGACCGCGGGGAATGTGGTGAACCAATAGAAAATAGTCGTGGCGTTGGATTCATGCCTTTCCCTCCGACGTGTTTTTAATTGGCGTAAGCATAGCAGAAAAGATCGATTGTTGTCAATAAGTAGTCATACGTATTTATCGTCTATACATGCTTATTGGATGTATGAATTTTTAATAGGTAAATAAGCCCAGGCGACCAGATATCTTGAAGAAAGCCTGCCTCTCCTCCGCGAGCATGGAAACTGGCGCATCTATGCCTTTGCGCTGAGCAGGTTAGGAGCGATAGCCACGCTCCAGGGCAACTTCTCCCAGGCGTGGGTACGGCTAAACGAAGCGGAGCCCATGCTCCGCGAGTATAGCGGGCCAGGCTTGCGCAATGCTACGCTGGTGTACCTGGGCGTACTGGCTCTTATCCAGGGCGATCCGGTATTGAGCATGACGTATCTATTGGAGGCGTTGCTTCTCGCGCAGCAAACAGGCAACCGCTACATGATCGCTGTCAGTTTGATCGCTTTAGGCTGCGCGTCAGGCACACTGCGTGGGCCATCCTACGCGGCGCGCCTGTGCCGCGCCGCCGAGGAGATCTTCGAGAGCTTGAACACCGCTCTGCCAACAGCATATCGCCCACTCTATGACGCCTATCTTGGCTCGATCAAGTCGCAGGTCGATGAGACGACCTGGTCGGTATGGTGGGCGAAGGGCAAAACCCTCTCCGAGGAAGAAGCGATCGCGCTCGCCGCCAGCGAGGCGGCGGAAGTGTGACTTGCAGTTCTGTACCTCACAGTGGGCGGTCGGCAAAATGCTCAATACCTTCGCGCCTTTAGGGCCAACGCTGGTAACAAAGGACGAGATATCCGACAATCAATAGTACTATACAAGCGTGGATTCTTTGTTTTTCCGTGTCCTCGTTGTATACTTTCCCCGTGTTTTGAATTCGGTTTTGTGTGTGCGTCAGACATGTGAATGTATAGGCACAAAGGAGACAGGTGGTGATTGAAACAATTCTCCCGGGGAGACGCAGAAGAGAACAAGTCCTTCCATCAGAGGACTATGTGCGCGCGGCCATGCCACAAACGCTGGGAACATTCGACATGACGATGATCTTCCTGATGGTTCTGTTTTTCATCAACAATCCAGTGGGAACTACGGGAGCAGGCATTGCTGCCTTTACGTATTGGATCATCGGCGCTTTCGTCTTCTTCTTGCCCTGTATCATTGCGACGGCGCAACTGGGAAACATGTTTTTTAACGAAGGCTCTCTCTACAATTGGACGCAGAAAGCATTAGGCAGTTTCTGGAGCTTTTTTGTCGGCGTCTCTTTCTGGGTTTCCGGCCTCCTGGGGATGATCGGGAGCGCGGCCATTGCCGCCACCATTCTCCAGGGATTCAACAGCAGTTGGCTTGCGGGGCCTGGGGAACAAGGATTGTTGATCACTTTCATTTTGATCTTCTCAGCAATAGTGTCCATACAGGGCTTTCGGATGATGCAGTATATGGTCAATATCATCACGATCTTGATGCTCTGTGTGATCGCCCTTCTGGGAGTGGCAGCGCTCATCTGGATTCTGGCCGGCCATCCTGTCGCCACGAACTTTGCCCACACCAGCGCACTGGCTATTCAGCCAGGAAACTATGTGCTATTTAGCACGGTCATCCTTGCATTTTTAGGAGCAAACGTTTCCATGACGCTCGGCGGTGAGATCAGCGACCGCGTAACGATTTCGCGTCACCTTTTCCGGGGCGGACTCCTGGTTCTCGGAAGTTATCTGCTCGTTACCCTCGCTTTGCTCGTGGTACTGGGACCGCGCGCCGCGCTTAGCGGGCCATTCTCGATCATCAGCGTCATCGACCTGGTATTTGGAAAGTTCGCCGGTAACATTGCTGCCGCCTGCGTGGTCACCTTCTTTCTCATCCTCACTGCGCTTTTCAACAGCATCTTTGCGCGTCTCTTGTTGGTAGCCGCTATTGATCGACGTTTGCCGGTAGGGCTGGGAAAGCTCGATGAAAATCGCGTCCCTCTCAACGCCGTCATATTCCAGACAATCGTTGCTGTACTGTTCACCGCGATTGTCTTTCTGTTGCCTTACCTCGTCTCGCTCGGTAATCCGATCAATCTTACCAACGAACTTTTCACTGTGACGCTCTATGCGCACAGCATGATCTGGGCGATCTCCAGCGCTTTCCTTTTCATCAACCTGCTTGTCCTCTACATGCAGAATCGGCACAGCTTTCATATGCGGCGTATCTTTCCCATGCCAGTCTTATGGGCTTGCATTATCGTTGGGCCACTTGCCTGTCTCCTGGCGATCATTGTCACGCTCTCCTATTCACCTATACCACAACTGATTCCAAGCAGCCTGTGGGGTGGCCTGGTCGGCGGCCTCACGCTGGGTTGGTTAATTTTTGCAGGTATAGCCAGTATGGTAGCGAGCGGCGAAGCGTCCTGGGAAGATCTCAACGCGGAGGAAGGATCATGAACAATGGGAACGCTTATAACGCTTATCAGGAACAGGTAGAAAAATTTTACAAGGAGAATACTTGCGATGGCTGCTAATACTATCTCCATTCCAAAAGAACAGCCTGTCGAGGTACAGGAAGAACAGAGCGTCGAGATACATGGCATTGAACGTGTCTTGCCCACTGCGCGCACTCATACGCGTATCTTCGATAACTTCACCCTCTGGTTTTCGGCAAACCTGGTGATTTCCACGGTTGCTCTGGGCGCGTTAGCTGTCCCTGTTTTTGGCCTCGGATTTTGGGACAGCGTTATGGCTATCGTTATCTTCAATATCCTTGGCTCTTTCCCGGTGGCCTTCCTCTCGACCCTGGGTCCCAAACTGGGCCTCCGGCAGATGACTATTTCGCGTTTCTCATTCGGTTGGAGCGGCGCGGGCATCATGGCCCTCTTCAACGTCGCGGCCTGTACCGGCTGGTCTGCCGTCAACGCGATTGTAGGGGGTGAGTTAGTCGCGGCAGTGAGTGGAGGAACCATTGCCCGGCCAGTGGCTATTCTCATCATTGCCGTGGTAACGACTATTTTTGGCATGTACGGGTACAAGCAGGTTCATCGCTATGCTCGTTATGCGTGGATCCCTGCCGCGATCATTTTTCTGATCCTGATGATCGTCGCCGGACCGAAAATGTCAATCATTCCTACTCCTGCACTGGGCGTCGCTGAGATCGCTTCCTTCGTCTCCTTTGGCGGCGCTGTCTACGGCTTCTCGACCGGTTGGAGTTCCTATGCCTCTGACTACAACGTCAGGCAGCCCGAAGAGACACCGTCGTCACGTATCTTCTGGCTTACCTTTCTGGGTGTTGTCATTCCTTGCGTGATCCTGGAGGTATTTGGATTGGCCTTGACTACTGCCTTTAAACAGAGCGGCGGCGATCTGCTGGCGGCTGCCGCCCAGCCTTTAGGTAGCATTGGCAATGTTCTGCTGATCCTGCTCGCGCTGAGCATTGTTGCCAACAATATCCCCAATGCCTACAGCCTGGGACTCTCCATGCAGGTGCTTGGCAAGTCCTTCCAACGCGTTAGCCGCGTCATATGGACGCTTTTTGGCGCGGTGTTTTATATGCTGATCGCTATTCCAGCCGTCTCCAATTTCAACAATACGCTGAGCGATTTTCTGCTGATCATTGCCTACTGGCTTGGCCCCTGGGGGATTATCCTTATTGAGGAACACTTTGTTTTCCGCCGGGGACGGTACAACGTCGATGATTGGAACACGCCGCAGAAACTCCCTGTTGGCTGGGCCGCGATGATCTCGATGGGATTTGGTCTGCTAGGCGTCTATCTTGGGGCTGCCCAGGTACTCTTTGTCGGCCCCATTGCTGATCTGTTCAATCCTCCCTATGGGATGGACGTTGGCTTTGAGCTTGGCCTCATTTTTGCCGGCATCACTTATCTTATCCTGAGGCGGATCGAACTCGCTCTGGCAGGACGCTGACCCTGCTGCTTCCCCGCAAGCCTCGGTTGCCCAATCTCAATCAGCGGAAAATCACTGGCAACGGAGCCATAATTCTGCTATACTTGGTCTAGCGAAATATATTGCTCCGCGCTGTGACGGCCCTTTGTTCGATCACAGCGCCTCTTTCCTATTTACGGCAATCGTGGTATTATCTGATCAGGTTGCTCGGAGGCGTTGGACAGCTTCTGAGCGTCGCTATCTTCGGTGAGATAAGGCTCGATTGGCACAGTTCCTGCGAGCAATATCTTTCCCGTATTTACAAATGTGAATATGTTATTTTAGTTCGCAAGGAGGACATCATGGCTGATATTGTCGCTATTCCTGAAGAAACAGGTATAGAGACGCATGGTATTGAACGTGTCTCGCCTGAAACCCGCACTCATACCCGTATCCTTGACAACTTTACGCTGTGGCTCTCTGCCAACCTGGTGATCTCGACCATCGCGTTGGGAACGTTGGCTATTCCCTTTTTTGGCCTCGGCTTCTGGGACAGCCTGGGAATAATCATCCTTTTCAACGCGCTTGGCTGCCTGGCTCCTGGCATCCTCTCCATCCTGGGTCCGCGCCTGGGCCTGCGCCAGATGACCATCGCGCGCTTCTCCTTCGGCTGGGTCGGCGGCATCATCATGGCGATCTTCAACGTTGCCGCCTGTGTCGCCTGGTCCGCCGTCAACGTCATCGTTGGCGGGCAACTGGTAGTATCGCTAAGCCACGGAGCTGTTCCATTGTGGGTCGGTGTGCTAATCATCGCCATTCTTACCACGCTGGTCAGCATCTATGGTTATCGCTATGTGCATCGCTACGAGCGGTACGCCTGGATACCGATGGCGATCATGTTCTTTATCATGTTCATCCTCGGTGTGCCGCACTTTGCTCTTGTTGCTCCAACTGCGACCGGCGTCGCGGAAATCGCTGGCCTGGTTACTTTTGGCGGCGCAGTGTATGGCTTCGCCACCGGCTGGACTTCCTACGCCGCCGACTACAACGTCAATCAACCGGAGAATACGCCGTCCAGTGAAGTCTTCTGGTGGACATTCCTGGGCATCTTCATCCCGTGCGTCCTGCTGGAAACCCTGGGTATGGCCTTCACGACAGCATTGGCGAGCAACAAAGTCTGGAATGCCGCTTTCACCAGCAACAGTGTTGGTGGTCTCCTCTCCGCCGTTGTCAGTCCACTACAGGGTTTCGGAACCTTTCTCCTCGTGCTGCTGGCGCTGAGCATCATTGCCAATAACATCCCTAACGACTACAGCCTCGGCCTTTCCATGCAGGTGCTTGGCAAATGGTTCCAGGGCGTGAGACGCTACATCTGGACGCTCATCGGCGCGGTGATCTACGTTTGTATCGCCATCATTGGCTCTGCCAACTTCGCCGGCACGCTCAATAATTTCTTGCTGCTCGTTGCCTACTGGCTCGGTCCCTTTGCCATCATCCTCATCACCGAACATTTTGTGTTCAGGCGAGGGCATTACAATGTTGATGACTGGAACACGCCAAGCAGGCTACCGCTTGGATGGGCTGCTATTGCGGCGCTGATCATGGGTATTGTGGGCGTTGTTCTTGGCGCAGATCAAACGTACTTCCAGGGCTTCGTCGCCCGGCTCGTCAATCCTCCTTATGGCATCGACATTGGCTTCGAGCTTGGCGTGATCTTCGCCTTCATCACGTATCTCATCCTGCGTCCTATCGAGTTGAAGCAGCGTCCTATCCCTACTGACGGAGAACAGGCTGTAGGGGTTGTAGAAGATAAGGTAGAGGGATAGCCAGGGCAATTAATACCCCTGTCAATACGTATACCATGCCAGGGCGGCATTCGCCGCCCTGGTTCTCATTTTTGAGGTTTGTTCTATGCAGTACGATCTGATTGTTCGCCAGGCCCGGCTGCACCGCCGCCAGGAGCTGGTCGATATCGCCGTTAAAGATGGACGCTTTGCTCGCGTCGCCGCCGATCTCTCGTCCGATGGCGCTGCCAGGGAGATCGACGCCGCCGGTCGGCTCCTCTCTCCTCCGTTCATTGACGCGCATGTGCATCTCGACGCCGTCCTGACCGTCGGCCAGCCGCGCTATAATACCTCCGGTACGCTTTTAGAAGGCATCCAGATCTGGAGCGAGCGCAAACCTAGCCTGACGCGCGAGGATGTCAAACGGCGCGCGTTGGAAGAAATTCGCTGGGAAGTCGCGCAGGGTACGTTATACATCCGCAGCCATGTCGATGTCTGCGACCCCAATCTAACGGCCCTCAAAGCCTTGATCGAGGTGCGCGAAGAGGTGCGCGACATGTGCCACCTGCAACTGGTGGCTTTCCCGCAGGATGGCATCATGTCTTTTCCCAATGGGCGCGAGTTGATGCGCCGCGCCATGGAGCTTGGCTGCGACATTGTCGGCGGCATCCCGCACTACGAGTGGACGCGCGATATGGGCGTCGAAGATGTGCATTACGTTTTTGCCCTGGCGCAAGAGTTCAACCGCGACATTGATTGTCACTGCGACGAAACCGACGATCCTCATTCGCGTTTCAGCGAAGTCATGGCCGCCGACACCATCCAGCAGAGCTGGCAGGGGCGCGTCACGGCCAGCCACTGCACGGCCATGCACTCTTACGATAACGCCTACGCTTTCAAGCTCATACGCCTGCTGGCCCACGCCCAGGTGAACGTGATCGCCAATCCCTTCGACAATGTCGTCTTGCAGGGACGCTTCGACACCTATCCGAAACGGCGCGGCATCACGCGCGTCAAAGAACTGCTGGCTGGCGGCGTCAATGTCGCTCTCGGCCACGACTCGATCATGGATCCCTGGTTCCCGCTGGGCAAAGGCGATATGCTGGCCGCCGCGCAGTTGGCCCTGTTCCTCTGTCATATGAGCGGCTACGAAGAGATCAACGACGTGCTTGACCTGATCACCACCAACGCCGCCCGCACGCTGCGTATCGAAGATCGCTACGGCATCGAAGAGGGCAAACCCGCCGACTTCCTGGTCATCGATGCCCCGACGGCGTTTGAGGCGCTGCGTCTTGTACCCCCGCGCCTGCACGTCTTCAAGGACGGTCGCGAGCTGGTCTCGACTACTCCAGGGAAAAGCATTCTCAAACGGCGCGGTGATGATGCAGGCCAGGAAATCACGTTTCGCAACCTGTAGGGGCGTGGGCTTGCCCCGCCCAAAAACGGCGCATAGTCTTGTCTTGCTCACCAGGGCGGGGCAAGCCCACGCCCCTACAGGTTTCTCCTCGAAGGATGGAGCCCAGCTTAGCTTAAAATATTGACGGCGCGCCCTGCCAGCACGATGATGATCATGATAGAGAGTAGAGCCTCAATCATCATCAGCATCTTGGCGCGCTGCGTGAGCGGGTAGGTATCCGCTGGGCTGAGGGCGGTCGCACCGGTGAAGGCCACAAAGACGTAATCGAAAAACAGGGGTACCCAGCCGCTGGTATTGCCGTCCACCTGTTGTGGGAACATGAAATCCGTCGCTTTATGTCCCGACAGATGCCGCTTGAGCGGTCCGCCGCCATCAACTTCCCAGTACCACAGCGCAAAGACCAGCACATTCGTGATCCAGAGCAGCGCGGCCGTTTGCAGCAGCGACGCGCCACGGGTATTTCCTGGCAAGGTGATAATAAGCAAAGCGATACCACTCGCCAGCATCGCCGTTACAAGCCCTAAGATGGTCAGAGTAAGGACGCGCACCGCGATGTGGTGCAACCTTCGCCTGGTTAAAGCCGTGAAAACGAGTGGCAGAAGCAAAATGCCCTCAAGCGCCAGCGGTATCCAGCCGGGAATAATCTGCAGGTGAGCCGGCAAGATAAGATAGATTACCCCGATCAATAATGTGCCGCCAATGGGCGCCCAGCGCCGTACTTGCAGGATATGCAGCAGATCCGCTGGTATGACTTGCTTTTTCGTCGCTTTGTGTTCTTCCTCTTCCTCTGTATCCATATAGATTGTCTTGTCTCCCGATCTCTTTTGTTAAATTTGATCATTGCGCCTCTACAAAATGATTGTAGCTTACAAATCATGGTTGATACAAGCATGGCATCATGACAATCTGTTCACAATACCGCTGATCGCTTTCAAACTGCTCCTCCATCTGCTATAGTACAAGACACATTCTACAAAAAAGTGGGGGAAGATGGAAAGTGGAAACGCTGCGCGAACATGTCAACCTCTCTCTGAACGCGCCGGAAATTATCACGGCCTTGCTCAACGATCTGAGCGCTGTGACAGACTATCGCATCCTGCGCGACAGCCTGCCTAAACGCCTGGCCGGACTGCTTGCATGCCGGGGCGTGCTGTTGTACCAGCGCGTCGAAGAAACGCTGCAATTCGCCGCCGGTTCGTTCGATAACGTTCCCTGCTGGTCGGCGGCCCTGCTCGCGGTCGCTCACATCAACCCTATCGCTCTCACCAGCGATTATCTCGAAGCGCAGGCATGGCGAGCGCGTCATGCCGTGATCGAGCCTTCTGCAAGTCATGCCCCTGTGTTGGCTGCTGTCCCTTTGATCTACCGGCAGCGCGCCATCGGCGTCATGGTCTGTTTTCGCGGTAGCAACTCCCGGCCTTCTGAGGCAGTTGCGGCGTGGTCCGCGGAGGAAGCACCGGCCCTTGAAGCGGTCGCGGGCGTTGTCGCTTTACTGCTGGAGAACGCGCGCCTCCTTGAACGCGACCGCGAGCGCATCCACGAACTCTCGCTGCTCAATACCATCGTGAGCCAGTTGCATTATGCGCTGTATGACGCCGGGCGCATTCACCACATTATCGTTCAGCGCGCGCGCGAGATCACTGACGCGGACGAGTGCGAACTGTTGTTGCCTGGTACTATGCCCGCGTCACCGTCCTGGATCACTCCGATCTTGCATGAAAAGCTGCTCGCGCGCTTTCAGCGGCAGTGCGAGGGGCAAACAGCGCTGTTGATCATCGAGCGTTCCGGCGATAGCTCTGCCGAAGACTACTTGATCGATGCCCCATCACATATCAAGACGTTCTTTGCCATACCCTTGTTGGCCGGCGATACCGCCCTTCACGGCATCCTCGTTGGCGCCTTTCACCGCGCCTGGAAACTGCGCCGCGAAGAGATCGTGTTGCTGCGTGTATTGGCAAACCAGGTTGGATCCGCCCTGGAGAACATTCATCTCATGACTGAGGTGATCGAGGCGCGCAACGAAGCTCGCAAGCTGCTCCGCCGCGTGCTGGATGATCAACGGCTCAAAGAACTGATCCTTGAAAGTGTCCCCGGCGGTCTGATCACAATTGATCTCAACGAGCGTATCACCACCTTCAACCGCGCGGCGGCGGCTATCCTGGGCTACCATCCATACGAGGCATTGGGACAGCCGCTGCAAAACATCTTGCCTGTCCCTCTTGAGAAGATGGCTGAATCCCGTAGGGGCAGCGGCTCGTCCCTGCCCGCTGCGCCACCGCCTGTCAGAGCTGGGGACGCGGGCAGGGACGAGCCGCTGCCCCTACGGGATGCGGAGAGTCAGGTAATCGTCACAGTTGGCGCTGCTGAGCATGAACGGGTGTTGGATGCGCATGTTGTTCCCCTGCTCGACGACCAGGGCATACGTGTGGGAATGCTGGCAACCTTCACTGATATCACCGCGATCCATCGGCTGGAAGAGGAAAAACGCCGCCTGGATCGGCTGGCGACTCTCGGCGAAATGGCTGCCAATGTCGCGCACGAAGTGCGTAATCCACTGGCCTCGATCAAAACCTCCATACATATGTTGCGCGATGACCTGGCTGGCGCGACCCCCAACTTTGCCGCCGTTCAGGAATCGCTCGTAATCGTGCAGCATGAAGTCGAACGGCTGGATGCTATTGTCCGCGACCTGCTCTTGTTCGCGCGTCCGCGCCAGTTGCATCCTGTACTGTCTGATCTGGTTGCTCTCTGCGAGCATGTTTTGCGGATGATCCAGCCGCAGTGTAGCGAGGCGGGAGTCGTTGTTCACCGCGTCTATCACGACGTGCCGCCGACGCTTATCGATGTGGCGCAAATCGAACAGGTGCTGCTCAATCTGTCTATGAATGCGCTGCAAGCCATGCCCGATGGCGGTATCTTGACGGTTGCCTGCCAGGTCGCACAGAAAAACAGAGATGCGTTGGACGAAAACAACGAGGGAGCCGGTGACGTGGTTGAGATTGCGCTGAGCGATACGGGCGGCGGTATCGCTTCCGATCATCTTGGGCGCATCTTTCAGCCATTTTTCACGACAAAAGCGCATGGGATCGGACTTGGCTTGCCCATTACACGGCGCCTGGTCGAAGATCATGGGGGCCATGTGCGGGTCGAGAGCCATCTTGGCTACGGTTCAACCTTCTTAGTGCGGCTTCCCCTTATCAGTGCTGAATGAGCAAGGGATCTCCATCCTGCTGGGGAATCCGTAGGGGCGGCGGCTTGTCCCCGCTCGAAAAGGGAGTGCCTATGAGTCTGAGTATTCTGATCATTGATGATGAGCCGTACCTTCCACGCCAGTTTGCGCGTTTTCTGAACCAACATGGCTACGAGGTGATAACGGCTGGCGATGGTGAAGCAGGCTTACAAACGCTGCAACAAGGAAGTTTTGACCTGGTGTTGCTCGATCTTCTGCTGCCGAAAATGCATGGCCTGGAGGTACTCAAACACATACGAGCCAATGACCAGGAATTGCCCGTCATTATGCTTACCGCTTATGCTAACGTTCAGGACGCGGTCGCAGCGATGAAATTAGGGGCTTCGGACTACCTCTTGAAGGGCTTTGACCTGGACGAGCTGCTCCTGGTGGTACAACGCGCGTTAGAAACGAGCGCCATGTACCGCGAATTACGCCGCTTGCGGCAGGAGCGGAGCGACCATTACCATTTCGACTACGTGATTGGTCACAGCGCGCAGATGCGCGAGATTTTTGACCTGGTTGCCCGCGTCGCTCGTAGTGATGCCTCCGTCCTGATTACCGGAGAAAGCGGCACCGGCAAAGAAGTGATTGCCCGCGCTATTCATGACCAGAGCGAACATGCTGCCGGCCCTTTTCATCCCTTGAACTGTGCCGCGATTGCCAGCAATCTACTCGAAAGCGAACTTTTTGGCTATGAGCAAGGCGCTTTCACCGATGCTCGCAAGCAGAAAAAAGGGTTGCTCGAACTGGCCGAGGGTGGAACGCTCTTCCTGGATGAAATCGGCGAGATGTCCCTCGAAATGCAAGCCAAGCTCTTGCGTGTTCTGGAAACGCACTCATTTTACCGCCTCGGCGGCAATAAGCAGGTCACGATCTGTACGCGCGTGCTGGCGGCTACCAATCGCGATCTTGATCGGGCTATGAAAGTGGGGGCGTTTCGTACAGACCTCTTCTTCCGTCTGGCCGTGTTCCAGATAGCCTTACCTCCGCTGCGTGAACGTCCAGGCGACATTCTCCTTTTTGCCTCGCGCTTCATCGAGGATTTTAACAAATCGCTGGGGCGCAGCGTGCGCCGTATTGCCCCGGAGGCGCAGCGCCTGTTGCTCGCCTATGATTGGCCGGGGAATATCCGCGAATTGAAGAATGCTATCGAGCGAGCCATGATTCTCAACAGCAGCGACGAACTCTTGCCGTCTCACCTGCCCTATGAAATCGCCGGGCAGACGCTCGACCACGCGGATCATACAGAAGACTCCTGGGAACGCTGGTTGCGTTCGTATCCGCCTGGCCCGCTCTCGTTGGAGCAGGTCAGTAATCGTATCGAGGGATATTTTGTGCGCTGGGCGCTCGAAGCCGCGCAGCACAACCGGGGCCATGCCGCCGAATTACTGGGCCTGACGAAAGTTGACCAGTTGCGGTATTTAATGCGCAAGCATGGGATAGATTAGATGCGCACCTTTTTCGCCGCGCGCGCCAGTAATTCGGCTTCGATCTCCTGCAATGCTAGCTTTTCAGCCTCCGCGTTGCTGATCGATTCGCCTCGCTGCAGCGACTCTTCCTGAATTTCCATCGAACGCCGCCAGAACTTCCCGATGATGGGAAGTTGCACTTCTTGAGAAGGCAGGATTTGCAGGCTGATCATGCTGAGAGGATAAAACTCATCCTGCTCAAAAGCAAGAGAAGCGAGATGGCTGAATATCTCGAGCAGTTCCGTATATTCGCTAGTGAAATACCCCGGTTGCGTGCTGGAAGCTATGAGACATCCGGCGACGCGGCCACTGAGCATGATAGGGTACACTGCGCTGCTGACCTCGTGTTCGGTGCGGCGTGTCTGGCGCATGGTTTCGGCTTTGAGGTCAGCAACGATCATGGCATGTCCTTTTTGCATAGCGTAGCCTGCGAGCGACTCGGCCCCCAGGAAAATAGACTCCGGTTCGAGATCAGCTTTCCATGGCGGAGTGCCGCGTCCGGCCACTTCTTTCAACGAAAGGATCTTATTATGCTGTTCTGGCACGGGCGGCATACAGCGAGCAAGGGTAATAGCCATGCCCATCCGGTCAGGGTCGAGCAGGGTGATGGCTTTCTCTAGCACTGTCTTGCCAGTGAGATAAAAGAGCAGCGGGACTGGCGTGGTTGCGCGTATATTCAGCAGTTCAGCAAAGAAGGCGGAAGAGAGATGCTCTATCCCTTCGCTTTTGAAAGATTGGCGAATATCTGGAAAATCTGCCTCCAGGGCATCCAATAGTTCTTCGCGCAGCGCTGGATTCACCACGTGAAGCAAGCGCAATATATGAACTTTGTGGGGTATAGACTCTCCACTGATCCAGCGGGTGAGGGTCATTGTCGAGAGATCGAGTATTTTTGCCAGGCGTTGCCGTTCGCCTGCCGGTCTGATGATCCGTTTCAGGATAGCGCGCCAGGATGGGGGAGTTGGTATTTCCATTGCTCATCTCCTCGCTTGTACTATTGACGACTCTATCATAGCAAAGGCTGCATCGGTCAGTCAACTATTTCAGGTGTGCAAAAGATATTTTCCCTCAGAAGATATGTTTTATGGGAAAAAGCGCTGCTAAATGCTTCCAGGTAAGGGATGCGGAGACGTGATACAATGAGTGGGAATAAGTGGAAGAGTGTAGAAAGGATGAAGAGATGACTGCTCCCATTACCCTCCCCTCATTGGATGAGTCGACCGTGGTCGAATTGCGTTGTCGCTACGAAGAAACGGCCGACACCGAAACGCGCACACGCTACCAGATATTGTTGCTCTCGCTGCAAGGCCAGATCTCGAGTCAGATCGCTCAAATCGTGCTGCGCAGTCAAGACACGGTTGTACGTGTTCTCAAACGGTTCTTCATCGGTGGCTTGGATGCTGTTCCCCGACGAACCGCCCCAGGCCGAGAGCGAACGGTCACGGCCGCCTGGGAAGTAGAATTGCTGCGCGTGATCGAGTTGGATCCTCACGAAGTTGGACAAGACACTGCGAACTGGACCACCGAACGACTCGCCAGGTATCTGGGCCAGCACACAGGGATCCAGGTCACCGAAGAGACGGTACGGGTGTACTTACATGCTCATGGCTACGTTTGCAAGCGTCCTGTCTGGACACTCAGGCGCAAGGCCGAAGCACAAGCCCATTACGTGGGAAACGCCTGCGGGTAGAGGTACTCTTAGCCGGTGCCACAGCACCCGAACCTCTACCCGTGCATGATCTGGTGGAGCCTGATCTGTGGGATCAGCTTCCCGCCGACTTGCTGGATTTGCTCGCGTTGCTGCCAGGCGCAGACCTCTATCTGCAAGATGAGATGCAGGTGGCTTTTCACCCGACCCTCACACGTGTGTGGTGTCGCAAAGGTCGACGGGGGCAGCGCCTGGTCCAGGCTCCTGGGGACAATCGCAAGGTGTATGGCTTTGGGCTGGTGGACTGGCGCGATGGCTGGTTCGATGGCCGGGTTGCTCCAGGACGCACCGCGGATGTGTTCTGCGAACAAGTGCATGCTGCTACGGCTCGTTCAAAGCAGCGCGGACGGGTTGCCATCGTGATCGCCGATAATCTCAGGACCCATACTGCGGCGGGCTCGCTGCTCGTGCGGAGCTTACTCAGCGAATTCAAGGATCACTTGTATCTGGTGTACACCCCCGCTTATGACCCTGATGCCAATCGCATCGAATGGCTCTGGCGCGTCTCGCGACGAGTCGTGACGCACAATCATCACCGGAGCACATTCGAGCAGCTACTCATGGATGTGGAGAAGCATTTTCAGGCGCTGACCCGCACTCCCAGCGAGATCCTTCGGCATATTGGCAGTCCGTTTGCTCCAGAGCATGACCAAGATGCTCCTCTGCCACTTACTCAGGCTGCCTAATCAACTTGGACGCTTCGCAGACGAGAGGGTAATTTCGATGAAGAGTGAGCAGCACACCCAGTGACAGCCTGAAAACCGCTCCAAAGGCGGATGGTTGTGCGCAAGAGTCGTCAATTCAGGGGCAGTTCTGAAAGCGCTTGCTCACCGCCCTCCTTGGCTTTCGCCCAACTGAGCCAATCAGAGGCTCCATCAATTAATCAAGCTGTTGATGCAAGAACTCAACGGTGCGCTGCCAAGCCAGGCGAGCAGCCTCGGCGTTATACTCCGGGCGATTCTCTCCGAAGAACCAATGTTTAGTCCCCGGATATGTATAGAAGGTGGCCGGCCTACCGGCAGCCCGGAGCTCCTGCTCCATCTGTGCGACCGACTCAGCCGACTCGAAGGGGTCCTCCTCGGCGAAGTGGCAGAGGAAGGTGGCCGAAGCTTTGCGATACTCCAGTCCGGGGTAGGTGGCATAAAAGGTGACGACGGCGGCGATCTCCTGGGTCAGGGTGATGGACATGTCCAGCGCGTAGGCGCCTCCCAACGAGAAGGCGACGAAGGCGAGCTTGCCGCGACCGTCCGCCCGATGTGTCGCAGGGTGTTGGCGCAAGAACTGTACTGCCCCCGTGATGTCGCCGCGCCACCGCTCCACATCCTGATCCAGCGCCGCCCCCAACGCTCGCGCTTCCTCGACGGAGGCGGTCGTCTTGCCGTGGTAGAGGTCGGGGGCAAGCGCCACAAAGCCTGCCTCCGCGAGCCGGTCGCAGACCTGTTTGAAGACGTCGGTCAGGCCCCACCATTCATGCAGGACCACCACCCCTGGTCCGCTGCCTTGTTCGGGAACGGCCAGATAGCCGCTGATCGTTCTCCCATTCGCCTGTAATTCTCTCATTCAACTCTCCTTTCTTCTCCCCCTTTGTTGTATCACATCTCCGCATCCCTTGCCTGGAAGCATTTAGAGTTGTATCTTTCGCGCGAACTGGGTAAGATAACAGTGGGGAAAAGAATCCGCGGCGATGGTCGCAAAATGATCAAGAAAGTGGCAAGAAAGCGGTAGGAGAACGGTATGGCGAAGCGCATTGTTGTGGTCGATGATGACCGGGAGATTCGCGAAATTGTGGCTTTTGCTTTGCGACGTCAAAACTTTGAGGTCGCAATAGCCAGTAATGGTCAGGAACTTCAGCAGTTACTGGCCGCGCGATTGCCCGATCTCATTATTTTAGATGTGATGATGCCTGGTGAGGATGGGTATCATATTTTCAGCGCGCTCCGCAAGGGATCGCTGACGCGGCATATACCTGTGATCATCATGACGGCTCATGCTGAAGAAATCTATCAGCATATCAGCGCCGATCTTGGAGCGGCCGACCATATCACCAAGCCATTTCATCCGCTTGAACTGGTCGTAATGGTACAAAGCCTTCTCCAAAGCAGAATGCAAAATTGAGGCCGTAAATACTTGTTTCTCTGCTTAAAAGTTGGTATCATTACAAGCAAGAGCGTTTTGGCGAGTTCAAGGAAGCGGAATGTCCATGCCTAACAAATATGAACGCGAGATCGAAGAAATCCTGCGCAACCTGGAAAATAGCGGGCCAAAGGCAGGCCGTGGGCAAAAATTTGGTGAGAGTTTCCGTCGCAAGCCAGGCGACCGCCCAAAACCGCCTCGACGGGATTTTTCCATGCCGCGCCTGAAGTCCACCGATTGGTTCATCGTAGCTGCGGTGGCAGCGGCCCTGATCGCCGGGGGGTACGCCTACGTGCGCGGTCCAGATTTTGTCACCGGTATCCTTGCTATCCTGGGCTTTGTGTGCTTAATGCTTGCGATATTTTCTCCCTTTATCCCTCGATCGCCATCCCGGTCATATACGCGCAATGGCAATATCACGCAACTGCGCTTTAATCCCTTCCGGGGCATCGTCACGCGCTGGAATCTCTTCATATTGAAACGGCGCTACCGCCGGCGCGATGATCGCTAAGCCGGCGGTAGTCATCAGAGAGGAGAAATGCTGCTGGCGCGCTCGTGCTGTAACTCCTTGACAGGGCGCTGGAGCCATGTTATAGTAGTCATGCATCAACGAGAAGAATGCAGTGACGGGGTGTGGCGCAGTTGGCAGCGCGCATGGTTTGGGACCATGAGGTCCGCGGTTCAAGTCCGCGCACCCCGACCAGTTCATCATCTTCTCAGGCCCCCTATCCAGCGGGAGTAACTCAGTGGTAGAGTTCCTGCCTTCCAAGCAGGCTGTCGCGGGTTCGAGCCCCGTCTCCCGCTCTCATCGCACAGGAAGCCAGTTCTGACCGGCTTTCATAGCAAACAAGCAGTGATGGTGTTTGCGAATAAGGTATTCAAAAGCGTTTTCTGAGTACCTGCCTCGTAAAACCATAAGTTCCTGTCTCTTCTGCAACTGAAATTTGTGGAAGAACGGTATGAGTATCTGCCTTGCTGTGAATGCCTCAAGCAATTGGAGGTGTTCCTGTGTCTTCTCGCAACAAACAAGGTCAATCGAAAACAACCACATCGCAAACAAGCAAGGCTTATCCTCGTCGTGTAAAGCGTACCCTTCGTTTGTCCATTGATGAGTACATCCTTGATCATCGGAGTCAGAACCATAGCCACAAAACAATTGAGTGGCATACCCTTGCGCTTGGCAACTTGGCTGATTACCTGGAAGAGCAAGGAATTACCTGCATTGATGATATCGAGCGGGTACATATCCTCTCGTGGCTTAGCAAGCTCGGTACTCAGCCAGGCGCAAAGGGAAAAATCCTCGCGGCGCGATCCGTCAACTGCTACGCTCGGTCAATGCGCGCCTTCTGCAACTGGCTAGAGGTGCAGGGCTATGTCGAGGTCGCGCCGTCGAATCATGTCAAGATGCCCAAAGTTGGCAAGCCATTAATCCGCATTATTGAGTTTGACGAATTTGAGCGAATGCTAAAGGCTTGCACGCCGCCTCATGAATTCGGCCCTCTTACTGATCGCAACGCTGCTCGTAATCGAGCGATCCTCTGGCTGCTGTGGGATACCGGCATTCGCCTCGCTGAATTATGCGATCTGCGACTGTCGAACCTGGATCGGGACAAGGGCATGATCATCGTTTGTGGCAAAGGCGATAAAGAGCGGCGGATCGCGTTTGGGCGCAATGCGCTTCGCTCGCTGTTCCTCTATATTGATCGCTATCGCCAGAAACATGACGAACTGGTAGACGTGGGCAATGTCAATGAGGATCATGTGTTTCTCAGTGAGGGTGGTTTCGGCTTGACTCGGCGCGGTGTCGATATGCTCTTTCATCGCATTCGTGGTCGTGCCGATTTGCCGAAAGATAAGCGTATTAGCCCTCACATCTTTCGCCACACGTTCGCCGTGCGTTACCTCATGCTTGGTGGTGACATCTATACGCTACAAGAGTTGCTGGGCCATGAGGACATTGCAACTATAAAAAACTACATGCACCTTAACGATACGCTCATTCAGGAACAAAAGCGCAAGTTCAGTCCTGGTGACAACGTGCCGTTCTCGAACTCGCAAGGTGGTCGTAAACCTCGTACCGATTTCCGCGATCCACCAAAGGGCAAGCCTCGTGTTGGTCGGGGCAAAAAACCGAAGGCTCAACAATAGCAGCGTGGTCGTCTATCCTGGTACTTCTGTGATGTTTTCCAGAATAATATGAGATAATCAGAACATAATAGAGGTATCAGGATATTCTCGGCGTGTTGTGCATGAAGGGATATCAACATGACACAAGAAGTTTCACATCATGGGCGTCTCATCCGTGAGTATCGGGAAACAAGAGTAGGCATCACACAAGAGGAACTGGCGCGGCGCATTGGCAAGAGTCGTCGTACTGTCGTCACGCTAGAGCAGATAGCACGTATCGATGATCTGAAGCTCCGGCGTACTGTGGCCTGGGCGTTGCAGATACCGCCAGCGATGTTAGGGCTTTCGGATATCATTCTGCCTGAAGCTGCTGTACTCACGCCTATAGAAGTTCTGCCAGCGTCAGAGAGCAAGAAATTGAGTCGGGTGGTTCTCATTACGTTCAATGACAATTTGCGGATGCGTCTCGATCTCTACTACCTCGGTGGCTCAATTGCTGCTGACAAGGGGCTAAACGCTCACATTGAGGAGTTGACGCAGCTTGTGCGTAAAGGCAATGCGAGAGATCAGCATGAACTACTCATGCTGCTCAGCCACAATTATCAAGTGAAAGGAATGATCGCGCGTGATCAGCTAGATTACGAAACTGCTGAGAATTGTTTCAAACAAGCATCTTTGCTGGCGCAAGAGGCTGAATGCCCTGAGTTGAACGCGCTTACGATGGCTCGGCAAGCGGTGATGTATCTGTGGCAAAAGCGTGTCGATGAGGCGAATCACCTGTATGAGGCTGCGCGTGAGATTTCTCGCCGTTCTCCACCCGCTCTACGGTCGTACCTGGCTACTGGTCATGCAGAAGTTCAGGGTATGCTCGGTGATCAGGGCTGCCTTGTCTCGCTCACTGATGCTCGTGGTCTGCTCCGGCGTGTCGATCCTGAAGATGATTACTTGTTACTTCGGCATTCAACGCGCTGTTCAGAGCAAGCTATTAACGATGGCTGGTCGCAAAGTCATACACTGCTCGGCAAGCCAAGTATCGCTATTGAGAATTACGATAGGCTAGAGCAGTCGCTAGACCTGAGCATGACTCGCATGAGGGGAAGGCTTTACAGGCAGTATGCAGAGGCTCTTTTTGTTGCAAAGGATTTGAGCTGCTGCTTCTATGCAGTTGAGGGATTAAAGCTCGCTCGTGCTTCTGGTTCGCGCTTTAACGTTTGGCGTGTCAAGGAACTGGCGGCAAAACTGGCTGAACTATTCCCGCATGATGAGCGTGTGAAGGACTTGTTAGGTGCGGTTAATGGCAAGCCGTAGCTATTGATGGCTTGTTTTTGTGCTGTGAGTACGTAATCTATAAATTGCATACTCACAGCATTTTTTGTGCTTTGAACTTTCCTGGTTTAAGCTGTCATGTGCAAACGATGTGCAAAGTGCAAGCCTCGCGCAATACCCCCTCATGAACCTCTTGCGAAACCTCGGAATCGACTATCCTTTCCTCAGACGAACTCGCTGGCCGGACAACTGAAGTGAATATGAGTTGACTTGGCTTCCTGTGCGATGTGATACACGGTTGTTCGCTGGCGGGTTCTCCAATTCATGTGATGAAAGGAGAGGTGGTTGGCTAGGAAACAAGCTCTTGTGGATCGTTTCGGCAAGCTTCCGGCTGGGATGTCAAAAGCCGATGTCGAGGCGGTTATGCAGTTCTTGTATGGAGCGTTTGATCGGCGATCTGCAAAGCAGGTGCGGATCACACATCCTTACCTGGAAACAGATGAGGATGATCCTCCACCGGAACTGACCGTGTTTGAGTTTTGCCGTTGGCTACGTGAAGCTGCGGCATAGTGAGTTGTATTGGCAAGCCAATAGAGGTGCTGGCGGGTGTGTATCAGACACCTGCCAGCGATGTGAGACCTTATTGGCAAGCCATTGGCGTCGGATTGCGCGGGTCTCGGTGTCAGTATCAGACATCGGGTCTTGCCTGTCAAATCTTCTGAAAGGATGTGAAGGCTCGATGTCTTCTACTTCTCGTTCTGGTGATGAACGGAATGTCTCCTTACTGGCAAAAGACCAGTATTTCCGTGAGATGAAGCGCATCCCGCGCTTGTCTGCGGAAGAGGAGCAACGCTACTTGGCGCGCATGGCACGAGGCAAGACGGAACAAGCCAAGCCGCAGCCTGACCAGTGGCGGCTCTCTCTGGCTCAGGATGCCCGTGAGCGCCTGGCTGAGGCGTATCAACCGTTGGTGGTACATGTCGCTCGTCGCTATACTCGCTCCTGCTATCGCCTGGAATTGGTCGATCTCATTCAAGAGGGCAATGTCGGCTTGCTGCGCGCTCTGGATGCCACCGAGCATGACGATTCCTGCCGGTTTCGCTCGTATGCCGCCGCCTGTATTCAGTACACGATTACCAATGCGATTGCCGAGCAGGACTATCTCATTCCGACTTCGCAACGCTTCCATCGCCGCCTGCTCGAAGCCAAGCAGGTCGAGTACCACTTGCGCTTGGAGCAAGGCGGGGAGCCGCCGCTGGCTGATATCGCTACCGCTATGCAGATCGGTGAGGCGCAGCTTCGAGAGACGTATGAGTTGGCTCGTCGGCAAGAGGTCAAGAGTTTGCATGATCTGCTGGAACACTATGAGGATGAGATTGACGAGATGGTGCTGCGTCTGATGGGGAGCTACGAACCGGCTCCTGGTCTATCTCCTGAGCGGCAAGCAGCGCTGCGGGAAACGTTGCACGAGGCGATTGCCGGCTTATCCCAGCGCCAGCGCGACATCCTGCGTTGGCGCTATGGCTTGGATGATGAGCGGCCAGAGGAATGTTCTGTCAAGGAGATCGCTCAGCGCTTGGGCTGTCATCCGAGCGCGGTGCGAACGTCGGAGGTGCGCGGCTGTCAGCACTTAGCCGAGCGGTTGCAGGTGGAACCAGGGCCGGATGGGATGCAGTGTCGGATGCGGGAGGATGCGGTGCGTGTCGCGGAGGTGGCTTGGTATACGCAGCAAGAGGTGGCGCGGCTGCTGGGATGTACGAGGGAGACGGTGCGCGAGAAGATGTTGGCGGGGGAATTGCCCACGCTGCGCGATGCACGCTATCCTTGGCTGGTGTATCCCAAAGAAGCGATTGATCGGCTGGTAGCGGAGCGGCAACGGCAAGCCAGTCTGGAGCAGGAATGTTATCGGTGGCAGGAAGCGATTGCGTGCCTGGGCTGTTCGCGCACGACGTTAGAACGCTATGTCAAGGCGGGCAAAGTGCCGATCATCGAGTTGGGCAAGGAGATGGGCAAGCGGGTCGTGGGCTATCCGCGAGTGGCGATAGATGCTCTGGCAATGCAACGGCAGGGGCAGACGCGTTCATGGCAAGCCATCAAGTGATGGTTGGGGTTGCAGAAACGGCGGGGATTGGTCGGGGGCGGCGGTGGCTGGCGGTGGCCCATCTCTCGCCCTCTGCTTGCC
>Ga0207416_1000310_pt1 | contig 87191 bp, 84 predicted proteins | sample PaiPotPPM11metaG_FD_184107 | JGI IMG/M metagenome (GOLD analysis project Ga0207416, IMG submission 184107) | Iron sulfur acid spring bacterial and archeal communities from Banff, Canada, to study Microbial Dark Matter (Phase II) - Paint Pots PPM... ... | reverse complement strand
GTGCGGTTGGAGGCGAGATGGGCCACTTCGAGGCGGGGCGACGGGAGAGGGCTTGTGGCCGGGTGGCGGCCATCTTGAAAAGCGGCTCTCAACCCTGAACTGCCTCTCCCGCACTGACGCGGGCGTCGTCGATGAGCCGGTGATAGACCGACCGCACCAGAGCCAGGATAGTGTCGGCGTGCTCAGGGGACAAGGACGGGTCCAAGTGAAGGGCGGCGGAGATCGCCGACAAGGTGTTACTTCGCTCCTGGGCGCGCCGCGAGGGCCGTACGAAGATCCGTAGGTCCAGTCCAGACCACAGTGCTAGGGAAGCCAACCCCTCTGCATCTGGTCGGCCTCCCTGATTCAGGCGACTGAGCGTCGACGCGCTTACCCCTGACTCCAGCGCGACCCGCCTCCAGGAGATGGACCTTGACCGCCGCTCCTGCTTCAGCGCTGAAGCAAACGCTGCCCAGTCGAAGAACGTTGAGGTGGGGTCGATATTGTGTTGCATCCCTATCCTCCGGCCTGGCATAATGTCCCTGATGAGGGATACTGTCCCTAGAGTGCAACAGGAGGATAGCACACGTGGACGACTCATCGGAGCATGGCGAGCGCGTCACTGTGACGGTTAACAATCACCCGGTGGCCCTCGCTAGCCGCCGAGTAAGCGGCCTCGAAATCAAGCAGGCCGCTGTGGATCAACACGTGCCAATCCAAGTCGACTTCGTGCTCAGCGAAGAGCTCGGCGACCATCGTACCAAGATCATTGGCAACAATGACATCGTGTCCGTCACGGATCACAGCCGCTTCGTAGCGATTCCCCCCGACGACAACTCCTAGGGAATGGGGCGTGCTGCCAGAAGTGGCATCGGCGGTCGAAGAGCTTCGGGTAAACTTCCCCGACTCCCCCGTCACAGCCCTCGATGACGGCGAGGGCGGAGCCTACGTGCTCATAGAGGATGTGCCCGTGCCCGGTGGGTACACGGTCGATAAGACCTGGATCGGTTTTAGGGTTACCTATCTGTACCCGAACGCGGATGTATACCCACATTTCGTGCGCCCAGATCTGACTCGTTTGGATGGGAAACAGCTAGCGCTGAGCCCCTCGACCTTCAACGGCCGACCCGCGCTGCAACTGTCTCGAAGATCCAACCGCTGGGACCCCAGCCATGACACGGCCACGCTAAAGCTGCAGAAGATCCTCGCTTGGATGGAGAATCCCTCATGAGTGTTGGATGGGAGGTGCGGATTCCTCGGGATCTTTTCGAGAAACTGTACAAGCACCTCTTTTCGCGCGGTCGCGGCGAGCACGGTGCCGTCCTCGCTGCCGGGGTGGCCCAAAGCGGCACGCGCCAGAGGCTGCTGGTGCGAAATATGTTCTTGGCTAAGGACGGTCGCGATTACCTTCCCGGAACGCGTGGATACCGCATGCTCAGCGCGGATTTTGTGCGCGATCGCATACTGTTCTGCCGGACCGAGCGACTGGCCTATTTAGCCGTCCACAACCATGGCCCGGGCGATTCAGTTGGTTTCTCGCCAATCGACCTCGCGTCGCATGAGCGAGGGTATCAGGCGCTTCTCGACGTAGCCAACGGGCCACCAGTCGGTGCTCTGGTCTTCGCCAGCAATGCCGTCGCAGGAGATATCTGGGAGCGCGATGGCTCCCGCTCGGAAGTATCTCGCCTTACCGTCGTTGGACCGCCCGTCATTTCACTCACGCCGAGGCCGGCGGCTGATACTGCTAAGTCACCAATCTTCCACCGCCAGTCCCTGCTGTTTGGCGACAGTGGCCAGGCGATTCTTAATCACCTCAAGGTCGGAATCGTCGGGTGCGGGGGAATAGGCTCTCTGCTGGTTGAGTATCTGTCTCGAGCCGGGATCGGACATCTCGTCGCCGTCGATCCCGACGTGGTAGAGGTCTCAAATCTCCCGCGGCTGATCGGAGCGCGGCGGTCCGATATCAGTCACAAAACAGAGCCCTCGGGCCGTCCACGGCCAGCCAAACGCAAAGTCGCTCTTGCCCGCCGCTTAGCGACAACCGCAAACCCCGATGCGACGTTTCAAGGTATCGTTGGGGAGTTCCAGGACCCTCAGGTCGCGCGTCAGTTTCTAGACTGCGACTATCTCTTCCTGGCGGCTGACTCGATGCAGGCTAGGTTCCTATTCAACGCGGTTGTCCAGCAATACTTCATCCCCGGCTGGCAGGTTGGATCCAAAGCTCTGGTCGACCAGGACACAGGGGCCGTTCTCACGGCCTTCAGCGTGGTACGCCCCATCGGCCCGGGATCAGGGTGCCTTTGGTGCAACGAGCTGGTGACCCCTTCTGGTCTTCAGTTTGAATCCAAGACTCCTCAAGAGCGGCGAGATCAACAATACGTGCTGGACCCCGCGGTCCAGGCACCCTCCGTCATTACGCTAAACGCGGTCGGCGCGGGAATCGCTGCTAACGATTTTCTATTCACGGCTCTGGGCCTTCAGAAGTCGGCAGGCCATGACTACATCAAAATGAGCCCGCTCGCACGCGAGGTCCGCTTTGAACAGCCGCGCCAAGATTTGGCATGCCCGGAATGTGGCTCATCTGGCCGGTTTGGGCGGGGCGACGCAGTGCGCCTGCCCACAAGGCAATGAGTGCGACGGGCGGCGAGCCGCCAAGCCGAGAAGAATATGAGCGCGCACAGCGTTATGTCTATGTTGCGCAATTCTACGACTCGCATGAGGCGGATACAGAGGAACACGTCTTCGAGTCTCTCGCAAGGTTTCTCATCGACGACCTTGACATGGGGGAGTGCGCCTCACTGTATGTGAGCCGAGTGGACGACTCATTCCTCCGTTTGGCAGCGCACGCAGGTGCACCGGAGCCACCACAGTCGATGAGGGAGCTATCGAAAGGCGTCAACACAGTTGTCGGGCGATGCCTCCACAGTATGCGAAGCCAACTGATTGAGGATTGCAGGACGCTGCACAGCCGGTTGCCGGACGAGCCGGAATTCGGCTCTGTTCTGTGTACCCCGATGACTAGCGGCGGGGAATGCGTCGGAGCTATCTGGGTGTATAGCTCGGAGCACGCGTATTTTTCGGTAGCGGATCAAAGGCTGCTCGAGACGCTCGGTGGGCTCGCCGCGACGATAATCACTAGAATCCGGGCACTGGCTCGCGCCGAACACAACGCCACGCACAACTTCAAGACTGGTTTGCTCAACGAGGCAGGCCTGCGGCTCGCGTTGGAAGCAATGACCCTGCCGTCCGGCCGTCCGCGCGCTCTCATATTTATTGACATCGACAAATTCAAGAGGTTCAACAGTCGCGGCTTCCAAGAACATGGGGACAGAGTCATTCGGACCGTTGGGCTTCAGCTGCAGGGCTGGGTAACGGGATCCGGTATGGTTTCGCATTGGGGCGGCGATGAGTTTGTGGCGCTGGTAGGTATCGAGGAGGCTGAACTGCTGCCCTTCTGCAACAACATCATCAGATCGCTCGCTGACGCCACTGGCAGCGATCATGTCAGTGTCTCTATGGGGATAGCCTGGTGGGACCAGGACCCTTTTGAGACCGCGCTGTCGCGTGCCGATCAAGCGCTCCGGGTTGCAAAGGTCGCGGGACGAGGCCGGGCGGTTATCTCTAGCCCGAATATGCGGAAGCTACACCTCAGCCTCTTCAGGAGGATCCTCAGTCGCCGGCAGTTCTAGGCGGACCGCGTCACGATACGCGATGGACATCGGCCTTTAGCGGGCAGCTCAGGCGGTGCTCCGGACTCAAGCCGGCGGAACGCGCGAGCTAACGGACCTCGGTCGCGAAGGAGCTCGCGGGTGTGGCAAGAGACGTTTGGTCCGGCGGCCTAGGCAGAGATCGTCAAGGCGACTGCAGCGCCCCGCTTTGCCTCCTGAGCAGTTCTACAACTGGGACCGATCTCCGATCGGGAGCCAGTCCGTCTGGGTTGGCGGCCGCCTTGGCACCGACTAAGCGCCTTGCGCGAAAGCCGCAATCCGGCTCCACCCATACTGGGCAGTCCTGCCATACCATCTACGCATGATCACCGGTGCCATCAAGATCCAAGTCGACAAGGTCTGGGACGCCTTCTGGTCGGGCGGCATCTCCAACCCCCTTGAAGTAATCGAGCAGATCACGTACCTCCTCTTCCTCCGCCGTCTGGACGACATGCAGCTGTTGGAGGAGAACAAGTCCACGCGACTCAAAAAGTCCCTAGGCTTGGGAATCTTCCCAGAGGGGACCGACGAGCTAGGCCGTCCCTACGCGGACATGCGATGGTCCCGGCTTCGCAACCTTGCCCCCGACGAGATGTTCACTGTCGTCGACCGACACGTCTTCCCGTTCCTCCGGACGCTCGGCGGCAATGGTTCGACGTACGCGCACCACATGAAGGACGCGCGATTTACGATCCCCACGCCTCAGCTTCTTGCGAGGGTCGTCGATCTCATCGCCGAGATCCCGATGGAGGATCGCGACACAAAGGGCGACCTCTACGAGTACATGCTGGCGAAGATTGCCACAGCAGGACAGAACGGCCAGTTCCGGACGCCCCGCCACATCATCCAGCTTATGGTGGAGATGGTTGCGCCTACCCCAACCGATCTCATCTGCGACCCTGCCTGCGGCACAGCAGGCTTCTTGATAGCGGCAGGCGAATATCTGCGTCATCACAACCCCGAGATGCTCCGAGACGAGAAGCCTCGAGATCACTTCCACCAGAAGATGTTTCACGGGTTCGACTTCGACAACACGATGCTCAGGATTGGCAGCATGAACATGCTCCTCCACGGCGTCGAGAATCCCGACATCAGGTATCGAGACTCCCTGTCCCAGGATCACGCTGGAGAGGAAGAGGCGTACAGCCTGGTGCTTGCGAATCCGCCGTTCGCAGGATCACTCGACTACGAGCACACTGCTAAGGACCTACAAGACATCATCAAGACGAAAAGGACAGAACTGCTCTTCCTGGCACTGTTTATCCGCTTGCTCAAACCCGGAGGTCGGGCCGCGGCCATCGTTCCAGACGGAGTGCTGTTTGGATCCAGCTACGCGCACAAGACGCTGAGGCAAATCCTCGTAGAGGAGCAGAAGCTCGATGGCGTCGTGTCTCTTCCTGGTGGCGTATTCAGACCCTACGCCGGGGTGTCCACGGCGATCCTTCTGTTCACAAAGACGAACTCTGGTGGCACGGATCACGTGTGGTTCTACGACGTGGATGCCGACGGGTGGTCCCTAGACGACAAGCGGAGCCCGCTCCTCTCCGTGGAAAAACTCGGCCCGGTGCCCGCGACTCTTCTGACCAGCGACGAGCGCGCCAAGAACAACCTGCCTGAGGCGTTGGCACGTTGGACACATCGCGACGGAAGTGAACTCGACCGCGCACGGACCGAGCAAAGCTTCTGCGTCCTCAAGGCCGACATCGTGGCCCAGGGCTACGATCTCAGCCTGAATCGCTACAAGGAGGTCGTCTACGAGGAGAAAGAGGAGCGCCCACCTTTGGCGATTCTTTCCGACCTCGCCAAGATCGAGGCTGATATCCAGCATGGGATGAAGGAGCTCGAGGAAATGCTCCGGTGACCACGTGGCCGCTCGCGAGACTCGACGAGTGTTGTCAGATTGTCAGCGGAGCTACTCCGAGCACGTCAGTTCGTGAGTATTGGGGAGGCGAAATTCCGTGGGCTACCCCGAAAGACCTTGGTGAACTGACAACTGCAACGATCTCGGATACGCCCCGTAAGCTGACGACGGCAGGGCTTGCCGCATCGTCCGCAACCTTGCTACCACCTGGGTCTGTGCTCTTCAGTTCGCGTGCCCCAATCGGTCACGTTGCAATTAACACTGTCGCGATGGCAACGAATCAGGGCTTTAAGAGTTTCGTCCCGCTTCCCGAACGAATCTACGGGCCGTATCTCTATTGGTGGCTCCAGGCGAACCGGGAGTATTTGCAGGGCTTAGGTAACGGAGCAACCTTCAAGGAAGTGTCGAAGGCAGTCGTATCTCGGATTGAGATTCCACTTCCACCACTCCCAGAGCAGCGAAGGATTGCGGCCGTTCTCGACCATGCAGATGCGGTGCGCGCGAAGAGACGAGCCGCTCTCACTGTGCTTGACACTCTGACTCAGGCTCTGTATCTCGACATGTTCGGGGACCCCGTACGGAACCCGAAGGGTTGGCCTGTCAAGCGTCTAGGCTCCCTAGTCGAATTTCTGGACAGCCGCCGGCGCCCTATAACGAGCAAAGACCGACACCCGGGTCCCTACCCATACTACGGCGCAAATGGAGTGCAAGATTACGTCGCGGACTTCCTGTTCGACGAGCCTCTCCTGTTGCTGGCAGAGGATGGCGGGCACTTCGATCAGCCGTCGCGTGGCATTGCCTACCGGATTGAAGGCAAGTCTTGGGTGAACAATCATGCACATGTTCTACGGACTCTACCCGGTATCGGCGTGGCATTTCTAACGGCAGCCATACGAACCCGTGATGTCCACAGCCTCTTAACCGGATCAACGCGCGCAAAGCTCACAAAGGCAGGAGCGACCCGGCTCCCAGTCGCGGTACCCCCGCAACACGCACAGGCCGATTTTGGAATCAAGATTGGTCGGATCGATGCGATGCGGAGTCGGCTCCAGCTGTCAGCTGCTGCGCTTGACGACCTGTTCGCATCACTCCAGCTACGTGCCTTCCGGGGTGAACTATGAGCAACTTCAGCTTCCTCGCCAATGAATGGCCGGACATCCAAGAGGCTGCGGACAAGGCTGAAGCGTCGGTCAAGACGGACCCTCGTACGTCTTGCTTCTATGCTCGGCGCTCCGTAGAGCTCGTCGTCAATTGGATCTACAAGGCCGACTCAACCGTCCGCCTCCCGTACCAGGATAACCTTAGTGCGCTGCTGCATGAGCCAACGTTCAAGGTGGCTGCGGGAGAACCTGTCTTCAATAAGGCGCTGCTGGTGACACGCCTCGGCAACCGCGCAGTTCACGATAACCGGACGATCCCCGAAACGGCGTCGCTGGCGGCGGTTCGTGAGCTGTTCCATGTGTGCTACTGGCTTGCCCACACTTACGCACGTGGTGCAAAGCCTGAACCGGGCCTTGCCTACAACCCGGCTGCTACCGAACCGTCGGCGGCGGTTGGAACGCAAACGGCTGCGAGGCTCCTGGGGCTGGAGGCGTCGCTGGCAGAGCGCGACGAGAAGCTGACTGCGCTCCTGGTCGATCGGGACGCGCTGGACAACGAGCTGGTGCGACTGCGGGCCGAGGTGGCGGAGGCTAAGAAGGAGGCTGCCAGGCAGGAGGACACGCATGATTACTCCGAGGCAGAGACCCGGACCCACATCATCGATGAGTACCTCCATGAGGTCGGCTGGCCCCTCACTAACGGGCGCGACCGTGAGTACAAGGTCTCCGGGATGCCGAACGAGCAGAACACTGGGTACGTCGACTACGTGCTCTGGGGTGACGATGGCAAGCCCCTCGGTCTTGTTGAGGCGAAGCGCACGACCAAGTCTCCGCTGGAAGGGAAGCAGCAGGCAAAGCTCTATGCAGACTGCCTAGAGCAGGAGTTCGGTCGGAGGCCGGTGATCTTCTATTCCAATGGCTACCAGACCTGGATTTGGGATGATCAGATGTACCCGCCTCGCGAGACACAGGGCTTTTACACGAAGGACGAGCTCGAACTCCTCATCCAGAGGAGGACGAGCCGCAAGTCACTAGCTACCGCCGAGATCAACGACGCCATCGTCGAGCGGTACTACCAGACAAGAGCCATTCGCAGGATCGGGGAGACGTTCGAGAACGATCTCGAACGCAAGGCTCTCCTCGTGATGGCGACTGGTTCGGGGAAAACGCGTACTGTCGTTGCGCTCGCCGACCTCCTCATACGCTGCAACTGGGCAAAGCGCATTCTCTTCCTTGCTGATCGTACGGCTCTCGTGAACCAGGCGGTTGGAGCGTTCAAGACCCATTTAGCCTCGTCGTCTCCTGTGAACCTCGTGACCGAGCATCACGGCGATGGCCGCGTGTGCGTCTCGACGTACCCGACGATGATGGGCCTGATCGACGAGATGCAGGATGGTCGACGCCGATTCGGACCAGGACACTTCGATCTCATTGTCATCGATGAGGCGCATCGCTCTGTGTACCAGAAGTACCGGGCCATATTCGACTACTTCGACAGCCTCCTCCTCGGGCTCACTGCAACCCCGAAGGATGAAATCGACATCAACACGTATGAGCTCTTTGACCTGGAGCGGGGTGTCCCGACCGACGCCTATCAACTCGACGATGCGATCAAGGACGGGTTCCTCGTCGCGCCAATTTCTGTCTCCGTGCCAATCAAGTTCCAGCGTCAGGGCATTACATACAAGGACCTCTCTCCAGGAGAGCAGGAGAAGTGGGATGCGCTCGAGTGGGGGGACGACGACCCGATACCCGACAAAGTGGAATCATCTGCGCTGAACGCTTGGCTCTTCAACGAGGATACGGTCGATAAGGTACTCGCGCACCTCATGACAGAAGGCCAGCGGGTCGCGGGCGGAGACAGGATCGGCAAGACGATTATCTTCGCCAAGAATCAGGCGCACGCGGACTTCATCGTCGAGCGCTTCGATGCGAACTACCCGAAGGGCAAGGGTGCCATTGCACGCACCATCCATCACGGTGTCACCTATGCCCAGTCGTTGATAGACGACTTTTCGAATCCGGCCAAGCTGCCGCAAGTCGCTGTCTCTGTCGATATGCTCGACACGGGTATCGATATTCCAGAGATCGTCAACCTCGTCTTCTTCAAACAGGTGCGCTCCAAGACAAAGTTCTGGCAGATGGTAGGACGTGGGACCAGGCTCCGACCAGACCTCTTTGGACCGGGGGATGATAAGAAGAGCTTCTTTATCCTCGACTACTGCGGCAACCTTGAATTCTTCAGTTTGGACCCGGCAACCGCCGAGGGCCGCCTCGGCGAGACGCTCAGCACCAAGCTATTCACGACCCGACTGGACCTCATTGCAGAGCTCGACCGGACCGCGACCTCGGCTGTGGGAGACGAAGAGGTGGAGCGGCTCCGCATGGAGACGGCGTCACTCCTTCACGGTGTGGTGGCTTCGATGAACACCGACAACTTCGTGGTGCGCCCGAAACGAGCCCAGGTCGAGCGGTTCGCCAAGCCAGAAGCATGGACTGTCCTACGGCAGGGCGACCTCCACGAGCTTGCCTCGGAGGTCGCCCCGCTTCCCTCCGACGTTGAGGCCGAAGCGGAGGAGCCCAAGCGGTTTGACCTCCTAATGCTCAACGTACAGCTAGCCGTTCTGCGCAGCGATCAGCGCTTTACTAAGCTCCGTGATCAGGTCATTGGCATCGCGGCGATGCTCGAAGAACAAGCCAACATCCCCATGGTGAGAGTGCAGCTCGTTGTCCTGGAGGAGATTCAGTCCGAGGAGTGGTGGCAGGACGTCTCCGTGGTCATGCTGGAGCAGGTGCGGAGGAAGCTGAGAGACCTCGTCCAGTTCATCGAGAAGCAGGGCCGGAGCGTTCTGTATACGGACTTCGAAGACGAGATTGGCGCTGCAACGTCGTTCGATCTTCTCGGCATCACGCCACCGCAGGACATGGAGCGTTTTCGCACTAAGGCGCGCGCCTTCCTACGCGACCACCAGGATCATATCGCCATTCACCGTCTACGGATGAACAAGCCCTTGACACGGAGCGATTTGGAGACCTTGGAGAGCATGCTTGCGGAGAACGGTATCGGCGATGCTGAGACCATCGCCAGAGCGAAGGTAGAAAGCCAGGGGCTCGGGCTGTTCGTCAGATCACTGATCGGACTCGACCGAGGCGCCGCCAAGGAGGCGTTCGCCGACTTCCTCGAAGGAAGGACACTCACCGGGAATCAGATTGAATTCGTTGACCTGATCGTCAATCGCCTCACTGAGCACGGCGTGATGGGTGCAGCACTGCTGTACGAGTCGCCCTTCACGGATATTGCCCCACATGGGCCGGACGACCTGTTCACGTCGGAAGAGGTAGATCGACTCGTGGTGGTTCTGGATCACGTACGTGCTGCGGCGGAGGCTGCTTAGGCTCGAGGTCCACATTACCCGTCCAGGCAGTGGATACTCCACGCGCCGAGTAGTGGTGACCATGTGAAGTGAATCCGCTCAGCGTCCACCGAGCACCCGTGGCAGCTACCTGCATCCGCACAGCGGTTTGCTTGCCCTCGGCGCTGATTCGGGCATGGCGGATGTCGGGCAGCGCAGAGCTCCTATTAGATGGCCCGCCGCTGCGCCCGCCGCAACTGACGGGATGGGGCGGCTGCAGAGGAGCAGCTACACGCGGCGGGGGCCCCCTATGTCGACCGGCACCAGGCTCCGACTAGCGCTTCCAGGCGAGGGATTCAGGGTGAGACCAGCCCTCTGCTACATTCGGCGACGTGACACTGACTAGTACCGAGGGTCGGATGCCCTTCGGGGGATTCGATACGTGGTATCGCGTGGTGGGTAGGCTTGAACCGCGGTTGGACGACGCGCCGGCTCCGGTAGTCTTGCTACACGGGGGGCCGGGAGCGACACACGACTATTTGCTGCCGCTCGAAGCCCTGGCGGAGGGCGGTAGGGCGGTGATCTTCTATGACCAACTCGGAAACGGACGATCTACTCACCTACCAGAACAGAAGTCGGACTTCTGGACAGTCCAATTATTCGTCAAGGAGTTGGCGAGTTTGCTCTGCCATCTTGGAATAGCCGAGCGCTACCACCTGTCGGGCCAGTCCTGGGGGGCTTTCTCGCGCAAGAGCACGCCTTAACCCAACCTGCCGGCTCAGAAGCCTGGTGATCTCCAATTCGGCAGCTTCGATTCCGGCGTTTGTGGCCGAGGCCGATCGTCTAAGGGCGGAGTTGCCTCCGGAGGTAGAGGCTACCCTGCGCAGGCACGAGGCTGCGGGCACCACCAACGAAGAAGAATGTGCCAAGGCGTGCGAGGTCTACTACCACCGCCACCTCTGTCGTCTCGACCCCTGGCCCGAGGGCGTCACATACGGACTAGCCCAGATCGATGCCGATCCCACCCGTGTATCACACCATGAGCGGCCCCTCCGAGTTTCATGTGATCGGCTCCACGAAGGACTGGTCCTCGGAGTCGCGCTTAAGGCAGATCCGAGCGCCCACGCTCGTGGTCTCCGGGCGCTTTGACGAGGCGACCCCGCTGCTCCAAGAGACACTCGTCAGGGAATACCAGGTGCCGAGCACGTGATCTTCGAGGACTCCTCGCACTTCCCTTTCTGGGATGAGCCCGACCGCTATTTGGCGGTCATAGACGAGTGGCTTGCAAAACACGACTGACCGCTCGACAAGATCTGTGGCGTCGACAGCATGGAGATAGTCAGAGAGGCCCCGTCCGTCCGCCTGACTTTGCCCTCCGGTCAGCCGCCCTCGGGGCCCTCATGAGTCAGCCAGGCCAACCGCTAGCGCGAGGACCGCTTTCACGTCGACCACCCGTGGGCCGCTTCGAGTGACGCGTGCGACGACCCGACCAGGAGCGCTTAGCTCGCGCTCCCCATCTAGTGCGAGTGTGCCCGCACCCGTGCCCATGGATACGTCCTCTCCGAGCGGCAGCACTCGCCAGGCGCGGATTTGAATGTCGACTACTAGCCCCGGAGCAAGCAAGCCCCGAACCGCCGGTCCGGGGCCAAACTCCACGTAGAGGCCAATCGCGTCTGCGTCATCTACGCATTGGAGCTGTCCGCCGATCGATGAGAGACCCAATGCCCACGGCTCCGCCCTCGCTAGCACCAACGTCGTAATACGATCCGGATCCCAGATGGCGCGGGCGCCGGCGAATCTGTCGAGGCAGACGGCCGCGTCGATCAGAGCGAAGTCTGCACCGCTGGCCATTGTGACCTCGATCCGTTTGGTACGCCGAGATACGGCCTCAGACTTAACCGATCCGGTGGCCAAGCGACCCGCGGCTACTCCTGCGACTGTACCGTCGATCATCGTCGAGAAGACATTGTTTGTCCCCGCGGCGAGGGGGATGATCGGCGTCTCCCCGCAGCCTTTGGCTACAGCCCGGTTCGTCCCGTCGCCTCCTAGGGTAATGATGGCGGCCACTCGGGACGCAGAGAGGAGCCGACCCGCCTTGGTGGAGTCCACCGCCGTTCCCTCAGGCCGCATCGCAAGCGGCTCGCAGTGGAGAGGAAGATTTAGCCCCTGCAGCGCAGCCTCAGTGATCCCGGATACGTCGGGCATGAACAGGACGTGATCGGCCCCGCCTGCAGCCATCCCGCGCACCACCCGGCGCACAAGTGCAACTCTCTCGTGGGCTGGCAGGAGGGAAGCGTCGCCGACCAGACGTCGGATGTCTCGGCCAGCGAGGGGGTTGACGACAAGGCCGACAGACGCCATCACATACGCTCAGCGGCAGAGCCGAGCTGCCCAGCCCACATGCGTGCCATTCTTAGCTTCGTCTGCACGAGAAGGACGCGCTGGTCAGCCTTCGACGATTGACGAGAGCCGCGGCGAGTCGCTCTTCGCGCGAATACCCTCCCATGCTGACCGATCACGACCCTGCGCTTGCTAGGCTCTGGCAGCTCAGCCCACAAGGTCAGCTGGGTTCTCCAGCTGTAGGATCACATCGGTGAGGAAGCTGGCTGCCGGTGCGCCGTCGATAACGCGGTGGTCGAAGGTGAGGCTGAGCACCATCAACTGACGCGGAACGACCGCGCCACCACGAACTGCCGCCTTCCAGCCAGCGTGGCCTAGTCCAAGGATCGCCGATTGCGGCGGGTTCAAGAGCGGAGTGAAGGCATCGATTCGATACGCCCCCAGATTGGTGACACTGATTACCCCGCCCTCGACCTCGGCGGTTGTGAGCTCCCCCGCACGCGCCCGCTCTGCTGCCGTGGTGATCTTTTGCGTGAGCGTAGACAGGTCCTGGTGGTCTGCGTCGCGCACGACCGGTGTGATTAGACCGTCCGCAAGCGCCACCGCGACACCAATGTCGATGCTGTCCGGCTCACGCAACCCACTATCAGCCCAGCGCGCCCCCGCCCGGGGATGATGTCGCAGTGCGATCGCAACTGCCCGCACTACCGACGCCACCAGGGTGCCCCCAGGTGAGCCGGCATCGGCACGGCGCTCCAGCTCCCCGATTAGGTCAGTCACGTCTACTTCCGCCGTTAGCGTGACCTGGGCGGTCGCGCTGAGCCAGGTCTGCAGTCGCTCGGCGATGGCTCTTCTCATGGGCGAGATGGAAGTGGCAGTGGGGGTCAGCGCCGCCACGGCCCGAACATCGGCCTCGACGATCCGGCCTTCCGGTCCCGAACCAGTGACGGTCGCCAGCTCAACCTGCAACTCCCGAGCCAAGCGTCGCGCCGCTGGTGATGCCGGCGAACCTCCGCTTCCAGCGGTCGGTGGAAGCGAGGAGGCCGAGGTCCCGTCTTCCACGTCCGCGTTCGGGGGCTCGCCGAGGGCGTCATCAATAATCGCTATAGGATCGCCCTGTGTTACCACCCCGCCCGGCGCTACTAGAAGCTCAACGACACGGCCATCGTATGGCGCGCGCAGCTCGCTGCTCGCCTTCTCCACCTGTAGCTCGGCAAGCAACTCACCTTCCTTGATGAGAGCGCCAAGCTCGACGAACCAGGTGACCACAACGCCCTCATCGACCTCCTCGGCCAGGCGCGGCATCAAGACCGGGCGACGCATCGCTTCCTCCAACAGGGACGCGTATTGGACGGGGCTCAGCCCCATGTCCGGGACACGTTCTACCGGCCAGTGACCAGCTTTCGCGCAGCGGACACAATCCGCTCTCTTGTGGGCAGGACATACTGCTCTAAGGGCCGGGAGTACGGAATCGGCACATCAGGCAGGGCGAGCCGCACTGGCGGTGCATCGAGGTAGTCGAAAGCCCCCTCGACCACTGTGGTGATCACCTCGCCGGCCATACCGAAGCTGCGATAGTCCTCGTCCACTACAAGAACGCGACGGGTGCGGCGTACCGAGTCAACGATGGTGTCCCGATCAAGAGGTACGATCGACCGAAGGTCCAACACCTCAGCTTCGATTCCCTCTGTGGCAAGCTCCTCGGCGGCATCCAGCGCCCGATGGACCATGAGCGAGACCGTGATCACAGTGAGGTCCTTTCCTGCCCGCTTGATATGAGCTTTCCCGATAGGAACCGTGTAGGAGTCCTCCGGTACTTCTCCCGTGGCGCGAGGGTTGGGCGTCATCCACCCCAAGCCCATCACCCCTTTATGGAACATGTAGATGACCGGGTTGTCGTCCCGTATGGCCGAGATCATCAGCCCCTTCGCGTCGTAGGGCGTAGAGGGCGCAACGATCTTCATCCCTGGAAGATGGGCGAAAGTCCCGTATAGCGTCTGCGAGTGCTGCGCACCGTCGCCGTAGCCACCGCCAATGGCCGTGGTAACAACGACTGGTACCCGCACGTTGCCTCCCGACTCATAGTGGATTTTGGCCATGTGGTTGTAGATCTGATCCATACACACGCCGAAGAAGTCGACAAACATCAGCTCCACTATTGGTCGCATCCCCGATAGTGCAGCCCCGGTGGCTGCGCCGATGAAGCCGGTCTCCGAGATCGGTGTGTCCATGATTCTCTCAGTGCCGAACTTCGCCAGGAGCCCCTCGGTAGCCCCAAAGATGCCGCCGTAGACGCCGATGTCCTCGCCCATCACGAACACCGAAGGATCGCACTCCATCTCCTGCGCGATGGCCTCCGAGATCGCCTTAGAGGTGGTCAGTAGGCGGCGTTTCGTTTCCACTGCCATAACTTTTCTCCTCTACGCGAATACGTTCAGGAGCGCCGCTTCAGGCTCAGGGTAGGGGCTGTTCCGGGCATACTCGACGGCTGCGTCCACCTCCGTCTGCGCCGCGTCCCAGACCTGGCGAGCCCTCTCTTCGGACAGAGTCCCGGCGGCGATCAAACGCCGCTCATAAAGCTTGAGAGCGTCCCTCTGGGCCAGCTTCTCCATCTCATCCTTGGTGCGGTATATCTGAGCGTCGCCTTCGAAGTGCCCCAGGAGGCGGTCTGTTCTTACCTCGATCAGCGTGGGGCCGCGGCCCGCTCGCGCCCGGGCTACAGCCTCGCTGGCAGCTTCGTAGACGGCAACTGGATCGTTGTCCGGAACGAGTACTCCAGGGATTCCGTACGCGGCGGCGCGGTCGCTGTTGTTGGCGATAGCAGTGGCCTTCTCCTTAGGAACACTGATGGCCCAGGCGTTGTCCTCACACACGAAGACAACGCCGAGTCCCCAGAGAGCGGCCAAGTTGAGGGACTCGTGGAACGCTCCCTGGTTTGCCGCGCCCTCCCCAAAAAAGGACACGGCCACATCGTCGCGTCCCAACTTCTTGAACGCCAGGGCATGGCCCACCGCTGTCGGCATCCCTTCAGCGATGATGCCACTACAGCCAAAATGGGTGGCGGGGTCGAACAGGTGCATGTGGCCCCCCTTACCATGGCCAAGGCCCGTGTCCTTGCCAAAAATCTCAGCCATCATCGTTTTCATGTCTATGCCGTGGGCCAAGGCAATGTGGTGGGGTCGGTGCGGTGCGGTCACGGCGTCGCTGGCTCGCAAATGGATGCAGACACCAGCGGCAACCGGCTCCTGGCCCGCCGCTAAGTGCATCTCTCCGGGGACAACTCCAGCGGCGATGTCGAAGGCAGGGGTCTTGCCCTCCATATACACCTGCTGCAGAATCTCCTCGAACCGCCGGATACGCACCATCTGTTGGTGCATTTCGAGCTGGTGCGGTTCACTCAGCATGGTCTTCTACTCCTCCCAACTCTTCCCAAAACCTTGACACAAAGGGGGATTGGCCAGGGGTCGATACCTGGCGTCCCCGACGCGATGGATGCGTGAGCCAGGGAGCGCGTCGAGCTCACCCCCGCGCGTGAAAGGTAGCCCACCACCTGCTCCTCCAGTCACCACAGCCTAGCTCTCCGTGGAACTAGGCTATGGCGCGGGCTGGACTAGGAAAAGAGGGCTAATTTCAAATGGTGAGAGCGAAAGTTCTAGACACCCGAACAGCAGTTCGAGAGAGGCTATCTCTGGCATCCTCCAGCTGCCTGAATCGACCAGCCGGGAACGACAATGCTACTGCACCCACCACGGAAGGACTCTGCACAGGCGCGGCAACGCATGCAACACCTATTGAGTACTCCTCCCTGTCGACCACAAACGGCGTCGACATTCGGTCCAGCTGCTCGAGAAGCGTACGTCGGTCTGTGATCGTGTGCGGGGTAAGATCGACGAGCGGGTGGCGTGAGATGTAATCGAGTCGGTCGGCGGCTGTAAGTGACATGAGGATGCACTTGCCCAACGCTGTTGCGTGCCCCGCGTCGTCAAACCCAACCCAGAGATCTACCGGGGGAGCCCCCGGGCCCGCGCAAATATCGCGGATCACGATCTCACCATCTTCGTAGAGACATAAGTACGCTGCAGCCCTGACCTCATCTCGCAATGCGAGTAGGGCTGGGTGGATCCGAGAGAGGGCCAGCTGTGCGCGCGCTTCGCCCACGAGACCGACAACATGCTCTCCTAAAACGTAGTTGCCGTGTTCCATGCGCTGCAGGTAGCCTTCGTGCGTCAAGGTCCGCAAAAGATGGTAGGCGGTGCCTACGTGGAGGTCAGTTTCTTTGGCAAGGAGCTTGGCCGATGCGCCAGTGGGGTGACCGCTCACGGCTTCCAGTAGCCTGAGCGCCCTCCGCACCGACGCGATATACGTGGCTGGAGAGCTTCGCTCCTCGCCTCCGTCATGCCCCGATCGCGTCTGGCTTAGGCGTTCGCCCTCGGGTCCGCTCGAACCGTAGTTCGAAGGCTGACCTGGTCTACTACGCATCGCAGCACAATATTAGTAGGCGGGAACCAACCTCGTGGCGTGGTCCCATCACGCCTGATCTTTAGGGACGATCCTTCCCAGTGAGGATGGACAGGGGTAGTTGAAGCAGCACAACCCAATTGGGTCGGTCAACGACTTCTGCTATCGATAGGTCTGCCGCCACACTGGCCAGCATGTATGCCTCGATAGGGGCGATGCCGACCCGATAGACGACCTCCTCGACTAGGGCACGGGTCGCGTCCTGAGCCGCTAAATATAGGTCAGGCCCAATCCCCGTGGTAGCAAGACACGGCCCTCTACGCTGGCTACCTGGTGCTGTCTGAAGCCAGGGGGTCGCTAGAGCGTGGCCCTTGAGCAGATCGACTCGTAGGGTCACCGTGGCCGTGGCCTCGACTGCAGTGCCACAAACCTCGCCGTCCCCTTGGGCGGCGTGTGTATCACCGACCGAGAGTAATCCCCCCTCGACAGCCACCGGCAGCCCGATGCGGCACCCGGGACCTATTTGTCGGACGTCCATGTTCCCCCCCTGCCTATGTGGGGGGATCATGGGGTGGGGGCCTGACGCACTTGGTGCCAGCCCGATGGTGCCGATCATGGGTCTCGTAGGGATGGCAAAGGCGTCTAGAAACGTCACGGTCGAGCTGCCCACCTGTGCGGTACGCAGTACGGGATTAGGAAAATCGTCAGAGAGCAGCCCAAATCCCGGGATGTTTGCCGTCCAGCCCCACGATTCGACCTCCATTCCGACGATCTCGATCACCAACGAGTCACCGGGTTCTGCACCAAGCACCTCGAGTGGTCCCGTAACTGGATTAACGCGACTGAAATCCAGTGTGGTGAGCGCTTCGGCAGTCGAGCGCGAATCGATCTGCCCTCCGGAGCCGTCATTCACCTCTAGGGTGACGGTCTCGCCAGGTGCCACCCGTGCGACTGGCTCAATCGATCTGTCCCACACGGTGTGGTAGGAAGTCCGACGGACGTGAATTGACCCTCTGTTCGTACTCAACTCAAGAACTCCGAGTACCGCCACCCACGAACCATCGGGCGGAAAGCGGTACCGCCCTTAGCCGACCACAAGCCGCCGGGCGCAATTCCCACCAGGACTACCCCGCGGCTACAAGCGGGCAGCCGCATACGGTGTCGGCGCCTCTGTACTTCTTCCGTCTGCGTCTCACCGCAATGAGAGCGCCTCGGCCCCACCTCTTGAGTGTTCAAAGCGCGCTGGGCGATAGTCGGTCATGTCCAGTGCCGGCACTTCACCCATTAGCTCAGCGGCTACGTCGTCGGCGATACCGGGCGCTAGTGAGAGACCGTGCCCGCTAAAGCCAGCCGCCACATAGACATCATCCTCGACGAGCCACCCGACGATTGGGTTGTCATCAGGTGTCAATTCTAGTAGTCCGGCCCAACCAGTCGAAACCTGCGCGGTCGCAGCCGAGGGGATTCGGCGAACAACTCGCTCCGCCACAGCGGCCACGTGGTCCCACTCGAACGCGGTGTCCCAAGCTAGCACGCCTGGGCCTTCGGCATCGCTTCCCACTAGGAGGTCGGGGCCGAACGGATGGAATACGGTGCGGCCGTTGTCAAAGTCGATGACCATCGGAAGTTCATCGGTCATGCCTGCCACCTCTGTGAGTACGAACAGCTGCGATCGCCACGGCCTGATGGGAAGCTGCATGCCCAACATCATGGCAATATCGGGCGCCCACACGCCCGCAGTGTTGCAGATGACCCTACAATCGATCCCTCGGCCTGACTCGGTGGCCACAGTACGTGTGCTGCCGCCTCGGGCCGATATCTCGACAACACGCTCGTGCTCGAGAATGGTCACCCCGGAGCGTCGAGCATTGGCCGCAAGTGCCGATACCAAGGAGTGGGGATCAAGGTATCCGTCGGTCGGGCAGTATGAGCCACCCACGACATCATCGGTCCGAGCCATCGGGACTCGATCCGCGACACCGCCCGGGGACAGAACCTCGGTGGGGATCCCGTGGGCGTTCTGAACCTGGGCGGCTCTCTCCAGCAGGGACATGGTGGCGTCCGTGGATGCCAGGAACAAGTAGCCACTCTGCCGAAAGGCAAAATCCGCTCCTAGCTCGCATTCCAATGCTCGAATGCCTTCGATCGACCGCTTTGCGTATTTCGCGTTGGTCGCTGTACTAAACTGCTGCCGCACGCCGCCGGCATTCTTTCCACTGGAACCCGAACAAATGTCGCCCCGCTCGACCACTACAACGCCAATGTCCCTCTTGCCGAGCGCGTTTGCAAGAGCGCAGCCCATGATCCCGGCTCCTATCACTACAACATCAGCCGATAGGTGCTGCCTCAAGTCGCGAGAAACCGACTCGGTCACCCAGCCCCCTTCGGCGCCTCATCGCCACAAGCGCGGTACTCGCGGTAGCCCACAGACACACTAGCGGACCGATCGCCAATACGCAGAGCGCCTTCCATCCTCGACATCCTACCGGGTTGTCATCACCTAGTTCGCCGAGGCTCGGGCCGTCGCACTTGGCGCGGCTAGGTGCTCCAGACCTCGGGAGCCGTTTCCAACTGCTCCTTCACCATCGCTAGCTGGCGATGGTGAAGGCATTTGGCGCGAGGCAAACCGTATCCTGCTGAGGAACAACGCCCTTTATTGAGCTCTTGTACATGGTCAGTTGATATGGGCCATTTGGCAGCCAGATCTCCGGCGGCTGCTGAATCATGAAGTTCTCGTATTTGTGGATCGCCGATAGCTCTTCAGACGCGGTGGCCGCGGTATCGGTAGCTAGGATGTCCGCGTCAGCGGTTGGGTTGGAATAGTACCCGGCATTGGCGCTCGCATTGGTCTTGAAGATGTTCTCCCCTGTAGGGGATGCTGGGTAGATCCAGGCAGCATTGGCGGCCCAGAGCGCCAACTCCCAGCCGCTACATGGAGTCGCAGGTGCGCAGCCATCGTAGACCGCTCCCAAGACCTGGGCCATCGGTTCCGACTTGAGCGTTAGGTCGATACCCGCGGCTCTCTTAAGGGTTGACTGTAAGGCCTCCATCTCACTTGTGATGGGCGTCGATCCGCTGAGATATAGCATGGTGAGCGAGGCAGGTTCGTTCGAACTTATCCCTGCCCCGCAGTCTCCGGTAGCACCCCCTGGTTTCGAGCAGTAGCTAGACCCTCCGGGGACGACCGTCCATCCATTGGTTTTGAGCAGTCGCACCGCTTCTCCGGGATCGTACGTGTATAGGCCTTTCTGGGCGAGGGCGCTGATGGCAGGATCGTTGGTCGGGTAGGCTGGGACTGGTCCCTTAGTGGCTGTGCCATAGCCTCCAAAAAAGTCCTTGATGTATTGCGGCTGGTTGACTAGCGACTGGAATGCTTGACGGAAATACAGTTGCTTCAGGATTGCGCCGACCGTCGGGTTGGTGTAGTTGTACACACCGTACTCAACGCTCCACGTGTTCCACGGAGCCAATTTGTAACCTTCGCTGCGCTCAATTGAGCCCTTCTCTGGGAGGTCATCCTCGGGAAGGTACCCGATGGAAACAGTACCGCTGCGCAGGGCATTGAGCTCGGCTGCGTCTGAGGTGAAGGGGAGCTCCTCAAAGGCACCGATGGACGGCTTGGGTGAGCCTGAATAGTCAGGGTTCGGTACGAATTTGGCAAAGCCTTCCGAAGTGAACTGTGAGAGCAAGAATGGTCCGTCAGCGACGCGCCACAGAGGGTTGGTGTCATAAGTCGTGACGTCCTGGGACTGACTGTTGAGGAACTGAGCGACGCCGAGCGCGCCGCTTGTTGCCGTACCCGGATTCGCCGGGACATACCAAGCGGGTGAGGTGTTCGGCAGTGCGATTCGGGTCTCGGCGCTAGCGTCATAGTTTCCGATAGATCCACTGCTCGACGTCTTGTCCCAGGACTCCTGCGGGATGGCGTAGAGCTCATATAGGTTGTTGTTCAGGTACCAGGTAGGGTTGTAAGACGCGTTAAGGTGCAGGACTAGCGTATAAGTCCCGGTCTGCGCATAGCTCACGATGTTCTGCGGCAAGCCGCCCGGGACCTCATCGCCGTATCCAGGCCCAGGTTCGTTCGCCGTGCCGATGGCTGGAGCATTCGGATCAGTAACAGCGCTTAGTAAATTTAGCCAGAAGATCACGTCCCGTGCTGTGATCGGCTCGCCGTTGGACCAGCGCCAGTGCTTGAGCGTGATAGTCACCACTGTATTGTTGGAAGAGAACACGGGCTGCTCGGCCACACTCATACTCGTATTCACGGCTTCGGCGCCACCCTTCCCGAACCAGTAGATGGGGGTGTATAGGAAGTTTGAGAATTGAAGAAGGTTGGCGATGTTGTCGTATGGGGCGGAGATCAGCGGCATGATGTAGTTCGGCGCGGCAGAAGGTTGCTCCGCGAAGGTCACCACCCTGCCGCTGGTACCGCCCTTAGCAAGGGCAGCTGAGCAAGTGACCATCCCGAGCGCCGCGATCACCAGCAGGCAAGCAAGGCGGCGCCCGCTACCTGATAGCTGCCTTCCCGAGGGCCCCGAGCGTGACCATGCGTGGAGACCGTCCTTCTTCACCTTGTACCTCTGTCACCTGTGCCAGCGCTGTGTGGGGGCAGCCTAGGCCGGTGAGTAACTTCAGACAAGAGGCAGAGTTTCAAATGGTGATCGTCCCTCGTTGAGGCCGCGAACATTTGTACCACCTACTGTTCGTCGTCCGTTCCAAGCCCGAGTGACCCTCGACTTGTGTCCAAATGAGAGGCGATCCTAGAATCCAGACACCGCTTAAACAGATGCTTCCGAACAGACCTCAGACAGTGGCCCGCGTCAGACGCTCCGGCTGGTGCATGAGCTGTAGGCTCCCGAATTCAGGGTCTAGGGGCAGCAGCCGTCTCAGGTTCCTACGGTCTCTAAGTCACTCCGCCTAACCCGCCTCCCCCCTCAGACCCGCCGCAACTCCCTATATCCGGCGGCTGCCGGAGGGGGTCGATCTGGTCTGGCCCTAGCCCAAGGCCCGGGCCGCGCTGAGGAAGCCCTGCGTTTGCGGGGCCAGGTGGGAGAGCCCGCTGACTTCGGCACCGTAAATGGGGCGGTTCGCCGCGACCACCCCAGGGCAGGGCCAGGGGGCGTCAGCTCAGGCGGGGGGAATCGCCCAGCAGGCGGCGATCATCACCCCCCGGGCTCGGCTCAGAGCGCCGAGATCTTCTTCTGGTCCCCACCTAGCGTGCTCCCCGCCCCGACTCGGTCCCGAGGTAGTCCCCTCAGGAGCACCCACCTTTAGCAACTACCCCTATCCGGCAGTGGTGAGTTGGCTACTCCTCGGCCAGGACAGCCGCGGCGATCCTGACCACCCGCTCGGGGTCGGCGATGGCGTCGATCCTGGCGACCTTGCCAGCAGTCACCGTGAAGGAGAACACGGCCATTGGCCTCCCGGCGACGAGGACCAGCACCCCGGCGGCGCCGCTCACCAGAGCCGGTCGGATCTCCGCCACCGAGATCACCGAACTAAGTCCCCGCAAAGCCTGCCGGGCGATCGCCTCGGCGCCGCGGAGCTCCAGGGCCTGGGAAGGGTTCCGGGCCCCGGGATCAACTCGCAGCACCACACGGGGGTCAAGCACGGCCACCAGGGCGTCGAGGTCACCCTGGCGGGTCGCTTGCAGGAAGGCGTCGACCACTTGGCGTTGACGCTCCAGGTCGGCGTCGGGTACCGGTATCTCCGCGCCCTTGACCCTGCGCCGGGCCCGACTGGCAAGTTGGCGCGCGGCGGCCGGGGTTCTCCCCACCACCGGGGCGATCTCCTCGAACGGCAGCTGGAACATGTCATGGAGTACGAACGCCAGTCGCTCGGCCGGACTGAGGCTGTCGAGCACGATGAGCAGGGCCAGGCCCACCGAGTCGGCCAGGAGCACCGCCTGCTCCGGTTGCAGCTCCCCGGCCGGGCTGATCACGGGGTCGGGGACGTGCACGCCGAAGAGGTCCTCGCGGCGACGGTGGCGCGAGCGCAGCCGGTTCAGGCATACCCGCGCCACCACGGTGGTGAGCCAGGCCCGGAGGTTCTCCACCTCGCTGGCCCCCGAGCGGCTGAGGCGGAGCCAGCTGTCCTGAACCGCGTCATCGGCCTCGGAGAGCGAGCCCAGCATTCGGTAGGCCACCGCCCGCAGATGGCCGCGGTGCTCCTCGAAGCGGTCCGCCAGCCACTCCTGCTCGTCCATCGGTCACACTCCTCCGTCGGTTGGGGTCTAAGGAGTAGACCCGGGAGATCCGTCGAGTGTGACGAGGCCGCCCGCCGCTCGGAATCAAAGTTGAGCCGGTGGCTAGCCCTGGTGGCGGCGGCAACCGGCGAGCTTGGAGGTGCCATGAGATCACCGATTCTGGTCACCGGCGGAACCGGGACCCTCGGAAGCTCGGTTGTGCGGCGGCTGCAGGACGCTGGCCGGGAAGTTCGGGTGCTCAGCCGAAGCGCCCACCCCGCCACGGTCGGGGTCGAGTACGTAACCGGTGATCTAAGCAAGGACGTGGGAATTTCGGCGGCGGTGGACGGCGTCGGGATCATCGTCAACTGCGCCGGCAGCGCCAAGCACGATCAGGAGCAGGCCCAGAGCCTGGTGCGAGCGGCCACCCGAGCCGGGACGCCGCACCTCGTCTACGTCTCGGTCGTGGGGGCCGACCGGATTCCGGTCACCAGTGCCATCGACCGGGCCATGTTCGGCTACTTTCACGCCAAGCTGGCCGCGGAGCGGGTGGTGGCAGAGTCCGGGCTGCCCTGGACGACCTTACGCGCCTCCCAGTTCTATCAGTCCTTGCTGCTGGTGGCGAGGAAGATGACCCGGCTGCCGGTGCTGCCGGTCCCGACCCGGGTCCGTTTCCAGCCGATCGACAGTGAAGAGGTGGCCACCCGACTGGTGGAACTGGCGCTCGGGCCGCCGGCGGGCCTGGTCCCGGAGATGGCCGGACCCCGGGTGTACGGAATGGCGGAGCTGCTGCGAAGCTACTTGCGGGCCGGCCACCGGCAACGCCTGATCGTGCCAATGGGAGTCCCCGGCAAGGCGGCCCGCGCGGTCCGGGCTGGCGCCAACCTGGCTCCGAACCAGGCCGTGGGACACCTCACCTGGGAGGAGTTCCTGGCTGAGGCGCTAGGGGGCGAAGCCTGAAGCCCGACTTCTCACCTTGAGCGGGGCGTCCGCACCAGAGCGCTCCGAGCGGGCCCGCGAGAGCGGTCGCTAAGAATGTGCGGCTCGCGTGAGCTCGCCCGAACTACCTCTAGCCGGGGGCTGGCCGGGGGGCTGGTCTGCGCCTAGATGAAGATGGTGGGGCCGGGGAGACAGCGGCCTTAACCGCGCCAGGCCTGGCGCATGACCGTCTCGTCGGCGAGGTCCAGCCCTTCCAGGGTGCGCAGGCGCTGAAAGAGCCGGGCCCGACCCTGGCCCGCCAGGACCTCGGCCAGAGCCTGGTGGACGGTGTCGGTAGCGGACCTAGTTCCCAGCATCGCCTGAGCCTCCGCCAGCAATTCTTGGCCCAAGCGCAGTGCGGTCTTACGCACGAAAGCGCGTCTATCCATTGGGCAGTGCTCTGGTCGGCGCCCCGAGTCTGATGGTCTAGCCGGTGGCATGAGGCGACAGTGTGCCACCAGGCTCAGCTCAGAAGCACCGCCCCAGGGCTGACCTCAGCTCGATAGCACACAGCGTGCTACAGTCACGGGGTGACCAGGATAGGAGTTCGAGAGCTGCGCCAGCACGCCAGCCGCTACCTCGATGAGGTGAAGCGGGGCGGCAGGATCGAGGTCACCGAGCGGGGCCAGCTGGTGGCGCTGCTGGTGGGGCCCTCGCCGGCACAGACCGCCCGAGATCGTCTGCTGGAGCTGGGCGGCCTGCTTCCCGCGAGCCAGCCCTTCTCGCTGCCGCAGCGACGATCTCTGGCGCCAGGCGGTCTGACGGCGTCCGAGGCTCTGCAGGATTTACGGGCCGAGCGCCGGCCTTGATCTACCTGGACTCGTCAGCTTTGGTCAAGCTGCTGTTCTCGGAACCCGAGAGTGAGGCGCTCTCGAGCTGGCTCTCGGCCCGCACCGAGCAACCAAAGCTGACCAGTCAGGTCTCGGTGGTCGAGGTGGTTCGGACCTGCCGTCGCGTCGACGCCGAGGTCGAGCCTGCAGCTCGGAGATTGCTGGCCGGTCTCGACCTTGTGCCAGTCAGCACCACCGTGGTGGAGCGGGCCAGCCAGGTGGGCGGCACCTCCCTGCGCAGCCTGGACGCGATCCAGCTGGCGACGGCGCTAACGGTGGCGGAAGATCTCGAGGCCGTGATCGCCTACGACCGGCGGCTGTTGGAGGCGGCCGAGTCGGAGCGACTCCCGGTGACCAGTCCAGCCTGACGCCGATCGCCCGCTGCTCGGCCCGGGGCAGAGATGAGCCTGGTGGCGTCGAGGACGATCACCCCGGCTCCCGGCTCCGGATCTGGTCGAGCTCCTGCCGGAGTGGCACCGGGCCGGGCACGGGCATCGGCTCCGCGTCAAGGATTGCCTGCAGAGCTGACCGCCGGTAGCGGCTGGCAAGGTACTCAGCCAGCCAGGCGCGAGTTGAGCGCCACTGCCCATCCGGGCTCCTCTGGCCTTTGAGCCGGCCCCGCTCCAGCGCCGCCCGCAGGCTTAGCAGGCTGTGCTCCTTGCTGGCCAGCGAGGCCAACGGCACCAGCCGGTCGGGGCCCGCCACCGCAGGCACGACGAACCGGTAGAGGTTGTCGGTGACGGCCCGAGCGATCAGTTCGCCGAGCGGTCCCGGGTCGCCCGCATCGGCCCGGCGCAGGGCTCTCAGATACCTCGTTCGATCGCGGGTATAGATGACCGCCGGCGGGTAACCGGAGCGCACCAGGAGCAGATTGAGAAGAAGCCGCCCCACCCTACCGTTGCCGTCCAGAAAGGGGTGGATGCGCTCGAAGGCGCCGTGAGCCTGGGCCAGTTGTTCGACTGGATTGGCGGCGGTCCCGATCGCCGATAGCGATTGGGTCCAGTCGGTCAGGGCGGCCTGGACTCGGACCCAGGAAGGGGGCACCATGCCACCCAGGAAAGGCTCGATGTCGTGCTCGCGAAAGCTGCCCGGACGCTCGCTGGCAAGAGCGTCGGGATGTGGCGCCACATCCCACACCGGTCCCATCGCCAGCTCGTGGACATGGCGCACCTCGGTCAGAGTGAGCGGGTTCTCGGCCGCCCAGCTGCCGGAATTGAGCGCATGACCATAGACCCACCGCGCCGCGGCCGCGTAACCGGTCACCTCCAGGTACTGGCTGAGCTCCTGGTTCCCCACCGCGCGCCCCTCGGCCAAAAGCGCCTCCACCTGCCTCAGCACCAGGGTGTTGCCCTCGAGCGCGGTCGAGTGGTGGGCATCCTGGTACCAGATTGAGGTCCAGATTGCTTCGGCCTCGGCGGGCGACGGCAGTCCGCCCAGGTGCTGGCGGAGCTCCGTCATCGCCTCCTCCAGTCGCTCGTAGACCAGTTGTCGGGAGGGACGACCGCGCCGAGAAGTGTTGTGTCCCATCGAAAATAATGTTAACACAACAAACTGCGGAAAGTGTTGTCTTACACTTATTTTGGTCACGACGCAACAAATTCGCAGCCCCAAGCCTTGACCTAAAGCCCGTTGAGAGGGCGGGTCCCAGTCCGCGGAGCTCAAATGACCCAGGTAATTCGGGTCGCCCCAACTACACATATGAGGGGGCTGGCTCGGCGGGAGCGGCTTGGCCCCGAGAGCCCGGCTCGGGGGACTAGGACTGCCGCGCGGGCCCGGCCCCAGGCGAGTTGCGATCTGACTACTATACTGACCATATGACCAGACAAATGACTGCTACTGAGTTCAAGGCCAAGGCGCTGGCGCTCTTGGACCAGGTCGCCGGCGGGGATGAGATCGAGATCACCAAGCATGGCCGCACCGTGGCCCGCCTGATCGGGGCCCGGGGCGCAAGAGCCGGCCGGGGACGGCTCTATGGCGTCGCTCGGAGCCAGGCCGACGATGAGGGCCTCTTCTCCACCGGAGCTCCCTGGGATCTGCCCTGACCACGCTCCTGCTCGACTCTCACGCCCTGCAGTGGTGGTCCGCCGAGCCCGACCGGCTCAGTCCTGCGGCCCTGACGGCGATCGAGGCGGCTGACGAGCTGGCCGTGGCTTCGATCTCCTGGTTCGAGCTGGCCTGGCTGGCTGAGCACCAGCGGATTGTGCTGAGCCTGCCGGTGCGGGCCTGGCTGGCCCAGCTGGCGGAACTGGTCCGGACCCTGGTCATCTCCCCGGCCGTGGCCGCCACCGCAGCGGCGCTGCCGGTATCCTTCGCCGGCGATCCCGCCGACCGCCTGATCTACGCCAGCGCTCTCGAGCACGGCTTGCAGCTGGTGACCAAGGACCAGCGGCTGCGCCGCCACCCGCAAGTCCGGCAGGTCACAATCTGGTAGAGGCTGAGGCAGCGGACCTGGTGCCAGGGTGGCAGCAGGGCTCTGCCTACTCCTCGCCCAGATGTCCGGGCGGAGGGGGTAACCCCGCAGCGCCCGCTCAGGATCGGGGTTGGGGCTGGAGGCCAGCCCCCGTGACGGCGGCAACCGGCAGCGTGGAGGTGCCATGACATCACCGATTCTGGTCACCGGGGGAACCGGGAGCCTGGGAAGGTCGGTTGTCCGGGGACTGCAGGGCGCCGGACAGGATGTGCGGGTGCTCAGCCGGAGCGCCCAACCCGCCACGCCCGGGATCGAGTACGTGACCGGGGATCTGACCCAGGACGTGGGCATTTCCCGGGCGGTGGAGGGCGTCGGGATCATCGTCAACTGCGCCGGCAGCGCCAGGCACGATAGGGAGCAGGCTCAGAGCATGGTCCGAGCGGCCATACGCGCCGAGACGCCGCCGCACCTCGTCTATGTCTCGGTCGTGGGGGCCGACCGGATCCCGGTCACCAGTTTTATCGACCGGGCGATGTTCGGCTACTTTCGGGCCAAACTGGAGGCGGAGCGGGTGGTGGCGGAGTCCGGGCTGCCCTGGACAACCCTGCGCCCATCCCAGTTCTATCAGTCACTGCTGCTGGTGGCGAGGAAGATGACCCGGCTGCCGGTGCTGCCGGCCCCGACCCGGGTCCGCTTCCAGCCCATCGACAGTGAAGAGGTGGCGGCCCGACTGGTGGACCTGGCCCTCGGGCCGCCGGCCGGCCTGGTCCCGGAGATGGCCGGACCCCGGGTGTACACCATGGCGGAGCTGCTGCGGAGCTACCTGCGGGCCAGCCACCGGCACCGCCTGATCTTGCCCATCGGAGCTGCTGGCCGGGCGGCCCGCGCGGTCCGGGCCGGCGCCAACCTGGCCCCGAAGCAGGCCGTCGGACACCGCACCTGGGAGGAGTTCCTGGCTCAAGCGCTCGGGAGCGAAGCCTAGCTTTCGATCAGCCGCAGGCTAAGGGCCGGTTTGAAGCGCTCACTCCGGGTCGCCCCGGGCAGCCGGGAGGGCCGACCCCTGGTCGGGAGCACGGCGGCTTTGATCGCGGTACCAGTTACGCCAGATCAGCCGGTGCACCGGGACCCATCGGGGGATGTCGCGCAGGCCGGGGAGGAAGGGGATGGCGAGGAGTAGCAGGGTGGCCAACCCGGTCAGGTAGATCGCGATCAGGTCCGCATTCTGGGAGTTGCCGAAGGCGGGGATCTGGTACCAGAGCGTGTAGAGCCAGAGCCAGGGCTGGCCGGGATAGCTGCCGGTTTCGTTCATCACCCCCCACTGGGTTCCGGCCAGGTGCAGAGCTGAGGCCTGGGAGGCGAAGTACTCCCCGTCCTCGAGGAACAGCAGCGGCTTGGTGAAATCGGTGCCATAGAAGGGGTGCTGGGCGATGAGGTCGGCATCGAGGGCGCCGCTGCGCGCCAGGGTCAGCTCCACCCTGAGCAGGGTCGGGACCGGGCCGGCGGCGGCGGCGCTGCTGGGCAGGATGGGAGTGCCGGACCGGAAGCTGACATGGCTGACGGCCCGAAGGTAGGCCCCATCCCATCTGGCTCGCGCCGCGGCGGTGGCGGCCCGATAGTCGGCCAGCGCCCGGGCCAGGGTGGGGTCGGTGGCGGTTTCCCTAGCGAGGGGCGCGAGCACGAAGGCACTGGCCGCGTTGATCGGTTGCCGCACCCCCACCAGCTGCTCCCAGGAGATGCCCAGTGACTGTACCGAGCCGGTGCCGTGGTTGTAGGGGGGGCCGTAGGTGGCGGTCTCGCTGGTGCCCGCCAGCTCGCTGGCCGCCGTGGCCAGGAAGTCGGCCGGAGCCACTTTGGCCCAGCTGCGGATGGTGGTGGGGGGGACGTCCGGCGAGGAGAGCACGGCCGCCAGGGCGATGGTCAGGCCGAAGGCGATCAGGGTGGCGATGGCCGCCTCCTTGACGATGTCGTAGCGGCGGGTGGGACCGCTCCATTCGCCGGCGTCCGCTACCGCCGCGGCCCGGCGCCCGGTCCTGGTCCGCTGGCGCTGCTCAGGCAGGGGGTGGGAGACGCCGCGGACCCGGACCAGGAGCACGTGGAGAGCGGCCAGGGAGACCAGCACCAGGGGCAGCAGGACCACGTGCCAGAGCAGCATCTGGCCAAAGTTCATGAGATTGAAGTAGGCTCCCAGCCCGGTGGCATTGATGGCGTCCTTGCCGCTGGTGGCGATCCACTGCGAGTCGAAGTTCTGCTGCGAGAGATAGCCGGTGAAGCACTCCACGATCGAAGCCAGGAAGGCCACCACCCCGGTGACCCAGGTGAGCCAGCGCCGTCCCCGCCAGGCGGCCATCCAGAACTTGCCCCAGAGATGGATGACCATGAAGGCCATGAAGAGCTCGACACTCCACAGGTGCAGGCTGTTGAAGAAGTGGCCTACCGCGGTGGTCTGCCACCAATCAGGTCCACCCAGGGCTATGGCCAGTCCCGAGACGATGGCCACGGCCAAGGCAGCCAAGGTGGCCACCCCGAACAGGTAGACCCAGGAGGCTACGTAGGCCGGCTGCCGGTCGGGGAGCAGCTTGGCCGGCGGCAGCAGCAAAAGGCTGCGGCGCCGCAGCCTGGCGGTCCACATCCGGGACGTGGGATCAGCCGGGTCGGGCCCAGCTTTCCTCGGGGTTGAGGGCGCGAGCTCCGGGCCGGGCTCGGTCGAAGCTGGCGCCCGGTCTCGGCGTCGGTAGGGAAAGGGGAGCAGGAGCGCCAGCCCGAAGATGATCACCATGACCACGATCAGGGAGAGATTGGCCTCCGAGATCAGGATGATGCCCCAGTGCAGGTAGTGACCCGGCGCATTGAGGCTGGCCAGCGCTGGGAGGGGCCAGAGCCAACTGGTCACCGGGGCAGACCGGCAGCGCTCATCTCCAGCTCAGAGGGACGACCGCAATGGCAGGCTTCCAGGCGCGGCCGGTGGCCGTGGCGTCTAGTCCCGGAAGTCGTAACCCATCCCCGCCTGCAGATTGACCGGTCTTCACCTGGGCGTCGGTACGCTACCGTGCATAGCTGGGCCGGCCGCCACCGGGGCCGCTCCCGGCGTGGTCACCTCCAAGAGGGTGAGCCGCCCCAACTTCCTATATCCGGGCAGAGGCGGGATCCCGCCTTCACCCTGACCGATCTGGGGCAGTTGGGACGGAGCGACTCCGGGGAAGGCAGCGTCCGCACCGGCCCCCATCCCCAGCTCAGGCGCGGGCGCGGCCGGACATGATCAGGACCCGGGGCCTCAGCGGCTCGCCGCTGCTTCTCACCGCGGCTAGGGCCTCCCCTAGGAACTGCCGGCGCCGAGATGGACCAAGCGAGCTCACGAAGGGAGCCAGATGGGCCATCCCGGTTCGGGAGGCGACGATCTCCTCGGGGGAGTCGATTCCCGCATCCACCACGATGTCGGCGACGGCGACCTCTGCCAGGCCGCCGGCCCGGGCGCAGGCGGCGAGCAGCTCGGGGGTGTCGCAGAGGGGCTCGGTTTCGGTCTTGAGCCGAAGGTACCAGCCAGGTGGCTGGTATCCGTGCTCGGCGGCGACCTGGTGGATGACGTCCTTGGCGGCGTTGGCCGGGGCCCGGCCGAAGACGGCGGCCACGATCCGGCCCGGGGGCCGTACCACCCGGCCCATCTCGGCCAGAGCCCGGGCCGGGACCTGGAGGTGGGAGATGGCGAAGGCGCTCACCGCCGCGTCGAAGCTTTGGCTGAGGAAGGGCAGGGCGGCGAGGTCGCCGACCACGGCCAGCCAGGCGGCGCCGTCGACCTGGGCCAGCATGTCGGCGGACTCGTCGAGGGCGACCGCGCGGGCGCCCCGGTGCTGCAGGGCTCGGCAGACGGCACCGGTTCCCGACCCGGCGTCCAGCACCGTCCGGCCCCGAAGCTGCTCGGCGAAGGGCTCCACCACCCGGGTCGCCAGCCGGTCGTAGAGCCGCGACGGTCCCTCAGCCCAGGCCTGAGCCCATCCCTCGTAGGCCGGGGACCGCTGGGTCAAAGGCTGGGCAGCGCCGCCTCGAGCCGGTCGCTCCACCAGCCGAACTCCTCGGCCTCGCCGGTCTTGGACCAGCCCAGTTGCAGAAAGGCTCCCGCCAGCGCCAGAGCCAGCTGGGCCTCCCACCAGCTCGCCGTCGACACCCCCGCGCCCTCCAGCGACCCACGGTACGCGGCGATCGCCTCCTCCTTGCTCTCCGGCAGCCGGTCACAGTTGACCGCCAGATACCAGGCCAGGTCGACCAGGGGCGGTCCCTGGCCACAGCGATCCCAGTCGAGCAGGATGGTTCGGCCTATCGAGCCGCCGAGGTTGCCGAGCTTCCAGTCGCCGTGGAGCAGGGTCCGGGGCCCTGCGCCCAGCGCGGCCAGAAGCGGGGCCGGGTCACGGGCCAGCTCACGCAGCAGCCTGGCCTGCCGGGGATGGCGCTCGTCCATCGAGCGCCATCCCGCCAACACCGCCGGAGGCACGGGGTCGCCCCGGCTCGAGGCGGTTTCGAGCTCGGCCATCCCCGGCGTCAGGAACAGATAGTGATGGGCGAAGGGGAACAGCCCAACCCGATCCTCGAACCCCAGGTAGGCAGCGTGCAGCTGCGCCATCCGTTCGAGAAAGCCCCGGTGCAGCCCTATCTCAATGGGTTCTGAACCGGGCGGAACCAGCTCACGCGAGACATCGCGCATGAGCAGCGCCGCACTTCGATGACCCCGCCTCGACGTGTACGGGGCGCACGCGATCACGGTGTGGTCGATGGTTTCGGGGAGGCCGTCGAGCACCGAGGAGCTGAAAAGGCCCAGCTGGCGGCAGTGCAGGTCTCCGGTGGCGCGCATGATCCAGTCGTCGTCGACGCTGATGTACTTGACGATGCCGCGCTGGCCCTTGATGGTGACGCGCTCAAAGTGGCTCCCGGACAGCGAGTCTGCGGTCCTCCACGCCTGGCGCTCGGTAGCTCCCCGCAGCAGGCTCTCCACCGAGGGCTCGATCCGCACCGCGCGGGTGCCGGTCGGCGGGTCAGCCACCCGCGGCCGCCTCGGCCATCTGGGCCTGGAGCGCTGCTCCCCAGCGGCCCCCGCACCAAGCGGTGTCCCTGGCGATCAACCCGTCTCGAATCTCGAGCAAGTGCACCTGATGGGTCATGTGGGGCTCGCCGTCTTCTTCCCAGGTGAGCACGAACTGGACCAGGGCTCCGTCCGGCAGCGCCGTCACCGATAGCTCCTCGAAGTGGCCAGGGTCGGCGAACCAGCCCGTAAGCTCCGCCTCGACGCTCCTCGAGCCCTGCACCCGGAAGCGCCAGTTAGGCACGGTGGCGTCGAGCACAACTCCCGGAGCGAAGACGCCCGCGCTCGGGATCGACGCCGTCTCGATGGCGCGGGTGAAGCGGCTGACGGCGTCTGCCATGGCGGTTCTCCTCATAAGGCGCGCTGGCCGCGCGCCTTGCATGAACAGTCTCCTAGATCTGGCTGGCACGCTGAGTCGTCCTGGCGTGGGGACGCGTCGCAGCTGATCCCCACCCGGGCACTGCTGCTAAGAATCCGTCTTCGCCCGAGAGGACGGGCGGAGCGAGGGGCCTTACAGGTACGAGCGGATGGCGCCCGTGACTCGGTAGCCGTCATCTACCAGGGGTGTCAATCGGAATTTGTCGAAGCTGGTGCAGGGGTGGGAGACGTGCATGCCGACCAGATCACCCACCGCAATGGCGCTGGTTGGCGCCACCCGGACGTGAGCATGCTGGTCGTTCAGCGCCAACACCTCCAATTCCCCCGCTGGCAGGGTCTCCAACCCCGCCCTGCTCATCTTGACGAATGGGACTGGAAGCCCGCGATCGTAGGCGGCGTCGCGCTTGCCAAAGCCGAGAATTGCCAGGTCCGGCTGGGGGCGCGACAGTACCAGGGCCCACAGCTCTAGCGCTTGGCGAAAGCCGACCTCGCCCTCGCGATCGGCATCTAGCGAAGGGGTGCGCCCGTGGACGCCCAGATCGTGGGTGACGTACGACCCCGACCGCAGAATCACCCGCACCGGTCGGGAGTTGCTCCAGCCTGAGCCGAGCCTGGCAAGGACGCGGTCAAAGTACTGACTCCCTCCGGCCGTGACCAGGATCTCGCCCCGACCCTCAAAGTGCCCGCCGGAGTCCAGCTGAGCGACTAGTTCCCTCACCTGGTCGAGCAGGCTGTCCACCAGCGCCAGCGCAGCAGTCTGGGATTGATCTGGGAACACGTTCTCGTAGGTCTCTACACCGGCCAGGGATAGGTGGCGGGCGTCGCGTATTCGCTCTGCGACCGCCAGCGCCTCCTCGATTGATCGACAGCCACACCGACCACTCTCTGCTCCGATCTCGAGAAGCACGGTGAGGCTGCCCTGGAAGCCGGCGTCTGAGAGACAGCCTTCCATAAGGTCGACGAGTGCCACAGAATCGACCAGGCAGAAGAACTCAAACCCGGGGTCCTGCGAGAGTTCGGCGGCGATCCAGCGCAGCGCTCCCAAATCGACAAGCTCGTTGGCCAGCAACAGCCTGCCTGCGCCCAGCCGACAGAAGAGCCGAGCCTGGTGGAAGGTGGCCACCGTGAGACCCCACGCTCCCGCAGCCAGCTGGAGATTGGCAATCTGCGGTGACGCCGGGGTCTTGGTGTGAGGGGCCAGACTCACCTGGTGACGGGCACAGTACTCGGCCATCACAGCGATGTTGGCGTGAAGCGCTGACTCCTTGAGGAGCAGGACCGGAGGGCTCAACTCACCACCGAGGGCGTTCCATGCTGCCTGTGCGATCTCGCCGACAGAAGGTGGGTGGGGCAGAGGAGGGAAACCCTTGAACCTCCAGTCGACGGGCTCACTCATGACCTCAGTTAGATCAAGCTGAGTCGAACTGGGGAGGCTCGGGTGGTCAGACACTCATCCGCGATTCTGCTCCCTCAGCGGTGGACGAGCCCGGCACTCCTCCAATCCGGTGTTGAGTCGGAGTCCACTGCAAGTCTCCGGGCGATCCTGTCAATGGTGGGCGGAGGCGGGGCCGGGTCAGACTGCCCGGACTGCGCTCCACCCACCCAGTCCAGCTCCCCATATCCGGGGGCCGGGCCTTTCCCGGGGCGACCATCTGGGTCCCTGGCGCCGTGCTCACCCTTGAGGTGCAGGGCCACCAGCCGACCAGGCCCGCACCGGAGCCCAGGGCAACGCTAACGTTCGTCGTGTGAGCAGAGCCGAGATTGGGAGTCGCAGTCTGGGAGGACAGGGGCTGGTGGTGTCCGCCCTGGGACTCGGTTGCATGGGGATGTCTGAGTTTTACGGCGCCACCGACGACGTGGAGTCGATTGCCACCATCCGGCGGGCCTTGGAGCTGGGGATACGATTCCTTGACACAGCCGACATCTATGGCCCCTTCACCAATGAGCGTCTGCTGGGTGAAGCCATTGCCGGGCATCGGGCCGAGGTGGTGCTGGCTACCAAGTTCGGGCAGGAGCGAAGAGCCGACGGCAGCTTCGTCGGAATCAACGGCAGACCCGAGTACGTGCTCTCAGCCTGTGAGAGCTCTCTGAGCCGGCTCCAGACCGACTACATCGATCTCTACTACCAGCATCGGGTGGATCCACAGGTCCCGATCGAGGAAACGGTCGGGACCATGGCGCAACTGGTGCAGCAAGGCAAGGTGCGCTTCCTCGGTCTGTCGGAGGCGGCCGCGAGCACGATCCGTCGAGCCCACGCAGTTCACCCCATCAGCGCTCTCCAGACCGAGTACTCCTTGTTCAGCCGGGAACCGGAGGCTGAGATCCTGCCAACTGTCCGGGAGCTGGGGATTGGATTCGTCGCCTACAGCCCACTGGGTCGAGGCTTGCTCAGCGGCCAGCTGACATCTCCTGACCAACTACAGGCCGACGATTTTCGAGTCACAGGCTATCCCCGCTTTATGGGTCAGCACGCTGAGCACAACGTGGCTCTGGCATCGAGGCTTAAGGAAGTCGCGGACGACAAGGGTGCTACCCCAGCGCAGGTCGCCCTGGCCTGGGTATTGGCGCAAGGTCCCGACCTGGTCCCTATCCCGGGAACTAAGCGACGCGCATACCTGGAAGAGAACGCCGCATCAGTTCAGCTCGAGCTCGACCCGCACACCCTGGTTCGTCTCAACGAATTGATTCCCTTCGGCTCGGCCCAGGGAGACCGCTTCACTGACATGAGCTCGGTGAACCGCTGAACGGGCAAACCATGGGCTCACCTGCGGATCAGAGCCTAATGGTCGTCGCGCTCTGACCGGGAGATCGTCGGCCGTGCTTCGACCAAACTTGACATGGAGCTGCTGGACCATGCACCCTCTCTACGGCTGGCATCGATACCGGGAGCGTTTTCGTGATCGAGGTACCTGTAGCCCCGTGACTTGGCCAGAGCCCCTCCACCTCGGTCGCGCTGGGCTTCTCGGAGCAAGCCCTGGCGATCAACCGTTGCCACCGGCAGTCAGGGCTCGCGGGCATGTCGTTTAGCTGGGGATACATCTGGCGGAAGTGGAGGGCCACCCTGCAGGTCGAACCAGTCTTCCTCGAAACTGCCGGCGGTCTGATTCATGATGCCGCCCTGCCAACGGCATCGCAGCCCGACGCCTTAGTAGAGGACAGTGGTGCGACCATCGAGCAGGCCTCGATTAGTAGCGCCGGAAGTCCATACAGTCCCGGCTTTACTGGCCCGACGCTGCCAAACCGCATGCGGCATTAGCCGTGGTGGGCCATTACCATCCCGAGCCACTTCGTCGCGGTGCTAGCGTCACCGCCACGCCGGGCAAGTGGTCGGCCAAGGTGTGAACCGAGCGGCGGCAAGAAGTGACATGTACGACTCAATGGCCGAGGTTCTCAACGTTGACTCGGCTCGGTGCCCTGACAGCCTGCGTCGCAGCCGTCGCGCCCTGGACCAGGTAGCCGAGTGACCACGAGTGAGCGCTTGGAGAAGACGCTCCAGGAACTCAAGCGAGAGTACCAGAGCCGCACGGTCGGTTCGCAGAGGCTCCACGACCGCCTGATCCACGTGCTGCCCGGAGGAGAGACTCGGTCAGTCACTCACTTTGACCCCTACCCAGTTGCGATCCAGGCTGCTACTGGTGCAACCATCTTAGATGTCGATGGCAACGAGTACATCGATGTGCTGAACAACTACACCTCGTTAGTCCACGGTCATGGCTACGGGCCAGCTGTCGAGGCAATCGCCAGGGCAACAGCATCGGGCCTCGCGTATTCGGGCCCCCATTTAGCGTTGCTCGAGCTCGCCGAACTCCTGGTTGCCAGGTACCCTGCAGTGGAACTAGTCCGATTCACCAACTCTGGCACTGAGGCAGCCTTGCTGGCCCTCCGGATCGCTCGAAACTATACCGGGCGTCAGGGCGTCATCATTTTCGAGGGCGGTTACCATGGCGCCGTCCCGCAGTTTCTGGATGGCGATCCCCACGTCGTACGGCTACCCTACAACGAGGTCGAGCAAGCGCGGAAAGCGGTCGGATCCGATACTGCTGCCGTCTTTGTCGAACCGTTCCTTGGAAGTGGTGGCGTTGTCTCTGCTGAAGGGGGCTTTCTAGAATCTCTCCGCTCTATCACCGCGGCCACCGGTACGCTCATGATCCTCGATGAAGTGCAATCTCTTCGGAACCACTATGCAGGCGTACACGGAGCGCTGAAAATTGCCCCCGATCTGATCCTCATGGGCAAGATCATCGGCGGTGGCACTCCCGTTGGCGCGGTAGGCGGTCGCGCGACAGTACTCCAAAGCACTGCCCCATCGACGCGCGGTGGGTTGCAGCATTCTGGAACCTTTAATGGCAACCCTCTGACAATGGCGGCAGGGGCGGCTGCGCTACGGGGGCTGGATCAAGACGCCATCGAGCTGCTCAACACCAGATCGATGACCTTGGCATCTGCGCTCGAAGAAGTTATCGCGACCTCTGGTGTGGCCGCCTACGTGACCAGGGCGGGGTCGATTCTCCACGTACACTCGGGATCGGTTCACCCCGCCACACGAGCGGCAAGTGTCGATGACGTGGACAGGGCTGCGGCACTTCATCTTGCCTTGCTCTTGGAGGGTGTCTACGCGGCCCCTCGAGGAATGCTCAACCTGTCAACTGTCCTGACCGCAGGGGAGCTGCAGACGGTAATGGGCGCCTATTCGCGCGCACTTGCTCGTGTAAGCGGCAGCTGGACCGAAATGTCGTGATGACCAGACTCCTGAGTGGCCGTACGGCTATAGTCACCGGGGCCGGATCCGGGATCGGGGCCGCGATATCAGAATTGTTGGCGAGCGAAGGTGCAAATCTTATCCTCGTGGACCGCCAGCCTGGAGGTCTGGCTTCCACGGCGCAGCAGGTCGCTGCCAAGGGTGTGGAATGCCGCACGATCGACGCGGACGTGAGCCTACCTGATGCGGCCGACCGCGCGACATCTGAGGCCAGGCAATGGTTCAAGGGGCTCGATATCCTGGTCAACAACGCCGGCATCGCGCTCACGGGTACTGTGGTCGAGACCTTGCCGAGCGATTGGGACCTGGTCTTTGGCTCCAATGTTCGGTCGGCATACTTGTTCGCGCGGGCGGCGATCCCTCATATGCGCGAATCGGGGGGAGGGGCCATCGTGACGGTGGCCTCGGAAGCCGGCCTGGTTGGCTTTACCCGATACGCTGCATATTCGGCCTCGAAGGCTGCCTTAATCAACCTCACCAGATCCATGGCTCTCGATCACGCTTCGCATGGGATCAGAGTCAATTGCGTTTGCCCTGGGTCAATCGATACTCCCCTCTTGCGAGCGTTCTACGATGCCCAGGACGACCCAGCTGCCGCGCGGCTTCAGGACGAGATAGACCACCCGCTGGGAATCGGCCGTGTCGAAGATATCGCTGAGGCAGTCCTCTACCTGGTGTCGGACCGCTCCTCATACGTAACGGGCCACGCCCTAGTCGTGGATGGCGGATACACAGCCCGGTGATCGTTTTAGGATGACGAACTGGCGCGTGTGGGCGCTCCTGGCCGGACGGTCGGAGATGGACCAGTCGATGGCCACGTACACCGAGGGAATGGGTCAGAAGTTGGTTATCCCTCACACGATGTTTCTACTGAAGGGTCCAGCCACAGTGGTCGTTGATACCAGCTTTGAATCTCCTGAAGCCGTCAGTCGTGCATATCCTCAGAACATCTGGCGCGAGCCCGACGAGGAACCACTGGAGTTGCTGAAGCGGTTGGATGTCACGCCAGAGCAGGTGTCCCTGATTATCTGTACCCACCTCCACTACGATCACTGCGGTACCAATCGGAGGTTCGAGCGCGCTCGGATACTCGCTCAGCGCGTAGAACTCACGTACGCACTGGATCCCGTGGCGCACATGATGAGACGGGAGTACTTCGCACCGACGGCTGGCTTTACACCTCCCTATGATCTCGACCAACTCGAGTTACTCGATGGCGACACCGACTTGGGAGATGGCCTGGCCGTACTTCACCTTCCTGGCCACACACCCGGTTCGCAAGGCCTCATGGTCGACACATCTCGGGGAAGACTCGCGCTTGCGGGCGATCAGATCATGGTGCGCGAGAACTACGAGCAGGGCATTCCAGTTGGGCTGCACACAGATGTGAATGCGTGGTACTTGTCTCTGGATAAACTTAAGCGGCAGACATCCTGGGTCGCGCCGAGTCACGACCTCCGACTGTTCTCACCCGGCAACCTTATACAAGAGCTGACATAACAGACCCGCCGTCATTTCCGGCAGCACCGCAAGCACGTCGCCCCGTCGACACCGGTTACGACTTCCCACTGCGTGACGGGAGCGCCGGTCCTAGCTCGTTGGGGGAGCCGCGACTCGACTAGCCCTTCCTCGGCTCTTCAAATATCCGAAACACACGTGCCGAGTGGGGCGCCAGGGTGACCGTTAGGGTAGTGCTTGCTCTACTGATGGCAGATCGAGTGCCCCGGCTTGGCTCGACGAGCCAGCGCCTCACAGCCGAAGGCGGCAACACGTCAGGGGAGATTCGCAGAGGACCTTCGTACCGCTCCTGTCCAGCGTTCCACACGCCTAGTACCACGGATCCGTCATCCGCGCGGTAGAGAAATGTCCAAACTCTGCCATGGTGGTCAGCTCGGACGTACGACTTCGCGCCCAGCGCCGCCACAACGTCTACGATGTCCTCGCTCCTGCACCAGACCAGCCGCCCCTCACTCTCCGCCTCCGCGACGGCGACCTTTACCGCTGCACTGACAACCCCTCCGGGAGTCTGACTCGCAATGTCCGTGACCGCAACCACATGCTCGGCCTGCGAAACTTCAACGGCGAGGCACTCGAGTGCTTCCGACGCCTCGATGGGCAGACCCGCGTGAACGAGTATCCGTGGCCGCGTGCCACTCGACACCCCGGGAATCCAGAGCCGAAAGTCTACATCTGCTTCGACCAGCGCTCTGAAGGTCCGCCACCACCCAGCTGACGCCTTGGGTTCTTCAAACATCGCCCAGTGATCTGCCAGGGAGCTCCAATCCTGGGATGATGTGAAGTAGATCGCCTGGTGGTCGAGTATGCTATACAAGAGACCCACATCGCACAACTGCTCGTCTCTCTGTCCAATCCCAGCGTACGACGCGACTACCCTCCGGAACGCGTCGTATCGGTTTGGTCGAATCTTGCCAGTCGCGTTTACGGGCGAGTAGTTCCAGTCGTCGCGCTCAACAAAAGAGTAAAAATTGACGCCTCGGATGCCGGCGGCCTGCGCGGCCAGTGGTATGTACTCGCTGTGCTCTGCGGAGATGAAGCCAAACGTTTCGTCTAATCCAATCCAGCCAGCCTGTATGTCCGCTGACCAAGCAAACTCAAATTGAGCTCGCTGGAGTCGAATCCACCAGTTCGCTACCAGCGCCTGCTCGCCCGGCATATTCTGCGGCGTGCACAAGTTCATTCCCACTGAGTCTAGTTCTCTTCCGATACTTGACCAGTCGGCGAAAGCAAGGAGCTGCTTAAAATTGGTATTCATCGCGATGTCCACACCCTGGGCGCGATACAAGTCGCGGCACTGGCAGGTGTACTTCCTAATCTGGTCGTTTATGAATACGAAGCTTTCGTAGAGATAGGCCACAGGGTCAGTGCCATATCGGGGCGAGGCTACATCAGCCCAGCGGGTCAGTGTCGTCCCCAGGGCTGAGTTGGCCGCTGCGCAAGTTCCATACTTTGCTCTCAACCACATCCTGAAGGCAGAGGCGTAGTAGGCATCATCGTATGGCACACACACATCACCATCGACCTCTACCTGGCTAGCAGGGGTGCTGTATGGATAAAGGATTTCATTGTCAATGCTGAGAAGTGCAATGGGTCCCCCTCTTGTTGTTTGGGCCGGAACCAGCACCCGACAGACCGCCTCCACCCACTCAGCTGTTCTCGCCAAGAACTCCGGATGCAGGCGGTCCAGTTTCATCACATCGCGCGCCGGCCCTCGCGTCTCCCACTCATCATCCATGATGGGACCTGGCCGTACCCAGACCAGGAGATCTCTCTCCGCGCATAACTCCAGAAAACCCGTCAAGTTGCGAGACGAGTTCGTTCTCCCGTCAAAGTCGAACGTCCCCCTGGAGACTTCATGAAAGTCCCAACAGACAAAGATCGACACGATCTCAATCCCGGCCTGAGTGATCGCATCTAGGGTGCGCGGCCACCAGAGCGAGTTCTGCCGGAAGGGGTCGTACTGAGCTGCCACAAGCGGCCTCTCCTTTCCATCCACCCTGAACCCCTTGGTGTCCAGCTCGACCCGCATATTCGCTCCTCCGGTCATCTCCATCTAAGTGTTCGCACGGGCCGAGCTCCGTCCGCCCGTGTTCGGGGATTAGTGACGAATCCCCGCAGGCCATTCCTGCCTAGCGCGCTAGGCCCCAACCCTTGTGTGTCTCCAAGCGTGCACGAGCACCGCCGTAGGTGATCGGGCTAGGATCGATAGAATTGGGGGTAGATTTCTGCGAAGATCCCCTGCGGGACGACTCCCCGCAAGTCACTCTTATACATCGTGAACTGATATGGACCGTTGGGGAGCCACACGACAGGCAAATTTGTGGCTGCATAGTTCTCGTAGTTGTAAATTGCCTTGATCTCCGCAGCATGGGTGGGTGCTGTGTTCGTAGCGGAAATGTCAGTGTCCATTTTGGCGGAGATGTAGTCCCCAGCGTTGCTGATGGAGTTGGAGTAGAAGAACTCTTCTCCGGTGGGCAGGTAGTCTGTGTAGTAAGTCCATCCGGTACCCCAGTCCGCCAGATCCCAGTTGTTGCATGGAGCCGAAAATGTGCAGGACGAGAAGCTGGTACTAACCACGTCAGCGAGCGGAGCGGCCGACAGGACCAGTGCGATCCCGGCTTTTGCCTTCATCGTGGACTCCATTGCGCTCATCTCGTTTGTCAATGCCAGGGTGCCGGCGGCGTAGAGCACCTTGAATGTAGCCTTCTGACCCGCCGTGATCCCTGCCCCGCAGTCGCCGGGAGCCGTGCCCGGTCTTGAGCAGTAGCTCACCCCTCCAGGTACGACGGTCCAGCCGTTGGACTTGAGGAGGGTGGCGGCTTTCCCTGGGTCGAAGGGATAAACAACGCCCTTTTTGACAAGAGGACTCTCAAAGACGTTGCCCGGTGGATAACTTGGAACCGGTCCGTTGGCGACAGTGCCAATCCCATGCTGGAAGTCGCGTATGTATTCCGGCTGGTTGATCAACGACTGAAACGCCTCGCGGAAGTACAACTGCTTGAAGATCGCTCCGACAGCCTGATTGGTGAAGTTGTACAGCATGTAGTCAAACGTGTATTCATTCCAGGGGTTAAATTTGTAGCCCTCATTTCGCTCGAGCGACGCCTTCTGATTAAGGTCTTCCACTGGAAGGTATCCTATCGTGAGGCTTCCGCTGCGGAGGGCGTTGAATTCGGCGGCGTCGCTGGTGAAGGGGATCTCCTCGAAGGCACTGATCGTGGGCTTAGGCGAGCCAGAGTAGAGGGTGTTGGGCACTAATTTCACGAATCCGGAAGTCGTGAACTGGGCCAGCCGGAAGGGACCGTCCACCACTTTCCAGAGTGGGTTCGACTGATAGGTACTTAGGTCTTCGGAATTCGAGTTCAGGAACTGCGCAACCCCTAGGGCTCCTGTGGTTGCCGATCCAGGGGTGGCCGGGACATACCATGCAGGGCTGGTGTTAGGAAGTGTGATCCTCGCCGCCGCCGACGTGTCGTAATTCCCGATGGGTGAACTGGATGAGAGCCGGTCCCAAGTCTGCTGAGGCACAGGAACTATCTGACTCAGCTCGTTGTAGAGGTACCAGGTCGGGTTGTAGGACGAGTTTAGGTCGAGCACCACCGTATAGGCACCACTCGCGGAGTACTTGACGATATTCTCCGGGAACCCTCCGGGGACCGCAGATCCCCAGGCAGGACCTGGTTCGCTATTGGAGCCGATGGGTACTCGGTTTGGATCAGTAACCGCGCTCACCATATTCAACCAGAAGATCACATCCCGGGCCGTCACCGGTTGCCCGTCTGACCACTGCCAATGCTTGAGGGTGATCGTGACGACCGTGTTGTTGTCGCTAAAGGTGGGGGTATGTGCAATGCTCAGCGCTTCATTGAGGAGCGGCTTACCACTATCCCCGAACCAGTAGAGGTACGGCCAGAGCTGCTCTGACAACTCCTGAAAATCAGGAGGCTGTAGCTGTGGCATCATTGGAAAAATGTACGTGGGCGGGTAGCTCGGCGCCTCCGCAAATGTTACGACTGGCCCAGGTTTGGACGCTTCGACCTTCAGTTGACTCATACCGACCGCCGCAAAGGCTAGGGGCAGAAATAGCGCGAGGCCGATACGGCTGAGACTGGGCCTCACGGTTCGACCGCTTGCGGATCGGATCATCTGCTTCCCACTCCTGAGTACCAAAACCAAGGATCTGACCCAGCCTTCGTCCAGTCTGACTCGCGGTCGCCCGTCGACTCGAGTTGGGAGCGCTTTCGGTTACGTTGCCAGCGACCGAGGGTACTCCTCGAGTGCCTGGCATGTCAAGGGTTTGCCCTCCGCCGCCAGCAGGGCGGTTTGAGATCGAGTCAGAGCCCTGGCTTCGGCAGACTGGGGGGCACAAGCCCGGGGTAGTGGCTGAAGCAACTCCTCCTCGGCGATGTCCGCTCTTGACAGGCTCCAAACTTCTCGTGCTAAACTCTGGCAACGTTGCCGGGATCGCTGGCAAGGTTACGCGGAGACTGGCTTTATCGGTGCGGTACGTCTCAAAACACGAGGACACAAGAAACACGGCACCACGTGGACTCTGCAGCTACCGATAACCATGTCAAGCCCAGCGTCCTTCCTGCCTTGCCCCGAGCCCGCCTGAATCGCAGAGGTCGGCGGCCACACGCGCCTGGTGCCCAACGTGATCGAGAGTAACGCCCTGGCGCCCGGTTCGAATTCCGGTAGCGCGGAGCACGCGTCGGTAGCGCAACTCCACGAAATAGCCCGGAAGATCCGAGTTGAGTGCCTTCGAGCAGTCGCCCATGCTTCTGGAGGCCACCTTGGCGGCCCTTTATCGGCGGCCGAGATTCTCGCAGTGCTCTACTTCAGAGAAATGGATATCCGACCCAGCCAACCAGAGTGGCCGGAACGCGACCGTTTTGTCCTCTCAAAGGGTCACTCTTCGATCGCTCTTTACGCTGCTCTAGCGCTGCGCGGATACTTCCCGCTCGGAGAGCTGGCAACGTACGATGCGCTCAACTCGCGCCTTCAGGGCCACCCCGACATGACGAAGCTCCCCGGACTAGACATGTCGACCGGATCCTTAGGCGTCGGACTGTCGGCCGCTGTTGGCCTGGCGCTTGGCGCTAAGCGCCTTGGGTGGCCCAGTCGGGTCTATGTCCTGGTCGGAGACGGCGAGTGTCAGGAGGGTGAGGTCTGGGAAGCTGCGGATGTAGCTCACCGATACGGGCTCGGCAATCTCCTGGCAATCGTGGACGCCAATGGCTTGGGTCAGTTCGGTCCTCCTGGGAAGATCGCTGGGGAGCGCGCTAGCCCATGGGAAGATCGAGCCCTCTCCCGTCGCTGGTCGGCCTGTGGCTGGCGAGTCCTCCATGCAAACGGACACGACCCTGCGTCGCTACTCTCGCGTCTGCGTGAGGCAAGACGCGATACGCGCGGGCCTACGGTACTCATAGCCCGTACCATCAAGGGAAAGGGTGTCTCTTTCATGGAGAATCGCTGGTATTGGCATTCCCGCGTCCCCACACCTGACGAGCTGCGGCAAGGACTCCTTGAGCTCGGCGAGCCCGTATGAGTGCCCTTGCGGAATCCACAGGGTACGCCAGTCTTGGCGCACCTCTGCGCGACGTGTTTGGGTCCGCGGTCGTCGATCTAGCGTCGGAAGACCCGAGAATCCTGCTTCTGGATGCCGACGTCGGTAATTCGACGCGCGCAGACCTGTTCGACCAAGCCCATCCCGACCGCTATCTCCCCATGGGAATCGCGGAACAAAACATGATGGGCGTCGCCGCCGGTCTCGCGGCGGTAGGCTATATACCGTTCGCGACCACTTTTGCTGTCTTCGCAGCCAAGCGAGCTCTTGATCAGATCCGCGTCCTGATTGCGCAGACAAGATTGCCGGTCAAGATAGCGGTTGGCTATACGGGCCTCCTGACTGGCATGACCGGACGTACCCACCAAGTGGTCGAGGACGTCACCATCATGCGCGCCATGCCGAATATGGTCGTAGTCGACCCGACCGACGAGGTCGAGATGCGGCAGGCGATTCGAGCAGTTGTTGCGCATGATGGTCCGGTATACCTCCGCGTGTACCGAGAGGGAACTACCAAAGTATTTGATTCGACGTACCGGTTCCGTCTCGGCGTGGCACCAACTCTTCGTTACGGAGCCGACGTCTCACTGATCAGTTCGGGGCCCCAGACAGGACGGGTGTTGCTGGCAGCTAGGATACTTGCTAGTGAAGGCATAGATGCTCGTGTAGTTCACGTACCGACGATCAAACCGCTAGATCAGTCCGCAATCATCGACGCGGCCGCCGCCACTGGTTTGGTTGTCACGGTCGAGGAGCACTCGGTGATAGGGGGACTCGGCGGCGCGGTAGCCGAAGTCCTCAGCGAGCATCGCCCAACTCGAGTCTTCAGGCTCGGGCTTCAGGACGTGTTTGGTGAATCGGGTCCGAATGATGCGTTGCTCGAAAAGTATGGATTGTCTCCCGAAGGGGTCGCTACCAAGGTAGCGGCGATCATCGCCAGGGACCCCAAGTGAGACCCACGACTGGTTGCCTAGGCCTGCAAACTCACTAAAGGGAGGTAGTCCATGACGTCCGATCCACACCTGACAGTGGGAATCTCGTTCCAAGAGAGCGCAACCCGCGTAGATCTGCCGGGTAGGCAGTGGGGACTCCTATTAGGACCGGGCAATGTCGGGGCTGCCAACATGACCCTCGGGTTCTCCATCTTCCCGGCCGGTTCAGCCCCGCCCGGCCACACCCATCCCGCAGAGGAGGAGATGATATACGTGATTTCGGGGCGAGGCCACATCATTACGGACACCATGGTCGTGGACCTGTCTCCCGGTGTCGCGGTCTACATACCTCCCGGCCTCGCCCACGCAACCTCCGCCGATGAAGGTGAACCCCTTCAACTTCTCACAGCGTTTTCACCGCCAGTCATTCCGGGTTCCTACGAGGAGGTCCATCCCGGAAAGTAATTGCACCGGGCGCCATGTGCCCGGTGCAGAGCACACGCCCCCTGGGCTACCACCCGTTTAGTGGAGCTAGGCGGGGGCATCGTCGGCTCTCGAAACGGGACCTGTACTCCCGCGCGCTTTGAGTTGTACCGCGCATATCTCCCGCATCGGTTCGACACCAGATCCGCGAATCGCTCGAAGCAGCATTTGCACCGAGCGTTCGGCTAGTGCCTCGGTGTCGTACGCAATGCTCGTCAGGTCAAGGATGCGCGAGCTGGCCAGCTCAATATCGTCGAAGCCGGCTACGGAGATGTCCTCTGGTATGTTCATTCCTGCAGCCAAGATCGCGTCCATAGCTCCGACGGCCACGTTGTCGTTAACGCCAACGACGGCGGTAGGCGGCTGACCACTCTCCAACCAGAGGCGCATTGCTTCGTGTCCGTGCACAGCATCAAAGCCTCCCTCAGATACGAGGGGTCGGGCGTCCTCGACCGTTTCCATTTCGAGGAGCCAGCCTTCTCGGCGTTCGACCGCATTGGCTGCGTAGTTCGGGCCAGCTATGAAACCCGTGCGACGGTGTCCAAAATTCAGTATATGGCGAGCCAGCTGGCGTGCTGCATCGCGGTTGTCGGCCACGGCATAGTGTGCCTGCTCGCTCTTCGGTCGCCGATTTACGAAGACGATCGGCGTCCGTTCATCAACCAGTTCGGTTAAGACATCCTCATCCTTTCCCACAGAGGCGTGGATCAGTCCGTCGACACCGTGGGCGATTAATCGTTCAAGGTGTCGACGGCTCTCCGTGGGGCTGTCCTCTGTATTGCAGATGAGCAGAGCATATCCGTGGCGCGACGCCGCCCGCTCGATGGCACGAGCAAGTTGTGGATAGAAAGGGTTACCGATGTCGCTCACCAGGAGCGCTAGGGTATTCGACTTACCGGAGACGAGGGCTCGAGCGATGGTCGACGGCCGGTACCGGAGCTCCTTGATGCTCTCCAGAACCATTTGCCGAGAGTCATCACTAACATCCGCGTGTCGCCTCACCACGCGCGACACAGTTGAGATTGAGACACCAGCGTGCTGCGCCACATCGGCAAGGGTGGGCGCACGTCCGGCTCGTTTTCTTCGGCGAGGCAAACCGGTGGGACTCCCGTCTTGGGCGTAGAAGTTAGGACCCCAGTCTATGGCATCCCGGGGGTCTAAAGGATCGAAGTCGCCTTCTCTTGAGGAGCACCCAGCGGTGTCCCTGGCCGGCGCCACGGCTGGTGCGAACGGGTCTCAGTCGGACGCGTCCGGGGGTGAGAGCTGAGCCAGGGTGACAATTATCCGGTTGCCGTCCGCCCTTAGAAGCCGGTCAGTGGTCGCGCTGCATGGCTCTGAGCGTCGGCTCCAGGGGCAGAGCTAGGAAGGTGTTTCCACTCCTGCCCGAGACAGTCGTGGCCGTGAAGAGCGCGTTTAGGGCAGCCTCCTCGGTCGATTCGATGGCGGCCAAAAAAACCAAGTCCAGCCCATTCTCCCCTGGCATGAGACTACCCGATACCAGTGACCCATGTGTCAGGACTCCTGTCGGGGTCTCTCGAGGCACCTGGTAGGCGGTTGAGAACGCGATGGCAAACTCTCCGCTTCCGTCGGCCCCAATCGAGCCGGTCCGCACCAACCCGAGACAGGCCCGTTGGGCCAGGCGTTCGCATTGCCGAGAGTCTAGGGGGGCGGACGTCGCTACCACTACAATGCACGATCCCCGGCCACCAGCACGTAGTGTCGGCGGCAGCAGCTGCCTGCCTATCGGGTGTCCAGCGATCGTCAAATCGCGAGGATCGCCATAATTTGTCAATACCAAGGATCCCACCGTCCAGTCACGTCTGCCGAATCGCACTACGCGGGATGAGGTGCCAATTCCTCCCTTCCAACCAAAACACTGCATCCCGGTACCGGCGCCCACCGTACCCTCCATCACCGCCCCGCCACGCGCGCTCTCAAGCGCGTGCACCACGTGCTCGCGCGTCACGTGCATACCGCGCATGTCGTTCAGATAGCTATCGTCACACTCAGCCACAACTGGAAGCAGAACGTCGTCGATCCCAATTCCTGGATCCTTCGAGGTCAGATACCGTACCAGCGCATCGTGCGCAGTCCCGACGCTGTGAGAGTTGGTCAGCGCGATAGGCGAGCCGAGAAGACCCCACTCCGAGATCACGCTCCGCGACGTGAGCTCACCGTAACCACTGAGAGCGTGAGTGCCAGCAAACAGACGGTTCCTGAACAGATTGCCCTGGTGAGGAACTATGACAGTAACTCCGGTGCGCGCTAGGCGGTCTGCCCCACCTCGCCGCGAATCACTCCATACCGTCGTGTGACCGACCGAGACTCCATCAACGTCTGAGATCGCGTTCAAGGGACCAGGGCTGAGCCTGCCAATCTCAATCCTGTGGTCGCGTAGCCGGGGACGCTGCGGCGCCGGGCCGGAGAGAACCTCTCTTTTGGCAGAGGTCATCCCGACAGTCCCGCCGCTGATCGAACCGACTCGGGAACCGGAGCATCTAGCAGCGCGAGGAAACTTTGCCACGCGTGCAGGTACGCGTGCATCTTGGTCGGCGGCCTGTACATGATGGCCTGCTCAAGCGCGTCAGGGGTTGCTCTGGAACGGTCCAGCTTGGACCTAAACGCCGGCTGTCTGCGAAGTAGCGCCAGCCCCACGCCACTGGCGCACGGATACCCGTCCGACTCTCGCCACTGTGCCAAAACTCCCTCGGGGGACGACAACGTGTCTATGAAGCTCATCGCCGCCTCACGAGAGCGACATGAGGCTCCAATCATAGCCCCGTCTATGTAGGCAATGGTGCCTTCGCTAGGTACGGCTACCTCCAATCGCCTTCCTGACGCCCGCACGACGTTGTCGAGAAGCGATGTCGTGTGCACTTCTGCCAAAGCCGCACCTTGCTCGAATGCTTTCACGAGCTCGGACAGCACGCGCCAGATGCCTCCTACGATCGGCTCCATCTGCGCAAGCTTGCTCCCCACTTCTAAGAGTTCAGTATCCGTGAGCTCGTACACTCGCTCAGGGCTCATTCCCATGCCTAGCGCGATCTCGGCGATCACCTCGCTTCCCTGGCTATTGAGCCACAAGGCCCGAGAAGGCGCAGCGGATAGAGCGCCCCACGAGGTGGGCCTGCTAACTAGGTCAGGATCGTAGATGATGCCCCTGAGTCCCCAGTAGCACGGGAAGGCCATTACTGTGCCCGATCCACTGTCCCAGGATCTGCTACACCATCTTCCGATGGACGGAAGTAGGTGAGACCAGCCTTGGGTCAGCATCGGGTCCAAGGGCTCAATCAGACCGGCCCGCATGTAAGCTACCGGCCAGTAGCCGTCGGCAAGTATGACGTCGAAGCGATCTGGGGCGGCCTGGACTCGCGCGAACGCCTCCTCATTCTGGTCAAAGGAGTTCCACTCGACCGCCAGTCCCGTCGCAGAGCCGAAGAGCTTCTCCACACCGCGTATCGCGTAGTCTGGCCAGGTCAACACTCGGAGTGCATCCTTGCTCACGCTAGCGCCGCACCTGGGCTGTCTGGAAGCAAAACGGATGCCGTCGCTTCCCTTGCTCAAGGAAAGGTAGCGGATTAGCCACTAGAACGTTTGCGGATCGGCTGGCGTGTAGTCCTTCTCTAGGTATTTCGGCTCAGCACCGCGCATCAGTGGCTCGTCTCTGTGGTCGAGGGCCCGGACGCGCTGAGGAGCCAACCGCATCAGTAACCATTCAAATCCCTCGTAGTGATCCACATATCTTCGAGCAAGAGATGCGCCGACGTATCGCGTGGCGATTCTAAGGATCCCCTCCGCACCGGCGTCGGGCCCTACTACCGCTGTTCCGGACACCTCTATCACACGGCCCGGGAAGGTCTCCTCCTCAGCAATGCATAGCGTCACGCGTGGATCGTTGCGAATCTGCCTCTCCTTGCCATGACCACCGACCAGGCTGACGATGAAATCGGTTCCGTCAAACTCGAACCAAACAGGCGAGAGCATCACCGTCCCATTCTTGCGGTAAGTCGCTAGGGTCGCGAGCCACGGTTGCCCGAGCATCTCGCCCAGTTGGGAAAGCTCAACGGTACGCACTCAGCGCTCCTCCCTTATCCTTTGTGCCGGGGACGGATTCGCAGTACCTCAGCTCGGTGCGCTGAGCACCGGAAAGGTTGTGAGTAGTTCAGCACCCGACTCTCTCACAACGACCAGGTCTTCGATGCGAATACCCCCCACTCCTGGAAGGAACAGGCCGGGTTCTATGGCCACGACCATCCCCTCTAGGAGTCGCTCATCGCTGTCAGGCCCAATCGTCGGCGCCTCCCAAACTCCGGTGCCGATGCCATGTCCGGTGATGTGTTGATAACAGAACTGCGAATAACCCGCCTCGGCGATGAATTCGCGCGCTACAGCATCGATATCGCGCGCAGTCGCTCCCGGCATGATCCTCCGAACAGCGGCCTGCTGCGCTCCCAGAACGACGTGGTACGCGGCCATATACTCGACCGTTGGCGCGCCAATAATGCAGCTGCGGGCGAACTCCACGTTGTACCCGTTGCGCTGGCAGCCCATGTCGATCAAGACCCAGTCACCGAGCTCCATCCGGCGGTCAGACGTCAGTTCGCGCATCAGACCGAGCTCTGGACCGCTACTGACCACTGTCGAGAAGCAAAATCCGTCGGCTCCCATGTCGCGCATCACGTGTTCACCCGCTGCTGCTGCCTCGCACTCGCGGATCCCTTGCCGGCATTGTTCCAATATCGTGCCCATCCCGGCCTCCGAGATCGCCGCAACCCGCCGCATCACCTCAAGCTCTGAGGCTGTCTTGCATTGCCGAGCGTCGGCGAGCGGGTCGGCCAAACGGGTTCGGTCAGAACCGACGGCTTTGTCCACCTCTTGAAAGAGTGAGATAGGGGTCTGGGGGGGCAGCCCAATCGGCTTGGAGGAGCGCTCGGCAAACTCGCGCAGAACTTCGGGCAACCGGGACATGGGCTCGGCCCGAACTCCAACGCTCCGGTAGTATGGCACGTACGCTTCCATGGTGAGGAGTAGAGGTGGCGACCCACCATCCTCGAGCATGACCACCTCTGCCAGGCGGCCTTCAACAATCACCCTGTACAGGAATGCTGCAGGTTGAACTAGGTACGCGACATCCTCTGCTCGGCTGGACGCAACCGCGCCGAGACCGAGGGCTTGCAGGGCGTTGCGGGCCCGGGCAACGTTCCCATCGACTACCGCAAGCCCTGCGAGAGGCATCCAGCTAGAGTCAGACTCTACTGAGTCTCTGCTGATCCCACGGCCTGGACAGCTGACTTAGCGCGCTTCGCTAAGAACTCCTTGAACTTCTCAGTTCCAGTGTCCACAAGGTCAGGTGTTTGAGGGTCCCCATCCTCAGCAATGGTGATCACGTAATCCGAGTAAGGGGAACCCTCGGACAGTTTGCAGGGGATTTCGAGCCGTATTGCGGGGTTAATGTATCGAAACGACCCGACGTCCACGTTGGGCTCCACGTAGCAGAAGTGTGGAACTAGCTCTGGGTCTTGACGGCGCAAATGCTCGAGAAGCGGACATTTGGTCACACGCACGACAGCGCGTTTCTCGCTTGACTCCACAATGGTGTTGTCGTAGCCAAAGAACTGCATGCTCTCTGAGTATGCCTTCGCGACATCGGCGGCCGAGGTAGCTTCCCGATCCCTATCTGTAACGGAGAGCATTGCCTCGCCCCACTTATAGCCCATGTATTCTGATGCTCTCGCTGCGAGCCGTCGCCCCTCTTCGCCCTTCTCCTCTATCAGTTGCTTGAACATCGCTGACCAAGCCAAGACGAAGAGGTAGTAGTTGTATTCGATCGCGTAGCGCATATCCTCCAACGGTGTGAGCCGACCGTGCATCAGGGGCCACCTCTTTCCTTGGAGGCCCCCTTCGGGGGACTGCTGAGTATCTACCATTTCGCTCCTTTCCATCCTAGTGACGCGGTAATGGCAACGGTATGGAGTCGCGCAACTGGGGGTATGCGGCAACATGAACCAGTGCCGCGCCGTGGCGCGGCACTGGGCGGGGCAGCAAATTCGGTGCGGTTGTGAGCGTGGCCGCTCTGTATCCGGGCATGGCCCGACGATGCTGTCGCCACAGCAAGTGGCGATGAGGCGAAGCCTGTGCCGCTGAAGGCACGCCCCTGGTGCGATTCTTGCTCGTCAGAGATGACTCCTACGTAGTTCTCGCGGGCATCAGTGATCGTGCTTCGTCCGATCCTCCTCGTCCAAAGCTAGGTCAGGCTACACAGTTCCGGTACGGCCTGTCAAGGTTTCCGGCAACGATGCCGGACCGACTAGGTAGCGAAGCGCGTGAGCTTCCGCGGAGTCCCGGGGCGCCCATCAATCAAGCCGCAGACAAACGCCTGGTTGCTCACGGAGTCCAGGATCCGGTGAGCTTGGTCCAAACGGGCCGCCCCGAATCCTGCTCAGCCGATCCTCGTGTAGCGGACGGCGACGGTGCTGCTGAAGGTGGCCCCGGAGGGAGTAGTCCCGGAGGAGGAGAAGGTGAAACCGAAGGAGGTGCCGTTCCAGCTCTGGAAGGTCTCACTGCAGCTGAAGTTGCTGATCCCCAGCGATGTCCCCTCTTGGGCGCACTCCTGGCCGTACTGGGTGCTGTAGTTGTTGATCCCCTCCTTGAAGGCAGACGCCAGAGAGCTGGACAGGGTGTACACGCCAGTGTCCTTCCAGCCGCTGCTGAAGCCGGTGTAGGAGAGGTCGTAGGCCGCCTGGTACTTGCCCAGGGGAACGTTGCCGAAGTTGGCGCCCAACAGCTGGGGCTTCTTGTGGTGCTTCTTCTTCTTCTTGTGCCCGACCTGGATGACATGACCACTTCCGACCGCCCGACTCGCGGTCTGAGCCCCGAGCTTCGGGCAAGAGATGCTGGCGGCACTGGCGGTAAGGGCCAGGGCGCTGGCGACCAGCACGGTGAGCAAGGCCAGCAGGGCGGACTTGACGAGCCCCTCTTTCATGGCCGCCACCCTAGCAGGAAAGAAGGCTCTTGCCTAGGGGTTTGCTGGGAGTCGGCTGGGGGGAAAGCGACCGCCCGGTTTGCCGAGAGCTACAGCCCGGGCTGGCTCTAGTAGCCGGCCTGCTTGTCCAGCTGGTTACGGAGCGGCAATCCCTGGTGAAAGCGGGTCAGGTTGTCGTCGAAGATCTCAACGATCCTTTGGTTCTCGCTGGGCACGGTGCTGATCGAATGAGGGGTCAGCAGCACCTGGGGCATGTCCCAGAGCGGGCTGGCCCGGTCGAGCGGCTCCTTGGCCGTCACATCCAGGGCGGCACCGCCGAGCTGGCCGCCTTGGAGGGCCTCGATCAGCGCCGGCTCATCAATAGCATTGCCCCGACCGACGTTGATCAGCACGGCTGCTGCGGCCATTTTGGCGAGACGAGGGGCGTCGAAGAGGTGGCTCGTGGCTGGGGTATCGGGGAGGCACAGCACAACGAAATCCATCCGCGGCAGATGGTCGTCGAGGGCATCCAGGGTTAGGTGGGAGCCGCTCGATTCGTCTGCGGTCCGGCGTCTCCTGACGAAGCCCACAGTCTCCATCCCCAGCGCTTCGCACTTCTCAGCGATGGCGCCCCCGACCCGGCCCCGACCGACGATAGCGGCGGTGGTTCCCGCCAACTCGCCCACTGCCAGCCGCTCCCATCTGTGCTCTCGCTGGTGTTGCTGGAGCAGCGGTCCCAGCTTGTTGAACCAGAGCATGGCCAGGATGACAAACTCGGCGATGGGACCGGCGTGGACTCCACTGGCAGTGGTGATGACGGGGTCGGGTTTGAGCGCGAGTCCGACGCGTCCGACCAGGGTTCCCACCCCTGCACTGGTAGCCTGGATCCAGCGCAGTCGGGGCCTGTCCGCTAACTGGGGCCAGAGCGAGGCGGGACCGAAATCAAAAAGAACGTCAGCGCTCGCCAGAAGCTCCTCCCAACGCTGCTGCTCGGCACCGCTTAGGGCCGCAAAGTCGGGGTATCGATGCTCGGCTGGGTAACGGGGCGGGAGCAGTAAATCCATCGGATAGGTGAACTGATACTCGGGATGGGCGCGGCGCAGGCCCTCCACCAGGTCGGGCTCCAACGGCGTGGTGAAGACAACGTGAGTCATAGACCCTCCGACCCAAGTGGGGCCGCGCTGGTTTCGTCATCCCCAGGATAGCTTGCGTAGTGGAGCCGTCCTCAGAGCGTCCAGAGGCCGATCTTGGGCTGCCCGAGACCAGGTCAGGACCCAGGGCGGCGATGGACGCGCCTCGAAGGCCAGAGGAAGTGCGGCCATGTTTTGGCTAGTGGATCGACCGCGTTGACACAGTCCAGGGGCCCTGGTAGCGTTCCCGGCCAGTTCAGCCTCATGGAACGACCCCAGCCGATTGGTTTCGGTCGGGTCCCGTGGTGGAGACGGCAGGCCGGCCGACGTCGGTCTAGGCGGTGCCCAGGCCGCGCTCAGGAACCAGGAGGGGAAACAGTGCTCCGTACCACACTCGCCCATCGCCCGGTCTTGGTGTCGCTGGGGATTCTTGGCCTGCTGGTGACCGGGCTGGGCGCAGGCGTGCAAGCGGCTAGCGCCAAATCCTCCACGGCAGCTGCGACCGTGACTTGGGCGCTGCCGCCGGGCCTGACTCCCAACTACATCTTTCCCCTCATCCCCGGGTCACTGGGAAACAACACCACCGTGTTCCAGTGGGAATACCTGATGTACCGTCCTCTCTACTGGATCGGGAACGATGGCAAGGTCGCCGTCAACGAGCGGGAGAGCCTGGCCTACCCACCGGTCTTCTCGGATGACGATCAGGTGGTGACGATTCGGCTCAAGTCGTGGAGCTGGTCCGACGGCCAGCCCATCACGAGTCGCGATGTCGAGTTCTGGATCAACGAATTGATGGCGGAGAAGGGCAACTGGTGGTCATATGCTCCTGGGTTCTTCCCCGACGACATCAGCAGTGTTGCCTATCCGACCAGCAGCACGATCCGGATCACCTTCAATAAGAGCTACAGCCCGTCCTGGATCCTCTACAACAACCTGACCCAGATAATTCCCATTCCCGAGCACGCTTGGGATCGCGAGAGCACTAGCGGCCCGGTGGGCGACTATGACGAGGCCGCTGCGGGAGCTCAGGCGGTCTACTCGTTCCTCAATGCTCAGTCGAGCGATGTTGGCAGCTACACCAGCAATCCTTTGTGGAAGGTGGTTGATGGCCCGTGGCGCCTCACCGGCTACGACCCCAGCACCGGCTACTCGGTGTTCTCGCCAAACACCAGCTACCAGGGCCCCAGGTCAGGGAACGTAAAGAAGTTCGAGGAAGTTCCCTTCACCAGCGACGCCGCCGAATTCGATGCGGTCCGCTCGGGCAGCCTGGACTACGGCTACCTTCCTCCCGCGGATACCGGGCAGGCGAGCTACCTCAAGGACCACGGCTACCTGATCTCGCAGTGGCCGGACTGGGGCGTTTCATATATGCCCCTCAGCTTCACCAACCCCCAGACCGGGCCAATCGTCCAGCAGCTTTACATCCGCCAGGCGATGCAGCACCTAATCAATCAGAAGCAATACATCCAGGACATCTTCAAAGGTTTCGCCTACCCCACCTACGGGCCCGTTCCCACCAACCCCCCGAGCCAGTTCTCGGGTCCCACCCAGAACGTCGATCCCTACCCCTACAGCGTGTCGGCCGCGTCCCAGCTCCTCAAGACCCATGGCTGGACGGTGCATCCCAACGGCACGAGCACCTGTGCTCACGCCGGATCGGCAGCCGGCGATTGCGGGGCCGGGATCAAGCAGGGCACACCTCTGCACTTCCAACTTCTTTACGCCTCCGGCTATCAGGCCCTGACCGAGGAGATGGAGGCATTGCAGTCATCGTTCAGCCGGGTTGGGATCAGCATCGGTCTGCACGAGATGGCTCCTTCAGACCTCCTCAGTCAGTGGTCGGTCTGCACCCCTCAGAGCACCTCTGAGTGCTCTTGGCAGATGATGGATTTCTTCTATGGCTACACCATCACCTACGAGCCGACCTTCTATCCCAGTGGGGACGTGGTCTTCGCGAATGGAGCCGTCTACAACGGCGACGGCTATGCCAGCAGTGAGGCCAATTCGCTGATCCACCAGTCGGATGCCCAGGGAGGGGTACCAGCACTAAAGCGGTACGACGAGTATTTGTCCAAACAGCTGCCGGCTCTTTGGATGCCGCATGCCGGAAATCAGAATTCCGTCATAAAGAAGAACCTGACCGGGGTGCTTCCCCAGGATCCCACCCTCGAGATCTATCCCGAGTTGTGGACCTATAAGTGACAGCGGTAACCCCCGCATCGTGGACAGGGCGAGCGGAGGCGGAACTGGCTAGGAAGCCCATTCGGTATCTCGACCGAAGGGCGCCCATGCGCGATGGGATCACACTCTCCACCGACGTCGCGCTGCCTGCGGATACTGGCCGCTGGCCGGCCGTGCTAATGCGCACGCCCTACAACAAGGTCTTGGAGAACTCTCACAGTGCCCACCTGCTCGAGCTCCTGCTAGCCAGCGGCTATGCCGTTGTTACTCAGGACGTGCGGGGGCGCTTCAACTCCGACGGAGAGTTTGTCCCCTACATGTTCGAGGCCCCGGACGGCCATGACGCCGTCCAGTGGGTTGCGAGTCAGCCCTGGTGCGACGGCACTGTCGCGATGCTGGGGACCTCGTACGTGGGTCAGACCTGCTGGCTGGCGGCCCGTGAAGCGCCTCCTGCCCTGAAGGCAATCGTGCCGATCTGCTCCCCTCCAGATCTATTCTTCAACGAGCCCATCCTCAACGGAATGTTTCTGCTAGACGCGTGCTCGGACTGGATGTACAAGATGGGTCGACGCTCGTTTCAGGTGTCCGATTTCCTGAACGATGTACTAACCGGCGAGCATTACCCGTTCATGGACGCGCTGCCGATTGCCGACGTGCCGGAAATGGCACGTACATCCTCCACCTGGTGGCAATCATTCATGGATCACCCGGCGCTGGATGAGTTCTGGAAGCAGGGTTCGTATCAGAGCCGTTGGCAGAACATGACCGTTGCCGCCCTCAACATCACAGGGTGGTGGGACATGAACTTTCCCGGCGCCATCTTCAACTACCCAGGGATGCAGACCCAGGGACCTCCGGGCGTGCGGGCAAGCCAGCGCCTGGTGATTGGCCCCTGGCCGCACCGCGTCAACTGGTCCAGCACCGTCAGCGGCATTGACTATGGCGCGGACGCGCTGATCGACCTTGACTCGTACATCGTCCGGTATTTGAACTGGCATATGAAAGGTGAGGCCGATAGTCTAGAAGGCGACAAGCCCGTCCACATATTTGTCCTTGGAGCCAATGAGTGGTGGGCAGAGTCCGACTGGCCCCTGCCGGATACGCAGTACGTCCCCTATTACTTCCACAGCGAGGGCTTCGCCAACACCGACAGGGGTGATGGCGAGCTGTCGAGCACACCGCCGCTGGCCGAAGAGCCGGCCGATCGCTATCAATACGATCCCCACGATCCCGTCCGCTTCAGCTGGGCCATGACCGATGGCCCAGTCGATGATCGGCCCGCGACCTCGCGACAAGATGTCGTCTGCTACACCACCGATCGGGCCACCGAGCCGCTAGATGTCGTGGGTCCAGTCTCGGTTGTGCTCTTCGCCGCTTCATCGGCCCCTGACACCGACTGGCATGCGCGGCTGACGGACGTCTGGCCAGATGGCTCGGCCTGCTTTCTCTGCCATGGCGGCATCCGCGCTCGCTTCCGGAACTCCTTTGAGCATCCGGAGCTGATGAGTCCGGACACGGTGTATCGGTTCGACTTCAGGCTGGACGCCTGCGGCCTGCGCCTGCTTCCCGGGCATAGGCTGCGAGTTGAGGTCACCAGCAGCTGGTTCCCACGTTATGAGCGGAACCTCAACACGGGTGCCAGCAACCCGTTTCGGGACCAGGGTTACGAGGTGGCGGCGCAGCGGATCCTGCACACGGCTGAGTTCCCGTCCCACGTAGTGCTCCCGATCATCCACCGGTAACACCCCCCGCGGCACGTGTCGTCACTACCGCGCCCGCGGCGACGCTCATCCACCGTGATCTTGTACCGACCTAATCGACGTCCAGTGGCTAGCAGTGCCACTCTCCTCAAGCCTTTCGCCGGGTCGACTGTAGCGCCGGCTCAGCTGGCGGGAATGGCGTCACCCTGACGCAGCACCGGGGCTTGGACCGTGACCGTATCCGGGTAGAGGACGCCCAGCCCAGTGTTGAAGACCACGACCTCATCGGTCGGGTTGAGCCAGCCCGACTGGCGCAGCTGGGCCGCTGCGGCAAAGCAGGCCGCGCCCTCGGGGCATATGAAGCTGCCCTCTAAGCTGGCCAGACGCGCCTGCGCCTCAAGGATCTCGGAGTCGGCAACTGCCACCGCACAGCCCCCGGTCGCGTACAGCGCCCGGAGGATCAGAAAGTCTCCCAGCGCCTTGGGGACCGTGATCCCGAAAGCGATGGTGCTGGCGTCCTTCCATGCCTCGGAAGTTTCGGCCCGCGCCTCCCACGCCTTGACGATGGGTGCACAACCAGTGGCCTGAACGGCAACCAGCCGGGGCAGCTTGGGCCCGATCCATCCCAGCTGTTGGCATTCCTGCAGCGCCTTGAATATTCCGATCAGCCCGACGCCTCCCCCGGTTGGATAGAGGATCACATCCGGCACTCGCCAACCCAGCTGCTCAAACAGCTCGAGCCCCATGGTCTTCTTGCCCTCCAGCCGGTATGGCTCCTTCAGGGTGGAGATGTCCGTGTAGCCCTGCTCGGCGACCGCCTGCGCCACCAGCGCACCGGCGTCCCCGATCAGGCCGTCCACGAGAAACAGGCGCGCCCCGGAAATCGCGCACTCGGCTCGAGGGATGGGCGGGGCGGCGAGCGGCATGACGATGAGCATCTCGAGGCCGGCCTTGGCGGCGTACAGCGCCCAAGCGGCACCGGCGTTGCCGTTGGTCGGCATGGCCAACCGCTCAGCGCCTAGCTGCCGGGCCCGGGAGACGCCTACGGTGGCGCCCCTCGCTTTGAAGGTCCCAGTCGGAAGTAGGCCCTCATCCTTCATGTGAAGCGAGCGCAGATCGAGATGCTGGCCCATGCGCGGCAAAGGCAGCAGCGGCGTGATTCGCTCACCCAGGCTGACCACGCCCTCAGGTGAGCTCACCGGCAGCAGTTCGTGGTAGCGCCAGAGTCCACTCTCTCGAGAGGCCAGCTGTTCCAACTTGAAAGAGCCGGTCAGTCGCTCCAAGTCGTAACGCGCTAAGAGCGGGGATCCGCAGGCGCAGAGGCCGTGGAGGGAGTCGGCATCGTATACCTTGGCGCACCTGCTGCATTCCAGATGGTCGAGATAGCTGAAGGGCAAGAGCCGCCTGCCTCCATGAGTCTCATCTGACCCGTGCATTCTGGAGTACTCGCGGTGCTCGGGCGGAAACGCCTCCCGTGGAATTGTGGTGGCAACCCGGGTGGGTCACAGCGAGTCGAATTCGCGTCCCAGCCGAGTTTCAGCAGTGCTCACGCTCTCGAGGAACACCTAATCGATCTTCGGTCGGAGTTGGCCACCAGGCTCTGGGGTAGCTCGGCGTCATCCCGGAGCCGGATACCTCTGGCTCCACGGGTGTATGGACTCAATTTGGCTGGCAAGACTCAGCAGCAGATCTTCCCGGCCGTAAGCGGCGATCAGTTGGACGCCGACTGGGAGGTTGGTCTCGGTCCAGAGCCACGGGATCGAAATGGCTGGCTGGCCTGTGGTGTTGAACTGGGGCGTAAACCGCAAGATGTCAACCGAATCCTGCACACCTTCCGGATATGACCAGAACAAACCCCCAACGGGTGGAGGACTGACGAATACCGGGCAGAGCAGTATGTCGTGGCCATCGCTCCACCACCCCGTAACGCTTCTGCGGAATGCGTCCAACCACTCGAGAGTCTCCACCAAATCTTGGGCAGACATATGCTCACCGCGATTGGACCAATGGAGTGCGATGGGGTCGAAATCCGCCACCACTGACGGGTCGTCACTCTGAGCCCGCTTGACCACCGACGTGACGGTAGGGCTCAGTGCGTCGAACCACTTGGACCAGTAGCGCTCATCGAACATTGCGGCGGGGTGCGCCGCGTCGACTTGGTGGCCTAGGCGACTCAGCAGATCCGCCGCCTCTTCGACTGCCTTTCGGCAGTTGGGGTCCGTAGTCCAGCGTGCGTCCATCGTCTCGGTTTCGAAGCCGACCCGGAGCACTCCTGGTCGGCGCAGGGCAGCGTCAGAGAAGGATCCCGTGATTGGCGGCGCCACGGATGGGTCACCAGGCTCGGCGCCCGCCAGCACATCCATCATCCTTGCCGTGTCACGCACCGACCGACTGAGGACCCCGCTGGACACGTGACCGAACATTGGATCGCCCGCGTCCGGCGCATGGCTAACCCGGCCCCTTGTCGGCTTAAGTCCGACCAAGCCGCAGTGCGACCCGGGAATTCGTATCGATCCTCCACCGTCGTTGCCATGAGCGACCGGCACCATTCCCGATGCGACTGCTGCACCGGAGCCACCCGAGGATCCGCCAGGCGTGTGTGCCAAGTTCCATGGATTCTGGGTTGATCCGTAAGCCTGATTCCGCGTGTCGGAGACGACGCCGAACTCGGGTACATTTGTTTTCCCGAGAATGACGCAGCCGGCTGCTCGCAACCGCCGCACGATCGCACAATCGTGATCGGAAATCTGACCCTTCCGCTTCAGAACCTGGCTACCTTGGTATTCCCTACTTCCCGCGAGCGAACAGCCGATATCCTTTACAAGGAACGGAACTCCCGCAAACACCGCCTCCTTGGGAACTGTGGCCGCCTCAGTCCTAGCCTGTTCGAAACGCTCTTCAATTACGGCGTTGAGAGCGGGATTGAGCCTCTCGATGCGTGCGATCGCCGCGTCTACTAGCTCGAGTGGCGAGGCAGTCCCGCTGTGGACTAAAGCCGCCTGCTCCACGGCATCCGCGTGAGCAAGTAGCTCGTCCATCAGGCCGCTCCCGTAGGACCTAGATTCCTCCCCCGACCAGGGGACGCCGACGGACCAGAGTCCTGGGTCGAGCCGGCTTCGCGTGATGCATCATACCCACAGTTGTGCCAATGCCAACCGACCCTCCGGATCGTGCGCTCAGCGCTACCCGTGGGCACCAGACGTTGGATGAATCACCTTCTGGAGAAATTCAGCCCGGTGCTCTTGGAGGTGGGCTAGGTACCCCTCGACCACGCCGACAGCCTCTGGATCGGCTAGCGCTGAAAGGAGCATCTTGGCTCTTGCCGCCACATCGAGTTCTCCGCGGTACTCCGGCCGCCCCCAATCCTGCCCCAGCCGCTCGATCGCGGCGGCTACCTCGGCTACAACCTCGTGTGGCCTTCGAGCTCTACGCTCATCTAGAGTGCCTAGGAACTCCTCGAGGATCCGCTCCTCCGCCTCGATGTCCCGCCTCTTCAGGATCGGACCATCAGACGCAGGGAAGCCTCGTCGGCCTTCGTCGTCAGACTCAGTCAAGTGCTGTTCCTCTCCGTACGTTCACTATTAACCTGCAGCCGTCGCACGCCACCTCGCCACGGGCTTCCTGGCTCGATACAGCCTGCCTCATTCCACCTCCCGCAGAGGCCCACCAATCCCGAGCTACCCGATCCATCCTGAACCGTCTAGCCGATCCGGTAGTACTCAGGGAAAATACCCCCGTAGATGCTCTGGGGCACGACGCCCTTGAGGTTCTTCTTATACATGGTGATTTGGTAGGGGCCGAACGGGAACAGCATGTACGGAAGCTGGCTGTTGGCGTAATTCTCATACGTATACAGCGCGCGATACTCCGCAGCCTGAGTGGGGGCATCGAAAGTCGCGTTCAATAAGGTTTGATTGCGGGCGTTCTGGTAGTCCCCGACGTTATCCGCCTGTAGGGAGAAGAACGTCTCACCTGTAGCGATGCCACCGGGATAGGATTCGGTAATGCCGGGCGCCCAGTCGGCGATGTCCCATCCGCTACAGGGCGCTGCATACGTGCACGACGTGAAAACTCTACTGAAGACGTCTGGTGGCGGCGATGACTGCAGCGTCAGCGTGATTCCGGCTTTCGACTTCAAGGTGGATTGGAACGACGCGACCTGATTCGCTAGCACGGCCGAACCGCTGGCATAGAGAAGGGAGAAGCTTGCGGCCTGGTTGATTCGAACACCAGCTCCGCATTCCCCGGTTCCCGCCCCAGGCTTCGTGCAAACGGTCTGGCCGCCGGGATGTACTGACCACCCATGCGCCTTCAGCAACGACACTGCTTTGGCCGCGTCGAAAGGATTCAACTGCCCCTTAGCCTCTTGTGGCGTTTCGTCACGGTTGTTTGGAGGAAAAGTAGGCACAAGCCCATTGTCGACCGTTCCGATGCCGGCGCCAAAAGTCTTGATGTACTGTGGCTGGTTGATCAGCGCCTGCAGGGCCTGTCGGAAGTAGAGCTGTTGGAAGATCGGTCCAACGGTCGGATTGGTGTAGTTATAAGGGAGTACGTCTACTCCAAAGAAGTACCAGGGACTCAGCGCATAGTTCTCCTCTTTCTCAAGAGCAGACTTCTGTTTTATGTCGTTGGGGGGAATATAGCCAATATCCAGGCTTCCACTTCTCAAGGAGTCAAACTCCGCCTCATCACTGGTGAAGGGGAGCTCCTGCAGCGAGCCAATCGTCGGCTTAGGCGTCCCTGAGTAGAGCGAGTTGGGCACCAACTTCACAAAGCCACTCGTCGTGAACTGACTGAGTTTGAACGAACCGCTTACGACCTGCCACAGCGGATTCGACGTATAGGTGGATAGGTCCTGAGACTGAGAGTTTAGAAATTCCGCGACGCCAAGGGCGCCGCTGGTAGCGGTACCAGGGTTGACGGGTATGTAGCAGTTCGAGCAACTGGGGGTGACACTTGCAGGCTGGACCTCGCGCGCCTCCGCGGTCGCGTCGTAATTCCCTACCGGTCCATTCGTCGAGAGCCGGTCCCACGCGGTAGTCGGAATCGGCCAGATCTGGGTCAATTCGTTATCCGTATACCAGGTAGGATCGTAGGAGGCGTTGAGATGGAAGACGACAGTATAGGTCCCTGTTTGTGTGTAGCTCACAACGCTCTGCGGGAACAGCCCAGGCACGAACTCTCCCCATCCCGGCCCAGGAGCGCTGCTGCTGCCTACGGCCGGAGACTGAGGATCGGTTACCGCGCTAAGCAGATTCATCCACAGGACCACATCCCTAGCTGTGATGGGTTGCCCATTCGACCACACCCAATGCTTCAATGTGACTGTCACGACTGTATTGTTGTCTGAGTAGACCGGCGGCTTGCCGATACTGAGGTTGTCATCGATTCCCGGCTTGCCAATTGGGGTTTCATAGAGAGGCACCCACATTACGAAGGCAAACTGACTAGCATTTGTGAAATTGAGGTAGACAGCGCTTTGCATAGGGAATATATAGTTCGGAGTGCTCTGGGGCTGCTCAGCAAACGTAACGGTGCCGTGGCCGGCCGCGGCGTTTGCACTAGCGGTGCCGACCGACGTGCCCAGAACTAGCATCATTGCGAAGAGAGCCACCAGTAGACTCTTACTTGGCATACTCCGAATAGATCTCACGTGAGTGCCTCCTTCGGCGCCCTAGCGGGTGCCAGCTGCGCCACCAGTCCGTCGCACTAAATGCCGTCCCGCCTTGCATTCCTCCTGTGCAGCCACCAGCGCGACTCCATCAAGACCTGTCGCGCGCGCAAGGCGGGCTTTTCACCTGGAGATTAGCAGCCAGGCTAAATGTCAACGTCCGAGTGTTCCACCCAGTGGACCGGTGGTCGCGGATCTGGGACGAGTGGTATACGGCCTGCCTACACGACCCCTCGACGGCGGGCTCAGAGTCTGGCCGGTTCTGCCGACCGGAACTGACGCGGGCACCTTTGGGCGGTCGGTGTCGGATGCTCGGACGCCCTAGGAGGCCTTTAGTTCGAGGGCACGTCCTTCGAAACCCCGCACCCCTCAGCGGAGCAGGCGTGGCCTAGCCCGGTTTTGATGCCACCTCCGATCACTTCGAGACGCTCGGCCGAGCGGGCCGGCTCCCGTCCAAGCCAGTGAGATCGCCGGGCTTGCTCGGTTCTGGGGGTCGAGCGGCGCTAAAAGGATGTACTTGGCGGGCTGGGTTGCGGCCGCTTGACTTCCCAATGGGTACGGCCTAGCATCGCGCCATGCGTTTCAGTCCTCACGACGATGATCGCGACTCCGTGGTTGGCCGCGGCCTGTTGATCCTCGAAGTGTTTGGGCGCTCCCAGGGCAGGGAGTTGCGACTCAGCGCCATCGCATCGGCGGCTGGTTTGTCGAAGGCGACCACCTATCGGTTGACTCAGATATTGGTCGCCCGCAAATTCCTGGAGCGTACGGGCCCCTACTATCGCCTTGGAGTCCGGCTGTTTGAGTTGGGGTCGCTCGCGGTACCACGTCGGGGACTGAGCGAGTATGCCATGCCCTTCATGACCGATCTTTTCGAAGCAACCCACGAGACGGTTCATTTGGCAGTTCGTGATCGCTTTGAATTGATCTACTTGGTCAAGCTTCGCGGGCACCGGATTGGCACCATTCCCACCGCCGCCGGGTCCAGGATGCCATTGTACTCAACTGCACTCGGAAAGATACTGCTGGCTGGCGAACCAGACACTGTAGTCGACGCCACGATCGCACGCGGCCTGAAGCCACTTACACCCAACACCATCACCGGGGGCGAGCTCCTCCGAAGGACCATTGCGGCTGCGCGGGCAGAAGGGGTAGCTTTCGACCGCGAGGAATCGGTTCCTGAGCTGTCATGCGTGAGCGCGCCGATACTCGATAGTAACGCCCATGTCGTCGCGGCTCTATCGGTCAGCGCCAGCGTCCGACGGACTCCCCGGATAGAGTCGCTGATGCCTATCGTCGTTTCGGCCGCCCGCGGAATTTCTGAGCAGCTGGGCGCACCACACCGCGCCGCCTAGACCGTAGTACGGCCCACTGCTGAATCATGCAGATTATTGCGAGACGGCCACGATCAGATCGATACTAACCGTCATCCTTAACGCACTGGTAGTTACCCCAACCGACGTACGAGCGTGACGCCCACGCTCCGGGCCGAACACCTCCAGGAAGAGCTCGGAGGCACCATCGACCACCCATGGCTGGCGGAAAAAAGTCTGGGACGAGAGTACGTATCCGGTCAGACGAAGAATGTGCTCAACTCGGTCGAGGCTCCCCAGTTCAGCCCGAAGTGACGAAAGCGCGTTCAGTCCAGCCAGACGTGCCGCATCTCTTGCGTCGTCCTCGCTCACCTCACCATCTACCGCACCGACCCTAACCGGGATTCGCTTTGCATCCATAGGCCCGTGTCCCGCGACGTACGCTAGCCCCCCGCTCACGACCACGCTCGCATGGGCGGCCAGCGGCGGCAGCGGTAGGGGCAACACGATGCCCAACTCAGAGAGCCGCTCCTCGATCACGAGTCGCTCGCCATGGACGCACCGGCGGTAGCCTTGTTCCGCTCCGCGGCTGTGTCTATGCCATTCCAGATTCCCGTCAGCTCCTCGGCAAGAACCACCACACCATAGGCATCTCTGATGTTGGCAAGGGTGGCTTGGTGCATCTGCTCTGAGTAAGTAGCGGAGCAGTCGTCCACGAAGACCACGTAGAAATCGTGCATGAAGCCATCACGCGCCGTCGCTTCAACGCAGCCATTTGTAGCTACTCCCGTCATCACGATGGTACGAATTCCCCGCGACCGCAGGATTATGGCTAAATCCGTGTCGATAAAACCACTGTAGCGGTGCTTGTTGACGACGGCATCCCCAGGCTCGGGCTGCACATAGTAGAACTCAGCCCCGGGGGACCCTTCTTGGCAGTAGCGTAAGTCGGCCCGCCCACGCGCCCGTTGCTCCAGATGCACATCCGATTCGGTTAGTGGCGACTGCACATAGCGCAAGAAGATCACTGTAACCTGACTTTGTCGCGCCGACTCGACTAGCTGCTTTAGCCCCGGTAGAATCCTCTGGATCCGGCCCAGATCCCGACCTAGAGCACTGAAGGCCCCGTCGGGAGCACAGAAGTCGCGCTGTACATCGACAACCAGGAGAGCCGTGTGATCGGGGTTCACCTTCTCTGGTAGTGAGCGCAGAACCGTCATGCTTGGAGGTCCCCATCGGGGCTTACGGCCGCGGTTGTCTGAACAGCATCCGAGTCGATTTCCTGCCCCAGAAGGAACTTGATGTGGAGTCGGTTGAACCTGTCTGCCTCCTCATACTGCGGCCAGTGTCCACTGTTATCCATTACGACGAGCCTGCTCCCTCGGATATTCTCGTGGCACCAGTGGCCGACGTCGAGACCCGAGACTGGATCAGCGGTCGTCCAGATGAGTAAGGTCGGCGCGGACAGGCCGCGGAGCTCTTCAGCGGTGATCATGTTCCGGACCCGGGTCTCCATATCCTGAAGGCACAGGGTAAGCAAGGTAACGTCGCGGTATCCAGGTTGGGAGTAGATACGAAGTCGGGTCTCGATCAGATCCTCGGTCACGCTCGCGGGATTCTTGAACAGCCACTCTAGACGGGCTCTGACCTTCTCGGCAGTCGGCTCGGTCACAGCATCCAGAGTCAGTCGGTGAAGCGACTCCATCGCCTTGGGGTTGGCATTCATCCCCCCTGGCGTATTCAGTACGAGGCGGTCCACTCGGTCGGGAAACTGGGATGCGAGCCTCGTTGCGACCCAAGCCCCGAGACTCTCGCCGGAGAAGGATGCCCGTTGAAGGCCAACTGACTGCATAAAGTCCAGTACATGCTGCACGTACGTCTCGATCTCGTAGCTACGGTCAAGTGGCTTATCACTGAAACCATGGCCGACGAAGTCCATTGCCAGAACCCAAAAGTGCTCGCCGTGTTCTGCGAGATTCCTAATGTAGGTTTCGGCATGTCCATTGACGCCATGGAGAAATATCAATGGTGGCGATTGCCGGGTTCCGGCTTCCAGAACACGAGTTCGTACCCCTCCAGCATCGTAGAACCTTTGCGAGTACGTCCGGCCCAAGAGCTCAAGCCAAAAGCCGTCACCCATCGGAGTCACCTAGAGCTTCTTCGCGATCTCCTGACACGGCCCCAACAAAAGGCGGAGAATCGATTCCTCGTTCGACCAAGCCGGGTAGCCCGGTGGCCGGCGCACTCTCGCAGAGGCGGCGCCACGCTGTGATCGAAACATCCGGGCGGTAGAGTTTTTCGGGTGGAGCGTCCATCACGTCAACCATCCACGCATCTTGAGCACTGAACTCTCCATGGAATAACCACCGGTCGAAGAGTAGGTACTGTGACTTTGCACGCAGCCCCCGGATTCCGGTCTCAAATCGAACCATGACTTGAACATAGCGGTAGAGGTCCTCGTCAATCGGAACATACCACTCATAGTGGATGAACCTCTGGTGCACGATCCGCAGCAGCCCAGGCAGCCGGATGGACTGGTTGCCAAGCACGTGCATGGATGCTATGACTGGGTTGGCCGCCGGTGCAGCAGAAGGAGATCCGCCTAGTACCTGCGCGTTCGAGCCAGCTCGATACCACCGCTTGTTCGACCACGTCCCCAGTCCCGGGAAGGATGCCTCCCAATGAACCTCCTGTTGAACGCGTGTTATCCAGCCTCCCGCTTCGCCGATAACTTTTGTCTTTGTCCACGTTGGCATCAGCTTGAATTTACGCCATAGGGAGGTTCGGTGTAGATACTTCGCGTGCCCCTCGTCGTATCCATTCTCGGCTGCGAAGCGCCAGCCCCCCCTCCGGATCTCTATGTTTCCACCCATCACGAAGTCATGGTCCTGTAGCTCGCGGGGCACCGCTGAGTCCACCGGAGGCGGACTCGTTCTGGTCGGGCGCCGACTGCCCTCCCGCCCCATGTATACCCAGACCAGACCCAGCCGCTCGGCGGTCGGAAATGTCTCAACCTGGACCTTCCCGCAAATCGGCGAATCCGGACCGTCGGTAATTACCGCTACCAGTCGCCCGGACCTGAGGTTGTAGGTCCATCCATGGTACGGGCAACTAATCGTTCCTGGAAACTCACGTGAGCCCAAAGACAGGGGTACGCCGCGATGGGGGCACCGGTCCCTCAGCGCGTACACGCCCTCACTGTCTCGAATGAAGACCAGATCCTGACCCAGCGCCGTGATCGGGATTGGCCGCGATTTTAGCTGGCGCGACCACATGATTGGGTACCAATAGGAGCCTGGGAGCCCAAGACTGGCATCACGATACTTCGGCCAAGCGTCCCAGCTGACGACTCCTCGACTCGCCGCTTCGAGATCGAGATCCGTTTTGTCGACACTCATCGCACATGCCCCGCATTACGAGAGCTGTTTCCTGAGGTGCAGAGCGCGATTGCGCTGTGTATCAGCACCCGAGTGAGCGCAACCATATGCCTCATATCTGCCGCATTCATCCCCATCGCGAAGTCGACCTCGACTCCTTGGTCATCGATTGCCTTTGGCATGCCGACTCGTGCGGTCGGCACCCCTCTGTTACGAAGGATATTTGCGTCTGTCGCGCCACTGGTTCCCGTCATCGGCTCGTGGGGTTTCCCTTCCACCGCCTCCCAGGCGCCAATGCATGCTTGAACGACCGGACTATCAAACGGAGTGCTGGTACCCGGAATGGATAGTACCATCTCCCACCGCACATCAAGGCCCGCATGTCGGGATCTGACGCCGTCGACAAAATCCCCAAACTGACGCCTAACGTACGGGGGCGACGTGCGAGGACTGACTCGCAGGTCAATCAGAATTGTGCACTCGGCGGGAGACAGGGAAGCAGTCTCTTCCCAGCCGCTACGGATGTAACCGATGTTGCCCTGGGGAGCGACTAGTCCCGACGTGTTCCGAGCGGCGTACGCGGGCAACCAGGACTCAAACTCCTGGATAAAGGTCGAAGCTGCGACTATGGGGTTCCGGTACGGGATCCTATGTCGACTGCCCACATAGTTGAAGGTTCCGCCAACCACCACACGGAACCAGCAGAGCCCGACCTCTTCCCAGGCTACCGCCCAGCCGGGTTTGGCAATGATCGCAAAGTCTGGGTACGTACCCTGCTCCAACATAAATGAGCACCCGCTGCCTTGTCCCGCGTTGTGTCGGGATGCGGGGGCTCGAGATCTACGATTGTTCGGCATCCCCCCGGCACCCAATCCCACCAGTAGATTGCCCTGGAGTGGCGTGTGGGCACGGACAAGAGCCGCTGCCGCCTCAGTAATGCACGCCCCGTGGCCCTTTGGGTTAGAGGCGCCAAGACCGACTATCCACTCCCCGCGAACCGTTGCCTCCGGTCGCATATCGGAGCGTAGTTGGGGGCCTATCCAAGGCAGGTCCTCGGCTGCTGTTCCAGTGGTGAGGGTGTCGATCGGCGCATACAGTAAAAGGTCCGGAGCACCCCCACTGCCCTCGAGGCGGCCAAGAGCGTTTGCCTGGTGATCGTCGATGGGCTGGTAGCGCGCTTGCAGCCCTAGACCCGCAAGCCTTTCAGTCAGGTAAGTGGCGAGTGTGGCCTCCTCTCCCGTCGGACTAGGGATGCTCGCCATATCTAGCGTTGTCTGGCGCAGCTCTCCCTCGTCAACAGCCTCCCACGCGACCTTGATCCACTCCTGCTGCTGTGCGCTTACGACCGCCATCACAGAGACGGGGACTCAGGCCCCTCGCGGGCAGCGCTACCGTCGTCACGCCGATGCTCCGTACGCACCACAGTTGCCCTTAACTGATTGAGAACGCTAGCGACCGGCCTTCGGAGCAGGACGACCAGACCGGTCACAAGCACCAAGGCAAAGGCGGACCGCTTCACCTCTCTCCTACGATCGATCCGGAAATGCGACCGCCCAACATCGGTTCAAAGCGTAGCCCCCGTCATAACGAGTTGGAGGTTCACAGGTAGGGGACCTAGCACCAAGTGACCCGCTGATACAAGGATATCACTGCCAGTACGCCAGCCGCACCCGCGACCACCGGTCCAACTCGCTAAGTGAGTCCCCCCGCTACGACTGCAAATAGCAGCTCTCCCGACAAGTCTTCGGAAGCTGCCCGCACACCCCGGGCCAGTATTACTCACCGTATCGATTGCCCTCAACCTGTGAGTGAATAGAACTGTGGGTATATTTCTGAGTAGACCCCCTGAGGTAATAGCCCGGTCAGATTGCTCTTGTACATCGTGATCTGGTAGGGAGCAGTCGGCAGCCAGACCAGCGGTAGGTTCTGCGCCACGAAGTCCTCGTAGCTATAGAGTGCCTGGGTTTCCGCGGTCTGATTGGCTGCGGTCTCGGTTGCGGCGATATTCGCGTCATTGATCGTAGAGGAGTATGCTCCTGGATTGAACGATGCCCCACTTTGAAGTATCTCTTCGCCTGTCGGGAAGTAGTCCGGTCCGTATGTCCACCCGCTCCCCCAATTCGCTACCTCCCATCCACTGCAAGGCGTGGAAGCGCTGCACCCATTAAAAGCCGTTCCCACAATCTGTGAGAAGGAGCCACTCGACAACTCCAGCGTGATCCCGGCCTTACTCGAGACCGTCGATTTGAGTGCGGCCATCTCGTCAGCGATCGCCGCCACGCCGCTTTCATACGAGAGCTGGAATGTAAGGGCGGCCCCGGCCATCACACCTGCGCCGCAGTCCCCGGCGGAGCTGCCCGCTCTATCGCAAGTACTCACCCCGCCAGGGCGAACTGTCCACCCATGGTCCTTCAACAGCTTCACAGCCTTTGCAGGATCGAACGGGTACACCAAGCCTTTGGCCTCCAACGGGCTCTCATCGCTGTTCTTCGCCGGAAAAGAGGGTACCGGCCCGTTGGTTACGGTCCCGAACCCCGCCAAGAAGTCTTTTACATACTCCGGCTGGTTGACTAGCGACTGAAGAGCCTGCCTGAAGTACAGCTGGCGGAAGATCGGTCCTGCGGTTGGGTTAGTGAAGTTGTACGCCATGTAGTTTGAGGCAAAGTCATCCCAGGCACTGAGCTTGTAGCCATGATGCTCTAGATAACCTGCCTGGCTGATGTCCTGGGAGGGGATATAACCGATAGTCACCGCTCCCGACCTTAGGGCATCGAATTCGGCGGTGTCCGATGTGAAGGGCTCTTCCTCAAAAGCGCTGACACTAGGCTTTGGGTTGCCGGAGTAGGCGGTGTTGGGCTCGAATTTCACGAACCCCGCACTGGTGAACTGCGCCAAACGAAACGGCCCGTCTACGGTCTTCCAAAGCGGGTTTGTGTCGTAAGTGGCCAGATCGTAGGCTTGGTCGTTGAGGAATGCGGCCACCCCAAGCGCGCCACTGTTGGCCGTACCTGCATCTATCGGCACATACTGGCTCGGGTTCGTACCGCTTACTGGTGCCCGTTCCTCAGCTGAAGCATCATCGCTCGTTACTGGGCCGGCCGCACTTAGACGGTCCCACTCAGCCTGCGGGAGAGGGAAGACTTGACTCAGCTCGTTATATAGGAACCACGTTGGGTTGTACGCGGCATTAGTCTTGAGTTTCAACTGGTAGGTGCCCGTCTGTTCGTAGCTCACGAGGTTGGTCGGAAACCCGCCGGGAACCGCCGGCCCCCAGCCGGGACCGGCCGTTCCGGCTACCGGCCCTGCCACGGTCGGAGCTGAAGGGTCGGTCACGGCACTTAAGAGGTTGAGCCAAAAGATCACGTCGCGGGCGGTGATAGGCTCGCCATTCGACCAAACCCAATGCTTCAAGTTGATGGTAAGAACTGTGTTGCCATCAGAGGCAATAGGGGGATAGGCCACACTAAGACTCTTGTTGAGGCGGGGCTTACCATGGTCGCCGAACCAATACAACGGGAGGTACATGTTCTCGGCGAAGAGGAGAATGTTTATGCCGTTATACGTGGCGCCATTAGCTAGGGGCAGAATATAATTGGGCGGGCTTTCGGGCTGCTCAGCAAAGGTGATTGTTCCCCCTCGCGTGGATGCGCTGGCTGTCCAGGTAAGGCAGCTAGCCACGAGGACGACGAGCAGCGCCAGGATCGTGATGCTCCGCGTGGAAGCGTGCGCTGCTCTTCTCATCCTGACATCCTCTCCATGGCGACATGAGTCTCGGTGCCGGGGCACCGAGTCCTCCTTTTAGGGAGAGCTAAGCATCCGGCGCGCTTTTGGGCACCCCAGATATTTCACTCAATGAATCACTGACAGCATCACGGCCTATCAGGCGCCGGGCCACGAGCACCAACGCATCTCCCGGTTGGCCTGACCTCGAGCCGCCCCAGGTAGTGACAGCACTACGCGCCGTCGCCAGAGATCGCGACGCCCATACTGGCAACGGCCGATGACGACTCTGATTGGTCTTCTGCCTTAGCGATGCGCTGGAACGCTCGTGGGCGGAACTCTGCGCCTTCGGTGACCTCCCGATGGCCCCAGAGGGACGGCCTGTCTATCGTGGTGGGGATCCACGTGCGGTCATCGACAAGGCGACCATTCCACCCGTACTCGATTTCATACCCTGAGGGGTTTGTGACATAGAACGAGGTCACAAGGTCGTTGACATGAACCCCGATCGTTGACATCCCCAGGTGTCGATCGAGGCAAGCATCGAACACCCTTCCCACGTCATCGAGGGTGGCCGTTTCCAGCATGATGTGGAGCACACGGTTCTCCCCACCTAGATCCGCTAGCGCCAGGCTATGGTGACGCCTGTTACATCTCAGAAAGAACAACTTCCTCCCCAGTTGATCCGTGATGCGAAAGCCCAGGATGCGGGTATAGAAGTCCAGCGCTTCGTCGATCCGATCCACGGCGGTAACAACGTGACCCATACCGAGCTCACCAGTGACGAACCCGCTGACGTGCGGCGCGGGGTGGAACAGCTCGCACACGCGAAGCTGATTGTGGAAAAACTCGAGCGCGTTCCCCGCAGGATCGGTGCATCTAACCAGTCCTTGCACCCGCCGTTCTTCTGCTTGCTCGGCGCTGCCCTCGTCTGCCTGATATCCTTCGTGGCGAAGTCGGTCGGCCAGAGCCTCGAGTGCGAAGGCATCGCCAACCTCCCAGCCATATGCCGCAATACGCTCGCTACTTCCGGATCGGACCATGAGCCGTGCCCAGCGATCATCCATCCGGAGCCTGATCGCCGGCTCGGACCCACTTCTCTCGGCAACAAGACCGAGGATCTCCTCGCCGAAGGCCGCCCACGAGTCGAGCTGCCTCGTCTCCAATACCAGATATCCGAGCGCACGCACTTCATTCACAGTCATACTCCCAGAGCGCATTCTCCACAGGCCACCACACTTTGTTTCCACCGGCGAGCCGCCGATGCAGAGGCGCACTGTCCCAACAATGCTTCAGTATTAGGCATGTAATGGTCGGCTGAGCGACACCGCGACGTCGATGATCATGTCCTCTTGGCCTCCAACATAGCCTTTCTGCCCTACAGACTCGAGTATTCTGTGTAGTGGAACTCCGTAGCGTATCGAGGCTCGTTCAGCATGGAGAAGAAAGCTTGAATAGACGCCAAAGTAACCTTGGACGATCGCTCCTCGATCCATGAATGGGTCTCGGCTCACCATAGGGCGCACAACCTCTTCGGCCGCCGCCAGAATGGCATCGAGATCGATACCGGTTTGAACCCCAATTCGGTCGAATACCGCCACCAAGACCTCGGTGGGTGAATTACCTGCTCCCGCCCCGAGTCCGATCAGGCATCCATCCACCTGGAGGGCGCCTGCCTCGTAGGCCACAACGGAGTTCGCAACCCCCAGACCCAGGTTCTGATGGCCATGGAATCCAACCTGCACGCCCTGACCCAGTTCGGCAGCTAGTGCAGCGACTCGATCGCGCACCTCTTCCAGAGTCAAGGCTCCCGCGGAGTCCACGACATAGACACACTGCGCGCCGGCATCGGCCATGATTCTGGCCTGCTTTGCTAGGCCCTCAGGGTCGAGGCGATGGCTCAGCATTAAGAACCCGACCGTCTCTAGCCCGAGTGCGTTCGCCACGCCAAAATGCTGTTTCGATATGTCGGCCTCCGTGCAGTGGGTCGCGATTCTGACCACAGCGGCTCCCGCGTCGTGAGCCCGCCTCAAATCGTCCACTGTCCCGATCCCGGGGATCAGCAAGCAGGCGACTCTGGCATTACTCGTCGCCTTCACTGCAGAGCGGATTAGGGTGATCTCCTCCACCTCGCTGAATCCGAAGTTGAAGGATGACCCACCGAGTCCGTCTCCGTGACTCACCTCGATCACCTGTACACCACTTTGGTCTAACGCCTTCACTATGTCGAAAACTTGCTCGACGCTGAGCCGATGCGACATCGCATGGCTTCCATCTCGAAGAGTGGAATCCGTGATCCGGACGACTCTAGCTCCGGTCTTGGCGGTCATGCGGCGACTTCGGAGCTCAATTCCAGCGCGATCAGTTCACCAACTCGCGCCGCCGCTGAGGTCATGATGTCAAGGTTCCCGGCGTACCGCGGCAGGTAGTCGCCCGAACCTTCGACCTCGATCAAGATGGTGACTCTGCCCGATCCAAGCCACCTCTCCTCCGCCCCGTCGAACTGAGGCTCCGCGTGCAGTCGGTAGCCAGGGACGAACTCCTGAATCCTGCGACTCATGTCAGTTACCGCATCGCTTATCGCCCCTAGATCCGCATCTGGAGGGATGGCGCAGAAGACGGTAGCACGCATGAGCATCGGAGGTTCGACCGGATTCAGGATGATGATCGCTTTGCCTCGCTCGGCCCCGCCCACTACTTCGAGGGCCCGGGCGGTCGTGCGCGTGAACTCATCAATGTTGGCTCTGGTTCCCGGGCCGGCGGACTTTGAAGCGATCGAGGAAACAATCTCGGCATACCCGACCTTGCAGACGCTACTTACGGCGGCCACCATCGGGATTGTCGCTTGGCCTCCACAGGAGGTCATGTTGACGTTTGGGGAGGCTCGGACGAGGTCGACCGTCACGGTCGGAACCGCGAATGGACCCACCGCCGCCGGGGTCAGATCAACGGCTCGTATTCCCGCCGCCGCGTACAGTGGGGCGTTGCCCCGGTGTACCTCAGCTGAAGTGGCCTCGAACACGATGCGCGGCAAGGGATCGCTTGCCAGAAGCTGCGCTGCACCCCCAGCCATGGTTTCGACTCCTTGGGAGCGGGCCAGTCGAAGTCCGTCCGATAGCGGATCAACACCAACCATCCAGCGAACCTCGATGAGATCGCTTCGCTGGAGCTTGAAGAGCAAATCAGTGCCGATATTTCCCGAGCCAACTATCGCTGCGGCCACTTTAGCCATCGCTCACCTCAATACCTTGGGCAAAGGCACACCAAACGCTGCCGATTCCCTCAAACGTCGCCCGAACCGTGTCTCCCTGCTCTATTGCTACCGCTCCTGTCAGGGCGCCCGGTATGACGATCTCGCCCGCCCGCAGCTGCCTGCCCTTGGCGATTAGCAGGCGCGCTAGCCAACTCACAGCTTCGAGCGGGTCTCCCATCACAGCGGAACCGTCGCCGGATCCCACCAGCTCGTCGTTTAGGTAGAACTGGCATATCACGCTCCTAAGATCGGGCTCACCGGTCCAGGTAGACTCTGGCCCCAGGATCACTCCGGCCGAGGACGCGTTGTCGGCGATGGTGTCGACCAGCTTGATCCGCCAGTTGGCAAACCTGCTATCAATGATTTCGAGCGCAGGAGCCACAGCGCGGACGGCCGAGGCTACTTGGTCGCGGGAGGCCCGCGGATCAGCAATGTCCTTCCCCAAGATGACCGCAATCTCTGGCTCGATGCGGGGCTGGATAAATTCGAACGCGACTTTGTCTCCCGAGCTCCAGAACATATCGTCGAGCAGGTACCCATAGTCCGGAGAGTCGATCTGGAGCTGCTCCTGCATGGCCCGAGAGGTCAGTCCAATCTTGTGTCCTTTCTGTAGACGGCCGGCAAGCTCGCGTTCAGAGAGGTGGGCTAGCTGCACTTGATAGGCGTCATCAGTCGTGAAGCTGACGATCCGCTCCGAGATTGGTGAGATCGGCTTTCGCGTTTGCTGGGCCGCGGCAAGTTCCATGGCAAGCACCGTCGCGTCCTCAGCCTTCACTGCGAGTGCCCCAAACGTCACTGGGGATCGGCCCATCTAGTGCCCATGGCTCCCCTTTAGCCTCCGTGCTCCCTTCGGAGGCTGGGCAGCCTCGGCGCGAGACGAGAATTGCTCCGTCCCGCACCACCAGGAGAATCCGGCGTGGGTCCTGGAGTAAGCGGCAATCCGCTTGGGGATCACCGTCAACGACTAGGAGGTCGGCCCAACGGCCAGGAGCCACAGATCCGACCCTCTCTCCCAAGCCGATCGCATCAGCGGTGGATTGCGTAGCCATGGCTATGATCTCCGGGCCAGTCAGGCTCAACGTCTCCTGCAAGAGCTCTAGCTCCTTTGCATGGTTCCCGAACGGCATGGTGTTGCAGGAATCGGTTCCGACCACGATGCGCACACCCTCCTTGTGGGCGCGCCGTACCGCTTCAATCAGCGACTTGTGAGTCTCCACGCCTTTCCGCAGCGACTCAGCCGGTACGCCTCGTGCTTCGCCTTGTTCGAGGATGTAGGTCGCAAGCGTAAGGGTGGGACAAAGCCAGGTGCCCTTTCTTGCCATCTCAGCCGCGAGTTCATTGGTTAGCTGCGAGCCGTGCTCGATCGTGTCGACGCCCGCCTCCAGTGCCTGCCTGATTCCGTCGACCGTGTGCGCGTGTGCGGCTACCCGCATGCCCAAGGCGTGGGCCTCATCAACGATAACTGCGGTCTCCTCGGGTGAATAATTTCGCCAATTGGGTCGATCGCCCTGGGAGAGGACTCCGCCGCTGGTGCAGATCTTAATGAAGTCGACACCATCGCGGGCGTACTCACGAACGAGTTGCCGGCATGCGCTAGGTCCGTCAGCTGTCTTCCAGAGACGGCGATCAATTGCCGGTGGACAAAACATGTCGCCGTGACCGGCGGTCATACCGACAAAGCCAGACGCGACCACCCGGGAACCACGGATGACGAAGTCATCGACGGCGTGCTTGACTGCGACTTCGGGCCGCGAGCCGGCCGTATCGCGCACCGTGGTGACACCCGACTCCAGGGCGATCTCTGCGTTCCGGGCAGCATGCAGGGTCTGTTCTTCCGTGAAGGTTGTTACGTTCCAAAGGTGAATTTCCTGACGGCGCTCTGCAGCATTAGCAAGCAGATGAACATGAGCGTCGATCAGACCCGGCATCACCGTTGATCCTCTGAGGTCGTAGCTCTCGACCACCGAGGGCAGCTGTAGCTCTGACATGGGTGCAACGCGCGTAATGAATCGGCCCTCAATCAGGACGTATCCGTTATCAAGAACGGTACCCTGGGGGGTTCCGATGATTCGACAATTTGTGAGCGCGATCGGCGCTGCGAGCTTGGTGGATGTGGTCATGGGCTTTCACGGGTCGGCGGGATCTGCGGCGCTGTCAAATCACTCAGAGGCCCCCATGCCGGAAACTCTGCGGGGCCGCTCGCAGTGGGCACGGACATAGGTGCCCAACGCTCACCACGCAATATTAGGCATCGCCTAGAGGAAGCCGGAAGGCTTCGTCTCAGTCAGTGGAAAAAGGAGGAGGCACTTCCACTGGAGCGGGAGTCCAATTCTTGCAACGTGGAGGCCTTTGGATCTCGGCTGGCGCGGCTGGGACTTCGGTTGCCCCCGGCCCGGCCACCCCTAGCCACATACGTTCCGATCCGGGTCGCATCGGGATGGGCGTACGTATCGGGTCACGGCCCACTGGGCGAGGGGGGGGAGCCACTCGCCACCGGTCGGATCGGGTGTGAGGTCTCTGAAGAGGAGGCAGCCCAGGCCACCCGGCTGACCATTCTCAACTTGCTGGCCACGCTGCTAGGCGGTCTGGGAGACCTGCAGCGAGTTAGGGGGATCCTCCAGGTGCGCTGTTTTGTTGCCGCCTCGGGCGATGGCGGGGCGCAGCACGCCTTGGTCGCCGCGGCCGCAGGAGGACTCTTGCGGGATGTGTTTCCCGACCTGCCAGTGGCGCAGCCAACCACAGTCGGCATCGGCTCGTGTGCACTTGGCCTGCCCGTCACCATCGACCTGATCGCCGAGGTCAGTCTGGAGGCCGCCCAGGCTCAGGCGGGCACCTGCCGTGGGGGATCGGAGCCGACCGAGTAGCTGAGATCCCTGATAACCAGGCGATCCGGTCTAAGGCGCAACCAGACCATGCCGCGCTGCAGCGGGTCGTCCATCAGGTAGTGGCGGAAGCGATCGTCCCAAGTCCCCTCGTCGGGTCCCAGATAGCGCCGGAGCTTGCGCCTAGCGCGCGGCACGTCGAAAGGAAGAATCTCGACTTGGCCGCTGGCGATCACCTGCCTCACCAAACCGGTATCGGTGTCGCAAACATCCACCACCATGGAAATCGCAGGGTCGCGGCGGACATAGCCCAAAAGTCTGGCCCAGGGGCCGGTCAGGATCCAGAAGGCTTCGCCCTCCCAGAGGAACCAGACCGGCCGCACCGTGGGGCCGTTGGTGGCGACCCGAGCGGTAAGTGGCTGGCTGAGGAAGGTGTCGATGTCAAACTCTGGCTCCGCCACCTGGGGATTATGCGCAGCAGTTGGGCTCAGTCCCTGTCGCTCCGGGCCCCGGACTCCTGCTCCGTCGGACCGAGGCCGCCTCTTGGAAGTCAGCGACCCAGTCTCCGCCATCCGTGAATTCCTTCTGCTCGGCACCGGCCCAGTCAAAGGACTGGCTGACTGCACCGGTCCAAGGTATGAAACTCCGCCTACGTCTCCCGTTCGACGGCCGATTCCACCGCAGGATCGAGAATATGACGTCTCAACTCATCGGTGATATCGGGAGGAGCCCCTAGTCGGATGACCTTCAGATACCTTTGATGCGAGTTCACCATGCGATCGAAGTCTGGATGCACGATCTGATCCACGGTCAGAGCTAGGCGGACGGGTCCCTCTAGCGACTGCCATATCTGGACCAATAAGCGATTCCTGGCGGAGTCAACCACGACGCGATGGAACTGGCTATGTGCTTCGGCCAAGCTCAAAGCATCCCCGTCATCCCTGGCCCTGACGATTGCCCGAAGTGCTGCCTCTAGCACGTCTTTGAGCGACGCATCCATTTGACGAGCCACAGTCTGGCAGGCGAGATCTTCGAGCGCTAGTCGAACTGCCGCGACGTCAAGAATGGCCTGTGGGCTGGGGTCCGCCACCCGCGCTCCCCGATACGGCTCGTCGGTGACAATTCCTTCGTGGACTAAGCTGCGAATAGCCTCTCGCAGCGTTGGGCGACTTACTTGTAATTCGGCGGCCAGCCGCGCCTCTTTGAGCCTGACACCACGTGGCAGGTCGCCTTGCAGGATCGCCCGACGAAGAGCATCGCTGACGTCTTCTCGCCGAGTCCTAGGTGCCACCACAGGTAGTACGAACTCATTTCCAACGAAGCTAGAACCCTCTATCGCCGGACCAATCGGCATATGAATCGCTCAGCCCGACCACCTGTAGTTCTCGGGATAGATCTCGTCGGCATAGGCGCCTTGGGGAACCACCCCTTTGAGGGCGCTCTTGTATAGGGTCAACTGAGCTGGCTCGTTTGGCATCCAGACCACTGGCAACTGGCGCGCCATGTAGTTCTCATAGTTATACAAGGCTGCAATCTCAGCTTTCTGAGTTGCCGCCGTATCCGTAGCTACTATGTCAGCATCCGCCACCGGGTTAGAATAGTAGCCCCCGTTGTACGCGGCCCCGGTCTTGAACGACAAGTCGCCACTGGGCCAGTAGTTAGGCCAGTAATCGAAGGGGCCGCCATAGTTGGTCAACTCCCACCCATTGCATGGGGTGGCCGGCGTGCAATTGTCAAAGACAACTCCAAGGACATCGAAGGTTGGCTGGCTCGTCATAAGAAGGTCAATTCCCGCCTTCGACTTCATCGTTGACTGCATCGCTTGCATCTCGTTAGTACGCTCCTGGGAGCCACTGCCGTACAGCATCGTGAAGCTTGCCTTCTCGTTGGCCGCAATACCGGAACCGCATTCGCCAGCCCCCGATCCCGGTTTGCTGCAGTAGCTTGTGCCGCCTGGCACAACTGTCCAGCCATTGGCTTTGAGTAGACTCACAGCTCGGCTGGGGTCAAACGGATATACCTGCCCATGCGCCTCTAGCGGACTTTCATAGGGGTTATTCGCTGGCCAGTTCGGCACCGGGCCATTCTCAACGCTCCCGACGCCGTACCCAAACTGCTTGATGTACTCAGGCTGGTTGATGAGCGACTGGAACGCCTGCCTAAAATATAGCTGCTTAAAAACGGCGCCCACCGTCGTATTGGTAAAGTTATAGTTCATCTGGAAGTATCCGAACTGCCCCCAAACGTTGTAGCTGTAGCCCTCCTCCCTCTCGAGGGAGGTCTTCTGGCTCAGATATTGAACGGGTAGGTAGCCAATGTCGACACTTCCTGCTCGTAGCGCATCGAACTCAGCCGCTTCGCTGGTGTACGGCAGCTCCTCGAAGGCGCTGATCGTGGCTTTGTCGGTTCCGGAGTAATGTGCGTTTGGCACCATTTTCACAAAGCCGCTTGGCGTGAATTGGGTGAGCCGGAACGGTCCGTCCACCGTCTTCCACAGTGGGTTCGATTGGTACGTACTTATATCCTGCGACTCACTGTTGAGGAACTGCGCAACCCCTAGCGCACCCGTCGTGGCGCTTCCATCATCCTTCGGAACGTATTGCACGGGCGACGTGTTGGGCACCGGGACCCGAGCCTCTGCGGTGGTGTCAAAGTCACCAACGGGCCCACTGCTTGAGAGCCGATCCCAAGATTGCTGGGGTATGGGGAAAATCTGGCTCAGCTCGTCGTAAAGCACCCAGCTCGGGTTGTACGACGCATTGAAGTGAAAGGTCACTGTGTAAGTGCCGGTCTGGCTGTAGCTCACGAGGTTCACGGGAAACTGGGCGGGGACCGCGTCGCACCAGGTTGGTCCCGGAGCGCTAGTACTGCCGATGGCAGGAGCGTTGGGATCAGTCACCGCGCTGAGGAGGTTCATCCAAAAGATTACGTCCCTGGCCGTCACCGGGGTGCCATCGGACCAAACCCAATGCTTCAAGGTGACGGTAGCAACGGTATTGCCATCTGAAAAGACAGGCGGATCCGCAACGCTGAGGGTCTTGTTCAACACGGGCCGGCTCCCACTCCCGAACCAGTAGAGGGGCCGCCAGAGCAGTTCTGAGAACTGCGCGTAGTTGTTCGAGTCGCAGTAGGTTGGACTCTCGAGCGGAAAGATGTAGTTGGGGGGCGCTTCGGGCTGCTCGGCGAAGGTCACCGTCCTTCCACTCTCGGGCTTATTGGCTGCCAGGGCGTTGACGAGTCCCAGGGCAAGCAGAGTGACCGCAACGCCTGAAGCTATCAACCGCAGACGCCAGAAATTTGAGTGGGAAATCATTCGGTCCGACTACCCTCCAGAGAGCGCGCTGTAAGCCTCGATGCATCTTAGCTGGCCCAGCCTGACTGCCAGATTGTCTGACGAACTCACACGATGGCAGAGCGGTGGGCTTGCGTCAATCCCCCAAACATACGTGCGCCCTGGCGGGTGAGTCACCTTCCAGGAAGGAGAGCTACGGCCGAGCAGCCAGTACCTCAGAAGTATCGTCTGCGAGAACGTGGCGTTCTAAGAAGTCGGCGGCCCGAGCAGCCAGATCAACCTCGGCGGGAAGGGATCGGACCCCATGCCCCTCCTCCGGGTAGATCACGAGCTCCGTCTCCACACCAGCCGCGGCCAGCGCGTGGTGAAACTCGACCGCCTGTCCCGGGGGAGTGCATTGATCTCGGGCCCCAGCGGTCAGAAGCGTGGGGGTGGATGACGCGGCGGCGTCGAACAGCGGACTGCGGTGGAAGTAGGGTCCACCCGGTAGATTGAGATCGGCCTGCAGGTACTGCACATCGAATGCTGGGACATTGCCGCCAAAGTGCTGGCTGTAGAAATCCGTGTAAGGCGAGATCGCGACACCAGCCTTGAAACGGTTGGTCTTAGTGGTCAGTCGGCATGTCATGTACCCGCCGTGGCTGGCACCCATTACGGCAAGACGATCACCATCCGTAATCCCGTCTTGAATGAGGCGGTCGAGACCGGTCAGGTCGTCGTCCACTTCGGTCCCACCGTAGTCGCCCAGCTCCATTTCGAGGAACTTCCTGCCTCGCCCACTGCTCCCACGGGGGTTGGGCATGAATATGGCGAATCCCCGCGACACCAAATAGGAAGCGACCATGAGCATGCCGATCTTCCCTGGCCAAGACGCCGTCCAAAGATGGGCCGGACCTCCGTGGATCAACAAAACGGTTGGATGAGGTGCCGAACGCGCAGGCGGAACTGTCAGCAGACCCTGGATCTCAAGGCCGTCGCTTGAGGGCCACGTGACTCGGGTCACAGGCCCCAGCTTCGAACGCATCCACTCGTAACCTGGATGCGAGAGGGACGCCAAATCCTCCAGCAGGCCACCGATGGCGCGTGCCACGGAGGGCGGGCGGTCCCAGTCTTCGCCGATAAGCAGCAGCCCGGCCCGCCGATCAACCACCGCTGAGGGATAGGTTCCCGATGTGGTGAAGCTCCCTTCGATGTTGGGTGTGACCTGGCCCGTGGAGATCTCAATCTCGCCGAACACCGTGTCGGTGTCGCGTACCCCGCCGAAGCAGAGGTGGTCCGGGTCGCGGAACTGCAGCCACGTAACGTCGACGCCCTCTGCCTCCAGCTTGGTGGCGCCCTCCCGGTCGCGCTCGAACAGGAGGATCTCGCCCGCCACAACACCGCGATCGCTCGCGATGCTCTCAACCACCGCCAGGCGGGAACCGTCCGCGGTGGCCGCGGGCCAAGCTAACTGCCAGCGGGGCTCATATATCGTCCGCGTTGCACTGCCGTCTAGGGCCAACAGCACGAGGGCGGAATTGAACCAATCCGCCTCGGTCGGAAGACGGGAGGCAACCGCGAGCACGGCGTCGCCCGCCACGCAGGCTTCCCAGACGTTAAGGTTTTCGCCAGAGACTTGGGAAACGTCCCCGTCAGTCACGCGTACACGAAATACCCGACGCCAGCCTTCTGGATGCTTCCCGCCGCGGTGAACCGACGGCTCCCAACTCGCGCCTGCACTCCTCTCATCGCGTCCATTCGACGCCCCGGCTCCGGTTACCGCCGGTTGCTCGGCGCCTGCCTCCGCCGCCAGGACAACCACGTGATCCTGATCTCGGGACCACTCGACCCATTCCGCGGTCAGGCCTGGCATGGGGAAGTAAGTCGGATTATCAGTACCTGGAAGCACGGTCACGTACGGGTGGAATGCTCCAGGGCGGTCGCGATCTGAGAGAAACACCAATCTCTGGCCGTCCGGAGCCCAGCTCGGACGCAATGAATGCCCTTCACCTTCCGCGATTCGCCGCACTTGCCGCGTCGTCAGGTCGAGAAGGCAGATCGATTTGGTTGGAGCACCTTCCAGGCGGTCTAGCGACATCCCAGTGAAGGCCGCGAAGGCACCGTCCGGAGAGCAGGAGAGGTCCGAGCCACCGGACGTCCTTCCGAAACCCGGTTCCAACACTTGGAGCCACCATGACTCAGCCGCTTCAAAACCCGAGGACGAGCTCACCGGTCGCGCCATGCACGAATCTCCCTAGAGCAAATGATGGTCGCTTCGCAGGGAACCGTCGAGCGCCCCTCGGCCTTCGACCAGCCCCAACCGTCGACCCTACATATCTCAGCTGCGAAGTGTCAAGAGTCGTTGGGGCACGCTCGCGAAGCTGTACCGAAGCGAACGACTAGTGCGTGTTGGCGCCCCAAATATCAGCCACGGTGTAACCTTCCGGGAAGGGATCATCGCGGTCAAGCACGTAGCGAGCATGACCTGTCACAAACGCACGCCCACTAATCGTTGGCACGACCGCTGGGATGCCCGCCACCTCTGTCTCGCGCACCAGCCTGCCCGTGAACACCGTGCCGAGTACTCCCTCATGGCGAAAATCCTGGTTCAGAGGAAGCCGCCCCCGCGCGTGCAAAGTCGCCATCTTGGCGCAGGTGCCGGTTCCACACGGAGAGCGGTCTAGTGCCCCGGTCCACGTGTCCGGGCGCTCCCAGTCCAGAGTACCGGTCGACACTACGACCGTGTTTCGAAGATCGGCATGGGGCCCGCTGGCGGGCCCTGAGAGAAGAGCGATAGTGGGACCCACCAGCTCGGTGTGCTCCGGATGCACCTGGGGAGCCTGCTCCCTCGTTGCCGCCTTGATCATCTCCCCGACCCGGACCAACTCGCGGGCCCTTTCCGGCACGATCTCGAGACCAAACCGAGTCGCGTCGGCAACGACGAAGATCATTCCGCCCCAGGCAATATCTACTTCCAATCGCCCGAGCTCCGGCACCTCGATGGGAACGTCGAGGGCCATTGGAAAGCAAGGCACATTCTCAAATGTGATCTTGGTCGCGTGACCGCCCTTCACCTCCGCTGAGATTGCGACCAGTCCTGCGGGCGCCTCCAGGATGAACTCAGTGCGGGGTTCGGTCACCTCTACCATCCCCATCTCTATTAGCGCAGTCGCGACGCAGATCGTGTTGGATCCCGACATGGGGGGGTATTCGACCTGTTCAAGGATGATGTAGCCCGCCGCGGCTCGCGGATCTGTAGCAGGCAAGATGATGTTGCAGTTGGCCGCGGGATAGCCGCGCGGTTCCCTGAGCAGTCGTCGGCGCAGCCCATCTAAATTACGCTCAAAATACTGCATTTTCTCGAACATCGAAGCCCCTGGCACATCAGGAACGCCTCCGAGAACTACGCGGCCAGGCTCTCCGGCGGCATGCAGATCTATCGCCAACACGTCTCGTGCGCCGATCAGACCTGAGCCTCCCAATCCGCATCTGAACCTAAAGGTCGCCTCGCCGCCTGCCCTCGACCGAAGGGCGTTGGCCACGATTCTACCGCCGCGCCCTTCAGCAGTTCGCCAATCCAGACCGCTGGACCAGCGACGGGCTCGCCTACTAATCTCGAAGAAGCCGAGCCTCTCTAGCCCGCTCGACAACCAGCTTGGCGATCGACCAATCCTGTGCTGCGATCCCCACAGATTTGAAGATGGTAATCCCTGACGATCGCCCCGGTGGCGCTTGGAGAAGGTTGCCGATCTCCACCAGCGCATTCGGGTTGAGCGCCCTGGCTTCGACCGCCTGAATAATGTCGCCGGCTTCCGCCAGGGCAGCGGCGAGCTGATCCACAACCACGATCGCAGCTTGCCGGAACGTTTCGGCGGGAACCTCGCACATGTCCGGGCGGAACGAACCTATCGCATTGATGTGGACGTCGTCGAAGAGGTCTCCTGACCGGAAGACCGGCTCCGTCGCCCTCGTCGCAGTGCACAGCACGTCGGCGCCACCGATTGCCTCCCTTACGGACTCGGTCGACCGGCAGGCCACCTCAGGAAACACCGCTCGTACTCGGTCACGGAGGTGGAGACTGCGGCCGTGCTCGCGACTGAAGATCCGGACCTCGGCGATCGGTCGGACGGTGCAGACGCCGACAATCTGATCCATGGCCTGCCGGCCAGCACCGACCACGGCCAACTTGGTGACTCCCTCCCGCGCCAAGAGAGACGTAGCCAAGCCGCTCGCCGCCCCGGTTCGAAGCGCTGTCAAGGACTCCACATCGAGTAGCGCGGCCACATCTCCGCCGTCAGCGTCAATCCAGAGAACTATTCCCTCGAGTCCTCTTGTGGCGGCCTTGGACGCCCCCTTGGAGGTGTTGATTACCTTCAGTACTCCGCTGCCGAACTTGTGCTCAGCGGGCATGATCAGGACTCGCCCGTCGCAGATTGACGATCGAAGGGGAGCCAGAACCTCACCGCCGGAGGCAGCCAAGAATCCCTCGCGGCTAGCTTCGATGGCGTCAGTCATCGAGACCAGATCGCGGATCGCCGCGGCGCCGATATACGGTAGTTGCGTCGGCGCACCGAGATACTCGTCTGGCGCTTGGGTCAACCGCTCACTCCTAGCCTAGAGCAGGCGCATCGGATGACGTGGTTCTCGACCAATACGACATCGAGTGTAAGTTAGGAGATAGCCTCTCAGCCATCCTTTCTGATCGGGCTAAGACAGGCGCCTGCGGGCGGACGAGGGCTCAGAGAATGGTTTCGGGACCCCGACAAGGGCGTTTACCCGTGAAGAGAGGCTGCCGCCCTGGCTCGGCGACCAACGACCCTTCCAATCGCAGACAATATGTCACAGATGTAGGCGTTGCCCCACTCAGAGACGGTCGGGTTGTGGCGGGTACGGTGGAGACGACGGCGGAGAAGGAATCGCCACCCAAGCATTGAGGTAATGAGATGATGGTCGAGGGAGCGCCACTGCCAGGCACGGTCTGTCTGACATTTGACTTCGACACGGTAGCTGCGTGGATGCATATGTTCGACACTCCAACTCCGGGAGTGCTCTCCCGAGGCGAATTCGGGGGCCGGGTAGGGATCTGGCGTGTGCTGGATCTGCTGGAGCGGTACTCCATACCGGCGACATTTTTCACTCCCGGATACACTGCCGAGACCTATCCAGAGGCAATGCACGCGATCGCTGCCCGGGGCCACGAGATCGGACACCACGGCTACCTGCACGAGAGCCCCACGCAATTTCTCGGCGACCCAACCGGGGAGCGTGCAATGTACGAGCGGGGTCTCGAAGCGCTCGACCGTGTGGTCGGGATCCGTCCCACCGGATACCGCTCGCCGGGCTGGGACCTCACCTGGGAGAGTGTCGGCATCTTGCTGGAACTGGGGTTTGAATACGATTCGAGCATGGCGGGCGACGATTACAACCTCTACTTTGCGCGTCAGGGCGACGTCCCCACACCGACCGGTGGCTACAGCTTCGGCGCGGAGACGAGTCTGGCAGAGGTGCCTGTCAGCTGGAGCTGGGACGACTTCCCCCAATTCGAGTTCGTGAACTCACCACGGTTCTCTGCCAACACCCTTGCGAATCCCGACAAGGTGTTCGAGATCTGGTCTTCCGATCTTGACTACATGGTACGCAGAATTCCTGATGGAGTATTCGACTTGACCATGCATCCTCAGGTGATCGGTCGAGGACATCGGTTGATGCTGTTGGAGAGGTTTATCGAGCACTGTCTTACCTATCCCAGCCTTCGCTTCGCCCGCGTGCGTGACGTAGTCGAGTCATTCCGGCGTGGTCACAACAGCGCCGCCGGTGATCCGACTAACGCGTCGACAACGGAGTGACTCTGGAGCCCGCCCGCCCATCGTACCCGCGCCCCCGTCCCAGAG
>Ga0207416_1000309_pt1 | contig 87306 bp, 79 predicted proteins | sample PaiPotPPM11metaG_FD_184107 | JGI IMG/M metagenome (GOLD analysis project Ga0207416, IMG submission 184107) | Iron sulfur acid spring bacterial and archeal communities from Banff, Canada, to study Microbial Dark Matter (Phase II) - Paint Pots PPM... ... | reverse complement strand
CCCGAACCAATCGTTCCAATCGTTCACGATCAGCCGCGCTGATCGAAATCTGCTCGATTTTCCTCATCGGCGCAGACTCGCACGGTCGCGCCAATTTGTGAATCGTCTGTCAGCAACGGAACACTAGGTGTAGCTAAAGGCAGCTAGGTTCCGTGACGCCGGAAAACTATATCCGCATGGCTGCCCCCGGCCCGGCCGCGCTTGACGCTGACGACTCCTAAAGCGAAGATTCCGGCAAAGAAGAATCTATTGGCCGTCTTGGCCAGCCGGAGGACGCCTTGTCGAAACGCCGCCAATCTTCCGATTCCAGCCGCCGCAACTTCCTCAAAAGCGCGGGCCTTGTCGGGGCCGCCGCCGCGGTCGTGCCGCCGGTCGCGGCCAACGCCGTTGCGGCAGCGCCACAGCCGCAATTGAAGGCCGCGATTCCCGGCCCGCAGCTTACCGCGGCCGAGACGCTCGCGCCGTCGAATGATCCGGTCAATCAGACCTCGAGCGGCGGCGACTTTATGTCGGACGTGCTCAATTCGCTCGGCATCGAATACTTGTCGATCAATTGCGCCTCGAGCTATCGCGGCCTGCACGAAGCCGTCATCAATCACTCGAACAACAAGCCCGAAATCATCACCTGCGTGCACGAGGACATCGCGGTCCACATGGCGCAGGGCTACGCCAAGATCGAGGGCAAGCCGATGGCCATGGCCTGCCACGGCGTTGTCGGCCTGCAGCACGCGACCATGGCGATGTACAACGCCTGGTGCGACCGCGTCCCGGTTCTGGTCTTCGGCGGCAATATCATGGAGGCGGACAAGCGCGCGCCCGGTGCCGAATGGCTGCATGCCGGCGTCGATATCGGCCAGATCGTCCGCGAATTCACCAAATGGGACGACCAGCCGGCGTCATTGACGCATTTCGCCGAATCCACGGTGCGCGCCTACAAGATCGCGACGACGCCGCCGATGGGACCGGTATTCATCTCGCTCGACGCCGAGTTGCAAGAGAACCCGATCCCCGACCCTGAAAGCCTGCGCATTCCAAAATTTGCGCCCGTGATCCCGCCGCAGGGCGATTCCGGCGCCATCGCGGAAGCGGCCAAAATGCTGGTCGAAGCGCAGAACCCGATCATCATTTGCGATCGCGTCGCGCGCACGCCCCAGGGCATGGCGAACCTCGTCGCGCTCGCCGAGGCGCTGCAATGCGGCGTCATCGACAATGCCGGCCGGATGAATTTCCCGTCGCGGCATCCGCTCAACCAGAGCTTCCGCCGCGGCATGATCGGCCAGGCCGACGTCATCCTTGCGATGGAGATGAACGATCTGTGGGGCACGCTGACGCATTTCAGCGACCGCATTGTGCGCCGCTCGATGCCTGGCACCAAGCCGGGCGCGAAACTCATCACGCTCGGGACGCGCGATCTTTATCTCAAATCCAACTATCAGGATTTCGGCCGCTGGCAGGACATTGATCTCGACATCGCCGGCGACGCCGAGACGTCGTTGCCGGCGTTGACCGAGGCGGTGAAGCGGCTGACCGACGATGGCCGCAAATCGGCGTTCGACGCGCGCGGCAAAAAGCTCGCGGCAACGCATCTGGCGATGGTCGAACAGTCGAAGAACAACGCGACCATCGGCTGGGACTCCAGCCCGATCACCACGGCGCGCATGTGCGCCGAAGTCTACGCTCAGATCAAAGACGAGGATTGGTCGGTGGTCGGCACCACGATCCGCCTGTCTTGGCCGCACCGTTTGTGGGATTTCAAGAAGCCTTACCAATGGAACGGCGTCTCCGGCGGCGCCGGCGTCGGCTACAATCTGCCGGCGTCCCTTGGCGCGGCGCTGGCCAACAAGAAGCATGGCCGTTTCACCGTCGCCTTCGGCGGCGACGGCGACTTCATGTTCAATCCCGGAGCGCTGTGGACCGCCGCGCACCATCAGATTCCAATCCTCTATATCGTGCAGAACAACCGCGCCTATCATCAGGAATACATGTACCTGGTGGCGATGGCGGCGCGGCACGGGCGCGATGTCTCGAAGATGGACATCGGCACCACGCTCAAGGACCCGAATATCGACTACGCCACGGTCGCCCGCGGCATGGGCGTTCACGGCGAGGGGCCGATCACCGACCCGAAAGACCTCGCGCCGGCGCTCACGCGCGCCATTGCCGCGGTCAAAAGCGGCCAGGCGGCCGTTGTCGATGTCGTCACCGATCCGCGCTGAGGAGCGTCCGCAATGAATTCAGTCAAACAGATCGCGCGTATCGGCTTAGCGGCCGCCGTTTTGACCGTAGGCGCCTTGACGGCGGCTCGGGCGCAGGATGCCCCGCCGGGCGATGCCGCCAACGGCAAGCGGCTCTATCTCACCGACCAGTGCTTCACCTGCCACGGCCGTTCCGGGCAGGGCGGCGCCTATAACAGCCCGGCGCCGATCCTTGCCAAGACGGCGCTGCCGTTCGACGGCTTCAAGGGGCAGCTGCGCAATCCGGTCAATGACATGCCGGCGTTCTCGGATGCGCTGCTGTCGGACAAAGATATTGCCGACATCTACGCCTTCGTGCAATCGCTGCCGGGCCGAGGGTCGGCGAAGGATATTGCAATCCTCAATAATTAAGACTGCCGAGCGTTGCCGCCGAAAAAAGTCTCATATCGACCGCATTGCGGCAGGTCGGATCATCGGCCATCTTGGCTTGCCGGGATAGGCTCGCAAGCCTACGCATCAGATAATGAGAGAAGATCATATGGCCGACACACTCAACGTCGTCAGCATTTGCGGCAGCTTGCGCAAAGGCTCTTACAACGCGGCGCTAGCGCGCAAACTGCCCTCATTCGCGCCGGCGCAAATGGCGATCACGCCCGCGCCGGCCTGGGACAAGATGCCAATCTACAATTTCGACGATCAAAACAGCACGGGCATTCCCGCCGAGGTCGATGTCTGGGCCAATGCCATCCGCGCCGCCGATGCCGTCATCATCGTCTCACCCGAATACAATTGGGGTATTCCCGGTGGACTTAAGAATGCGATCGACTGGGTTTCGCGCCTCAAGGACGTTCCATTCAAGGACAAGCCGATTGCGCTCCAGTCCTGCTCAGGAGGTCTCCTCGGCGGCGCGCGCATGCAATACGCGCTGCGCATGACGCTTACCGCGCTTGATGCATTTCTGTTCGGTAAACCCGAAGTCTTTGTCAATTTCTCGGCCAAGAAGTTCGACGAAAAGACCCTCGACCTGACCGATCAGCCGACGATCGACATGGTCAAACAGCAACTGGCCGCCTTCGCGAAATTCATCGTCGCGCATGGCGGCAAAGGCTGAGCAGCTTTCATAGCAAGAGGGGTGGGCGATGGCGCGTCTCGACGGCCGCGTGGCAATCCTTACTGGCGGCGCCAAAGGGATCGGCGTGCATTATGCGCGAACGCTGGCCGCCGAGGGCGCGCGCCTGATGATCGCCGACATTTCCGACGGCAGGGGTCTCGCCGGGGAGCTGGCGCGCGACCATGGCGCCAATTCGGTGGCGAGCCGCGTGACCGACGTGAGCGACGAGGGGGCGGTAAAGGCGCTGGTCGCCGACACCATGGATCGCTTCGGCAAGATCGACGTCTTGATCAATAACGCAGCCCTGTTCGCGCCGCTCCAAGAACAGAGCTGCACCGACATCGACGCCGCGTTGTGGGACCGCGTCATGGCGATCAACCTGCGCGGACCTTTCTTGATGGTGAAACACGTCGTGCCGCACATGAAGGCGCAAGCCTACGGCAAGATCATCAATATCGGGTCCGGCACGGCGTTTCGCGGCATCCCCTGGATGCTGCACTACGTCACCTCCAAGGGCGGCATCCTGGCGATGTCGCGGGCCCTGTCGCGGGAGCTCGGCGAACACGGCATCCGGGTCAACACGCTGGCGCCGGGCTTCACCATGAGCGAGACGGTGATCGCCGAAAACCCGCAGCACGTCGAGACGGCGCGGGCTCGCGCTGTGGCGTCCCGGGCGCTCAAGCGCGACCAGCAGCCGCAGGACCTCCTCGGCGCGCTTGTTTTCCTCGCTAGCGCCGACAGCGACTTCGTGACCGGACAGACCATCGCCGTGGACGGCGGCAACGTTAACACTTAGGCAGCACGCCCGCCGTTCGCATGGCAGCCCCGCTGTTTGCTCCCTTGGCCTGCTATTCTCGCGGACGGGCGCCTTGGCTATAGTCGCCGCAAGCAATTTCCAGTTTCTCAGGAGGAAACCATGGCGGTCGCCGCCGCAACTCAAACGAGCAGCCCGAGCCCGAAACACAATATCGAGGCAATGCGGGAGGCGTTTTATTCGCGGATCGCCAAGAAGGACATGGCGCCGCTGTGGAAGGTCATGAGGTCGGTCGTCACCAACGAGCCGGTGACCCGCTGCCAGCCGCACGTCTGGCGCTACGGCGACGTGAAATCTCTGGTCATGGAATCCGGCGGCCTGATCACCGCCGAGGAAGCCGAGCGCCGCGTCCTGATCCTCGAGAATCCGGCGATGCATGGCGAGTCCCGCATCACCAATACGCTCTTTGCCGGCGTCCAGATGATCATGCCGGGTGAAGTCGCGCCGGCCCATCGTCACGTCTCCTCCGCAATCCGCTTCGTCCTGGACGGCGAGGGCGCCTATACCGCGGTCGAGGGCGAGAAGGCGTTCATGGCGCCCGGCGATTTCGTCATTACCGCAAATTGGGCGCCGCACGATCACGGCAATCCGTCCGACAAGCCCATGCTGTGGCTGGACGTGCTGGATTTCCCCGTCGTCAATTTCTACGAGGCCTCCTTCGCCGAGCATTTCGACGATGCGACGCAGGCCACGACGCGCAAGGACGGTGACTCACTGTCGTTCTACGGCTCGGGCGTGCTGCCTGACGGCACGCCGACCATGAACCGCAGCCCGGTCATCAACTACACCTATGCCCGCACGCGCCCGATCATCGAGCGCATGATGCAGTCAGGCGACATCGACAAGCGCCACGGCGCCCGGGTGCGCTATGCCAATCCGGTGACTGGCGGCCCGGTGCTGCCGACCATGAGCGCCTGCCTCGCCATGCTGCCGAAAGGTTTTCAGGGCGAGCCGTACCGCGCGACCGACGGCACCATCTTTGTCTGCGTCGAGGGCGAGGGCACCACGACCGTCGACGGCAAGGTGCTCGAATGGGGCAAAAACGACGTCTTCGTCGTGCCGCCATGGAAGCGCTACGCCCACAACGCGCCGAAGCAGTCGGTGCTGTTCTCGATCTCCGATCGCCCGGCGCAGGAAGCGCTCGGTATCTGGCGCGAGGGAAAGTAGAGCGGCCGCGGATCGCTCATCACGTTGCGCTGGCGCTGATATTGCATGGTTCGCGCCCGCGAGGCCACGACGCTTGCGACAAGAACGAGCCGGCGCGAACGGCCAAGTCACGCTGCCAGCTTGCGCAGACCTCGTGGCGATGTAAAATGTTACCTCATCCGGGATGGGGGCACTGAAATTGAAACGGGGGACTAAGATGCGTGTGATGTCTGTTGTGAAAGTGGCGTTGTTGGCCGGCATGATTGCGTTGCCGGCAAGCTTTTCGGCTGCCTCGGCAAAGGCAGTGAAACTGCCGCCCGGGGCTTGCGCGTTCGAGAAGAGCGCTGTCGCCAGCAATACGTTCTGCTCGTTCAATTGCGACCCCGCGACGGGCTGGTGTTCGCAGCAGCTGTGCTCGAATGGGGCGCTGACTAAGGTGATCCCCTGCTACGGCACGTTCTGCAGCGCCAAGTGCGGTGGCTAAGGTTTAGGCCAAGCCGACGGCACTTCCGGCTCGCTCCCGCTTGAGCGGGGGCGAGTATTTTCGCGGTCTTGCCCTCTGCCGCGGAAGCGCGTAATCGCGCCCGGAATCGGAACGGATACCGCGATGGACGCACCGGTACGAAAGCCTAAGCTGATCAAAGGCGCGACCGGCGACTGGGAAGTCGTCATCGGCCTGGAGGTCCATGCCCAGGTCGCTTCGCAAGCAAAATTGTTTTCCGGCGCTTCGACTGAATTCGGCGGCGAGGCAAACTCGCACGTCTCGTTGGTCGATGCGGCGATGCCGGGCATGCTTCCGGTTATCAACGCCGAATGCGTCAGCCAAGCGGTGCGTACCGGGCTCGGTCTCAACGCCAAGATCAACCTGAAATCGGTGTTCGATCGGAAGAACTATTTCTATCCGGACCTGCCGCAAGGCTACCAGATCAGCCAGTACAAATCGCCGATCGTCGGCGAGGGCGAAGTGGTCGTCGACCTGCCGGACGGCGAAACGGTGCGCGTCGGCATCGAGCGGCTGCACCTCGAACAGGACGCCGGAAAATCCCTGCACGACCAGAATCCGACAATGTCGCTCGTCGATCTCAATCGCGCCGGCGTCGCGCTGATGGAGATCGTGAGCAAGCCCGACCTGCGCTCTGCCGATGAGGCCAAGGCCTATGTGTCGAAGCTGCGCAGCGTAGTGCGCTACCTAGGCACCTGCGACGGCGACATGGAGAAGGGCAACCTTCGCGCCGACGTGAATGTCTCCGTGCGCAAGCCCGGCGCGGCGCTTGGCACGCGTTGCGAGATCAAGAACGTCAACTCGATCCGCTTCATCGGCCAGGCCATCGAACATGAGGCGCGCCGCCAGATCGAGATCGTCGAAGACGGCGGCAAGATCGAGCAGGAGACGCGGCTGTTCGATCCCGTCAAAGGCGAGACCCGGTCGATGCGGTCGAAGGAGGAGGCACACGATTACCGTTACTTCCCCGATCCCGATCTCCTCCCGCTCGAACTGTCGCCGTCGCTCGTCGCCGACCTGAAAAAAAGCTTGCCGGAACTGCCCGACGGTAAGAAATCCAGGTTCATGCGCGACTATACACTGACGGCATATGACGCCGATGTGCTCGTCGCCGAGCGCGAGACGGCGGAATATTTTGAAGCCGTCGTCGGTTCCGGCGGCGCGTCGCGCCGCGATCCGAAGCTTGCCGCCAATTGGGTGATCAACGAGCTGGCCGGCCGGCTCAATCGCGAGGGCAAGGACGTTGCCGCTACGCCGGTCTCCGCGGCCGGTCTTGGAACCATTCTGGACTTGATTGGCGACGGCACGATCTCCGGCAAGATTGCCAAGGACGTGTTCGAGATCGTCTGGACCGAAGGCGGCGACCCGCGTGCCATCGTCGAGCAGCGCGGCTTGAAGCAGGTCACCGACGTTGCGGCGATCGAAAAGCTGGTCGACGAGATCGTCGCCAAGAACCCGGACAAGGTCGCCGACGCCAAGACCAACCCGAAAGCGATCGGCTGGTTCGTCGGTCAGGTCATGAAGGCGTCAGGCGGCAAGTCGAACCCGCAAGCCGTCAACGATCTTCTCAAGAAGAAAATCGGCGTCTGAGCCCCGCGTCGCGCGCCCGCCGCGCGACGGCGCGAAGTCTCTCGCGAGATGGGAATCGGACGCGAAAGAGGTGCGCGGCGACACCGCTCGCCGTTCTGAATCTCGCCGCGTCCGCCGAATCAGCGAATCGAATCTGCACCGATTCGCGCGTTTTGCGCCTCCGCGACCCGTCAACACGCTCGTAAACACGTCCGGTGCATAATTTTTTTTCACGTCGTGAAAGACGCTGTGCCGGCGCGTTGCCGCACGTGAAAAGGTGCGCAGAAACTGGGCAACGAAATCGCTGTCGGCGCGGAAATTCAGAGATCAGTAAACAAGAAAAGCCGCGTTTTATCGGCACTTTCTCACATAACGAAAATTTGGCGAGGATTTGCGCGAGCAAAAAAAGCTTTTCGCGTATTGCAGCGAGTCGCTGCGCGTTTTGTGCGTCGCGCGCAACAGCGGGAGGCGGCGCTTACACACAAAATTAAGTGGAGTCACTGTTATTTTTTTTTCGCTGTAGTAATCGGGATGTAGTGCGGATCGATTCGCGACTGCACTGTACCGATACGCCACCCACTCAAGCTAGGAGGGCAGCAATGGCGAAGAAGAGAAAAGCGAAAGCTAAGACGAAGAAAGCGGCGAAGAAGACGACTCGGAAGAAGAAGTAGTCGACGCCGTATTCGGTCTTCGATTTCTCATGAGTCGAAGATCGGGTCACACGGACCGGCCGATGTCGAGGGAATCGTAATGATCTCCTGGGCTGGCCGGCTCCGGTGAACTACAGGGGGCGTCGGCGGGACGGAGGCGTAAGCGCCACGATCGCAATCACTTCACGCGGTGGTGACGACGAGAGACGGCAAAACCGAATCTCGCTCCGGCGGATAGCCGGCAGACTTAATCCTTCAACCATCTCGCCGACGCCCTCGGATATCCTCTCGAGACTTTCTTCGGCGCTGTGGAGCAATTCCGCGGCGCCTTTTTTATTTGGCGCGAGGTTATCTCCCTATGCCGCGTTCATCGGGCAAAGCTAAGGCAAAGCCCGCGCGGCGGCGCGCCCGCGGCGTGTCGCGCCGCGAAAAGCCGATCGAGCTTTACTACTGGCCGACGCCGAACGGCTGGAAGATATCGATCATGCTCGAAGAATGCGGACTGCCTTACGCCGTGCATCCCGTCGATATCTCGACGGGCGAACAATTCACTCAGCGGTTCTTGGCGATCTCGCCGAACAATCGCATGCCGGCAATCGTCGACCCTAAGGGACCGGGCGGGCGGCCGATCTCGGTTTTCGAGTCGGGCGCCATCCTGCAATATCTCGGACGCAAAACCGGCAAATTTTATCCGCGCGACGAGCGCGCGCGCGTGGCGGTCGAAGAGTGGTTGTTCTGGCAGGTTGGCGGTCTCGGACCCATGGCGGGTCAGGCGACCCATTTCCGCCGTTACGCGCCGGAACAGATAGCTTACGCGGTGGCGCGCTACAGCGATGAGGTCAATCGGCTCTACGGAGTCATGAACACGCGGCTCGCCAAGCACGAGTTTCTGGCCGGGCGCTATTCGATCGCCGACATGGCCTGTGTCGGTTGGGTGCGCCTCGCCGAGCGGCAAGGACAGGACGTCGCGGACTTTCCGTATCTCAAACGCTGGTTCGAAACGATCCGCGCGCGTGCCGCCGTCAAGCGCGCTTTCGCCATTCGCGTCGAGGCGGCGTCCGCGGTCGACATGAACGACCCGAAAGTGCGCGGGGTGCTGTTCGGTCAGCGCGCGCGATGAGGCCAATTTCCTTCGTCGGCCGAGTGCTGTAACGTAACGCCCGTCGCCATGCAGCCTTCAATTCCCCAATCGCAACAGACACTTGCGCGCGCGGTCGCGGCCCATCAGGCCGGCAATATCGCGCAAGCCGAGTTTCTCTACAAAATGGTGTTGCAAGCCGACAAAAAGCAGTTCGACGCGCTGCATATGCTGGGCCTTATCGAGGCGCAGCGCGGCGATTTTGCCGCCGGCCTGATCCGCATCAAGGATGCGCTGCGTGTGCGGCCGAACGCGCCGGAGGCGCTGATCAATCTCGGGCGGATACAGAGCGAACTGGGCGATCAGGCGGCTGCGATCGCGACCTACAAAAAGGCGCTGGCGGCCGACCCAAAATCCGCGCTGGCGCACAGCAATTTGAGTATCTTGCTGCGCCAGCACGGGCAGCACGACGAAGCGCTCATCCACTGCGACGCGGCACTCAAGGTCACGCCCAATTACGCCGATGCCCTGAGCAATCGCGGCAACGTCCTGTTCGATCTCGGGCGCTTCGACGAGGCGCTCACCGACTACAACAAGGCCGTCGCGCTCGCGCCCACTCACGCACATGCGCATTTGGGCCGCGGCAATGTCTTTAAGGAGCTGGAGCGCCACGACGATGCGCTCATCGCTTATGACCGCGCACTCGCCAGCAATCCGAACCTTGTCGACACGTGGCTTGCCCGGGGCGAGCTTCTGTTTGAACTCCGCCGCTACGATGAGGCGTTCGCCGCCTTCAACCGGGCGCGGCTCTTGAAACCGGATTCCGCCGAAGCCTGGCTCGATTGCGGCAATGCTCTGGTTGAGCTGAAGCGCCATGACGAGGCCTTCGGCGCTTACGACCGGGCGCTGGCGCTGGTGCCGGACTTGGCCGCGGCCTGGCTCGGCCGCGGCAACGTCTTTCTGGAGTTCAAGCGTTTATCGGATGCGTTTGCCGCCTACGACAAAGCGCTGAGCTTGGACCCCGAACTTGCTTTGCACTTTGCGGCGGGCCATCGCCTCTATGCCAAGCTCAGTATCTGCGACTGGAACGAGCTCGACGCCGACATGACCTACCTGCTGTCGATGCTGCGCGAGAGCAAGCCGGTCAGTTATCCGTTTCCGATCCTTTCCGTGCCGTCAACGCCGGCCGACCAGTTGCGATGCGCAAGACTCGCCATTGCGGACATGCCGCGTGTGCCGCCGGTATGGAATGGCGATATCTATTCCCACGATCGGATCCGCGTGGCGTATCTTTCGTCCGATCTGCGCGAGCACGCCGTCGCCTATCTGACGGTCGGGCTGTTCGAGCATCATGACAAATCGCGTTTCGAGACGACGGCAATCTCATTCGACGCCAAGCAGGATTCGGAGATCGGCCGCCGTGTTAAGGCGGCATTTGACCGTTTCATCGATGCGCCCTCGCAGAGCGATCAAGAAGTTGCCGAACTGATCCGTCAGCTCGAAATCGATATCGTCATCGATCTCAATGGCTTTACGCGCAATTCGCGGCTCGGCATCTTCGCCCGGCGGCCGGCGCCGATCCAGGTGAACTATCTTGGCTATGCCGGCACGATGGGCGCCGACTTTTACGACTACATCGTCGCCGACGCCACCGTGGTTCCAAAGGAACACTTTGAATTCTATAGCGAAAAAGTGGTCTGGCTGCCCGACAGTTTTCTGGTGAATGACGCCAAGCGCGCCATCGCTGAACGCACGCCGACGCGGGCCGAGCTGCAATTGCCCGAGAACGGCCTTGTGTTTTGCAGCTTCAACCAGTCCTACAAGATCGAGCCCACTGTCTTCAACATTTGGATGCGGCTCCTCCAAGCGGTCGACGGCAGCGTGCTGTGGCTGAAGGAAAACGACGCAGCGGCTTCCTACAATCTCCGTCTGGAAGCCGAGCGGCGCGGCGTTGCGCCGGGGCGCCTGGTCTTCGCCCCTTCGGTGCCTGACGTCGCCGATCATCTGGCACGGCAGCGGCGCGCCGATCTGTTCCTCGACACGTTGCACTATAACGCTCACACCACCGCGAGCGACGCGCTGTGGGCCGGCGTACCTGTCTTGACGTGCCTCGGCTCGACCTTTGCCGGGCGCGTGGCGGCGAGCCTTGTCCGCGCCGTCGGACTTCCCGAGATGGTGGTGGCGTCGTTGGCCGACTATGAAGCTTTGGCGCTGAAGCTGGCGCGCGAGCCCGAACTTGTCGGCGGCATGAAAGCCAAGCTCGCGCGCAACCGCGAAAGCTATCCGCTGTTCGACACCGCGCGCTTCACGCGCAATATCGAGGCCGCCTACACGGCGATGTGGCAGCGTGCGCGACGCGCCGAGCTGCCCGAAAGTTTTGCCGTCGATCCGAGTTGATCCGCCGATTTACTTTGCGCGCGTCCAAGTCGCTTTGCGCGCGTCCAAGTCGCTTTGCGCGCGTCCAAGTCGTTTTGTGCGCGTCCAAGTCACTTCGCTCGGGTCCAAGTCTGCGATTTGCAGAGTACGGCCAGCACGCACCCTTTGAGATCGGCGGTATTCGCGCCGGTCATCGTAAAAGAACCGCTATAGGTCTTGCCGTCCGACGCGTTGTAGACATTGCCGGACCATTGGCCGGGCGTTCCACCCGGCCGCATACCGAGCACGATTGGCACGCCGAGAAGCGGCCGGCTCTGCTTGCTGGCGTCGGCGTTGTTCTTGTCGGTTTTGGGCCGTCCGGTCGCCGGGTCGTTCGGTTCCTTCAGCCACACCAGCGTACCGCAGAGCGCGCCGCCACAATTGCTGATGCGGATCTGGCTGTCTTTGTCCGCCGTATACCAAGTGCCTGTGGGATCGGCGGCCGACGCAGGCACAATCAGCGATCCGCCACAAATCGCGACCGTCGCAAGCCAAAGCGCTAACGCCGCTTTACGGTAATTTTTCATTGCTGCCTCATTGTCCGGTGTCGGCCGCGGTGGACGATAAACGACACGGCACGGATTGCATAGTTGTCCAATAAAGCCGCGGGAAAATCGCGCTGGCGGCCTGTAAACAACGAGCCGACGCGTGCGGCGTTCCTTAACGGCGCGTTGCCAAGAATGCAGCCGTCGCAGGCCATAGTTCAGATTCGATTCATCGCATTGCTTAAACCACCATTCAAATCTTCCGATGATTATTCGCATGTCGGCTGGGGCGAAAAAGCCGACGAACACGCGAGAGCGGTTTGGGTCTCGGGGTGTAAACAGGGGAGTGTGTAATGGCTCGGTTTGAAATTCTCGACAGCACCATGGCGCCGCTCGGCGAAGGGCCCGCCGCAGGCGACGTGCTCTTCGAGCTCGGCATGATGTATTCGATCGGCCGCGACATGCCGGTCGATCTGGTCTCCGCGCATAAGTGGTTCAATCTCGCCGCGACGAAGGGGAACGTCGACGCGATCCGGCTGCGGCGCGAAGTCGCCGATCAGATGTCGGATGCCGAAATTGCCTCAGCTCAGCGCGCGGCGCGCGATTGGCTGCGCGGCAATGAAATGCCGGCAGTGCCCGCGATGGCGGCTGCGGCGGCTGCGATGCCCGCGCTGGCGGCGTAAAGCAGCGCTAACGCATCACCAATCCGGGCGCGCTCGCTTACGAGCGCGCGCCGGATTTGTGTACCCAAAACCGATACATCCCGACGAATGTCTGGGGCCGCTCGATCTCGAACGTGTGCCAGCGATCGAGATCGGCGAACGCGTCGAAGCGCGCTTTGTCGGTCAAATCGGCGATTTCCGGAAAGCGCCTGACGAAAAGATCCGACGTCAATGCGTCCAGAATAAAGCCGGCGAATTGCAAGCCGTTCGGCGCGAGGAACGATTTGATTTCGGGCAAAGAGGTCCGGTGTTCCTGCGGATGGAACAGCAAGTCCCGGCACTCGCTGACAGTAAAAAAATCGCTCCATTGACTGATCGATTTCAGCAGCGAACCGTCCTCCGCGGCCGTGACGATTTCGCGAATGCGCCGGATGTCCTCAGGCACCGGCCGGTAGCCGCGCTCGGCGATGAGCGCGCGGGCCGCGACGATGTTGCGCCGTGCAAGCTCGCTATAGAGGCCGATCTGCATCATGCCGCCCGGGCGCAACAGTGGCAGGAGAACCCGCCAAGCCGCCCAAGGATCGGCGGTGTGATGCAGCACGCCGGATGAGTCGATGAAGTCGAAGGTCCGCCCGATCGAGCCGAGCTTCATGATATCGGCTTGGGCGAACTCGATATTGGTCAAGCCGAAACTCTGCGCCATGCGTTTGGCATAGCTGAGACTGGCAAGGCTCAGATCGATTGCGAGAAAGTGGGCGCCAGGTGCTTTCCTCGCGAAGTCGGTCGTGAAAATCCCGGTACCGCAGCCGGCGATAAGAACGTCGACGACCGGTTCCGGCCGGCGATTGAGGATTGCCGGCTGAACCGGCGGCCCGCTCTTGATCCACCGCGGATAGGGGTTTTCTTCGTACTGCTCGCGCACAATCCGCGAGACCTCGCCGTCGATGCTGGTGAGGACAGGGAGCGTAGCTCTAATCCGCCGTTCTTCCGCCGGTTCCTTGATCTGCTGGACGATCAAATCCTCAACAGGGGGCAGCCAGGATTTTTCGAGCAAGCGCTCGGCGCCGGTCAAACTGTGAAGAGGAAAGTAAGCGCCGACGACCGCAAGCCGGAGCGGGGATATTTCGACGTTGTTCCGCAGCGCGTCTTCGATCGAACTGCGCAAACGCATCGCCTGCTCGTTCTCGTCCTCCGTCAGGGAGAAGACGTATTGGTTGACGAAGCACTGCCGCGCCATGGCGCAGTAAAAGCCGAGCAGACGTTCAACCAATCCGCTTTCGCGCGTCTCTTTCGACGCAATACCCCCTAATAACGCGTGGCGCACATTGGTAATCAGACGCTCGAGACCGACATCCGTTAGGGCATCGCATTCCAACAAACTGAGCAGCAAATCGTCGTTGGCCAATACTGACATTGCGGAAGTGTCGAAAATCTCTTCGGCCGGCAGCCGCGCGGGCCATGCCTTGTCGGCGCGCGCGATCATCTCGCTCACGCGGCTATCGAGCTTGATCAGGCTGATGCAAACCCCGGAAAGCTCGCGGGGCACTGCCCAGGCCTCCACGAGCGCGCGCCGGACCAGCTTGCGAAATCGGCCGTCGATGTCGGTTGTGAAATTTGCAAAGGTTACGCACTGTGCAAATAACATCTTGCCGTCCGCCGTCTCGTTCAGTTCGAGGGCGCGGCCGGCAGCGAGGACGGCTGATTGCACGTCGCCTGCCGACATATAGGCCTTGGCCAGTTCCTCGTGGATCCCGGCCAGATCCGGTTTGAGCGCGAGCGCCTGCGCCAGATGTAGAATGGCCTCTCGTGGCTTCGCCAGGGACGATAGCGCTGCGCCTAGTCCGCTATGCGCTTCCGCGTGGCTGGGATCGAGCGCCAGAACCTGCCGATAACTCGCGGCCGCCGCGTCCCAGCGCCTCTGCTCTGACAGCATATTGGCGAGATTGAATCGCGCCGCGGGCGAGTTCGGTGCCAATACGAGCGCACGCTCGTAACTCGCAACCGCTTCGGTCAACCGGCCTTGCTCGCGGCGAACGTTGCCGAGATTGAGATGGGCGAGCGCGTAATCGCCGCGAATCTCAATCGCGCGTTCGAGATGCACGGCCACCTGATCCGGGCGGTTAAGCGCGCGCCAAGCCAGCGCGATGTTGTAGTGATACTCAGCCTTGCGATCGTCGGCCTTGATGGCCTTTCCGATCAGTTCCACCGCGGACGCCGCATTGCCGCCCTGGAGCGCGATGAGCCCCAGATTATGCAGGCTGTCAGGGTGGGCCGGAACCTGTGTGAGGATATGCCGGTAACGGCGCTCTGCCTCCGCGAGCGCGCCCCTTTGATGATGCGCCACCGCTGCGCCGAACTGATCGGCAACCGTACCGGCGGGCGCCGCGTTCGCCGCGGCGGCAAATGGTGATTCTGCGCCGGGTGGCCCCGAGCCTCGCCGTTGGTCCCGGTTCATTGGTCCCGATAAGGAGCTTGCTGAAAGCTGCCGGGCGCGACCTGACAATTCTGCTCTAATAGTCGTTTCTTGGCAAAGGCCTTGCCTGAACCAGACTTGAAGTACTGCTCTAGTCTCCGTGCCGTCGCTTGCTCTGTCACGGCGATATACGATCTCAAAATCGCAGGAAGGTGATTTCTGGTCGAGTTGACGCGTCCGCGGTCGTGGGCGTCGAAGCGACGACGAAGATCGTTCGTCGACCCGACGTAAGTATCGCCGTTTCTAAGTTTGAGGAAATAAACGTACCACACGTGGCGCAAGTCTCCCTACGCTCCTGACGGAGCTTCGGGAGACACCCTTCGCCCCGTCCCGATTGGCCTGCCGCCCGAAGCCCGACAGGGCGAAGGGTGGCGGAGAGGAAGGGATTCGAACCCTTGATACGGCTTTAGACCGTATAACGGTTTAGCAAACCGCCGCCTTCAGCCACTCGGCCACCTCTCCGATCGCGGAAATGCTTATAGTTTCGGCACTTATGCGTCAATTCAAAGTACTTCAAATCGCGTGCATAGATACGCAATATGGGGGCGCAATATTGCCACTCTATAGTCGCCCTTGCGGCGTCGCGAAAAACGTGACGGCGGTGGCGGTGACGAAGCTCCAGCCCGGCACTATGTTCGGTTCGCTATTTGCAGCTTACGCGTCGCACGTGCGCCACTTATGTGCAAACGAGTTGAATCGGCAACATGACCCATCTCGATTTTGCGCCGTCCAGAATGGACAATCCTATCCTGGCCAAAGCGAAATACGCAGCAATGCGGAATTGGCTCGCAGTATTCCTGTTGTTATGCGCGGTCGCGCACGAAGCTCATGCGCAATCACCTTCGCAGTCCCCGACACAATCCGCTCCACCGGCGGCAGTGCCTTCGCCAGCGCCGGAGCAAAATCCTTTGCCGGGACCTTTCGTCAATCGCGACGTGCGGGCGATGCCGGGCAGCGACGTTCGCGTCGGCATTTATACCGGTATCAAGCAGGACTGTACCTCCGGTCCCCTACCGGCGATCCGTCTGGTCACGCCACCGGCGCACGGCACGATCACCGTGAAGCGCGCTATGCTCAAAGCCACCAACTTCAAGCAGTGTCTGGCGATCGACGTACCGGCCTTCGTCGCCTTCTATCGCGCTGTGCAAGATTTCAACGGCACGGATGAGTTCGAACTCGAAGTCAATTTTTCCGGCGGCCGCAAACAGACTCAACATTTCCACGTCAGCGTCTCGAACACGCCAAACGGCGGGCAGGGCATCTAGAGCATGATCCGGAAAAGTGGAAACCGGTTTTCCGAAAAGATCATGCTCCAACGAAAAAACTAGACCATGATCCGATTCAACTTAATCGGATCATGGTCTAGTGCGGGTGGGGAAATGCCGGCAATCGAATTAGAATCGGAAGCGGATTGCGTATCGATTCTGTCGAGCGTTTTTAATCGCCGGAAACATGGTGGAATCGGCTGCTTCGACGCTCAATGTCCGGCGAGCTCGAAGCGGCGCCTTGTATCCGATGAGCGTGTTGACGAGGTGCCGCCGTTTTCAACGGGCCGTTGTGCCGTGCAATGTCCCTTCGCTCAAAGTATTGATTTCTCAGCTAAAACTCTCTTCGGCGAAGAGCTTTCGTCATGCCCATGTCGCACAGCCAAGCAGCACTGCCTGCGTGTTTTTTGCGCAACACCTCCCCGAAATCGGTCCAATCGGACTGTGACTTGGGCAGTTCTTCGTTGCGTGGGGGAACTCCTTGGTTAATGTGATGGGTGCGACGGAGGGGGGAACCCCAAGTCGACCCGTCCGGTGTTTTCGGGACAGTGAGAAGACCGGGTGGTTTGGGGACCAAAGGGGACTTTCCAGGGGTGTATGCCACCCGACGGAGCGAACCCTCCCACGGCAAACAACTGGAGGTTCAAAATGAAGATGGTGAAAAGCCTCCTCCTCGGCACCGCAGCAGGTTTAGTTGCGGTAACCACGGGGCAAGCAGCTGATCTTCCCGTCAAGGCCAAGCCGGTCGAATACGTGAAGGTCTGCAGCCTCTACGGGGCAGGATTCTACTATATGCCGGGTACCGATCTTTGCTTGAAGATCGGCGGCTGGGTTCGTGCTGAAGCGGGCTGGGGTTACAACGGTACCTTGGTGTGGGGTCCGTTCAACGGCAATGCGAACAACCGCACCACGAGCAACCTTGTGTTTCGCGGCCGCGGCTATATCACCGCTGACGCTCGCGAGCAGACTTCATACGGCACAGCACGCGGTTACATCGCGGTCGGTGTGAGCACGAGCGACGTCGGCCTCAATACCCCGGCGAACCAGTTCACCGCCAACCGCGCCTTCGTCCAGTTCGCTGGAATCACGGCCGGTATCTCGCAGTCGTTCTACGACTACTATAGTGTGCCGGCGGTCGCCTATAATGGCGCCTACGCCTCGTCCGATACCGGCGATCCAGGCTGGCTGGTGTTCGGCTACACCGCGCAGCTCGGCAATGGTCTGTCGACGACGCTTTCCATGGAAGAGCGCCGCACCACGCAGATCATCGATGCTTCGTCGATATCAGCCGCTGGATTTGGTAGTATCGCTGGCGGCTCGGTCATATCCGGTGGATTTACCACCGGGACGCCTGGTGTGACTGCCAATAACGGCGCTTATGGCGGCCAGCAGGTCGGCGATATCGTCGGCAATCTGCGCCTCGACCAAGCCTGGGGCGGCGCGCAGATCATGGGCGCCTTGCATGATGTCAATGGTACCTACTACAGCTCGGCGGCCGGCGGTGCGCCGGTCAACCTCGGCAATCCCGCCGGCCATCCCGGCGACGCGTGGGGTTGGGCGGTTGGCGCTGGCTTGCGCTTGAACTTCCCGATGATCGGCCAGGGCGACTTCTTGCAAGCTCAGGTCAATGCCACCGAAGGCGCGTTGCGGTATATCTTCTTCACCCCGAACTCGAACTGGGGCAAAGTTGATAAAGGCAACCTCGCCTACGGCGTGCTGAGCGACTGCGTCTATGGCGGCACGGTTGGTACTGCCAATACGACGAGCTGCAAACTGACCTCGGCATGGGGCTTCAACGCATCCTACGAGCATCACTGGAGCCCGGCGTGGCAGACGTCGCTCTACGGCGGCTGGGACCAGGTGCACTACGACGCGGCAGCCAACGCGATGCTTTGTTCGGGGGCCGGGTTCGGCGCCGGTACGGGCACCGGCGCTGTAGCGGCGGCGGGTTGTAACAACAACTGGTCGACTTGGTTCCTCGGCTCCCGGACTCAGTGGAACGTATCGAAGACGTTCTATATGGGCGTCGACATCATGTACTCGGAGTTGAACAGCGCGAGCACGGGTGCTGCCTTTCCGGGCGGTTACGCGGGCGGTGCGACCTGCTTGACGACGACCGTCGGCAACGCGTGCGGTGTGGAAAGTCATTCCAGCAACTGGACGGCTCGCTTCCGTATGCACAAGGACTTCCTGCCCTGATCGTCTGATCGAGGCTTGAGTTCGGATAGCCCCGGCGGAGGACACTCCGCCGGGGTTTTTTCTTATGGCGAACCTATGTGTCGGGAACAGACGTCAAGCCTTGAGGCGTCAAGCCTTGGGTCGTCGCAAAGTTCATTATGCTGAATAGGGCGCTCGTCCTATCCAGATTGTAGACGTTCGTGCAACTGGCTATCTTTCAATTGCCGTGCCGCCGATTTAGGAATTGCGCCCTGCCGCTGCTGGCACAAGGAACACCACCACCCGCGGGAGCATTTCTTGGTTGCCGTTACCGAGGTGTTCCAGAGCTTTGCGGCGGCGCTCGCGGCCTGCGCACCGGGCTATAACGACAGCGACATCGCAGACGTCATTGCCTATAAAACGTCTCTCGCTATCGACCACCGTCAGATCGAGCCGGAACAGGCAATCAATTCGATCCTCGCTCTCGGTATTTGCGCTGCCGAGATAACCGATCGGCCGCTCAAAGTTTTAGATTTTGGCGGTGGCTGCGGCTTCCATTATTTCAGGGTTACCCTGGCGACACGGGCTCGGTTGCGATGGGCCGTGGTGGAAACTCCGACGATGGCCGAACGTGCCGTAAAGCTCGCGAACGGCCGTTTTGACGTCTTCACCACCATCGACGATGCGTCCGCAGCCCTGGGCCCAATAGACCTTATTCACGCATCGAGCGCGATCCAATACCTGCCTGATCCATTGGCGACGCTGAAATCGCTTGCGGCACTGCGCGCGCGATTTTTCGCGCTCGCCCGCTTTCCTGTTTGGGATTTGCCCCAAACCGTCGGCCTGCAAAGATCGCGGCTGTCCGAAAATGGAATTGGCCCGATGCCGCCGCATATCGCTGACCGGCAGATCGCCTATCCGGTGACCTTGGTCAATTTCGACGAAACTATGCGGACTCTTTCAAATTATGACGTCGCGATGTCGATGGCCTCGCCGAGCTCGAATTACGAGTTTGGCGGACGACGCGTGCCGGGGGCCAGCTTGATATTCCGCGCCAAGTAATCAAGGCGGGTGCCAGTGCGAGCGAGAAAAGGAACTGCCGGATCCCCGAGCAACAACCGCATTACGAATGGAATTGAATGAATTCCGAAAATGCCGCGCGGACGCGCGATATCACGTCTGCCCATGATTCGGACTGATTCTGCCGAAACAGCCGGGCGCTCGGATACCAGGGACTATCGTCGCGATGGAGCAGCCATCGCCAATCCGAGTTGAACGGCAACAATATCCATACCGGTTTTCCCATTGCGCCGGCCAAGTGCGCCACGCTCGTATCCACCGTAATCACCAAATCCAGACAATCGATCACTGCCGCCGTATCCGCGAAATCCTTCCACATGCCCGGGTAAGAGATGAGTTGAGGAAGCCCGGGCGAGGCGTTACCGGAATGTCCACCGTCGTGTTGCAGAGAGACCCAATGCGTATCGGAGGAAAAAAGCGGCGCAAGCACATCGAGATCTATTGATCGATTGCGGTCGTTCCTGTGTGTTGCGCTTCCTCGCCAAACGATACCGACGCGCGGCTTGGTCTTAGAAGGCAGGCGTTCTTCCCAGGTTCGGCACAATTGCTCGTCCGAAAAGATGTAGCGTTGTTCTGTCGGAACCGTTTTCAGCGTCGTTGCCAGAGCGAGCGGTAGAGTCATCATTGGGCAGTGATAGTCGAAATTTTCCGGTACTTCGGTCTGATTGATAATTTCAATGTCTGGGCTCATTTGGATCAGAAGCCGATACAAGGGCTCTTGCACCGACATTACGACGTTGACTCCCCTGGTTTTTAGAAGCTTGCCATAGCGACAGAACTGTATCGTGTCGCCAAATCCTTGCTCCCAATGTACGAACAGGGTCTTGTTTGAAATATCCTCTCTGCCCAGCCAGAGAGGCTGTTGAAACGAACGATTACCGACCGGCATCTGAAGCTTCTTGCGCCATTCGTGCAGAGGCCATCCTTCCTCGAAGCGTTCCATCTGCAAATAACAGTAGCCCTGATTTGCGTAGGATTCCGCGCGGTCCGGACGCAGCGTTATCGCCTTGCCATACGCGCCGGCCGCATCATCAAGGCGCTGCAGGTCCTGCAGCACGGCGCCGCGGTTGTGGTGTGCCTCCGCATATTCGGGCCGCAGTGAGATTGCCTTGTCGTAGCTGGCGAGGGCGTGATCGAATCGCTTTGAATCATGAGTAGCCATGCCGCGATTGTAGAAAGCCTCGGCATAGGACGGATTCAGCGCAATCGCTTTCTCGTAGCTTATGAGTGCGTCGTCGATACGGCGCAAATCACTGAGGACAGTGCCTCGGTTGTTGTGTGCTCGTGCGTTGTCCGGTTTCAGCGCAATTGCTTTATCGAAGCTGGCGAGCGCTTCATCCAGGCGGCCGAGTTCCTGCAAGACAATGCCGAGATTGTTGTAACATTCTGCGTAATCGGGCTTCAACGCGATGGCTTTGTTGAAGCTGACATGCGCGTCTTGATGGCGCTGCAGATTTGCAAGCACGATGCCGCGGTAATTATGGGCCTCGGCATAGCCGGGATTTAGTGCAATGGCGGCGTCGAGCGCTTCGATCGCGTGATCATAGTTTCCTTGATTCTGCAGGAATATACCGCGCTTGTAGTAGGCTTCTGCATTTTCCATGGTGGGCCCAATAGCACCGGCATAGCGCGCTGATCCGCAAAACTCACTGCCAATGCCGTCCCCATCGTTCCGATGGGACCGCCTGCAGATCGGATCGCGCGTTTTTCGGGTTCGGCCCTGTCCGATTTGCTGCGCTGTCGCATTTGACGACGAACGTGGCGATGCTGTTGAGCAGGTCCGCGCCGGCGAGCAGGGGAACATGGCCTTGATCGGGCACTTCGATAACATCCATCGCCGGATGACGCTCTTTCATGCTCGCTGTTGTTTCCGCCGAAAGAATGTCGGAATTCCCGCCACGAATCACCAGCACCGGAACACGGGCCAGCGCGCCAAACTCGGCCCACATCGGCGGCAGCGGGCGCTCGATGTCGATCTCGGTCAGCGTCTGGGCCAAGCGAACGTCATAGGTCGCCACGAACTCGCCATCGCTCGTTTTCCAGGTGCGCTCCGCCGCAGCGAGCCAATCCTCGGCGGTAAGTTTCGGGAACTGAGCACTGAACAACCGGCGAAGGATTTCGGAACCTTCGGCGAAGTTGCGCGGCTGCGGCAGCTTGCCGACGTAGCTTTTGATACGCGCGAGACCTTTTGGCTCGATCACCGGCCCGATGTCATGCAGCACGGCGCCGGCGATCGCGGTCGGATGCGCAACAGCGAGCAGCATGGTGAGCAGGCCGCCGCGTGAACTGCCGATGAAGACTGCTTCACCGATTCCAAGCGCTGCCAAAATTGCCACGACATCGCCGAGTTCGGTCGCCACATTGTAATTTTCCGGATTTCGGTCGTAGTCGGATTGGCCTCGTCCGCGCGAGTCGATGGCAATGACACGGCGATCGAGCCGGCCGTTCGCTAAAGCCGGGGCCAGCGCATCGAAGTCCCTGACGGTGCGGGCCAGACCCGGTAAGCAGACGACAGGGAGCGTCGGCGCGGTGCGCAAACCATACTCGCGCACATGCAGCCGCAAACCGTCCTGCGCGGTGACAAAGATGCTTCGAGGATTGCCATCACCTTGAATATTGTTTTGCATGTTCGATGCCGCGCTCGTACCGGCTGACGGACTTCAGCAAAGACGGAATCCGGGTGTCCAAAGATTGCTGCGCGTTCTTCAGCGCGACGATCGAAGTGCAGCTAATGTAACGGCCGTTACGGAGCGGCGCAAATTGCCACGGCGCCCCGGGAATGTGAAGTTTATATAACAATTTCAAGGCCTTGATGGCGCGCAATCGCCGACGTCCAGCTCAGCCGCCGCGCCGCAGGTCGGCATCGATCATGAGCTTGGGATTGTTTTGGATCACCGCGCGATAGACCTGCATGTTCTCGATCACGCGTTCAACGTAATTGCGCGTTTCCGAGATTGGGATGCGTTCGATCCAGTCGATCGGGTCGACCTTGGGGTCGCGCGGATCGCCATACTGCGCGATCCACTCCTTCGCTCGGCGCGGCCCGGCATTGTAGGAGGAAAATGCGAGGATGTAGGAGCCGCGCCAATTCCCGATATCGTTGCCGAGCTCGGCAGTTCCAAGCTGCGCGTTATAGACGACGTCATCCATCAGGCGGCGCTGATTGAAGGTGACGCCGAATCTCTTGGCGGTGTCGCGGCCGGCGGCGGGCGTCACCTGCATCAGGCCGATCGCATTGGCGCTGGAGACGACGCGCGGGTTGAAAGCGCTTTCCTGCCGCACGATCGAATAGACCACGCAGGGTTCGACTTGCGGCCCGATCTGCTGGTAATCCGGCACGCCGAAATTGGGGAACGCATAACGCTCCATCGGATAGCCGCGCCCAAGCGCCGACTTGCCGATCAAAAGCACCGCGCGCGCGTCGTTATGGTGCGCGGCAATGTCGGCGAGCGTCACCAGCGCGCCGATATCGGTCGCCTTGTCGCCGAGATCGGCCGCCATCGAGGCGATGAGATCGCGATTGTCGATGGCGTAGAGGATATCGAAGACGCGCGCCAGTTCGAGCATTCGGCGGTTCGGCGCCGGATCCGGCAGTGCGCGCAGCGTGACTTCATCGAGCCCGAGCTTCGCCCGCGCAAGCTGGCCATAATAAGCTGTCGGATAATGCGCGGCTGCTTCAAAGAGCGAACGCGCGTCCTGATCCCGGCCCAATGCTTCCGCGGCACGGGCTTGCCAATAGTACGAGCGCGCCAAGGTGATCGGATTGGTTGCGCCGTCGGCGACGCGGACGAAATGCGCCATCGCGATCCCCGGCTCGCGCAGGAACCGCAACGCGATCCACCCGGCGGTGAAATGCTGCTCGGCGCGGAAGTTCTCGCTCACCGGCGGCGCCGCGCCGTTGGCGACGTCGTAGGCCAGTTTCGCATCGCCGAGATCGAGGAGCTTGCGTGAAATCAGGCGCCGCTCGACCCACCACGGATCAGGATTGCCGACTTTCGCCGGATCGCGCGGCGCCGCCAGCAGCCACTGCGCGGCCTCGGTGATCTTGTCTTGACGCCGCAGCACTTGGATGCGGCTGAACATGTAGCCGGGGTCGTGACGCGCGGCTTCGGGCACGGCATCGAGCAATGCTTTGGCGTTGTCGGCTTGATTGATGACGGCGGCGCGCGCCTTGGCGACCGCAAGCGCTGTCGAGTTCAAATGTTGCGCCGCCCGCAATCCGGCATCGTCGTCGTCGACATAGAGCCGCGCGTCCATGCGCGCCGCGTCGTCGTCCGGTGTGATCAGGCCGGCGAAGGCAGCGCGGCCCTGGGCTTCAAGATCAGCCGAGAAGCCATCGCTTCGCCAAGCCTCGCGGAGCGTGGCGGCGGCGCCGGCGCTGTCGCCCTGCGACAAAAGCGCCCGTGCCAGCGCGAAATGGCCTTTGACGGTGTGCGGAGGTTCGGAACGAAAGAAGCTGATGACCGATTGCGGGTCGACGCGCTCTTCCCAGATGACGCCTTCGGCGCGGCGGCGCAAAGTCGCGATGCTCGGCCAGCTCGGATTTGCTGCGATGAAGGCGGCATAGCGCGAGAAATCGGTGCTGCCGCTGTCGCTGCGCAGGATCACCCATTCGACGAGCTTGCGGGCGAGCGGGTCGGAGATCGTGCCTTCAACATTGGTCGCGTCGTCGGCGCGGTTCTTGGCGACAAGGTCGATCGCTTGTTTGACGGCGGTGATGTCCAGCGGCGCCGTCGACGAGGTTGTCGCCGCGGCCATTGGCAGCACCGGCCGCTGCAAAACGGGTGGGGGCGGCTGCAGCGGGATATTTCCGGGAGCAGCCGAAACCGGCACCAATTGCATACCGCCCGTGCTCACAGTCCCTCGGATAGCGGGGGATGATTTATGTGCGCCGGGCTTTTCGGTCGCAAGCTTTGGCGCCGGGCCAGCGCTTGTTTTGGCGCCGGACTTGGAGCTTGTCTTGGAGCTCGCTTTGGCGTCCGTCTTGGGAGATATCTTAGTTGGTGTCTTGGCCGTTATCTTGGCTGATGTCTTGGCTGATGTCTTGGCGCTCGTCTGAGCGCTTGATTTGTTGTCTTTGCTTCCAGGCCGTGCCGTCGGCAGGGGAACTGGATTGGACGATGTTGCCGTCGTCGAAGATGCCGCCGACGCTTGAGCTACAAACAAGCCGCCCACCGAAATGCCGAAAGCGGCAAGCAGGATTATGAGCCGATATCCCAGCACGTTTCCTCCTGCCGCCGTAGCGTTCCCGGTTAGCTCTTCGGCCGGTTAGATTGAGAAAGCCCTAACCGCTGAATCACCACGCGACAATTTACAGTTTTACGGCAAAAGCAGGGCCGGCGCCGATCTGCGTCCCCACACCGTGGTAGGATCGTGATGCCTTAAAAGAATATCATATCCAAAGGCGCAGCGCGCGTAATTCATGTCCGCGCCCGCCGCGGTAGCGCGTTTTAAGTTGACGGCGCTTCCTGAACGTCCAGCAGGCGGCGGGGCCATAACCGGCTTTCAAGGCGGGCGCTGTGCGCGTATAAATCCGCGCCCCAAGCCCGCCTCAAAGGCGCTATCTGCGCGACGATGTCAGCGAGCGAGACGTGAAAGACATTTCTTATATCGCGGCGTTCCCGAAATCGGGCATCACCTATCTCAACTTCATGCTGTTTCACATCCTGTTCGATCGCCCGCAGGACGCCCGGCTGATCGACAGCGACTATATTTTCGACGTGCACGAGAGCTTGGCGCGCGTGCCGGCGGCAGGGGATAAGCCGCGTTACCTGAAGATTCACTTTCCGTACAGCCCGCGGATTCCGCTTCGCGAGCGCGCGGCGCGCGCCGTTTATCTGTTGCGCGATCCGGTCGACGTGATGATGTCGGTCTGGGATTTCAAGCATTTGATGGGCGAGGATGGTTTGCTGGACGCGGCTCCCGCCGCGCGCGACGCAATGTTCCAGCGATTTTGCCAGCACTGGCTGACCACCGGCGGCCTGATCTATCCCTGGGCGGAAAGCTGGAACGCCAATGTCGCCTCCTGGCTCGATCAGACCGACCTGCCGCTGCTCGTGGTCCGCTATGAGCAACTCAAGGCCAAGCCTTTCGAAGAGCTTCGCCGGATTCTGAGCTTCCTTGGCCGCGAAGCGAGCGACGAGCGCATCGCCGCGGCGGTCGAAGCGGGGAAGCCCGACAATATGCGCAAATTGGAGAGCCAGGAGATCAACGACCGGGTCGCCGGTGTGTTCTACCGGCCCGGCTTGGCGAAAGGTTACGCCCAAGGTCACCGTTTCGTCGGGCGCATGCATGGCGGGTCGTCGGAGAAAATTCTAAGCCCGGCCGCCCGGCAATATGCGCAGCAGATTTTTGGCCCCGTGATTCAACGCGCCTACGCGCGCGCGGAATGAAATGGCCGAGGCGGCAGTGAAAGAGATCTACTGCACCTATTTCGATCACAATTATCTGAGCCGCGCCACGCTCATGATCGAGTCGTTGCGGCGCTACGATCAGTCGCCGATCTACGTCTTGGCGCTCTCGGAGCTTTGCGAGACGATCCTGCACGATCTCGCTTTACCCAATGTCGAGGTTATTCCGCTGACGACGCTGGAGGCGGCTTATCCCGAACTCGCCCCGCTCAAGCAGTCGCGAAAGTTGATCGAATATTATTTCACGCTATCGCCGTTCCTGCCGCATTACCTGTTTGCGAAAACCGATGCCGACCGCATCACCTATATCGACGGCGACCTTTATTTCTTCACGTCGCCCCGGCCGGTGATTGATTCCTTAAGCGAGGCTTCGGTTGCTATCACGCCGCACCGGTTTTCGTTCGAATATCGCAACCACCTGATCTACGGCCGCTTCAATGTCGCTTGGATCACCTATCGCCGCAACGCCGAGGGGCTTGATTGCTTGAACACCTACAAGGCCGAATGCACGGCGTGGTGCCATGACAGGGTGGAGGACGGAAAGTTTGGCGATCAGAAATATCTCGACACCTGGCCTGATCGCTATCCGTCATTGAAGATCATCGAACAAAAGGGCTTCAACCTCGCGATCTGGAATATTCATAATTACATGATGCGAGTGAAGCACAATGTCGTACTGATCGACGACGACCCACTGGTGTTTTATCACTTCGCCTCGACGCAGCTCTTGCCGGACGGCACGGTGCGGGTGCCGACACTGTCGCGGGGCGGCCGGAGCAAGGCAGTCTTGCTCGATAACGTGATCAAACCGTACGAGCAGATGCTGGAAAAGGAGCGCCGCCGACTGCAGGAACGTTTTCCGGCGCTAGCGGTGGCGAAGAGCGACGTCAGATATCCGCCGGCGCAGAACGTCGGATCTTAGGCGCTGGCGCCATTCCGGCATTCGTTTCCTGCGGAGATCACGCTCCTGCCCAGCCGCAACCGCCGCCCAAATCGAGCGCGTGGAGCGGCCGGTCTGCGATATCGGCCGCGGCGATGCCGACGGCCAAGATCGAGTTTGACGGCTTGTTCCGGCGCCGCCTGCAGATTGTCGGTGGGCACCCCCGCCGTCATGAGAGCGCCGACGCAAAGTTCGGGAAAATGTCCGTTACGACGGCCAATCGACGCCCCTATTCGTGGCGGCGGCGTGCTGAACAAGCGTGGGAAGCTCACCGCAAAAACGGCGTCCTGTCCACCGCTTGGGCCGGCCTTCGGCGGAAGGGGCTTTCATGACCCGCCGTGAGGCGATATTTATGCGGGATGGCCGGTCCATCGCCGCACGTTGCGCGCGAGGACGACGTGCCGGGGATCGTATCATGGCTGCCAAGACACGCTTTCGAGGCTCATTCACCGCGCTGGTCACTCCGTTCAAGAACGGCTCGGTGGACGAGAAAGCGTTCCGCGACCTGGTCGATTGGCAGATCGTCGAGGGGACCCAAGGGCTTGTGCCGGTGGGCACCACGGGCGAAAGCCCGACGCTGAGCCATGACGAGCACAACAAGGTCGTGGAGTGGTGCGTCGAACAGGCGCGCGGCCGGGTGCCGGTGGTCGCCGGCGCGGGCTCCAACTCGACGAAGGAAGCGGTCGATCTCGCCCAACACGCGGAGAAGGCCGGCGCCGACGCGGTGCTCGTCGTCACGCCGTATTACAACAAGCCGACGCAGGAAGGGCTCTATCAGCACTTCAAGGCGATCAATGACGCGATCGGCATTCCGATCCTGATCTACAATATTCCGCCGCGCTCGGTCATCGACATGTCGGTCGACACCATGAAGCGGCTGTACGAGCTCAAGAACATCGCCGGCGTCAAGGACGCGACCGCGAACATGACGCGGGTGACACAGCAGCGCGCGGCGATGGGTGAGGATTTCAATCAGATGTCCGGAGAGGACATCACCGCGCTGGGTTTCATGGCTCATGGTGGCCACGGCTGCATTTCGGTGACGTCAAACGTGGCGCCGCGCTTGTGTGCCGAATTTCAGGCGGCATGCCTGAAGGGCGACTATGCCGCGGCGCTGAAACTGCAGGACAAGCTCGCGCCGCTTCACGTCAATCTCTTTGTCGAAACGTCGCCGGCGCCGATCAAATACGCGCTCTCGCTGATCGGCAAGTGCGCGACGACCGTGCGTCTGCCGATGGTGCCCGCGAGCGATAAGGCGCAGGTTGCCGTGCGCGAGGCCATGGTGCATGCCGGCCTGATCAACTGACAACGGTCCGCGCATTTTGGCGCGGGCTGCGTTCCAGCGGCCAATCGTTTGGTCCTCGCGGATGGGACGAACGCCGTCGATCAACCAAAGCAGGGGATGGGACCTATGCTCGAAGAATTTAAGAAATTCGCGATGCGGGGCAACGTCGTCGACCTCGCCGTCGGTGTGATCATCGGCGCGGCGTTCGGCGCGATCGTTACTTCGCTGGTCAACGACATCATTATGCCGATCATCGGCGCGGTGACGGGTGGCCTGGATTTCTCCAATTATTTCCTGCCGCTCTCCGCGAAAGTTACGGCCGGTGCTTTGGCCGACGCGAAAAAGCAAGGCGCGGTGCTGGCGTGGGGCAGTTTCCTCACTATCACAATCAACTTTTTGATCATCGCCTGGGTGCTGTTCATGTGCATCAAGGGCATCAACAGGCTGAAGACGCCGGAAGCGCCCCCGGCGCCGTCCGGGCCGTCGCCGGAAGTGCAATTGCTGACCGAAATCCGCGACGCGCTGAAGAAGAGCTGAGCGAGAGAGGACGTCACAGGCGATAGAGATGGCGGCAAAGGATGAAAGGAAGCTCCGCGTTGTCGCCGACAATCGCAAAGCGCGCTTCAATTATTTTATCGACGAGACGTTCGAGGCCGGCGTTTCGCTGACCGGCACGGAAGTCAAATCGCTGCGCCAAGGCAAGGCGACGATCGCGGAGTCCTATGCCGACGCCCGCGACGGCGAGATCTGGCTCATCAATTCCAATATTCCGGAATACCTTCAGGCCAACCGCTTCAACCACGCGCCGAAGCGGCCGCGTAAATTGCTGCTGCACAAGCGCCAGATCGAGAAGCTCGTCGGTGCCGTCGAGTGCGAGGGCATGACGCTCGTGCCGCTCAAGCTCTATTTCAACGAGCGCGGCCGGGCCAAGATCGAGCTTGCTCTGGCGCGCGGCAAAAAGCTTTACGACAAGCGCGATACCGAGAAGAAGCGCTCCTGGGATCGCGAGCGCGGCCGGCTGATGCGGCAGAAGGGATGAGGCAATGTTGCCGACAAAACTCGACCATTGCGTGATCCATGTTTCCGACTGGGAGCGCTCGAACGCGTTCTACACGGCGGTCATGGGCGCCACGCTCGTCGAACGGCCGACCGGATTTGCCTATCGTTTCGGTGACAAGCAGCTCAATGTCCATGGGCCGGGAGTGAAGCCTGCCGAAGTGGCTCGGCTTCCGGTCGCGCCCGGCAATAGCGATCTGTGCTTCGAATGGACGGGGCCGATTGCGGACGCGATCGCGCATCTCGGGCGTCACAACATTCGTATCGAGAGCGGGCCGATGCCGCGCTTCGGCGCCAAAGGCCCCGGCACCAGCGTCTATTTTCGCGATCCGGACGGCTCGCTGATGGAATTCATGTCGTATAGCGCATGATCCCGAAAAAGCCTGCCCCGGACTTGATCCGGGGTGGGCACCGGTTTTCGGATAAGATCATGCGCATTTCGAAAATCATACTTCAGGAGAAATAAATGGCCGAGGCTCCTGGCATGCACGATCCCACTGTTCTGCCAGCCGACATTCCGGCGCCACAGGACGACGGAGCGGCGCGGCATCTCACCGGCATGAAACTGCCTGACATCGCGCTCGCCGCCACCAGCGGCCCGGTCGTCAATCTGTCGAAGCTGAAAGGCCGTGCCGTTCTCTATATCTATCCCCGCACCGGCGTGCCTGGCGTCGATCTGCCCGAAGGGTGGAATGCCATTCCCGGCGCGCGGGGCTGCACGCCGCAATCGTGCGGGTTCCGCGATCATTTCGCCGATCTGAAAGCGCTCGGCGTCGTGCACCTCTACGGACTGTCGACACAAGACAGCGGCTATCAGCGCGAAGCCGTCGAGCGGCTTCACCTGCCGTTTGCGATCCTCTCCGACGCCGATTTGAAGCTCGGACACGCGATCAAACTGCCGACCTTCGCGACGTCAGGGATGACACTATTCAAGCGCATGGCGCTGGTGATCGACAATGGCACGATCGTCAAAGCGTTTTATCCGGTCTTTCCGCCGGACAAGAACGCCGAAGAGGTCCTTGCCTGGCTGCGCAGCCACGGTTAGCGATCACGCGCCTACGCCGGTTGTCGCAAAATAGCGTGTCATGAAGTCGTTGAAGGCGAGCACCTTCGCGGAACGCTGCTGGCCTGCCGGATAGACGGCGTAAATCGTCGCTTCAGGCAATTTGAATTTCGGCAGCACCTCGACGACGCGGCCAGCGTCGAGATCTTCGCGGAAGAAAATGACCGGGCCGTAAGCAATGCCGAGGCCGCGCACCGCCGCGGTCTTGAGCACCTGCTGGTGGCTGGTCACGATCGGCCCGCTGACTTTCACCACGCGTTCCCCGTCGCTGCCGATCAGATGCCATTCGTCGGGTGTTTCGAGATAGCTGTAAGTCAGGCAGGCGTGCTGCGCGAGGTCCTCCGGCTGCCGCGGCGTGCCGCGCCGTACTAGATAGTCCGGGGCCGCGCACAGAATGCGGCGCGAGGTGTTGAGCTTGCGCGCAATCAGGCTCGAAGACGTGCCGCGCGGCCGCCCGACACTGATGGCGATGTCGTAGCCCGCCTCGATCGGATCGGTCACCCGATCGTTCAATGTCAGATTGATGCGCAGGCGAGGGTAGGCGAGGACGAGGTCGGTGATCGCTGCCCCGATCTCGGTCAGCCCGAAATTGGTCGGCGCGATGACGCGCAATTCGCCGCGCGGCTCGTTGTGAAGTTCTCCGGCCGACCGCTCGGCCTCTTCAAGATCGGCGAGAATGCGCCGGCACTGTTCATAGAATGCGCGTCCGGCCTCGGTAACACTGACCCGCCGTGTCGTGCGATTGAGCAGGCGCGCGCCGAGGCGGTTCTCGAGCTGTAAGACGTGCTTGCTGGCGGCGGCGCGCGACACGCCGAGCCGCTCTGCTGCGGCGGTGAAGCCGCCGGCTTCAACGACCGCGGCGAAAACCCTTGTGTTCTCAAAACGATCCATTGGGCCTAGGATTGTCAATTACCAGTAGACAATATATTTCCATAAGCCTGGATTATCAAATCAATTTCCGCCGCTAAGCTTCGGCCAAAGTCTGCCAATGGAGGAACCGCCATGTCGAAATTCGTCGTTGCACCGCATTTCCGGCTGCAAGAATGGGTCGCCGAGGAGAAGGGCTATTTCGCCACGGAAGGTCTCGACTACGAATTCCGCGAGACCATGGATTCGAGTTCCGGCAGCGGTCACAACATCGGCAAAAAAGTCGGTGCTTATCAGACGCTGGAAGCAGGGCGCACCTGCAATGTCAGCGGCGCCTGCCATTGGACCATGAACGTCGCCGCTTCGAACGGCCACGGCAAGCTTTACGCCGATTGTTATTCGGTTTCGCCGTGCGGCGTGTTCGTGCCGCCGGAATCGCCGGTCAAAACGCCGGCCGATCTCGCCGGCGTGCCGATTTCGGTCGGCTATCAATCCGGCAGCCACTACGCGACCATTCAGGGTCTCGAGCAGTATCTGAAACCCGATCGGATCAATCTTTCGTTCAATGATGGACTCCTGTTCAGCCGCATGGAGCTTCTGGTCGATCGCAAGGTGCCGGCGGCGTCGCTGTTCAGCGGGCCGTATTATTTCCTCGAACAGCTCGGCTTCCGCAAAGTCATCGACACGACATTCATGATGGCGTCGATGGTCACCGGGACGCCGAATCCCGAAGATGTCCGCAAATACTTCCGCGCGCTGCGCCGCGTGCAGCGCGACATCGATCTGCGGCCGGAGCTGTTTACCCACTACTACAAGAAGGAGTTCCCGGCGCGCTTCCATGACCAGATGGATACGCGCCGTTGGGGCCCGGGCGAGCGGCTGGTGTTCGAGCCGTACTCGAAGCAAACATTCGACGAGTCCTTCGAATGGATCGAGCAGCACGGCATTTTCCCGCGCAGCGAGATGGGCACCGGGAAATACGAGAGCTCGATCTTCGCGTAACGCGTCGCCCTTTTGGGCGCGGGACGATCAGGCGCCGAGCTTCTCGCGCACTTGCGCGAACACGTCGTGGAACATTTTTGGCGTGAGCACGCCAGTGTTCGTGTTGTAGCGCGAGCAGTGATAGCTATCGATTAATGTGAGCGCGCCGATCGCGTGCGCGCGGCCGTGACCGAAAGGGTGCTGCGAGCGCAGCGCGCCGTTGGCGCTGACGAAGGTCTCGTGCGCGATGCGTCCGAGCGCGACCACGACGCGAAGCTGGCTCATTTCCTTGAGTGTCGCGGTGAGGAAATCACGGCACATCGTGATCTCCTGCGGCGTCGGCTTGTTCTCGGGTGGCACGCAGCGCACGGCATTGCTGATGCGGCAATCGACCAGTTCGAGGCCGTCGTCGGGGCTCGCGCCGTAGGTTCCTCGCGCGAAGCCGAACTTTACCAGCGTCGAATAGAGGAGGTCGCCGGCAAAGTCGCCGGTAAACGGCCGGCCGGTGCGGTTGGCGCCGCGCAGTCCAGGGGCGAGACCGAGAACGAGGAAACGCGCGTCGGGCGGTCCAAACGAGTCCACGGGCGCGTTGAACCATTGCGGCTCACGCTCGCGCCAATGCTCGCGAAAAGTGACAAGCCGTGGGCAGCGCGGGCAATTACGTCCGGGCAACCCGCTCGGGCGCGCCATCGCAGTTATTCGTCTTCGAACTCGTCTTCGACTTCAACGCGCTGCGAGGTAGGACTGCGCTGCAGGAATTGCGGCGTGTGGTGCGGTGCGTCGCGCGGTTCCCTCGATTCCCTGGGTTCGCGCATCTCTCGCGGCTCGCGGGCCGGCCGCTCGTTCGGATCGCGGCCAATCTTCGATCGCAGCTCGACGATGTCGACGAACTGATCGGCTTGGCGGCGCAACTCGTCAGCGACCATCGGCGGCTGGGTCGAGACGGTCGAGACCACGATGACGCGCACGCCGCGCCGCTGCACCGCCTCGACCAGCGAGCGGAAATCGCCGTCGCCGGAAAACAGAACCATCTGGTCGATATGCGGCGCGAGCTCCATGGCATCGACCGCAAGCTCGATGTCCATATTGCCTTTGACCTTGCGGCGGCCGGTCTGATCGACGAATTCCTTGGTCGCCTTGGTGACGACGCTGTAGCCGTTGTAGTCGAGCCAATCGATCAGGGGGCGGATCGAGGAATATTCCTGATCCTCGATTACGGCCGTGTAGTAGAACGCGCGCACCAGATAACCGCGCGACTGGAACTCGCGCAGGAGCCGCTTGTAGTCGATATCGAAGCCGAGCGATTTCGCGGTGGCGTAAAGGTTGGCGCCGTCAATGAACAATGCGATTTTTTCGATTTGTGCCGACATGGTCTTTCTCGTGATGAATCTTGTGTCTCGTGATCAAGCCGGATCGACTGAAATGACCGATGCCGGCGCTCTATAAATCTTCTCGTCAACGGAAACGTTCGACGGCCCAATTGCTATCCCGCAACGAATATCTGTTCGCCGCGATGTCCTATCGCCACATTGCGCCGTGATAAGCGTCGCGTAGACAAAAGCACTTGCGGCACGCCGTCGCGGCATCTGCGAAAGTATGATTCGCAATGCCGCGAACCGGTTCCTGAATTTTTGGGGTAACAGAGCAGGATGCGGCCGCCAAGTTAAATATCGGAAGCGTCCGGGGGCAAAGTGCGGAACTAATCGTGGCTTTTCCGCGAGGCGGGTTTGCGGGCCAAACACCCAGCAAAAATCGGACTTGCGCATCCCGGCCGCGGACGTTACTTAAGCGCCACATTAAGGACATTGTCCTATAGCGGGAACCTCGGTCCTATAGCGGGAATCTCGGCAATAAGTCCCATAGCCGGGACCGCACTGAGGCCCGTCACTGAGGCCCGTCACTGAGGCCCGTCTTAAAGGCTGAAAGCCACAGGAACATCGTTAAATGGCCCGTGTCACCGTTGAAGATTGCATCGACAAGGTCGAGAACCGCTTTGATCTCGTGCTGCTCGCCGGCCACCGCGCGCGCATGATTTCGTCCGGCACCCAGATCGCCGTCGAGCGGGACAACGACAAAAACCCGGTCGTGGCGCTGCGGGAGATCGCGGAGCAGGCGATTTCGCCCGAGGACCTCAAGGAGGAACTCGTGCATTCCCTGCAGAAATACGTCGAAGTCGATGAGCCCGAGCCCGAGGCGGTGCCGTTGATCGGCGCCCCTGGTACCGGGGTCGACGTCGACGACACCGAAGTCACCACCGACCGGATGACCGAGGAAGAGCTGCTCAAGGGCCTGGAAGGCCTCACTCCTCCCGAGAACCAGCCCGAGCCGGACGTCGGGGACGAGGAAGAGTAAGACCCTTCTCGACAGCCCCGTTCTGCCGGGATTTTAACCAAGCTTCGGCTCCAGTGGACAGCGGCCTCGCCACAGGTCCGTTGACTATGCGTGTCTAAGTTCTGCGCATCTTGTGGCGCGCGCGTACCTCCATGATATCTTTGTGAGCAATGTCGGCCGAATCTGGCGGGTCGCCGGATCGGCCGGGCCATGGGATCATTATGGCACGCTCGCCGATCGATCTGCCGCGCATGCAGAACCAGCCCCGAACCCGGGGGTTACTGGCGCGCGCCCCGAGCCTGGTGCCGGTGGACACCGCCGAAGCGTTGCCGGCCAAGTCGCGCAAGCCGCGAATGCGGCAATACGATCTGATCGACGACGTCAAAAAGTACAATCCCGCCACCAACGAGGATCTGCTCAATCGCGCCTATGTCTACGCCATGCGGGCGCATGGTGAGCAGAAGCGCGCCTCCGGCGACCCGTATATCTCGCATCCGCTCGAAGTCGCCGCGATCCTCACCCGCCTCAAACTCGACGACGCCACCATTGCGGCGGCGCTGCTGCACGACACGATCGAGGATACCGACGCCACCCGCGCCGAGATCGACCGGTTGTTCGGCCATGAGATCGGGCTGCTGGTCGAGGGCCTGACCAAATTGAAACGGCTTGATCTCGTTTCCAAGGAGGCAAAGCAAGCCGAAAACCTGCGCAAGCTCCTGCTCGCCATCGCCGACGACGTGCGGGTGCTGCTGATCAAGCTCGCCGATCGTCTGCACAATATGCGCACGATCGAGTATCAGCCGCCGTCCTCGCGTCGCCGCACCGCGGACGAGACGCTCGAAATCTACGCCCCGCTTGCCGGCCGCATGGGCATGCAGGAGATGCGCGAAGAGCTCGAGGATCTGGCGTTCCGCGAGCTTAATCCCGACGCCTACAGGGTGCTCACCGAGCGGCTTGAAACGCTCGCGACGAAATCGAGCGGCTGGATTACAGAAATTGAGGAACAACTCGCCAAAAAGCTTGCTGATCGCGGCATCACCGCCGAAGTCTCCGGTCGCCGCAAACGCGCTTATTCGATCTGGCGCAAGATGGAGAGAAAGGCTGTCGGCTTCGAGCAGCTTTCGGATATTTTCGGTTTCCGCGTCGTCGTCGGCGATCTCGCCGAGTGCTATCAGGCGCTCGGCATCGTGCACACGTCGTGGCCGGTCGTTCCGGGGCGCTTCAAGGACTACATCTCGACGCCGAAGCAAAACGATTATCGTTCGATCCACACGACGGTGATTGGGCCGGGCAAGCAGCGCGTCGAACTGCAAATCCGCACCCGCGAAATGCAGCAGATCGCCGAATACGGCATTGCCGCGCACGCACTTTATAAAGATGAGCTGGGCTCGCCGACGGAAATGCTGTCGCGGGAATCGAGCGCTTATGCCTGGCTGCGCCGCACCATCGAGCTTCTCGCCGAAGGCTCCAACCCGGAAGAGTTTCTGGAACACACCAAGCTCGAACTGTTCCACGATCAGGTGTTCTGCTTTACGCCGAAGGGCAAGCTGATCGCATTGCCACGCGGCGCGACACCGATCGATTTCGCTTATGCGGTGCACACCGACGTCGGCAATATGGCAATCGGCGCCAAGATCAACGGCAAGATCGGCCCGCTGTCGGCGCCGCTGCAAAACGGCGACGAGGTTCAGATTCTGACATCGAAGGCGCAGACCGCGCCGCCCACCGCCTGGGAGTCCATCGTCGTGACCGGTAAGGCGCGCGACGCCATCCGGCGTGCGACGCGGGACGCCGTGCGCAACCAATACGCCGGGCTCGGCCGGCGCATCGTCGAAAAGCTCTGCCAGCGCGCGAAGATCGAATATTCCGACGAAAAGCTGGAAGGCGCATTGCCGCGGCTCGCTCGCGCCTCGATCGACGATGTGATGTCGGCCGTCGGCCGTGGCGAAATGAAAGCTTCCGACGTCGCGCGCGCCATGTACCCCGATTACAAGGACGAGCGGGTGACACCCGTGGCGCCGAAGGCCGAGAGCGGCTGGTTCGGCCTGAAATTCGCCAAGGCGCTGAAGTTCAAAGTTCCGGATGAAGGCGAAAACGGTGCGGCAATCCCGATCCGCGGCATCAATACCGATTTGCCGGTGCGCTTTGCGCCGCAAGGCGGTGCGGTTCCCGGCGACCGTATTGTCGGCATCATGACGCCGGGGGAGGGGATCACGATCTATCCGATCCAGTCGGAAGCGCTGAAGCAATTCGAGGACGAGCCGGAACGCTGGCTCGACGTGCGTTGGGATGTCGACGATCAGGCGCCGCAGAGGTTTCCGGCCCGCCTCGCGGTGCAATCGGTCAACGAGCCGGGTACGCTGGCGCAGATCACGCAGGTGATCGCCGAGCACGACGGCAATATCGACAATATCCGGATGATGCGCCAATCGCCCGACTTCACCGAACTGACGATCGATCTTGAAGTCTATAACCTCAAGCATCTCACCTCGATCATTTCGCAATTGCGGGCGAAGAAAGTCGTCGCCAACGCCGAACGCGTGAACGGGTAAGCATGCCGGCACCCGTCATCCGCCTCGGCGTCAACGTCGATCATGTCGCGACCGTTCGCAATGCGCGTGGCAGCCGGCATCCCGATCCCGTAAAAGCCGCCGAGATTGCGATCGCCGCCGGCGCCGACGGCATCACCGCGCATTTGCGCGAGGATCGCCGCCACATCGTCGATGACGATGTCGTTCGGCTCAAGGAGCGCATCGACAAGCCGCTCAATCTTGAAATGGCGGCGACGCCGGAAATGATCGGTATCGCGCGCAAGCTCGAGCCGCATGCGGCCTGCATCGTTCCCGAACGGCGGCAGGAGCGCACCACCGAAGGCGGGCTCGATGCGGCGGGCCAGCGCGACGCTTTGCGCGCCGCAGTTGGCGAATTAGCCGCCGCCGGCATCCGGGTTTCTTTGTTCATCGCCGCCGAGCCTGCGCAGATCGAGGCCGCAGCCGGCATCGGCGCGCCAGTCATCGAGATTCACACCGGCGCCTGGTGCGACGCATTGGCGGCGGGCAACGCCGTCGCGGCTACGGCCGAGTTTGAACGCATCGTGCGCGGCGCCGCGATGGCAAAGAACGTCGGTCTCGAAGTCCATGCCGGCCACGGACTTGATTTCATCACCGCCGAGAGAATCGCCGAACTGCCCGAGATTGCCGAACTCAATATCGGCCATTTCCTGATCGGCGAAGCCGTCTATGTCGGCCTCGATGCGGTCGTGCGCTCGATGCGTGCGGCGATGGATTGCGGCCGGAACCGGGTCGGAGCCAAGTCATGATGGAAACCAAGTCATGATGGAAACCGAGTCATGATTCTCGGCATCGGTTCAGACATTTCCGACGCACGCCGCATCGCCAAGGTGCTGGAGCGTCACGGCGACCGGTTCATCGATCGTGTCTTTACGCCGATCGAACGCGCACGCGCTGAAAAGCGGCGGAACCGGATCGAGACCTATGCCAAGCGTTTCGCGGCCAAGGAAGCCTGTGCCAAGGCGCTGGGCACCGGGCTTCGCGCCGGCGTGTGGTGGCGCGATATGGGTGTCGTCAATCTGCCGTCCGGTCGTCCGACACTGGAACTCACCGGCGGCGCCAAGCGCCGTTTGCAGGCGATCACGCCCAAGGGCTATGAGGCGCGTATCGACCTCACCATCACCGACGAGGGGCCGATGGCGCATGCCTTCGTTGTCATTTCCGCCATCGCCATCGGCGACAAGTAGGATTAGTTTCTGGGCTGTCTCCCACTTGCTTTTTGGCCGTTGCCGAAAGAATTTGCGCCGCCAGACCGATGACGATTGATTGAGGAACGTGTGGGGAAACTGGCGGTAAACTCATGGTATTATTGAGGAAAACAGCGCCTGCGCGAGCCGCGGCGAATTCCCGTCCGCAATTGCTTGTGCGTGTCCCAGAGGTTACAAGATCGACGGCGGGCGCTTTCGATGCGAGATGACGGACCGATGAGCGTGGAGACAGAATCCAAGCGGAATGAGGGTGGGCTCGCCGAAACAATCCGCGTGGTCATCCATGCCCTCATTATTGCGCTAGTCATCCGAACTTTCCTGTTTCAGCCGTTCAATATCCCTTCCGGATCGATGATTCCGACGCTGCTCGTCGGCGATTACCTGTTCGTCTCCAAATATTCTTACGGCTACACCCACTACTCCTTCCCGTTCTCGCCGCCGATCTATTCCGGCCGCGTTCTCAGCCGGGAGCCGCAGCGCGGCGACGTCGTCGTATTCCGGCTGCCGAAGGACGACTCGATCGATTACATCAAGCGCGTCATCGGATTGCCTGGCGACAAAATCCAGATGATCGACGGCGTGCTGAACATCAACAGCCAGCCGGTGCCGCGCCAGCGCATCGATGACTTCATTACCGACGAGGACGGCGTCACTCAGCGCGTCAAACAATATCGCGAGACGTTGCCGAACGGCGTCAGCTACAACACGCTCGATCTCACCGACAATGGTTTCTACGACAACACGCCTGTCTACACGGTGCCCCCCGGACATTTTTTCATGATGGGGGACAATCGCGACAACTCGACGGATAGCCGCGTGCTCAGCCAAGTCGGTTACGTGCCGTTTGAAAATCTGATCGGCCGGGCGCAACTGATCTTTTTCTCGATCCGGGGCGATGCTCATGCCTGGGAGATTTGGCGTTGGCCTTGGGCGGTGCGGTGGGAGCGGCTGTTCACGCTGGTGAGATGAGTGGCCGCAAGAAAGCCAAACCCGTAGTTGCGCGCAAAGAAACGCCGGCCGCAGAACTCGCCGCCGCGGAGGCGGCCAGCGCGGCCGTTCCGAAAGAACCCCGCCGCCGCAAGCGCAGCGCGACCGCGCTGGAAGAGCGTATCGGCTATCGCTTCGCCGACGGCGCGATGCTCGAATGTGCGCTGACGCATATTTCTGCGCTCAAAGGCGCGCGCAATCGCGCCGGCAGCTATCAAAGGCTCGAGTTCCTCGGCGACCATGTGCTCGGCTTGGTCATTTCCGACATGCTGTACCGGACATATCCAAAGGCCGATGAAGGCGAGTTGTCGCGCCGGCTCGCCGATCTGGTGCGCAAGGAAACCTGTGCCGAGATCGCGCGCACGATCGATCTCGGCCCGGCCATCCGCGTCGGCTCATCGGAAGCCAATGCCGGCGCGCGCTCGCGCCTCGCCATTTTGGCAGATGTCTGCGAGGCAGTGATCGGCGCGGTCTATCTCGACGGCGGCTACAAGGCTGCCGAAGAGCTCGTCGAGCGCCTTTGGCAAGTGCGCATGCAGGCCACGGGGCAGCCGCTGCGCGATCCGAAAACTGTGCTGCAGGAATGGGCGCAGGCGCGCGGTCTGCCGACGCCGGCCTATCGCGAGGTTGCGCGCTCCGGCCCCGACCACGATCCGGAATTCCGCGTCGCCGTTCAGCTTCCGGCATTCGCGCCGGCTGAAGGTCTTGGACGTTCCAAGCGCGCCGCGGAACAGGCCGCCGCCTCCGCCATGCTGGTTCGCGAAGGCGTCGAGCGCGCACGCCGCCATGGTTGAGTCCTCAGAGATGGCTGAGCCGGTGGAGCAAGCGACGCGCTGCGGTTTCGTCGCGCTGATTGGCGCGCCGAACGCCGGCAAATCGACACTGATCAACGCGCTGGTCGGAACCAAAGTGTCGATCGTGACGCCGAAAGTGCAGACCACGCGCACGCTCATTCGCGGCATCGCCGTCGAGGGGGCTTCGCAACTCATCTTTGTCGACACGCCCGGTATCTTCTCGCCGAAGCGCAGGCTCGATCGCGCCATGGTCGGCACCGCCTGGGGCTCAACGCAAGATGCCGATCTGGTCGCGCTCCTGATCGATTCGAGAAAGGGCCTTACCGACGACGAAGACGCGATCCTGCGCACTCTCGCCGATATTCGGCCGCCGAAGGTGCTGGTGCTCAACAAAGTCGATCTGATCGACAAGCGGGCATTGCTGACGCTTACGGAAAAAATCAATGAGCGCGCGGCCTTCGCCGCGACCTTCATGATCTCGGCGCTCTCCGGCGACGGCGTCGGCGATCTCAAAAGCTGGTTTGTGGCGCATGTCCCTCCCGGGCCGTGGCTCTATCCGGAGGATCAGATTTCCGATGCGCCGATGCGCCAGCTCGCCGCTGAAATCACGCGGGAAAAATTATATTTGAGGCTGCATCAGGAACTGCCCTATCAGTCCACGGTCGAGACCGAAGTCTGGAAGGAGCTCAGGGACGGATCGGTGCGCATCGAGCAGACGATCTATGTCGAGCGCGAGAGCCAGCGTAAGATCGTGCTCGGCAAGGCGGGCCAGGCGATCAAGGCGATCGGAGCCGCAGCCCGTATCGATATCGCGGCGGCGGTCGAGCAGCCGGTGCATCTCTTCCTTCACGTCAAGGTGCGGGAAGGGTGGGGCGACGATCCCGAGCGCTATCGCGAAATGGGATTGGAATTCCCGAAGGGATAACGACCGTCCAATGGACACTCCATGGAATGGACCGACGACAGCATTGTTCTCGGCGTCAAGCGCCACGGCGAGACCAGCGTCATTCTCGAATTGATGACGCACGGGCATGGCCGGCATCTCGGATTGGTCCGCGGCGGTGCCGGCGCGCGCCAGCGCGGGGTGCTGCAGCCGGGCAACGCGCTGCGTGCGACTTGGCGGGCGCGGCTCGATGAGCATCTCGGCAATTATACCGTCGAGGGTCTCAATTTGCGCGCCGCCGGATTTCTGTCTGCGGCACACGCCGTTCACGGCGTGACGCATCTCGGGGCTTTGTGCCGATTGTTGGCCGAGCGCGAGCCGCATGCGCCGATCTATGACGCGCTCGAAACCATCCTCGATCATCTCGACGATCCGCGCATTGCGGCGCCGATGATCGCGCGCTTCGAGCTCGATTTCCTGGCGGAGCTCGGCTTCGGCCTCGACCTCGGGTCATGCGCCGCCACCGGCGCCACCGCGGATCTTATCTACGTGTCGCCGCGATCGGGCCGCGCGGTTTCGCGCGACGCCGGCGAGGCCTATCGCGACAGGCTGCTTCGGCTTCCGGCGTTTCTGCGTACCGACGACGAGCCGGAGTCGGCGAGCGATCTCGCGGACGCGTTCTCGCTCACCGGCTTCTTTCTTGATCGTCACGCTTTCAGTCCGCGCGGCCTCCCATTGCCGGAGGCGCGCGCGCACTTCGTTACCGCACTTTCACGCGTCACTCAGTAAGACGCGAGAAACGAGCGGACGGTTGGTGGTGCCGGTTACCAGTGGCGCCAGCCCCAATAGTGCCGGTGCCAGCCCCAATAGGGGTGACCCCAATAGGGACCGCCGCCCCACCACACCCGCCGGCATCCGTAATAGCCGCAGACGATTGCGGCCTTCTGGACGAGGCTCGTATCATCGGAAGCCGCGAGGCCGAGTTGAGTCGGCGCCGCAGTCGACATCGCGGCCGCCTTATTCGCGGACGCTCCGATCGACAACACAGCCGCCACAGCGGCGGCTGCAAGGATGGTCTTACGCATGCTAGTCCTCCGTAACGTTCCGGCGCGAACCGAGGTTGAGCGTGCGTCGGTGCTCGCGACCACCATATCGCTTCTGTGCGTCGCGTCGAGGAAGTTGTTGATTGTACAAGATTAAATATGTTTCACGTTGCGCAAAGAAACATTCATGCCGCGTTCAGACGACGTAACCCGGTAGGGCGGTTGAGTTGGGTTCCAAACAGCCTCGCGGTGCGCGCGGGGAAATTTTCGAACCGAGTGGCCGCGCCGGACCGGTTATTTTGCTAATGTCGCGCTGATTCCAATTTTCGTGTCGAAGTGCGCCATCTCGCTGTGCCGCCTGAGCGTGTTTTGGACACTTGCGCATTCCGGACTCGAAAGGTTAGCGCAGTCAGACCATGAACAAAAAAGTGATTCCCCCCGAACCAAGTGGTGTGCAGGAGATCGCACTGCGCGAAGCGCTCGAGGAGCGTTATCTCGCCTATGCATTGTCCACCATTATGCATCGCGCGCTGCCGGATGCGCGCGACGGGCTGAAACCCGTGCACCGGCGCATCCTCTACGGCATGCGGCTGTTGCGGCTCGATCCCGGCTCGGCGTTTAAGAAATCCGCAAAAATCGTCGGCGACGTGATGGGCAATTTCCATCCGCACGGCGATCAGGCGATCTATGACGCGCTGGTGCGCCTCGCGCAGGATTTTTCGTCGCGCTATCCGCTGGTCGACGGGCAGGGCAATTTCGGCAATATCGACGGTGATAACGCCGCCGCCTACCGCTACACCGAAGCGCGCCTGACCGAAGTCTCGCGCCTTCTGCTCGACGGTATCGACGAAGACGCCGTCGATTTCCGACCGAACTACGATGGCGTGTCGGAAGAGCCGGTTGTGCTGCCGGCGGCATTCCCGAATCTGCTGGCCAATGGCGCGCAAGGCATCGCGGTCGGCATGGCCACTTCCATTCCGCCGCACAACGTTGCCGAACTGTGCGACGCCGCGCTTTATCTGATCGAGCAACCCAACGCGCGGACCAAAACCTTGCTGAAATACGTGCCGGGCCCCGATTTCCCGACCGGCGGTCTCGTCGTCGATCCGCCCGAAGCCATTGCCGAAGCCTACACGACCGGCCGCGGCTCGTTCCGCGTTCGCGCACGATGGAAAACGGAAGAGACCGGGCGCGGCACCTATCTGATCGTGGTCACGGAGATCCCGTGGCAGGTGCAAAAGATGCGGCTTATCGAGCGTATTGCCGAGCTGATGAACGAAAAGAAGCTGCCGCTTCTCGCCGATATGCGCGACGAGTCGGCCGAAGACGTGCGCGTCGTCTTCGAACCTCGCTCGCGATCGGTCGATCCGGCGCTGCTGATGGAAAGCCTGTTTAAGCTCACCGAGCTTGAAAGCCGCGTGCCGCTGAACATGAACGTACTGGTGCGCGGCCGCATTCCGAGAGTCATCGGCCTTGCCGAGGCGATCAGCGAATGGCTCACCCACCGCCGCGAAGTCTTGTTGCGCCGGTCGCGCTACCGCCTGGCGCAGATCGAGCACCGCATCGAAGTCTTGGGCGGATATCTCGTTGCCTATCTCAACCTCGACAAGGTCATCAAGATCATCCGCACGGAAGATGAGCCGAAATCCGTGCTGATGAAGGCATTCAAACTCACCGACGTTCAGGCCGAGGCCATCCTCAATATGCGGCTGCGCAATCTGCGCAAGCTCGAGGAGATGGAGATTCGCAAGGAAGACAAGGATCTGCGTGCCGAGAAGAAATCGGTCGAGGAATTACTGCGTTCCGAGAAACAGCAGTGGAAGAGAATCGCCGATCAAGTTCGTGAGGTGCGCGACGCCTTTGGGCCGAAGACGCCGCTCGGCAAACGCCGCACCGGTTTTGCGCAGGCGCCGGCCCACGACGAGGCTGCGATCGAGGAGGCGTTGGTCGAGCGCGAGCCGATCACCATCGTGGTGTCCGAGAAGGGCTGGATTCGCGCCTTGCGCGGCCAGGTTGCCGACTTGTCGGGGCTGGCATTCAAAACCGACGACGGGTTAAAGCTCGCATTCTTCGCCGAGACCACGTCGAAGCTTCTGGTCTTTGCCACCAATGGCCGTTTCTACACGATCGACGCGTCAAAACTGCCCGGTGGCCGCGGTCACGGCGAACCGGTCCGGCTTTTTGCCGAGCTGGAGCAGGAGGCGGATATCGTCACCGTGTTCCGCTATCAGGGCGGCCGCAAGCTCATTGTCGCCAGCAAGCAGGGCACGGGCTTCATCGTGCCCGAGGACGAATGCCTCGGCAATACCCGCAAGGGCAAGCAGGTGCTCAACGTCAAGGCGCCCGACGAGGCGCGCGCGCTTGCTCCGGTCGAAGGCGAATTTGTCGCGACCATCGGTGAAAACCGCAAGATGGTGGTCTTCGCGCGCGATCAGGTGCCGGAAATGACGCGCGGGCGCGGCGTGCGCTTGCAGCGATACAAGGACGGCGGCTTGTCCGACATCAAAACGTTCGAGGTCGAGACGGGATTGCGCTGGACCGATTCCGCGGGCCGCGTGTTCTCGCTCACGCTTAAGGAGCTTTCCGACTGGCGCGGCAATCGGGCCGATGCCGGCCGTCTCGCACCCAAGGGTTTTCCAAAGACCAATAAGTTTGAAAGCAACTCCGGCCGTGCCACGAACGGGAAAAGCGCCGACGAAGATTAGAGCGCAATCGTTTCAGATTTGAATCTGATTGATGCTTTAGCATCTTGATGGGGCATGATCTTTTCGGACCTTCCTTCGCCCGCCGAAGCGGGCTTCGCGAAGGCGGGGAACTGGTTTCCACCCTCGGATCAAGTCCGAGGGCAGGCTTTTCCGGATCGTGCTTGGCGAACAGATACAATCTTCGGCTTTGCGTTAGGAATGAATCAATCCTGTAGCTGGAAACGCGCGCACGTTTGCAAAAACACGCACGACCTAACTAAATATTCAGGCGCTGGCGCCTAGGATGCCTTGGCCATTTTCAGAGCTTCTGAAGCCGGGGCAATTTCCGCCGAAATGCGCGCTCGACAAGTTGTTTGGAACAAGCGATCGGGTTGGACGGCAGCGCCCGCAGGCGCGGCCTCGCTCGTGCTTTATTTCGGTACCCGCCAAGCGCTGGCCTGCGGCGCGCGCTATGACGAACTGCGCGCCATGTTTCCGGGCGCGCATATTCTCGGCTGCAGCACCGGCGGACAGATCGACAATGACGATGTCAACGATGACGAGATCGTCGCTGCCGCAATAAAATTCGAGGCGACCGGGCTTCGCCTGTGCCGGGAGAACATCGACGATCCCTGCCGCTCTCGGGATTACGGCGAGGCGATCGGACGCGCTCTCCGTGCCGACGATCTTGCCGGCGTGTTCGTGCTGTCCGACGGCCTGAACGTCAATGGCAGCGAACTGGTCGCCGGGATCAGTACTGCAATCGGCCCGATGATTCCGCTGACCGGCGGTCTTGCCGGCGACGGCGCCGACTTCAAGGAAACGCTGGTCGGCGGCGATTGCGCGCCGCGCGCACGTACTGTCGTGGGAGTGGGATTCTACGGTCCGGCCATTCGCGTCGGCCACGGCAGCGCCGGCGGCTGGGACCTGTTCGGACCGCGCCGGCAAGTAACCAAATCGGCCGGCAACGTCCTGTTTGAGCTCGATGGCGAGCCGGCGCTTGATCTCTACGAGCGTTACCTCGGTCCCGACGAATCAAAGGGGCTGCCGAGTTCCGCATTGTTGTTTCCAATTCAGGTTTATGATGCGCAGTCACCGGATTTCGCGGTCGTGCGCACTGTCCTGGCGATCGACCGCGGAGCGCGGTCGATGACTTTTGCCGGCGATGTTCCGCAAGGCTGGACGGCACAGTTGATGCGCGGAAATTTCGATCGTCTCGCGGCTGGCGCCGCCGATGCGGCACGGCAGGCGCGCTGCGGATTGGCGGCAGGCGATTCCACCGGACAAGCGAGCGATCAACGTTTCTCAATTCTCGTGAGCTGCATCGGCCGGCGTTTGCTGATGGGCCAGCGCACCGTCGAAGAAGTCGAGGCGGCGGGCGCGGAGCTCGGTCCCGACACGTTACGCCTCGGTTTCTACTCCTATGGCGAGATTTCACCGCACGCCAAATCCGGCCAGTGCGAGCTTCATAACCAGACGATGACGGTCACGACGCTGGCCGAAGTCGCCTGAAGCCGACTCGTCCGGAGGAGATAATTTCGTGTACAAGCTACTGGCGCAGCAGGTTGCCAAGGCGACCGACGAAACCGGATCGATAGATCTGGAGAAGCTGTGCAACCTCGTCGCCGCGGCCTATGAGGAATCCGATCGCGACCGGCGGCGGACGGACCGCTCGATGTCGCTGATGATCGATGAGATCGACGCGAGCCAGCGTCGCCTCGAGCAGACGGTGATTGCGCGGACCAAGGAATTGCGGGAGCGGGAGGCGGAATTGCAGGCGCAAAACATGCGCTTCGCCGCCGCCATCTCCAACATGTCGCAAGGCCTCGTGATGTTCGACGCCGAGGCGCGGCTCGTCATCTGCAATCAGCGTTTCATCGCGATGTATCGTCTCGAGGCGGAAGGCATTAAGCCGGGCGATACGTTGCAGCATGTGATCGATCGGCGCATCGCCAACGGCACTTTCGCCGGAAATCCCGAGCCCTTTGTCGCCAATATCTGCGCCGCAGTGAAAGCCGGCCAGCAAAGTTCGCAGTTTGTCGAGCTGGATGACGGCCGCGCCGTCGCGGTTGTCCGCCAGCCTATGCTGGGCGGCGGCTGGGTAGCGACGCATGAGGACGTCACCGAGCGGCGTCAGGCGGAGACGAGAATCGCCCACATGGCGCGACATGACGCGCTGACCGACCTGCCGAACCGGGTGCTGCTGCGCGAGCGGCTGAACGAAGCTCTCGGCTTGGTGGAGCGCGGCCAGCGTCTCGCCGTGTTGTATGTCGATCTTGATCAGTTCAAGAACGTCAATGACTCGCTCGGACACCCGACCGGTGACGATCTGTTGCGCGCGGTGGCGGAAAGACTGCGCGGTTGCGTCGGCGAAACCGACACGATCTCGCGAGTCGGCGGCGACGAGTTTTTCATTATTCAGACCGGCATCGGCGGCTCCGCTGATGCCGAGAAGCTGGCGCGTCGCGTCGTCGAGGAAATCAGAGCGCCGTACGATTTGCAGGGCCAATTGGTGATGATCGATGCCAGTGTCGGTATCGCGATCGCGCCCGACGATGGCACCGACGCCAACGAGCTCTTGAAGAACGCTGATATGGCGCTCTACGGCGCCAAGGCGGCCGGGCACGGCGCCTACCGGTTCTTTGAATCGGATATGGACGCCCGCATGAAAGAGCGTCGGTCGCTCGAACTCGCGCTGCGTAAGGCCTATGACAACGGCGAGTTCGAGCTCTACTATCAACCGGTCTTGAATCTCGAAAAAGGCGAGGCGCGCTGCTGCGAGGCGTTGTTGCGCTGGCACCATCCGGAGCGCGGCATGGTATCGCCGGCCGAATTCATTCCGGTTGCCGAAGAGATCGGACTGATCGTGTCGCTCGGCGAGTGGGTCATCAGGCGGGCCTGCGACGACGCTGTGAAGTGGCCCGGCGATGTCTGCGTTGCGGTCAATCTGTCGCCGACCCAATTGGGCAGCAAGGGCCTGCTGCCGGCCGTGCTCGGCGCCTTGGCCTCGTCGCGGTTGCCGGCGCATCGGCTGGAACTCGAAATTACCGAAGCAATGATGATGCAGAATAGCGAGGTCAATTTGCGCGCGCTGCATCAGCTCCGCGCGCTCGGCATCCGTATTTCGATGGACGATTTTGGCACCGGCTATTCGTCGCTGAGCTATCTGCGCAGCTTCCCGTTCGACAAGATCAAGATCGATCGCTGTTTCATCAAGGGGCTGGGTGACAATTCGGAATCCGATGCCATCGTTCGCGCGGTCGCGGGCCTCGCCGCCAACCTCGGCATGACGACGACGGCCGAAGGTGTCGAGACGCGTGAACAGCTCGATCTGGTCCGCCGCTTGGGTTGCACGGACGTGCAGGGATTTTTCTACAGTCGTCCCGTACCGGTCCGCGATCTGACGAAGCTTTTGGCCAAAGAATCCGGAATTAACGTCGTCGCGGCGTAATTGCATATGGCCGTTTCGGTCATTCCGGACTGGAGCGCCGGTTTCGCGCTCTCGTAAAAGCCGTCTATAATCGTTTTCGACGAGGTTTTTTCTTCGGAACATTCTTGCCGGGGAATTTTTCGCGATTTCGGATGGTCACGATAACTCGCGGGAACTGATTTTCCAGACCCTGATCCAATTCAACCGAATCGAATCAGGGTCTAGATTTTTCGTTTGCGCATGGTCTTATCGGACCTTCCTTCGCCCGCCGAAGCGGGCTTCGCGAAGGCGGGAAACCGGCTTCCACCCCGGATCGTTGTCCGGGGCATGATTTTCCGGATCATGCCCTAAGCGTGCGGCGAATAGGATGAAATTGAACGGTCGGGCATGGTCGAACTGGCGAAGCTGGCTGCGGCTCACCAGCGCGCTCACCATGCTCAGCTTCGTGATCTGTCATCTGACCGCGCACTCCTTCCTTCTTATTTCATTCGAGGATGCGGAGGCCGCGCGCCGCGTTCTCATGTATCCGTGGCGCGGTTGGACCGGCACGATAGTTCTGTCGGCCGCATTCCTCATCCACTACAGCAACGCGTTGTGGTCGATTTACGTTCGCCGCTCGCTGCGGCTTACCCGATGGGAATGGGCGCAACTGTCGCTCGGGCTCTGCATCCCCGTGCTACTGACGTTCCATGTGGTGTCGACGCGCATTGCCGAGCACCTCCTCGACGTCACCACTTACTACAACACGGTGTTCATCGCGCAGTGGCTGATTACGCCATGGCTTAGCGCGGTGCAGATGCTTGCCATTGTGACGGTGTGGATCCACGCCTGCATCGGCATCCATTACTGGCTGCGCGTCAGACTCTGGTATCCGAAATGGCGGCCGTTCCTCTTCGCTTACGCCTTGTTGCTGCCGACGCTGGCGCTCGCCGGCTATGTCACCGGCGGCAATCAGGTGCTGCGCGAAGCTAAGGACCCTGATTTCGTCAGTTCGGCTCTGGCGGATTCAAATTTGACCGACGAAGCGGCGGCCGAGATCGACCGGATGGCGGATGTCGGTTGGATTCTCTGCATCGCGCTGCCGCTCTTGCCGTTCGCCGGACGCGGCCTTCGCAATTGGTACTATCGCAGCCAACGTCCGCCCATTCTGGCGCATGCGAATGGGCGAAGCATGCCGATCCTTCCGGGCGCCACTGTTCTCGAAACGCTGCGCGCGAACGGCATCGCGCATGCATCAGTCTGCGGCGGCAGAGCGCGATGCACCACGTGCCGGATCATGGTCACCAAGGGGCTGGATGAGCTTCCTGCGCCGTCTATTCTGGAGGCGAAGGCGCTGTCCCGCATCGGCGCCTCTCCCGGCATGCGGCTCGCCTGCCAGATCCGTCCGACCACCGACATCGCCGTCATGCCGGTCCTCGCCGCCGACGCCAGCGCCGCCGACGGTGCCGCCCGCGGCGGGCTTGAGGGCAGCGAACGCTTGATCACGGTTGTCTTCGTCGATCTGCGCGGCTCGACCACTTTGGGCGAAGCCAGGCTGCCCTATGATGTGATGTTTATTCTCAACCAGTTTTTCTATGAGATGACCAAGGCGCTTATCGAAACCAACGGACACTATTCGCAATTCACCGGCGATGGGCTGATGGCGCTCTACGGCCTCAATGCCGCAAATCCAAAGACCGGCGCGGCCGACGCGCTGCGCGGCGCGCGCGCGATGCTGCAGCGCCTCGACGTGCTCAACCAAGCGCTCCGCGCCGACCTGCGTGAGCCGCTGCGGATCGGCATCGGCATTCACTTCAGCGAGGCGATTGTGGGCGCGATGGGGCCGCCGCACTCACAGATCATCACTGCGATCGGCGATACCGTGAATACCTGCGCGCGGCTTGAAAGCCTGAGCAAGGACTATGAGTGTGCCGTTATTCTATCGCGCCAGGCGGCGGAGGCCGCTGGCCTCAACCTCGACGGCTGCGAGCTGCACCAGGCCCCGGTGAAGGGACGGATGGAGCCGGTCCAATTCTACGCCCTGCAATCGCTCGCGGATTTGGCGATTTAGAGCATGTCCGGAAAAGCTGCCGGTTCAGCGCGGGAACAATAATTCAAGGCGCACCGCGAGAACTCAAGCGAAGAACCGCCAATCAATTGAACTTGTAGTTCAGGCCAAGGCGGAAGACGTTGAAATTGAGATTGCCGAGCGAATTGTTAAACGTCGCGCTGGTTCCGCCAGGGCCGTTCAACTGGCCGACGACAGTGCGAGGATAGAGCTGGGCGAACAGATACTCGACTTTGATCGTCCAATTGCCGGCGAGATGATCTTCCACTCCAGCGCCGATCGTCCATCCGGGTGCCACTCTCGATGCCGATACGGCTTCCGACGTCGCCGGATCGGTGAATGACTGATTGAAATGCACATCAGTCATAGCAAAACCGCCCGTGCCGTACACGAGCACGTTATCCGTCATCAGCCAGCCTATTCTTGGACGCACCGTTGCCAGCCAGTCCGTCGAGCGCGAGACGTTCATAAGATACGCCACGCCATTGGTCGTATAATGAAAGAGGCCGCCGAACGCGGCAGCCTGCCGGAGCCAGTTGAAATCGGCCTCGATACCGTAGACGTATCTTTCGATTTGTTGATTGTAACCGGCCTGCACGCCTCCAGTGAAAACGCCGGCGCCATTCAAGCTGCCTGAGCCGGATGCGTTCAGACCCGGAATTGCGGGGGGAGTAAAGTAGCCCAGCGGTCCGTCAGCAATACCCATCGTGTTGCTGACGGTGCTCCAGCCACCGCCGCCGTTCACACCAGCGTACCATCCGGTCCAAGTGTACGGCGCGGGGAGCGGTGGCGTGCTGTGGGGCAAAGCTTTCTTTGTCGCGTGAGCCGCAAACGCGATCGGCGTAAATGCGAGCGTGCCAATAGCTGCAACGAGTGCAACGGACAAGGGACGCACCAGACCCTCCCGATATTCAGGTCAAGAGCATATCGCACGCCGGACCGGAGCAAACCGGGCTAGTCGGGTGCGGCCGACAAATCTCAGAAGTTGTGGCAATATAATCACACGCCGCTTGGCGGTTTCAATTTCACAGTCTCATCAGCAGGTTGCAGCAACAACTTACGGCGCGGCAATGTGCCAAACATCATTGACGCCATCGCCGGTCGCGTCGCCCGGCTTGGCATCTTTGCTCCAGCTATAGAGCGGCTTGTTCTTGTAGGCCCATTGCTTGCGGCCGTCGTTGCGCGTGATCAGAGAGAAATCGCCCGAGGCGCCGGCATCGACGGTGGCGATCAGTGGCAGCCACAGATTGGCGCACGGGCCGTTGCAATTCGACTTGCCCTTGGCATCGTTGTCGAATGTGTAGAGCGTCTTGCCGTCGCCGTTGACGAGCGCTTTGCCCTTCGATGTATCGGCGCTGGTGGCCGGTGCGCTCTGCGCCAATGCGGCGCCAATACCGGCGGCAAGAATGACGGCGATGAACCAAGCTCGATTGAGATGTCGCATGGTCTGCTCTCCGGCTTCTACTCAACTCTCGCCCAGCCGTCCGGCATCAGGCGTTCTTGAGGCAGGAAGCGGCTCTTATAGTCCATCTTGCGCGAGCCGCGCACCCAATAGCCGAGATAGACGTAAGACAAGCCCATGCGCTTTGCGCGCGCGATGTGGTCGAGCACCATGAAAGTGCCGAGCGACCGGGCAGCCTCGTCCGGCTCGAAAAACGAGTAGACCATGGACAACCCATCGCCGAGCACGTCCGTCAGCGCGATGGCGACCAGGTCGCCGCCGGCGCGCTGCGGCGCTTCCGCGTTGCGGCGCCGGTATTCGATGATGCGTGTCTCGATATGGCTGTCCTCGACCATCATGGCGTAGTCGAGCACCGTCATGTCGGCCATGCCGCCGTCGCGATGCCGGGAATCGAGATAGGCGCGGAAGATCGCGTATTGCTCGGAAGTCGGAACCGCGATCCGCATTTCGCTCGCGATGTCGGCGTTGCGGCGGGTGATGCGGCGCATGCTTTGTGTCGGGCGAAAGTCCTTGGCGACGACGCGCACCGAGACGCAGGAGCGGCAGCCCTCACAGGCCGGCCGGTAGGCGATGGATTGGCTGCGGCGAAAGCCGCCCTGGGTCAGGATATTGTTGAGCTCGGGCGCGCGCTCGCCGACCAGGTGGGTAAAAACCTTCCGCTCCTCTTTGCCGCCAAGGTAGGGGCATGGCGAGGGAGCGGTCAGGTAGAACTGCGGTGTGTCGCGCGGGTGCTGGGTCACAAGGCACTACGGTGTTGCGGCAAGCCTATGCATCACGGCCGGGAACCGAATCCGGGCACCACATAAGATTGCCCGAGAGGGGCCTCGCGTCAAAGCCCATTTCAAAGGCCAATTTGGGCCGATTGCGCCTCAGCGCGACAGGCGGGCCCGCAGCAATGCCGACCGGACGGCGTTGTTTATGACGACGGTGCCGACCAGCATGTCGTGCAGGAGGCGTCCGCGCGCGTTGAAGAAGCCGACCAGGAGGATGAGGGGCGTCAGCACGCTGACGCTGATCCAGTAGACGACGGCATGGACCGCGCCGAGCAGGAAATAAGCCGGCGCGCCGTACCAGGTGCGCATTTCGATCTCCATAGCGCGCATGCCCATCGTGGCGGAGGCCGGGCCGCCAAGCGTGTAGCCGTAGTAGAACAGCGCCCACACCACCGAAATCGGCGACAGCAACCCGTACAACGCCCAGCCCAAGCCCAGCGTGACAATGCCGAAAACGAAAATGAATACCCAGGCGGCAATCATGGGGATGGCGAGGATGATGACATCGATGGCAAAAGCGACAAAGCGGCGCGCCAAGACGCCGTCGAACAGTTCGGGATTGGCCGCCGGGTCATAGGCGTGCGGCTTGACGCCAACGCCGATCCGTCCGGCGGTGGTGCCGGGGTTCATTCCAGGGGATGGTCCAGAGTCCATCATCGTCAGCTTGCAGTCAGCCTGCCTGTATAATGCCAGCGCAGATGGCGAGAGCCGATCGCCAAAGCAAGAGGTCTCGACATTCTATAAAACGATCTGCTCGTACGCCCGGAGAATTCGTTTGAAAGTCACTCTCGCCGATATTCAGGCCGCCCGGCGCACAATCGCCGGTCACGTGCTGCGCACGCCGTTGCTCCCGGCGCCGCCGCTTTCGGCGCTCACGCGCGCCGACGTTTATGTCAAATACGAGAATTTGCAGGTCACCAATTCGTTCAAGGAGCGCGGCGCCTGCGTGAAGCTCGCGGCACTTGGCGACGAAGAGCGGCGCCGCGGCGTGATCGCGATGTCGGCCGGCAATCACGCGCAGGCGGTTGCCTATCACGCACGGCGGCTTTCGATCCGCGCCACTATCGTCATGCCGGTAACGACGCCCTACGTGAAGGTGAAAGCGACCGAGGCGCTCGGCGCCAGTGTTGTGCTCTACGGCGAGACGGTGATGGAAGCGCAGGCGCGCGCCGAAGCGATCGCCGCCGAGCAAAACCTGGTCTGGGTTCACCCCTACAACGATCCTCACATCATCGCCGGGCAGGGGACTATCGCGCTCGAAATGCTGGAGGACGTGCCGGATCTCGACGTGCTGATCGTGCCGATTGGCGGCGGCGGCTTGATCGCCGGGAACGCCGTTGCGGCGCGGGCGCGAAAGCCGTCGATCGAAATCGTCGGCGTCGAATGCATGCTCTACCCGTCGATGTGGAACGCTATCCACGGCGGCGATCGGCCGTGCGGCGGCGCGACGCTCGCCGAAGGCATCGCGGTGAGCAAAGCCGGCGGATTGACGCTGCCGATCGTGCGCGAGTTCGTCGGCGACATCGTGCTGGTCGAGGAAGTGATGATCGAGCGCGCCGTCAATGCCTTCCTGACATTGCAAAAGACCATGGCGGAAGGCGCCGGCGCCGCCGGTCTTGCCGCCATGCTGGCGGCGCCGGATCGATTTGCCGGCCGCAAGGTCGGCCTGATCCTGTGCGGCGGCAATATCGACCCGCGCATCCTCGCCTCGATTGTGGTGCGCGAACTGGAACGCGAGAACCGGATCGTCTCGTTTCGTCTCACTATTCCGGATCGGCCGGGCGTTTTGGGCCAGATCGCGAGCCGGCTTGGCGAACTTGGCGCCAATATTCTCGGCGTCGAGCATCATCGCTTGTTCCTGGACGTACCGGCCAAAGGCGCCAAGCTCGATGTCACGATGGAGACGCGCGACGGCGCGCACGCGGACGCCATTTTTCGCACGTTGACGGATGACGGTTATCAGCCGGTCCGCGTGGTCGGCGGGGCGGCGCTGGAGTGAGCGCGGCCGGAGCATGATCCGGAAAAAGCCTGCCCTCGGACTTGATCCGAGGGCGGAAGCCGGTTTCCCGCCTTCGCGAAGCCCGCTTCGGCGGCGAAGGAAGGTCCGAAAAGATCATGCTCCATCAAGATCTAATGCAGCTCCGACGGGTCATAGGCCTGATATGGCGTGTCGCTGACCGGCGCCGGCTCGGGAGCGGATGCCGGGCGAGCGCGGGGCAGCGGTATGCTTCTCGGCATCGCGACGCCCCGCACTGGCCCGCCGGCGAGCGCTATGGTGGTCAAAGCCGCCTTGTTTGGCCGGTGACGGGGCAGGGGAATCTTGCCCTTCAGCGGCACGCCGGGAGGCAGATCGTCGGCGGCGCTGTCGTTCGCGGCGGACTGCTCCTGAGACGCGACGGCGTCCGCAGGCGGCGTATTCGATCCAGAATTTGCCGGGGCATTCGTCGCCGAACTGGGCCAGGCGAAAGAGGGACCCGACGGCGCCGCGACGTTGGCGAGCGCGGCATTGGCAGGAGCGGCCGCGGTTATCGGCAGGCTACGCGTGGCCGCAAATGGAGGTGGCGGCACTCCGGCGGACACTTGCTGGGCTGCCGGTGGCTGGGCTGCCGGTGGCGGGGCTGCTGCCGCCGGTGGCGCGGCTGCGAGTGGCGCGGTCACGGGAGGCACGGATGCGGGCGCAGGACCTGGTGAAGGAGCGGCCGAAGCAGTGGCCGAAATGACGACGGCGGCCTGTTGCATTGCGGGCGGCGGCGCAGACGCGTTGAGCCCGGATGTCTGAGGAGCAGACTGCGGCGTGTCGCTGCCGGCCGGCTTTCTGACGTCGAGCAGCGGCGCGCGCGCGTCGGTCGCGGTGGCCGCGTCGGCGGTTTGGGCCGCGGCCTGGTCCGCGACTTGGACCGTGGGCGCGGGAGCCTGCGCCTGCTGACTGGAGGGAGCCTGGCTCGCCGCTATCGGGCGAAACGACGGCAACTGAGGCGGCGCGACATAGGCGCGGACGAAGGCGGTGATGGTCCACAAAACCACAGGCACGGCGATGATCACCGCCACCAGGATGATGATCCGCTGCAGGATCGGCGTGTAAAGCCGAATATTGTCGTCGTACTCACGCATCACACCCGCCTCGATCTTGTTTCCGGGCGGCAGCGGTCGGCACTGGGTAGGTTAAACGCCGCCCTTCTTCAGTTTCTCCGCGATTCTTGGCGCAAAGTAAGTCAGCACGCCATCGGCTCCGGCACGCTTGAAAGCGATCAGGCTCTCGGTCATCGCCTTCTCGCCGTCGAGCCAGCCGTTTCCCGCGGCGGCCATGATCATCGCATATTCGCCGGACACTTGGTAGGCGAAGGTGGGCATCCCGAAAGCGTTTTTGACCCGCTGCAGGATATCGAGATAGGGCAGGCCGGGCTTGACCATGATCATGTCGGCGCCCTCGGCGATGTCGATCTCCACCTCGCGCAGCGCCTCGTCGGTATTGGCGGGATCCATCTGGTAGGTCCGCTTGTCCCCGATCAGCGTCGCGTTCGAGCCGACGGCGTCGCGGAACGGGCCGTAGAAAGCCGACGCATATTTGGCCGCATAGGCCATGATCTGCACGTCGCCAAATCCCGCAGCATCGAGACCTGCGCGGATGGCGCCGACGCGGCCGTCCATCATGTCGGACGGCGCGATGATGTCGCAGCCGGCCTGCGCCTCCACCAAAGCCTGCTTGACCAAAACGTGCACGGTTTCGTCGTTGAGAATAATGCCGTCGCGCGCAAGGCCGTCGTGGCCGTGGCTGGTATAGGGATCGAGCGCGACGTCGCAGAGCACGCCGATTTCCGGCACGTCTCTTTTGATGGCGCGGATGGCGCGGCAGACGAGATTGTCTGGATTGAGCGCTTCCGAGCCTGTCTCGTCGCGCCGGCCGGGTTCGGTGTAAGGAAACAACGCCAGACACGGGATCGCGAGCTTTGCGGCGTGCGCCGCGGCGCGCACGGCTTCGTCGACCGAGAGACGCTCGACGCCGGGCATGGAATCGACCGGCGCGCGGACTTTCGTGCCGTCGACCAGAAACAGCGGCCAGATCAGGTCGTCCGCGGTGAGCACGTTTTCGCGCACCATCCGCCGCGACCATTCGGCGCGGCGATTGCGACGCGGACGGATCGTCAGGTCGAGCCTGTCGGCGGGCACACCGGTCTCCACCGGCATAAGCCTCGTCGTTTCCAGCGGCCGGCCGAATTTAATGGCCATTGTCAAAACTCCAGCGGATACCGTCCGGCCCACTTTTACTCCTTCCCCGGCCGACTAGCCACTCGGCGTGGAGATGTTGCCGGCCGCCAAAAACATCTGCCTTACCGCGGCGTTGACGGGGGTTTGCCGGCCCTCTATCGCTCCGGCTGGGCTTTTGGTCACGGATCCGCCCAGTCAGTTTGGTGCCCTCATCAACCATGAGCGATCAATCACAGCGGCGGCCGACCCGGCCAAGCGACATGCTCGAGCCGGTGCGGGTCGGAAAAGGCGCCACCCAAGGCACTTGGACCGAATATCTCGTCCTGTTTCTCCGCATCATGGCGGGCGTGTCGATGGTCAAGGGCCTGTATCACTGGTCCCAGGTCTGCGGCATCGGTGCGCGCTCCGATCAGGCTTTCGAGGCCCACACCATCGCCTGGCAGACAGCGACCGTATTCTTTGCCGTGCTCGATCTCGTCGCCGCGGTCGGGCTCTGGCTCGCCGCCGCCTGGGGCGCGGTGGTTTGGCTCACCTCGGTCGTGTCGATGGCGGCGGTGGAGGTGTTTTTCCCGAACGTCTATGGCGGCAGTCTCTTCATCATGCTGGCCGAGGTAACGCTGCTCGTGATGTACCTTTTTTTGGCGATCAAAGCCGCGCAGGAACGGCCGGCGTAGCGCCGCAGGTCCTCATCAAAAACTTGGCGGCTCGCCGGCATAAGCCTGCGTGATCACGTTCGTCAGATCCGCCTTCGAGACCGGACGCGGATGCGTGATCTTTGCCGCCGCGACGACGTCGACGGCTTTGCCGATATCCTTTTCCTGCATGCCGAGATCTTTCAGGCCGGTCGGCAGTCCCAAGCGGACATTGAGATCGTAGAGCCCGCGGGCGGCGTCGCTTGCGCCGAGCGCGCGCTTGATGCGCCCCATCGCTTGCGGCGCGGCCGAGGCGTTGAAGCCGATGGCATAGGGCGTGGCGACGGCGTGGGTTTGCGCGTGTTCGAGATTGAACCATTGCCGCACCCGTTGCGCGATGGCGTGTTCGAGCCCGACCTCGGCGCGGAAATTCGCCGCCAGCCAGGCGCCGTATTGCACGTCGGTGCGCGCCGCAAGATCGCGCGGATTTTGCACCAGCCGCGGCAGGCCAGAGCCGAGAAGCCGGATGCCTTCTTCGGCCATGGTCTGCACGACGGGATTGGTATCGATGCCGTAGAGGCTTTCCACCGCATGCGCCATGGCATTCATGCCGCTCGCCGCCGATACGCGCACGGGGAGATCGAGTGTCAGTTCGGGATCGTAGATCGCGGTCGCGGGCAGCGCCTCGGGGCCGTTCCCTGAGATGCGGTTTTCGGCGACGCCGATATACCAGCGCGCCGCCATTTCCGAGCCCGAGTAAGTCGTGACGACGGCAATGTACGGCAGCTTGGTCGTCGCCGCCGCGGCTTTGGCAAGTCCGATCGGCGAGCCGCCGCCGACCACGATGAAGCCGTCGGCATCAAGCCGCTTCAACTCGGCGAGAATGTGCTCGAACGCATCGCGCGGCATAGTCTGACCGCCGGTATCGCAAAAGCCGACGCAGCGATCCGCTACGGCTGAGACGACGCGGCGCGTGAATTCGGTGCGCGTCGTTGAGCACAGCACCACGATGCGCGACATTTTGTGCAGATCGGCTTCGGCGCGCAGCGCGGCTGCGGAGCCCGGCCCGAACACGATGCGCACCGGGTCGGAGCGGTAGGTGAATTGGTTTGTCATAATCTTTCCTAGCGCGTCATCCTCGGCCCGTCATCCTCGCGGCGCATGCGCGCTCCTTTCTCCCCGCGTGCGGGGAGACGCACAGGCGGCCTTCGGCCGCCGTCACTTTGCTCAAGAACGCCAATGCGGAGCATTGGCTATGGATGAGGGGGCGTTGCCGCTGGGCTCAGAATCGCGGAGAGGCCCTTTCACCCTCGCTGCGCTCACCTCTCCCCGCACGGCGGAGAGAGGTGAAAAGAAATCCATTCTCGCGGCGCATGCGCGTCCGAGTTCGTCAATGCACGCTCAAAGATCATGCCCTCAGACAAAGCGAGGGGGTGGAGCGCCGACAGGCGCACCTTCCATCTCCGCGCTTTCCTCTTTCCCCTCCCCCGCTGGCGGAGGAGGGTTAGGGAGGGGGCGCGGTTGCGCGCCAAGCGTGGCGCGCTCGCCTCTCGGCGCTCCACTGCGGCGCTTGTCGCGGCGACCGAACGCCTTGACTCAGCCCAGGCCGCGCTTCACGCCAGCGAGAGGATGCGGGCGTTACCCGCGCCGTCACCCGCGCTTAAGCGATGCACCTCGCGCGCCGGCCGTAATACCGGCGGGGACGATGCCCGGACCGCCCGGGAGCGGGGTTACAAGCCCCGCCCGCAGGAACCGCACTCGCCCCATCAATCGGCTGTCACCGGTGACGCCCCTCGGGGGCGAGCTTCGGATGATGTAACTTAAATGGTGACCAATGTCAAGAAACAGTCCCCGCGGCGGTGACGCTCTCGTAGCAAAGCGTAGGGTGGGCAAAGGCGCGGAGCGCCGTGCCCACGTCTTCCTCTGAATTCTACCGGCGTGGGCTTCGCTACGCTCAACCTACCTACGCGCTGAGCCGCCGTGCCGAAGCAGTTACTCACCAAAACGACCGGGCATGTCCATCGCGTCACCAGCCCAATCTGCGGGCAAGATGCGCCGTTCGACATAGCGATGGAAACTGCTGTGCGGCCAATCGCTCACCCGCGTCACAAGTCCGTGCTTGACGGGATTGTAATGGATGTAATCGACGTGGCGTTCCAAATCGGCGTCGTCGCGGATGGAATGCTCCCAATAGCGGCGTTGCCAGATGCCTTTTTCCGCGCTTCACTATTTTACTGGCGGACCGCGATGTCGCGGCGGGAAGGCCGCGTGAGAAGCTCGATTTGAAAAGACTCCAGCGCGATGCGAAATCGGCGTCCCCTTCCGGCAGCCGCCAAAGCGCATGGAAGTGATCGGGCAGGATGCAGATCGCGACAGTCTCAAAGGGACGACGCTCCTGCATCACCTTGTAGGATCGCCGGAGACGATCGATTTGACGCACCAGCAAGTCGCTTGAACGGTCGGCGAGCGTAAGCGTAAAAAAGAACGCGCCACCTTTAATCTCTGCGCGGCGATAGCGAGACATTCGGATCAGTCCGATGTGCTTACGTGGGCACGGCGCTTCGCGCCTTTGCCCACCCTACATCGCTGTGACCAGCGCAGGATCGCCATGCTGGTAAGTTCGGTGCCATTGTCGGAGACGCACATCGTGGGGCGTCCGCGAATCGCAATGAGGGTGTCGAGTTCGCGCCCGACCCGCAGTCCGGGCAGCGACGTGTCGGGCACCAGCGCCAGGCATTCGCGCGTGAAGTCATCGACGATCGCCAGGATGCGAAACCGTCGACCATCGGCGAATGCATCGGACAGGAAGTCCAGGCTCCAGAGTGGCCTTCTTTCCTCCTTATTCTTTGGATCGTTGCGGTTTAGCAACAGCTTTTTGCAACCATCAGGTTTAGACTGGCTTTATGTGCGGTGCGTGACCTTACTGGAGGCACCTATGCAAGCGCAAAAATTTGCATTGCTATTTGCAGCGCTGGCGTTCAGCGGGTCGGCCGTTGCTGCCGATTTGCCCGTCAAGGCCCCGCCACCGGTTGTTGCTTCGGTCTATAGCTGGAACGGGTGCTACGTCGGAGCCAACGGCGGGTATATTTGGAACAACGGCAGTAGTTCCTATCGAGACGACCCAAACACCACCCCCGATCCAATCAATGGCATCCCGGGCATCAGTGGCGGCCTGCCAACCCAGACCCTACCCCCGTCAACTAACACCGGCAGCAGCGGTTGGAATGGTGGCGGGCAGCTCGGTTGCAACGTGCAAAGCCGACAGTGGGTCTATGGCATCGAGGGCGATTTTGACTGGGGACGCATTTCCGGGAGCCAAGCGACCACCGGAGCAAATGGGCCTTACCAACTGACGACAAATGGTGCCGGTGTGACTAACGGCACAACGAATGAACAAGTTTCGTTGCAATGGCTGAGCACCATTCGCGGCCGCGTGGGATTTGCAATTCAGGACCGCCTATTACTGTTCGCGACGGGTGGTCTAGCCCTAGGTGGTGTCAACAGCCAGGGTTCAGTCAGTGCCAACAATGGATTCTTTGGCGTTACCTATTCCGGATCGGGCTCGTCGGTAAAGACCGGCTTCACGGTTGGCGGCGGTGCCGAATGGGCATTTTCCGATCGTTGGACGGTCAAGGCGGAATATCTTTGGTACGATCTCGGCCACGTGAGTCATCCTCTGAACTGTACGGCTGCCTTTGGTGTAATCTGCGGAGCCGGCGCCTTTCCAGCCTATACGACTCTCGGCAATACGGTGTCCTCGGTTTTTGGAAGCGACGTTCGTGTTGGTATCAATTATCGGTTTAACTGAGGATGGCCGATTGATCGGTCGAGAGAGCAATCGCATTTGTTGGTCCAAACAAAAGCCCGGCCAATGTGCCGGGCCTTTGTATTCGTCGCCGCACATTCCTCTCTTCATTTACCAATAAGCGCGTAGGGCGAGCTAGTCGTACTGAGTCAGAAGGTCGCACGCTTCGATTTCGAGAATCAACTATTTGAGAAGATTCAGGATTGGCGCGCGAGGTGCTGACATGAATCGGAAGAGCGAAGATAAGGCCGAAGCACGATTTTTGGCGTATGTGGATGGTCTTGCGGGTGTGCTCGGACACGCGGATCGGATGGGTCCACTGCGTGACTATTGCACTGGACTGATATTGCCCGGTGAGCGCAAGAGCGTGGAGCCGATGGCGGCGAAGACGGCCCCGGCACGGACGGCAGCCCAGCATCAGTCGTTGCTGCATTTTGTCGGTATCGCGACCTGGTCGGACGAGAAGGTGCTGGCCAAGGTACGCGCCGAGGTCATCCGCCTGCGGGATGAAATTGAGGCCATCGCCTTTGAGCGCGAACAACAAGACGTTGGCCTTCGTTGCGGCAATTCGCGCGATCAGAGGGCTGAAATCGGTTTCCCGGCCGCTGGTGAACTCCTCGCCGACAACATGGCCGCCGAGCTTGCCGATCATCGGCGCCGACGCCGCGAACATCTTATGCGGCCAGGCGCGGTCGGCGCCAAGCATGAAATAGGTTTTGCCGAAGTTGCGGTTCATGTAGGGCAGGAGCTGGCGAGCTCCTGATTTGGAACGGTGTTGAACGAGAAGACGTATCGGCTGCATTTGCCGCCTTCGTAGTTGGTGGCATAAAACAGCGGCGTCTTCATGCTCTCGGCCGCGGGCGCGATTGCATCGAGATTTCTTGATGTAATCGGCCCGACAATCGCCAGCACGCCGTCGCGCTCGACCAGCTTATGCGTCGCATCCAACGCCGCCGCAGGATCGGTCTTGTCGTCCTCATAGACCACTTCGACGGGACTGCCGAGGATTCCGCCGCCCGCATTGATCTCCTTGGCGGCCAGATCAATTCCGAGCTTCGCCTGCCGGCCGTACAGCTCAACGCCGCCCGAGAACGGCAATACCGCACCGATCTTGATCGGATCTGCGGCCTTTGCGCTTGTTGCCTGCGCTATCCACGCGCAGCAAACAAGCGATGTCAATGAAACGAGAGAGATAATTCCGCGGATGGATATGGATGGCCTGGTGCTTTTTCATCAATCGAAAATGGACAAGCGGAATTTTCATCTGTAAAAACCGCCACGCGTGTCCGCTTCAGGTCATAGCGGAAGTCATGCTTAAATTTCACTGCCTGCTTTACTCCCGAAGGCGGAGGTTAGCCAGCTTCACGGACGTCTCCGCAACGCGCCAAAAGCGGGCTCATGCACCCTTCAGACGTTGTCAGGTAAGCGGATGTTTCGGCGTCTCGATATGTTTGAACGCATTACGACACCGCGTTTCAATTCAACGGCGTGTTTATGGCCTTTTGCGATAACGCGATAATTTGAATAGGCAATGCTCCGCGGTGTTATAGAATTGCGATGTGGCCGGGCAATGCCACGAGAAACCACAAGGAAACGGGGGTAGATGTCATGAATGGCTCACGGGCTGATGAACCAAAGCTGATCTTTCCGGGGCTTGCCGGATTCTATGGGGCGGTTTCCGACCTGTGGTACCCGATGATTCGTATCGTCGCGGGCGTGCTCTTGTACGTCCATGTATGGCCTAAGTTCATGCATGGTCCTGACGGCGTCGCGGGCGGCCTGGGCAAAGCCGGCTTCGCTGCCCCAATGCTTTTTGCCTATGCCGCCATGTTCCTTGAAAGCGTCGGCGCCACCTGCGTCGCCCTCGGCCTGTTCACGCGCTTCTTCGCGGCCGCACTCGCAATCGAAATGGCGTGCATCACCTTCGGCTTCATGCCGCCGCAAGGCTGGGCACGCATGGAGCCTACTTTTCTGTGGGGCGTTATCTTTTTTGCGATCGCGCTGCGCGGCGGCGGGCCTTATTCGCTCGACCGGCTGATCGGCAAGGAGCTCTGAGGCTAGGAGAGCTCGCGACGTTCCCGGATCTGCGGTGCGCCGCTACGCTGCACCGCGTCCGGGGAACGGCGTTAGTGTTTCATTTGTTTCCTGGGCTGCTGTTGCCGCTCCCGTCATCCTGAGGTGCGTGCGCAGCGAGCCTCGAAGGATGCACGGCCACCCAAGTCGGCCGCTGCCGATTTGGCACTAATATTTCGCAATCGGTATACCGATTTCGATTGCGCCTCGGCCGTATCCTTCGAGGGCCGCTTCACGGCCACCTCAGGATGACGGTGAACGGGCGCGCTTGTTCAACGCGCGGAGCACTACTCCACCTTCATCCCGGCTTGCTTGACCACCGGGCCCCATTTGGCGATCTCGGCCGCGATGAATTTGCCGAATTCCGGCGCGCTCATCGCAACCGGCGCCGCGCCTTCATTGGCGAGATATTTTTGCGTGTCGGCCGATTTCAGCACCACCGCGATCGCGTTGTGCAGCTTGTCGACAACGGCTTGCGGGGTGCCCGCCGGCGCGACGACGCCCCACCAATTGGTGGCGATATAACCCGGCACGCCCGACCCGCTGATCGTCGGCAGATCGGGAAGAATGGGACTGGGCTTTTCGCCGCCGGTCGCCAGCGCCCGCAGCGAGCCCGATTGAATGTTTGGAACGGTCTGCACGATCGAGCTGAACATGACCTGGGCTTCGCCGGCGATCACGGCAAGCATCGCCGGGCCGCCGCCCTTATACGGCACGTGCTGAATGTCGGAGTGCGACATCAGCTTGAACAATTCACCGCTCAGATGCTGGAAGCTGCCGATGCCCGCGGAGGCGTAGTTCAAGACGCCCGGTTTCGCTTTGGCGTAAGCGAGCAATTCCGCAACCGAGTTCACCGGCAATTTCGGATTGACGGTCAGCACATTCGTGCCGGTGGCAAAAATGCTGACGGGTGCAAAATCCTTCACCGGATCGAACGGCGTCTTGTAGAGCCACGGATCGACGGCATGCGCGATCGATATCACGAGCAGCGTGTAGCCATCGGGCGCGGCCTTCGCTGCAAGGTCTGAGCCGACGACTCCGCCGGCGCCCGAGCGGTTGTCGACAAAGACCTGTTGCCCGAGGCTCCTGCCAAGCTGATTGGCAATGATGCGTCCGACCACGTCATTGCTGCCGCCGGGCGGGAAGGGGATGATCAGGCGGATTGAGCGCGACGGATAATCGTCGGCGGCGGCACTGCGCGGGGCGGCGGCCAGAACGGTCAGCGCAAGCAGGAAGCCACAAGCGATCCTGAGATACCTGAGTGTGCTGACATTTTCGTGCGTCATTGATGTCCTCCCCATTGTTTTGTCAGTCCACGCGCTTTACCGGCGTCGGCCGCTCTGTCCCGATACTACGATTTATCGGGTGTTTCGTCTTTCCGTCATCATAGCTGCGTAGATCGTGATCCGTCGCCATCTCGCGCACCTCCTTGGCTTTCGCGGTGCAGGCTGCGAGCAGAAAGCCGAGATCGGTGCCGGTGGAGACGTAGCGCGCGCCCATCTTGACGAAGTCGGCGGCAAGCTGCGGCCGCGACGACAGCCCGCCGACGCCGACATGCTTGCCGTGGCGGCGGCAGACGTCGATGGTTTTGGCATAGGCCTCGCGCAGGCGCGGATGCTCGTATTGGCCGGCGAGGCCCCAGTCGGCGAGCATGTCGTTTGAGCCGATCAGCACCATATCGACGCCCTCGACCGCGACGATCTCGTCGGCCTTAGTCAGCGCTTCGTCGCTCTCGAATTGCACGACCAGCATGGTCGCGGCATTGAGCGCGGCGTCGGCTTCTGCGACCGGGAACGCGCGATAGTGCAAATGGGGTAGGGGACCGGCGGCGGAGCGCTCGCCGAGCGGCGGGAATTTTGCCGCGACCACATAGGCGCGGGCCTCCGCCGCCGAGCGGACATGCGGCGCGATCACGCCGAGCGCGCCGGCATCGAGCACGCGCGACACTTCGGCGACGCCGGGAACGCGCACCAGAGGCGTTATGCCGGCGGCAAGCGCCGCCATGCAGATCTGGCCGGTGGTTTCCAGCGAAAAGCTCGCATGCTCCATATCGACATAGAGGCTGTCGAAACCCGCCGTCTTGGCGATGCGCGCGATCTCGACGCCGCGGGTGAGCCGCACGATCATCGAGGCGACGACCTCGCCGCGCAGGAGCTTTTCCTTGGCGTGATTGCGCAGAATATCTTCGATTTTGCACGGCATGGTGCTCGCCCCCTCTTAAAGTAACGTCTTAACTCGTTTCTCAACCAACCTCTTAGCCGCCCGCTCGCGTGATATCTCACCTGAGTTGGGGCTCCTGACACGGACCCTGACATGGTCGCCGCGGCGCGCTATGCTGAAAGGAAGGGAGGACCGACCGTGAATTACGCGACAGACTTCAAGTCAATCCGCAACGAGGTGTCGGCGCAAGAGTGGCAGGCGCGGCTCGATCTCGCCGCCTGCTACCGGCTGGTCGATGCCTATGACATGACCGACCTCATCTATAATCACATCACGGCGCGCATTCCCGGCACCGAGCATCTCCTCATCAATCTCTACGGCCTGCTCTACAAGGAGATCACGGCGTCGAGCCTGGTCAAGATCGATGTCGAGGGCAACATCATCGCCAAGCCCGATACCGACTACAGCATCAATGTCTCCGGCTACGTGATCCACGGCGCTATCCATAAGGCGCGGCCGGATCTGTCTTGCGTGCTGCATACCCACACCCGCGCCGGCATGGCGGTCGCGGCGATGAAATGCGGACTGTTGCCGATGTCGCAGACCTCGATCCGCTTTGTCGGCCATATCGGCTACCACGACTATGAAGGCCCGGCGATCGATACCGACGAGCGCGAGCGGCTGGTGCGCGATCTCGGGCCGCACGATGCGATGATCATGCGCAATCACGGCCTGCTCACTTGCGGCGCCACCATCCAGCAGGCATTCAACACGATGTATCAGCTTGAACTGTCGTGCCGGTCGCAAGTCGATGCCATGGCAGCGAGCATCGAACTGACGATGCCGGGCGAGAATGTGCTGGCGCACACCGCGCATCTCTATCAGCCCGGCGCGCGGCGGCCTTACGGCGTGCTGGAATGGCCGGCGATGCTGCGGCTTCTGGCGGCGGAAGAGCGCAATTCCGGCTATCCGCCGTATTGGCATTGAGCCCTCCGCTTTCGATGCCGCAGCTCTCAGCGCAGAAGCTTTCTGCAATCGTCATTACCCGCAACGAAGCGGCGAATATCGGCGAGTGTCTCGACGGGCTCGCCTTTTGCGACGAACGCATCGTCGTCGATTGCGGCAGCAGCGACGGCACCGCCGCTATTGCGCGCGGCAAGGGCGCGCGTGTTGAGCTTCACGAATGGCAGGGCTTTGGGCCGCAGAAGAACTTTGCGCTGTCGCTTGCGACCGGCGACTGGGTGCTGTCGATCGATGCCGACGAGCGCGTGACGCCGGAACTTGTGCAAGCCATCAGGGCGGCAATGACTGACGCCGGCGCTGATGGATTTGAGTTGCCGCGCATCTCCAGCTTTTGCGGCCGGCCGATGCGGCATTCCGGCTGGTATCCGGATTATGTGTTGCGGCTGTTCCGCCGCGGCAAAGGGCGTTTCGACGATGCCGTGGTCCACGAGCGCGTCATCTGCGACGGCACTGTCAAAAGGCTGGATAAGCCTTTGATCCATCATCCCGTCCTGAAACTTGAGGACGCGCTCTCGCGCATGGACCGCTATTCGACGGCGAGTGCGCAGACGCTGGTCGCTTCAGGCCGAAAAGTGTCTTTCGTCACCGGCATCGCGCATGGGGCCTTCGCCTTCCTGCGCAGCTATGTGTTGCGCCTCGGTTTTCTCGACGGCGCGGAGGGATTTTTGCTCGCGGTCGCCAATGCCGAAGGCAGCTATTACCGCTACATGAAAGCGTGGCTCGCAACGCGCCGGCGCAAATAAAGTTACGTCCGGCTTCCTAGCGTTTTCGGCCGGGCAGGTTGGGCTGCAAGAATCTTTTCGGCGCGTTCGATCACCGCACTCGCCGAAACATCCTTCATGCAGGCGTGGCCATGCGTGCAGCGGCTGAGCTGCCGCAGGTAGCACGGCGAGCAGGGCAAATCGGCGCGCAGCACGGCGTTGTCGCGGCGGTAAGGGCCCGCCCAGACCGGATCGGTCGGGCCAAAGACGGCAACCACCGGCCGGTCGAGCGCGACGGCGAGGTGCATCGGCCCGGAATCGTTGGTCACGCAGATCGTGCCGTGGCGAATGAGCGCCGCAAGCTCGGTCAGCGTCGTTTCGCCGGCGAGGTTGACCGCGCCGGGCGCGAGGCGAGCGACTTCCGCACAGACCGCGTGCTCGCTGCCCGATCCGATCAGAGCCACGGCGAACTTCTTGTCCAGAAAATGCCGCGCGACCTCGGCGAAGGCGTCGCCGCGCCATGCCTTGGTTTCCCAGTTCGTGCCCGGCGCCATGACGACAAGTTTTGCACCGGCGATGTCGTAATAATCCAGCAAAGCGTCGATGCGCGTTAAGGCTTCCTGCGGGATCGGAAATGAGAAATCGGCGGTCTTAGCTTCGAGACCGAGCATCGCGCCGAAGCGCAGATAACGCTCGACCGGATGGATATCGAGCGTCGGCAGTTCGACGTGATGGGTATAGGCGAGGAAGCTTCCTTCGCGCGCGCCTTGCCAGGCATGCCGGCGCGCGTCGTCCGGGATATTGCGCGGCGAGGCCTTCCACCGATCCGCGCGCGGTCTGTCGAAACCGATCCGCACCGGAGCGCCGGAGGTGAAGGCAAACACGCCGCTGCGCAATTGGCCTTGCAGATCGAGCACCAGATCGTATTGCGCCGCGCGCAGCATGGCGATCAGCCGCGCCGCGCTGACGAACGGCGCCGGCCGCCACGGCGCCGACCATTCTTGGCGATGAAATTCGACGACATTGGTAATGGCCGGATTGGGCGCCAAGAGTTCGCCGATGGCCGGCGTCACCAGCCAATCGATGCGCGCCGCAGGATACCGCTGCCGTACCTTGTTCAGGAGCGGAATCGTATGCACCACGTCGCCGACGGCCGACAGCTTGATCAGCAGAATTCTTTGAAAATCGCGGCCAGTCAGATCGGCGGATAACACCGTTTTGTCGGCTCCTGTCAGGCGAGACAATTCGCCACCGCCGCGCTCCGCGGCTTGAACGGCGCGCCCTTATCTAGCACCATGCCGCGGGGTTGTAACGCTGGCGCGGCTTTGCGAAGAAAGCGCGACCGGCAGCCCGGGAGGGGACACGGGGACATGAAGAAATTCGTTATTGCCGTCGCGGCTTTTCTCGCGGCGTCCGCGACGGCCGGCCAGAGCGCCCGCGCCGCCGATCCGGCGCCGATCACCATCGTCGTCTTCAATCCGCCGTCGCTCGGCGCGGTTTTCCCTTCCGTTATCAAGCAGCAAAAGTTCGATATCTCAAACGGCATCGACATCACTTTCGTCGAGCGCCCGCCGGACGCCTATGCCGCGCAGTTCAATTCCGGCGAGTTCCAGGTCGGCGGCAGCGCCTCGGTCCTCATTCTCGGCCTCGGCGCCACCCGCGGCATCAAGACGAGCTATCTGTTCAATCTGTTCGACTATTGGGGCACGGTGGTCACGAGCCGTCCCGAGATCAAGACGCTCGCCGATCTCAAGGGCAAAGAGCTCGCCGCCGCCAAGGGGACGACCAATTACACGATGTTTGCCTGGCTGGCGAAGCGGCAGGGTATCGACCCGGAATCGTTCCAGGTCGTGAATACCGCGCCCCCGGGTCTTGTCGGCTACGCGATCGCCGAGCGCGCCGACGCCGTGCAGCTCTGGGAGCCGGCCTATACTTTGGTGAAGGCCGTCATGCCGCAAATTCACACCATCGATCTCGACATCGCGAAAATCTGGCACGATTTCTCGGGCGGCGGCACGCTGCCCTATCTCGGCGTTGCCGCGCACCAGGAATGGATCGACACGCATCGCGATTTGGTTGCGCCGCTGTACCGGGCCTACAAGCAGGCTGCCGCCTGGGTCATGGCCAATCCGGCCGCCGCGGCGCCGCTGATTGCGTCCCTCAAGAGCGATGCCGAGCGGGATGCCATGACGGCTCTGATCAAGGACAATGCGCGGCTTGCCTTGGACCTGCAGCCGGCCGGCAAGATCGCAAAGCAGATCGAGGCGACCTACAAGGCCGGCATCGATGTCGGCCTGTTCAAGGACATGCCGCCCGCCTCTTCGATCTATAGCGGCGAGATGGAGTGATGCCGCCTGCGGATGGCGGCGCCGCGCACGAGCCAGAGCCTGCCGCGAGAACCGTGTTCGGCTTTCACTACGAAACAGTCATCGGTCTTACCGCGCTTGCCATCGTCTGGCAGTTCGTCTCGCTGTTCGTGCCGCACTTTCTGTTCCCGTCGATTCCGGAAATCGCCACGCGGCTGGTGTCGATCTTCACATCCTGGAAATTGATCGGCGACGCGCTGGCGACGAGCGCGCGCATCCTCGCCGGCCTCGGCGGCGCCTTCGTGCTCGGCACTTTACTGGCGCTGCCGATGGCGCGCTCGCCGACCTTTGAGCGTTACGCCTATCCGCTGCTGAATCTCAACCAGGGCATCCCGGCGCTGTCGTGGGTCGTGATCGCCATCATCTGGTTCCGCGGCATCGAGTTCCGCATCTTCTTCATCATGGTGATGACGACGCTGCCGGCCTTCACCTTTCAGGTCCTCGACGCCTACCGCGCCATGTCGAAGGATCTGTTCGAAATGACGCTGGCGTTCCGCCCGACGCGGCGCGATTTGTTTCGCACGCTGATCTGGCCGACGGTGCTTCCCGGCATCCTCACCGCATGGAAGGTCAATCTCGGCAACGCGGCGCGCGTCGTCGTCGTCGCCGAGCTCGTCGGGGCAACCGGCGGCGTCGGTTATGAATTGCTCGAGCAGCAGCAATTATTCGACATGGCGGGTGCGATGGCCTGGACGCTGGTGCTGGTGATTTTCGTCCTGGTGGTGCAGGGCTGCATTTCGCTGATCGAAAACCACGTGTTGCGCTATCGCGCCTTCGCCGAGCATGCGTTGTGAGCGCGACACCTGAAATCGAGTTCGAGCATGTCGGCAAGACGTTTGCGCGCTCGGGCGGCGGCGCGCCGTTCGAGGCGATCCGCGATCTCAGCTTCACCATCGGCCGCGGCGAGCTTGTGGCGATCCTGGGCAAGACCGGCTGCGGCAAGTCGACAACGTTCAGCCTGATCTCGGGCCTCATTCGCCCGTCGCGCGGCCGCGTCGCGGTTGCGGGCCATGATCCTTACGGCGACTTCGACTGGTTTCGCGGCAAGATCGGCATCGTCTTTCAAAACGACCGGCTGATGCCGTGGCGCACGGCCATTGAGAACGTCGCGCTCGGCATGGAGCTCAACAAGGTGCCGGAGCGGGAACGGCGCGATATCGCCGCGGCCTGGCTGGCGCGGCTCGGGCTTTCCGGTCACGAAAACGACTATCCGCATGCCTTGTCGGGCGGCATGCGCCAGCGCGTGTCGATCGCCCGCGCCTTCGCCGGCAAGCCCGGTCTGTTGCTGTGCGACGAGCCGTTCAGCGCGCTCGACGAGCACACCGGCAATGCGCTGCGTCAGGAATTTCGCGATCTGTTGCGGGAAACCGGGGCCACCTCGATTTTCATTACCCACTCGATCGACGAAGCGCTCCAGCTTGGCGAGCGGCTCATGGTATTCGAGCGGCCGGCGCACATTGCCTTCGAGACGAAACTCCCGGCCGGCATGAGCGAAGCGGAGCGCGGCGAAGTGAGAGGAAGCATCCGTCAGGTTCTGTCGGGCGAGATTGCCGCCTGACGCCGCCTGTGCTGACATCACCCGGCCGCGGATGTAGACAGACGGATAGGTGACGTCGGCGCAAGACATCATGGCAGCACAACTCGGCAAGCCGATATTGCGGAAGGAAGACCCGGCGCTCTTGTCGGGCCGCGGCCGTTATGCCGACGATCTGCCGGCTCCGGTCGGAACCTTGCAGGCCCACGTCGTCCGCTCGCCGCACGCCCATGCCGGGATCGTCCGCATCGATGCCGCGGCGGCTTTGGCGCATGACGGCGTCTGGGCGGTCATCACCGGCGAAGATATTCGCAAGCTGTCCGATCCGTTCATGGCGGTGGTGAAGTCGCCGATCCAGCAATGGGCTTTGGCCGTCGAGCGTGTGCGTTATGTCGGCGAGCCGGTGGCGCTTGTGGTCGCCGAGAGCCGCTATATCGCCGAAGACGCCGCCGAACTGGTCGAGATCGCGTATGAGCCGCTTGAAACGGTGATTGATCCGCTGGCGGCTTGCGAAAGTTCGGCGCCGCTTCTGCATCCGCCAGCCTTGACCAACGAAATCCATGTGCGCAGTTTCTGTTACGGCGACACCAAGGGAGCCTTCGCGCGCGCCGATCATCGCATCGCAACGACGGTGACGTTTCCGCGCCAATCTTTCACGCCAATCGAATGCTATGTCGTCGTTGCCCAGCACAATGCGGCCAAGGGCAGTTACGACGTGCTGGCGAATTTCCAGGGGCCGTTTTCGATGCATCCGGTGATGGCGCGCGCGCTGCGCGTGGCCGGGCCGAAATTGCGGCTGCGCATCCCCCCCGATTCCGGCGGCAGTTTCGGCATAAAACTCTCGGTGTTTCCTTATGTCGTCTTGATGGCGCTCGCCGCGAAAATCACCGGCCGGCCGGTGAAATGGGTCGAGGACCGCATCGAGCACCTGGTCGCCGCAAGCTCTGGCCCGAACCGCGTGACCGAAATCGAGGCGGCGGTGACCAAGGACGGCCGCATTCTCGGCCTCAAGCTCGATCAGCTCGAAGACTACGGCGCATTCCTGCGCGCGCCGATGCCGGGCCCGCTCTATCGCATGCATGGCGCCGTGACCGGCGCCTACGATATCGAAAACGTCGACGTGATCAACCGCGTCGTCCTCACCAACAAAATGCCGGCAAGCCTCATTCGCGGTTTCGGCGGGCCGCAGCTTTATCTCGCGCTCGAACGGCTGATGCAGCGCATCGCGGTGGAATTGAAGCTCGATCCGCTCGATGTCATCCGGCGCAATCTCATCCCGGCGCAAAAGTTTCCGTACCGCACCGCGGCCGGCGCGCTCTACGATTCCGGTGACTATGCGCGCGCCGTCGAAGAAGCGGTCGGCGGCGGCCGGCTCGACGCGCTCAAGCGCCGGCGCGAGGAGGCTCGCGCCGCGGGGCGTAAATACGGCATCGGCTTTGCGGTGGTGGTCGAGCCGGCAATGTCGAATATGGGCTATCTCTCGACGCTCTTGACGCCGGAGGCGCGCGAGAAGTCCGGGCCGAAAAACGGCGCGGTGTCGATGGCGACGGTGAATGTCGATCCGCTCGGCGCCGTCACCGTCACCGCCGATGTCACGGTGCAGGGCCAAAGCCACGAGACCGTGCTGGCGCAGATCGTCGCCGACGAGCTTGGGCTTTCCACCGACGAGGTCGAAGTCGTTCTGGAATTGGACACCGCCAAGGATCAGTGGTCGATCGCGGCCGGCACCTATTCGAGCCGTTTCGCCGGCGGCACCGCCGTTGCCGCGCACATGGCTGCGGGGCAGATGCGGGACAAGATCAAGGCCATCGCCGCGAAACAGCTTAATGTATTGCCCGAAGATGTTGAGCTAAGCGGTAGCAAAGTCAGAAGCCGCTCGAATCCCGACAACGCGCTGCCGTTCAGCCGGGTGGCGGCGACCTCGAACTGGGCGCCGACATTGTTGCCCGAAGGCATGGCGCCGGCTTTGAGCGAAACCGGCGTGTGGACGCCGCTGGAACTCGAAGCGCCGACGCACGACGATAAGATCAACACGTCGCTCACGTATGGCTTCATCTTCGACATGTGCGGCATCGAGATCGATCCGCTGAGCTATCAGGTCCGCGTCGACCGTTACGTGTCGATGCATGACGCCGGCCGCATCATGAATCCGATGATCGCTGTCGGCCAGATCCGCGGCGCCTTCGCGCAAGGCGTGGCGATGGCGCTCTACGAGGAGTTTTCCTACAACGAGGAAGGCGCGTTCCTGAGCGGCACCTTCGCCGATTATCTGGTGCCGACGGTGAGCGAAATCCCGGCGCTCGAAATCCTGCATTTTGAATCGCCGTCGCCGCTGACGCCGCTCGGCGCCAAAGGGCTCGCCGAAGGCAATTGCATGTCGACGCCGGTCTGCATCGCCAATGCGATCGCCGACGCGCTCGGCTCAGCCGACGTGCCGCTGCCGGCAACGCCGCGGCGCATCCACGCCATGATGGAAGGCGAGACGTGAAGCCGCGCCCCTTCGATTATGTGCAGCCGGACACAGCGGAGGAGGCTGTTGTGCTCCTCGCCGAATACGGCGACGACGCGCGCGTGCTCGCCGGCGGCCAGTCGCTCTTGCCGATGCTCAATTTGCGGCTGATCGATGTCGCGGTGCTGATCGATATTTCGCGGATCGCGGACCTCGATGTCATCCGCGATCTTGGCGACAAGATCGAAGTGGGCGCCGCGATCACGCAGAACAAGCTCATGGCCTGGCCGGAACTGAAGCGGAAACTGCCGCTGGTCGCCGCGGCGCTGCCCTGGGTCGGCCATTTCCAGACCCGCAACAAAGGCACGGTGTGCGGTTCGATCGCGCATGCCGATCCAAGCTCCGAACTGCCGCTGGCGCTCGCCGTGTCCGGCGGCGAGGTGGTGTTGCGGTCGGCGCGCGGCACCCGCGTGCTGCCGGCGAGCGAGTTTCAGCAGGACATGCTGACGACGGCGCGCGAACCTGACGAGCTGATCGCCGCCGTGCGTTTTCCGGTCACGGTGGGGCAGGGCGTTGGCTTTCACGAAGTAGCGCGCCGCCACGGCGACTTCGCCATCATCGCGGTGGCGGCTGCGGTCGAGAAGGACAAGGCAATTTGCGTCGGCGTCGGCGGCATGGCGGGGCGGCCGATGGTGCGCCGCATCGAGGGCGATGCGGCGGAAGCCGTCGGCGAATGGGCGGAAGAGCTCGAAGGTCACGAAGACCTGCACGCTTCGGCCGCATTGCGGCGCGACCTGTTCCGCAAGCTCGGGTCCCACGTGATTGCCGAGGCCAGATCATGATCGCGGAGGCCAAGGAAAGGAAAGTGTCATGCGCCGCGTGAACCGCAGCGAAAAGGCGCGCGTTACGCTCACGCTTAATGGCAGGAAGCTTGCGGCCGAGGCCGAGCCGCGCCTGCTGCTCTCCGACTTTCTGCGCCACACGCTCGGCGCAACCGGCACCCATGTCGGCTGCGAGCACGGTATTTGCGGCTGCTGCACCGTACTGATCGACGGCGTCGCGGCGCGCTCCTGCCTGACGCTGGCGGTCCAGGTCGACGGCCGCGAAGTAACGACAGTGGAATCGCTCGCCGCGCCGGACGGCACGCTCAACCCGCTGCAGCAGGCGTTCCGCAACAATCATGCTCTGCAATGCGGCTTCTGCACGCCGGGCATCTTGATGTCGTTCACCGACTATCTCGCCCGCAATCCAAAACCGTCGACGGCCGAAATCCGCGAGGTTTTGAGCGGGCATCTCTGCCGCTGCACCGGCTACGCCGGCATCGTCGCGGCGGTGGAGGAAGTCGCCAAGTAGGGTGGGCAAAATCACTGGCGCCGCTCAAGAGGCTTGCGCTCTGCCTGCATGTGATTTTGCCCACGCCGCACGGACAAGCCGCGTGGGCATTGCGCTTGCGCCTTCATTTATCGGCCAAATCGCCGTGCTGGCGCAATGCCCACCCTACAGAAGTGGCACGGGCTATGCTAAGGAACTCACACACCCATTCGGCCGGCAAATTGTAGCCAGGAGCGGCCGCCAGAAGCGGGCCAGTAGCGGATCATGAAAGACATTCTCGACAAGCTTGAAGACCGTCGCGACAGCGCGCGGCGCGGCGGCGGCGACAATCGCATCGAGGCGCAGCACAAGCGGGGAAAACTCACCGCGCGCGAGCGCATCGAACTCTTGATGGACCGCGGCTCGTTCGAGGAGCTCGATATGTTCGTCGAGCACCGCTCCACCGATTTCGGCATGGAGAAATCGCACATCGCCGGCGACGGCGTCGTCACCGGCTTCGGCACCGTGAACGGCCGTACCGCGTTTGCCTTCGCCAAGGATTTCACCGTGTTCGGCGGCTCGCTGTCGGAGACGCATGCGCAGAAGATCATCAAGATTCAGGACATGGCGATGCGGTCGCGCGCGCCGATCATCGGCCTGTTCGATGCCGGCGGCGCCCGCATCCAGGAAGGCGTGGCGGCGCTTGGCGGTTACGGCGAAGTGTTCAAGCGGAATGTCATCGCCTCGGGCGTCATTCCGCAGATTTCCGTCATTATGGGCCCGTGCGCCGGCGGCGACGTTTATTCGCCGGCGATGACCGATTTCATCTTCATGGTGCGCGACACGAGCTACATGTTCGTCACCGGGCCCGACGTGGTCAAAACGGTGACCAACGAGATCGTCACCGCCGAAGAGCTCGGCGGCGCCTCGGTGCATGCCACCAAATCCTCGATCGCCGACGGCGCCTATGACAACGACGTCGAGACGCTCTTGCAGATGCGCCGCCTGATCGACTTCCTGCCGGCGAATTGGTCGGCCGGCGTGCCGGAATGGCCGTCGTTCGACGACGTCGAGCGCATCGAGCCGTCGCTCGACAGTCTGGTGCCCGACAATCCAAACAAACCGTATGACATCAAGGAGCTGATCCTCAAAGTCGTGGACGAGGGCGATTTCTTCGAACTGTCGGAAACTTTCGCCCGCAACATGGTGATCGGCTTCGGCCGCATCGCCGGCCGCACTGTGGGCTTTGTCGCCAATCAGCCGATGGTTCTGGCCGGCGTGCTCGATAGTGACGCCAGCCGCAAGGCGGCGCGCTTTGTGCGCTTCTGCGATGCCTTCAACATTCCGATCGTGACCTTCGTCGACGTGCCGGGATTTCTGCCCGGCACCGCGCAGGAATATGGCGGCCTGATCAAGCACGGCGCCAAGCTCCTGTTCGCCTATTCGCAGGCGACGGTGCCGCTCGTCACCGTGATCACGCGCAAGGCGTTCGGCGGCGCTTACGACGTGATGGCGTCAAAGCATATCGGCGGCGACGTCAATTACGCCTGGCCGACGGCGCAGATCGCGGTGATGGGCGCCAAGGGCGCGGTCGAGATCATCTTTCGCGCCGACAGCGGCGACGCCGACAAGATCGCCGCCCGCACCAAGGAATACGAAGAGCGCTTCCTCTCCCCCTTCATCGCCGCCGAGCGCGGCTATATCGACGACGTGATCATGCCGCACGCCACCCGCTCGCGCATCGCCCGCGCGCTGGCGATGCTGCGCGGGAAGACGGTGGAAATGCCGGGGCGGAAGCACGATAATTTGCCGGTGTAGATGATGTCTTGAGATAGCCCCCTGTCGTGCGCGTTACGCATCGAGTGGGCGTCGCTTCGCTCCTCGCAGCGGCGCTCGCGAACCCCTCCCGAACTGCAAAGAGGCGCAGTAGGATACTGCGCAAAGGCAGGGGGCTCGGATGCGACTTCGGATAGCGGCAGTGGCTATCGGGCTATGTTTGATTTTGAGCGCGAGCACGGCGCGGAGCGGCACCGATGAATGCGCCGAGGCGCTCGACAAATACAATTCCGTCTTGCCCGACATCGCTCATGCGCTGCGTGGTTACGCAACATGCGTTTCCGACAGCGAAGGCCATGACGATTGCGCGGCGGACTTTTCGACGTTGAAATCCGCTCAGGATGATTTTGAATCGGCCGTCTCGGACTACCAAAGCGATTGCTCTTGATGTTGGCGGCACCGGGAGCGGGCTCATGATCCGGAGGAAAGCACGTGCGGAAGTCGATCTTGATCAGCGTGGCGATGTCGGCCGCTGTGGTTGCAGGTTTGGCGCATGCGCAGGAGCAGAAAGAGGAGCGGAAAACTCCCGTCGAACAACTTAAGGTCTCGCGCTTGCCGCCGCTGCCGCAGCCGCTCGATCCGATCTTGCAGGAAATGTTCGACAAAAGGCGCGCCCAGGGCGGCGCCATCATCAATCTTCAGATCGCCACCGGCCATGCGCCGAAATTCACCCGCGCCGCCAGCGCCATGGCCTTCACCATCCGCTTCGATGCCAAGACGCCGCGCCGTGTGCTCGAACTCATCATCATGCGCACGGCCCAGATTGTGGGCTCAGCTTACGAAATCAATCAGCACATCCCGCTGATGAAAATGTGCGGCTATAGCGACGCGCAGATCGCCGCGCTGCCGACGTGGCAGACTTCGGCCCTGTTCGACGACAAGGAGCGCGCCACGCTCGGCTATGTCGAGCAGATGTCGCATGGCGGCGATGTCGACGATCCGACTTTTGCCGCCATGGAAAAGTTTTTCACGACGCAGGAAATCGTCGAGATCACCTATACGATCGGCAGCTACTACGCCAACGGTCTCCTCACCAAGGCGTTGCGGATCCAAGTCGAGACCGACGGCCGCGAGACCGTGGCCGGCAAATGTTGACGGAGGAGGGAGGCATGCCCCAGCCCACATCCAAGGCCTATTTCATGGTCCGCTCCGTGGTCATCGAGCCGTTGCGGCAGAAATTCGACCGCTGGTATTCGAAGCACCATCTGCCGATGGCGCTTTCAGAATTCAAGGCGGAGAAATGCTGGCGGTTCTGGAGCGTGGCCGATGCCGGCGTGCATTACGCCGTCTATCAGTTCGCCGACATGGCGCGGCTCGATGCGGCACTGAAGTCGGACGGCTTCAAGGGCCTCGTCGCCGACTTCGACAAAGCCTGGCCGGACGGCGTCACGCGCACACGCGACATGCTGACCATGGCCGAGGAGCGTGGCGCGTAGGGCATGCAGAGCTGCCGCGCGGATGCGGATGGTGACTGCCGCCGCCGCAGCGGTTAGGCATGATCCGGAAAAGTGGAAGCCGGTTTTCCGAAAAGATCATGCTCCAACGAAAAAACTAGACCATGATCCGATTCAACTTAATCGGATCGTGGTCTAGTGGTCTTGCCCTTTTTCGTTGCTCCAGCCGGGCCGGATAAATGCCGCGCCAACAAATACCGCGCAAATTCGAGGATTTGGCCGTGTTCGCGGCGCCCGGCGTGTTCGTGGTGCTGTGGGCATCGGGCTTCGTCGGCGCCAAATTGGGCCTGTCCTATGCCGAGCCTTTGACGTTCCTGGCGCTGCGCATGGCGGCCGCTGTGTTTTTGCTCGGCGTGGTGACACTCGCGACGCGGCCGAAATGGCCGAGCCCACAGGGCCTGGTGCACAGCGTCGTCACCGGCTCGCTGCTGCACGGGCTCTATCTCGGCGGCGTCTTTGTTTCCATCGAGAACGGACTTTCGGCCGGAATGATCGCGCTCGTCGTCAGCCTGCAGCCGGTGCTCACCTCGACGCTCGCCAATCGCTGGCTCGGCGAGCGCGTGCGCGCCTTGCAATGGCTCGGCCTCGTTCTCGGCTTCGCCGGCGTCTATCTGATCGTGCGCGACAAGGCGACAACAGGAGACGCCACGCCCTTCGCCTGGGCGGCGGGCGTGGTTGCGCTCTTGGGCATCACGGTCGGCACGCTCTACCAAAAGCGCTTCGGCGGCGGCATCGATTGGCGCCCCGGCCTGTGCATTCAATATGCCACGGCCGGGCTCATGTTCACGCTCGGCGCCGTCGGTTTCGAGACGCGTGTCGTGCACTGGACGCCGCAATTTGTGTTCGCGATCGGCTGGCTTGTTCTGGTGCTGTCGTTCGGCGCGGTGTGGCTGCTTTACTTTCTTATCCGCCGCGCGGCGGCGACGCGGGTGGTCAGCTTGTTCTATCTCACGCCGCCGGTGACGGCGCTGATGGCGTGGCTGTTGTTCAACGAGCGGCTCGCGCCGCTGGCGCTCATCGGCATGGCGGTCTGCGTCGCCGGCGTGTTTTTGGTGAACTGGAAACGCAAAGTTACGTAGGATGGGTTGAGCGTAGCGAAACCCATCAATTCAACCGCTCCGCTGCAGGGTGGGTATCGCTTCGCTCAACCCACCCTACATTTCTCACCGCCAGCCGCCCCCTCCATTCACATAGACGGTGTCCGCCGTCATGAACGGGCAAGCGTCCGAGCACATGAACAGCACAAGCTCGCCGATTTCCTCGGGCTCGCCGAAGCGTTTCATCGGGACGTCGTCGAGAAAGCGCGCGACGAGCTCGGGCGAGGACTGCGCCGCATCCTGGAACGGCGTCTGGATCGGCCCCGGCGAAATCGACAGCGCGCGGATGCCTTGGGTAGCAAATTCGCGCGCCACGCCCATCGTCATCGACACCACGGCGCCCTTGGCCGCGGCGTAATGGATCGAGGAGCCGGGGCCGCCGCGCCGGTGCGCCATGCTCGCCATGTTGACGATGACGCCGAGCTTGTTCTTGAGCATATGCGGCAGCACCGCCTGCATGGCGTAGAGCGTACCGTTGACGTTGAGAGCGAAAGTCTTCTCCATCAGCGCGTCGTCGATGTCGAGGAATTTGGAACGGCGGATCGCGGCGCCCGCCGAGTTGAACAGGAAATGCACGCTGCCGAAAGCGTCGATCGCGCGCTGCACCATGTCGTTCACTTGCACGCGCGAAGTGACATCGGCTTTAAGCGCCAGCGCCTGGCTGCCTGCGGCGTTCACCGCGGCCGCGGTGTCGCGCACCGCGCTCTCGTTGACGTCGGCACATACGACATTGGCGCGTTCGCGCGCGAAGATCAGCGCTGTGGCCCGGCCGATGCCGCTTGCGGCGCCGGTGATGACGATGGTTTTTCCAGCGAAATAATCCGGCGTCTTTGTCATGATCTTTATCCCGGCCTTTGCTCTGTTGTCGGAGTTCGAAAAACAGTAACCCCGCCGCGGCCTAAAACAAAGGTGCGAGCCGGGTCGCGGCACGCTGAACCTCTCCCGCTTGCGGAATTGAGTAGTTACAATGCAGCGTCAATGACAGGGAGATAATTTCGCCATGCTGCGCTGGACCGCGCTCGTCACCGTGCTTGCCGTCCTGTTTTATTTCTACACCGGATTTCGCGTGCCGCGGGCGAGACAGAAATACGGCGTGCCGGTGCCGGCGACATCCGGCAACCCCGATTTCGAGCGCGTTCTGCGGGTGCAGATGAACACGCTCGAATGGATGCCGATCTTTCTGCCGCTGCTATGGCTCTTTGCCTCCTATGTCAGCGATCGCTGGGCGGCGGTGCTCGGCCTCATCTGGATCGGCGGCCCCGCCCATTACATGGTCAGCTATACCCAGGCGGCCGAAAAGCGCGGCCTGGGTTTCGGCATCCAGGCTCTCGCTTGTGTCGTCTTGCTGATCGGGGCGCTCGCCGGGATCATTTCGTCGCTGGCGCTGGCGGTTAAGTGAGGCAACCCGCTCCATGGCGCGTTACGTCAAATTGCGGGCCTTTACGTCAAATTTACCAACAACAAATATCGTAATATTTACAACTACTTTTGTGTTTTGTCGGGGCTGGGAAACAAAATGCTTAATCGGCTGTCGGTCAGTATTCTGCTGAAATCCGTCATTGCGACATTAGGGGCCATCGTCGTGGTCATGCTGGCGCTGGGCGCCCGCGATTCCTGGACCCGGCAAAATACCGCCAATCGAATCGCAGGGGTCGCAAATGTCTCGGCCTATATGTTCACCGCGCTGAACAGTTTGCGGATCGACCGCTTTAGCACGGCGCGCGATCTCGTCGGCGACCGGCAATTCACGGCGATGGACCCGCTGGTTCAGGGCGCGCGCGACAAAGAAATGCCGGCGCTCAACGGCCTCCTGGCGGCGCTGGCCGCCGTGGATTATCCGGATCGGGATCAGGCCATCGCCGACTTTAGTGCCAGAATTAAAAGGCTGTCCGAACTGCAGGGAAAAACCGGCGCCGCATTCCAGCAGCCGAAATCGGCGCGCCCGGCAGAGCTTGCGGAAGCGTACGGCAAAGAGGGCGACGGGCTGATCGCCGCGCTCGACACATGGGGCACGCGGCTCGTCAAATCCATATCGTTGCAGGATCCGTATGTGGATCAACTCCTGGAGATCAAGCAACTCGCCTGGACCATGCGCAATGCGGCCGGCAACATGTCGCTTGTCGTCTCCAACGGAATCAGCGGCATAGCGCCGCCGCCCGACGCGTTCCTCGCCTATAACCGCAATGACGCCACGTTCAACACCGCGTGGGCGGCCGTCATTGATATTGCCGCGCGCCTACCGCCGACTCCCGCTCTCACTGCCGCCATCGACAAGGTCAAACAAGACTTTTTCGGCAGCGGCTATCCCGAACTGCGCACCAAGGTCTTGAAACAGTTGATCGCGGGGGAGCCGACTGGGCTGACGGTCGAACAATGGTCGCCACCGTCGGTCGGCAAGCTTGCGCTAACGCTCGGTGTCGCCACCGCTGCCCTCGATGCCGCCAAGGCGCAGGCTGCGGCGCAATCCACGCTGGCATGGAACGACCTGATCTTGCAGTCTAGTTTGCTTGTGCTCGCAATCGTGCTTGCCGGCGGCATGATGCTGGCAGTGTCGCGGCGCGTTACCGGACCGCTCAACGCCATCCGCGGCGCCATGCTCAAGCTCGCCGGCGGCGATTTCGATGTCGTCCTTCCGGGCTTGCAGCGCAAGGACGAGATCGGCGCCGTGGCCAATGCGGTCGAGCGCTTCAAGGTGCTGGCGGTCGACAAAGCGCGCAACGAAGCCGACGCGGCGATGGCGCGCCAGCAGGCGGAGGCAGAAGGCCAGGCGCAAGTTGCCCGCGTCGAAGCCGATGCGCAGGCCAAGGTCGCGGCGGAGCGCGCCAAGGCGTCCGAGGAGCAGGCGCACGCCTTCCGGACGCTCGGCGCCGCGCTGGGCAAGCTTGCCGATGGCGATTTCACGATCCGGCTCGCCGACGACATTCCCGATACCTACAAGCAGATCAAAGACGACTTCAATCTCGCGATCGGCCGCCTGCACGAAACGATACAGGCGGTCGCTGATTCGACGCACGAGGTCGGCAATGCGGCGGGTGAGATTTCCACCGCCACCAACGATCTGTCGCAGCGCGTTGAAGAGCAGGCGGCAAGCCTGGAACAGACCTCGGCCTCGATGGAGCAGATTTCCGCAACGGTGAAGACCAACGCGCAAAACGCCCAGCAGGCCAACACGCTCACCAATTCGACCCGCGGCGTCGCGGACCGCGGCGGCAAGGTCGTCGCCGAGGCGGTCACGGCAATGTCGCGGATCGAAGAATCCTCGCGCCAGATTTCCGATATCATCACGGTGATCGACGAGATCGCGCGGCAGACCAACTTGCTGGCCCTGAACGCCGCGGTCGAGGCGGCGCGCGCCGGCGATGCCGGCCGCGGCTTCGCGGTGGTGGCCTCGGAAGTGCGCAGCCTCGCGCAACGCTCTTCGGAAGCCGCCAAGAACATTTCCGACCTGATCGCAAAGAGCTCCGACCGCGTCCAGGAGGGCGTGGGTCTCGTCAACCGTGCCGGCACCGCGCTGAGCGAGATCGTCGACTCGATCAAGCAGGTGGCCGAAATCGTGGCCAGCATCGCCGCGGCCAGCGCCGAGCAATCGACCGGCCTCGAGCAGATCAACAAAGCGCTGACCGAAATGGACGAAGTGACCCAGCGCAATTCGGCCCTGGTCGAGGAGAATTCCGCGACCGCCAAGACGCTCGAGCAGCAATCGCAGGATATGCAGGAACGCATCGCGTCGTTCCGGCTCGATAGCAGAGTGGCGCCGATGGCTGCCAAAGCGCGCAGCGCCGCGTAAGCGGCGCTGCGCGGGCGCACTGGAATTGCCGCGCGCAAGATTTAGTCGAATGCGAAGAAAACTTGCGCTTGGTACTTAGTCCATCCGCAACGTCCGCAGAACTACCTACGAGCCCCGATGGCGATGACGGCCGCGCCGGCGCGCGGCGGCCACAACGTAGGTCAATGCCTCATGCACGCACTGGAAACCGACGAGAGACGCATTTCGCAGCGGCGTCTGATCAATCTTGTGGCCAAAATCCAAGTTGGCACCGGCTCGCCGCCGCGCGATTGCGTCATCGCCGACATTTCGACGGGCGGTGTGAAGCTCCATGTCGAAGGCTTCGAAGTACCCGACGATTTCGTATTGATCCTGTCCGGCGACGGCGTTGCCAAGGAGTGCAATTACCAAGTCGTCTGGCGCGTCGGCCATGAAATCGGCGCGAGATTTGTCAGTTTTGTCCGCCACACCGGCGCGACACCGGCTCCTTCTCCAAGCATGTGAGACAGCCCCGGTCTTCACCGGGGCTGTCTCTACTTCACTCATCTATCTCCACCGCACTCGGTCTATTGGCTACCGCTCGGCTGCGCCGGAGCAGTCGGCGCCGGGCTGATAGGCCCCGCCGGCGTTGCCGGCGTCGAAGGCGTCGCCTGGGGCGCCGTTGCCGGAGGAGCCATATGGCTCACCGCCGGCGGCGCGGCCGGCGTGATCACATCATTGGAAGCCGTATTGGTCCCGACTTGTCCCGGCTGGTGCGTCATGCCGAAGGCAACGGCGAGAACGACGACGACAAACACAGCGGCTGCTATCCAGCCCCAAACGGCATTGGCGGCGCGGATGTCCGGGTCCATCTTGGCGTCGTGCCGATATGGATCCTCGGGGCTCAGAGGATTAAAATCGGTGTTCCGATAGTCAGACATGAGAATCTCCGTCCAACGTTGGTCCTGGAGGGGGTAACCAGGAGCGGAACGCACTCGTTCCCGCGTCCTGGGCATACCGGCTCGGCCATCCGGGCATGACGGGGAACTCCGCGAGTTGCGGCAATGCCTACTTCGTTCGCGGATCGCTCGATCCGGGCGGCGGCTATGGCGCGCCGGCTGTCGCCGTGGCGTGCTTCGCATTGGGCACGGAAAAGATGATGGCATCGTTTGCCACGTGCGCATCGGTTACGCCGCGGGCCTGAAGTGCGCCAAGAAAGTCCTCAAGCGGCGGATAATCGGGAGCGGTGCCGAAGCAGCGCGCGTCGTCGATTGCCACCACGCTTCCGGCCGGCGCCCGCGTCAGGATGAATTCGATTTCCGCCGAGATCGGCGTTTCAATGTCGCCCTTGCCGGTGCCCGGGCCGGAATAATGCGCGTCGAGATAAAACAGCGCCGGGCGCGTGAGTTTTTCGACGACCGCCGGCAGGCGCGTGCCGCTGTCACCCTCAACCAGTTGAACGCGCTCATTGCTACCAAAGCGCAGACGGGCAAGCGCCGCGAGCTTTGGGTCAAGCTCGATGGTGATGACCTCATAGCCGTGGCCCGACAGAAACGTCGCCATGTCGCCGAGAAAAGTGCCGGTCTCGACGACGAGACCCAGTTTGTGGGCGCGGAGCAATTCAAGCAGCGCGTATCGCTTTTGCAGCGGGCAGGTCGAGCCCGCGGCGTGCGATTGCCGCCAGCGGACATAGTCGACCTGATCCTTCAGCCCGATCACCCAACGCGACAGCGGCGACCGCCGCAAGCGCGCATGCCATTCAACCGAAACCATACGTGCTTCCCAAAAATCCGTCGTCCAAAGTGAAAGCTGCCGTGGGATTGCTGGCGCGCCACGGCCGATGAAGATGGGCACTATTGTTTCGCCATGCCGCTATGATGCAACAGCCCGCGTTGCACTCCAATTCGCGAGTCTGCGATGCTTCGCGATCCAATACTACGCCTTTTGGATTTTTCCTACGTGGGTGGTCCGGTTACTGCTCAACAGCAGCCATCCCAGGCGGTCTCCTGGACAGACGAGAAGGCCAATAACCGCCATCTCAGGAAAGGATGACTACTTCAAACGATGCGATATTCGACTGGTCTTCCCTCGAGGTTCGTTGGCCAGCCGCGACATTCCTCAATCAGATAGTCACGCGTAGATATGGCACCCGCCTCGCGGGCAGCGTCCAACGTGGGATGTTGGGTTACCCGCCGGTCGCTGTAGAGCCCAAGAATGCGCTCTCTCTCAATCAACCGAAAAGACATTCGTTATAACTCCCGAACTATTTACCGACGGCCAAGACCATCAGCCTATTGGGCAACAATATGTCAAAAACATAACAGAGACCATCGCCGTGGGCTTAAACCGGCTAGAAAGGCTTTGGGGAGCGTGGCTTATTGCTCCCGCTTACTCCCGCGTTTCAAGGGGTCGCTGCGAGATAGCTGCGCAATTGCCGTTCTAGCTTATCATCCATGTCAGGCGGGAAAACGTTGCTGTAGCGAATAGCCTGTCCCGCAGGTGTTGCACGCGTTTTCTCCAACTCAACCAATCCTAGCTTAGCCCACTTTTGTGCTTCAGCCGTTTTCCCGCACAATGTGTAAATCTCTGCGAGCCCGATATAGGCGACAGTTTGATTTGGCGACAAGGCGATTGCCGCTTCGAAAGTGTCGCCAGCTAGTGCTAATGCCTTCATCCCGGCGTCCCGTTGTCCCGCCCGTATTGCATCGGCGAGCACAGGGACTGCACGGTTACCGGTTAGGCAAAGAATATGCGAAATCTGTGCGCGGATTATTGGGCCGTCATCGCTGCGCAGCGCGGCGTATTTCTCAACGAGACCCGCATTCATGGACTGCAAAACAAAAGCCTCTAATAGCCCCTTGTCAGTGATCGCTTTAACTATTTCGGAAATCACTATTGGAGCTACCCGATCCCAAGGAGGAGCACGGACGATCAGCAGATCCTTTACCGAAGGGTGCGCCGCCTTTTGATTTGGCGACTCGGAAGCTTGATCCCCTGGTTTCGCACTCTGATTTGGGGGCGCATTAGTCTGACTGCTAAATTTGAGACGCGAAAGCACTTCAACGTGCTTGCGAGGTCGTATCAAATCATTTCGTGCGTCGATGGCCTTTAGTTGGGAGTCTCCAAGGGGCATCCCGATCAAGCGCTTCGTGCATTCCATCGCTGCTGAGTAAATACCCCTCGGAAAGCCATCGACGCGCAATGTCGTGCCTCGAATCAGAGCACGCTGCCGCGCCTCGCCGGTCATTATGCGATAACCAGAAGGCACATGCTTCGATTTGCGAGGGAAGTACAGAGACAGGTACAGCACGTCCCAATGGCGGCCATCCTCCGACGCGATCTCGAATACGTCGATCTCGTCGAGGGCACCCAGTCGATGAAATGCAATTGCGACACCGCCTGCCGTCTCTAACCGTGACAGATAGAGTAGTTCGCCAACGGGGCCATTCACGGGGATCGGATTGGTAGGCGTCCGACCGAACTCACCAACGGCATTTGGTATACGGTCGCACGAGGGGCTCGCCGCAAGAGTCCGCCGGAGGTCTTCGGGAAGAGCATTGTTTTGAGCAGCTTCATCGTCAAGAAACCGATGAACCTTCTCGAAAATCCGTTGAACCTCAGGAGAAGGCGAGGTGCTCGGGCTTTTGCGTCCAAACGGCCAGAGGGCCATGTTATCCGCCTGGTCTGGTGGTTGCGGCACAACGACAGGAAGCCATCGCGTCAATCTCGGCGAGTCCTAATGAAATCAGGAAATCGTGGCGGCCGGAATAGTGTTTGATGGATTTTTTGCGGTCAAAAATTCTCGGCTGCTCATGTCGGCGACGGGTCAATCACGTCGCTTTTGCGATATCTGTTTACCGTCCGCTATCCACGATACCGGACATTCTCGCATCCGGTCGGGACAGGTCTGACCACGCCTTCCTGCTCCCGAATACCAAACGACCGGCGCAGCTGCGGCGGCTCCGGGTGGTGGCATTGGTCCCTTGGGCGCGCGTGCCTTCGCCAAAGAGCGATCACATCCACTGCACCAAGTCCGCACGGAATCTGCTCTTGTGATGCTCTTCGCGGTTTTGGTCGCATCGCAATTTGTCGAAGAACGGCGCATGAGTGACGAGACGCAAGACGTCGACCGCTTGATAGCAAGATAAAGCGAACCGGCGTTCGCTGGCTCCCTGCGGTCGCAAGTGTTTGTCTGCACATTGGTTTTGGAGACGGCGCACGGCCGGCATACAAGGTGGTCGCGCTGGCTCTTTTGGAAAGAAGCAATCAGAACCAAAGCTCCGAGCGCCAGCCGACGTACTTTGTCGCGCTGAAGGACCAGTTCGGTCGATGGCAAGCCATGATCGCTTGGGTGAGGCTGCCGGCCCGGCGTCAGCCGGTCAAGGCTCGCGCTCCGCGCGACCGGCTCCGCCGGCTTCCGGCCTTGACCGGCTGCCGACGAGCCGGCCTTTTGCTGCCAAGCGATCATGGCTTGCTGTGCGCGAGAGCATCCGCGCCA